>Ga0335078_10009499_pt1 | contig 14419 bp, 12 predicted proteins | sample Lox_Sample_32_FD_206711 | JGI IMG/M metagenome (GOLD analysis project Ga0335078, IMG submission 206711) | Soil microbial communities from Loxahatchee National Wildlife Refuge, Florida, United States - Lox_Sample_3.2 | ecosystem: Environmental > Terrestrial > Soil > Wetlands | place: USA...
GGAGCGGTCAAGATCTTCCGCTCGCTCGACAGCCCGATCGCGCTCGCGTTCCTGGAGACGTACCCCAGCCCGATCGACGCCCGCACGCTCGGCCAGCAGCGCCTGGCCGCGTTCCTCCGTCGCGAGCGCTACAGCGGCCGCAAGACCCCGCTCCAGCTGCTCAGAAAACTCCGCGACGCGCCCGAGGGTCGCGCCGGCGACGCCGAGACGCAGATCCGCCGGCAGCTCGTGCTCAGCCTCGTCGCGAGGCTGCAGCCGCTCATCGCGCAGATCAAGCAGCTCGAGCGCCAGATCGCCAAGGCGCTCAAGGAGCATCCCGACGGCGACCTGTTCCGAGCGCTGTTCCGCGACCCCCGGCCCGACACAGCCGCCACCAAGCGGATGCTCGGCACCGCCGTCACCCACAGGGCGGCCCAACGGGCCGAGCGCGAAGCGCTTGACGGCAAGGCGACATCCGCTATCCCGATCGGGGTTTGACACACGACGTCTCACACCGCGTCCCCGGCGGAGGGGATAATTCGTTCAGTCGGGACCGAACACCGTCCCGCGCCACCCGCGGACCGGGCGGGTGGCTTGTGATGACCAGGCTGAGCCGACACCAGGGATCGGACGAGCGGCGCCTCGAGTTACTCGAGCGCGCCGAGTTGCTCGACGACCTGACGGCGGCGCTCGCGGAGGCCGCCGGCGGCCGGGGGCGGCTGCTGCTGCTGGGGGGTGAGGCCGGCGCGGGCAAGACCTCGCTCCTGCGGCAGTTCTGCGGCCCCGATCTAACCGCCCGAGTGCTGTGGGGAGCATGCGAGCGGCTGTTCACCCCGCGTGCGCTCGGGCCGTTCCTGGACATCGCGCAGACCGCCGGCGTTGAGCTCGAAGGGTTCGCGCCGAACCGCCGCGTGCCGCACGAGTACCTCGACGCGCTCATCGCCGAGCTCAAGCGCGAGTTCCCGACCGTGCTCGTGGTCGAGGACGTCCACTGGGCCGACGAGGGGACGCTCGACGTGGTCAAGCTGCTGGCGCGGCGGATCGAGGCGCTCCCGGCGCTGGCGCTCGTCTCCTTCCGCGACGACCAGTTGACCGGGACCAGCCCTCTGCAGATTGTGCTCGGCGAGCTCGCGGGCACGCGCGGCGCCGAGCGCCGGCACATCCCACCGCTGTCGCTCGACGCGGTCCGGACGCTGGCCGAGCGGTCGGGCGTCGACGCGCAGGAGCTGTTCGAGAAGACCGGCGGGAATCCGTTCTTCGTCACCGAGGCGCTGGCCGCGACCGGGGTGGACGTCCCCGACACCGTGCGCGACGCGGTGCTTGCGCGCACCGCGCAGCTCGCGCCGGCCCCCCGCCGCCTGCTCGAAGCGGCAGCCGTGGTTCCGGCGAGGACCGAGCTGTGGCTGCTCGAAGCCGTCGGCGGCGAGGACTTCGAGCAGCTCGAGGCGTGCCTGGGCTCCGGGATGCTCGTCCACGAGCACGACTCGGTCGCGTTCCGGCACGAGCTGGCCCGGCTCACGGTCGAGGACGCGATCGCTCCGGGGCGGCGGGTCGGGCTGCACCGCGAGGTGCTCAGGGCGCTGTCGACCTCGGCGCACGGCCCGGTCGACCCGGCCCGGCTGTCCCACCATGCCGACGCGGCTGGCGACGTCGAGGCGGTGCTCCGGTACGCGCCCGAGGCGGGCGAGCGGGCCGCCGGGCTGTGCGTCCATCGCGAGGCCGCCGATCAGTTCGCGCGCGCGCTCAGGCACGGCGCGGCGCTGACGGCGGAGCGCCGGGCCGAGCTGTGGGAACGCCGGTCGTACGAGAGCTATCTGTCCCAGCAGTTCGACGCCGCCGTGCAGGCACGCCGGGCGGCGCTGGCGCTCCATCAGGAGCTCGGCGACCGGGTCCGCGAGGGCGATGACCACCGGTGGCTGTCGCGCCTGGCCTGGTTCGCCGCCGACCGCCACACCGCGGTGAGCGAAGGCCGCCGCGCGGTCGAGCTGCTCGAGGCCGAGCCGCCGGGCCGCGAGCTCGCGATGGCCTACAGCAACGCGTCGCAGCTGGCCATGCTCGCCGGCGACGTCAGCGAGGCGATCGAGTGCGGCGAGCTGGCGATCGCCCTCGCCGAGCGGCTCGGCGAGACCGAGATCCTCGTGCACGCGCTCAACAACGTCGGGTCGGCGGAGGTGCACGGGGGACTGCCGGGTGGCGTCGCGAAGCTGGAGCGCAGCCTTGCGCTCGCGCACGAGGCCGGCTTCGAGGAGCACGTCGCGCGCGCCTATACGAACCTCGCGGCGGGTTTTGTCTGGGCGCACGCGTACGCGAACGCCGATCGCCACCTGTCGGTCGGGATCGAATACTGCGCAGACCACGACCTCGATCCCTGGCGCGTCTACATGACAGGGTGGCTGGCTCGCCTGCGGTTCGAGCAGGGGCTGTGGGACGAGGCCGCCGAGAACGCGACCACGGTTCTCCGCGAGCCGAACGTCCCGGCAGCCAGCCGGATCACGCCGCTCGCGGTGCTGGGCCGCCTGCGCGCTCGCCGGGGCGACCCGCACCCGTGGGAGTCGCTCGACGAGGCGCTCGAGCTCGCCCGTCAAAGCGACGAGCTCCAGCGGCTTGCCCCGGTCGCGGCCGCCCGCGCCGAAGCTCACTGGCTCGACGGCAGCGGCGCGTCGGTGGCCGCCGAGACCGACGCGCCGCTCGCGCTCGCGCTCGAGCGCGGCGATCGGTGGGCCGTCGGTGAGCTGTGCGCCTGGCGCCGGCGCGCGGGCATCGCGGACGGCGTCGAGCCGGGCTTGGCGGCGGAGCCATTCGCGCTCGAGCTGGCGGGCCGGTGGGAGGAGGCGGCCGAGCTCTGGGACAAGCTCGGATGTCCGTACGAGGCTGCGCTCGTCCGCGCCGACAGCGGGGCCGAGGCCGCGCTGCGCGAAGCGCTGGCCGTGTTTCAGCACCTCGGGGCCGTGCCGGCGACGCGGGCGGTGGCCCAGCGTCTGCGCAGCGCCGGGGTCCGCAGCATCGCCCGGGGACCCCGGCGCTCGACGATCAACAATCCGGGGCAGCTGACCACGCGCCAGGTCGAGATCCTCCGGCTGCTCGCCGACGGCCTCACCAACGCGGAGATCGCCGCACGGCTGTACATCACGCCGAAGACCGTCGCGCACCACGTCTCCGCGGTTCTGGGCAAGCTCGGGGTTCGGTCGCGCCGCCAGGCGGCGGCCGAGGCGGCCAGGCTTGGCGTGTTCACAAAATAGGCACCGACCTCGGCCAACATGGGCCTGGCCTGCCGATGTGCAATCGGTTCCGCACGCCTACCTTGGCCGCATGCTCACGAATCCCCACATAGCCAAGCTGTTCGTCGAAGCCCATATCGACGATCTGCGCCGCGTCGCCCGCGAAGCGTCGTCGGCGCGACCGGCGGCCAACGGCGCCTCGCGCCGCCGCCGCGGACGGGTCGTGCTGCTCGGGGTACGGCTCCGGCGCAGCCCCAAGCGCGCCCTTGCCGAGGCCTCCGAGCCGTGCACATGACACCGTTAGAACCACAACCAAAGGAGGCAGCATGAACACCTACGTGATCCTTCGCCGCGACGGCTGGCGATCCGCCGACGATCTCGAGCTGGCCGCGCAACGGTCGACCGCGGCCGGCGAGGAGATGCCCGACGACGTCCGGTGGATCCGCAGCTACGTGCTCGAGGAGGGAACCGGCACTGTCGGCACGGTCTGCGTCTACCAGGCGACGAGCCCCGAGGCGATCAGGCGCCACGCCCGCAAGGCGGATCTGCCGGTCAGCGAGATCATCCAGGTCGCCGACACGGTCTACGTGAGGCCGGACCCGGCGCCGGTTACCGGCTGAGGAGGCGCCGGTCGCGGGCTGAGAAGCGCGCCCTCGCCCCCGACCTGACCGCGCCCCGCACCGCCACCGGAGCGTGCGTCCCTCGCTCGCCATCGGACCGGCCCCCCGGTCGGTGGCGACCCGGCAATCCGGCGGCGACTGTGGCGAGCCGCCGCCGATGCCGGGCACGGGGGGGCATCGCGCCTGTGCGAGTAAGGACGCCACCGGTCCGGATTCCTTCCCATGCGGTTCGGTTAGGATTTGCGCGCTCTCGCGCCCTCCGCCGCGCGAGCTCCGAGACCGTCTGCACGCGTGGCACTCGCCGGGCCTTCGTTTGAGATTCGAGAAACCGTCGATGGGGACGGTGCGATTCGCGTGACGCTGATCGGGGAGCTCGACATCGCGGTCGCCGACGCCGTCGAGCAGCGCCTCCGTCAGTACCGCGAGGATGACCGCTCCGTGCGGCTCGACCTCTCTCAGCTCGATTTCATCGACAGCTCCGGGGTGCGGGCCGTCGTGATCGGAATCAAGCACGCGCGACGGGGCGGTCACGAGCTCGAGGTCGATCGGCGCGTCAGCGCGCCGGTCGAGCGGCTGATCGAGATGATGGGGATCGGCGGGCAGCTGTGGCCCGGCGCCGGGAGCTGAGCGCGGCCCCGGTTTGGGGGCGAAATTGCAAGCGTTCGCCCGGCAGGGGGGATTCGCCACCGGCTTGACGAACCTCGCGACTACCCATGCGACGCGCAGAGGAGTTGTGGATGAGTGATTTCGAGAGATCCGGACAGAGAAGCGGCGTGAGTTACGACGAGCCGACCAAGCGCCGGTCGCCCGGCACGTTCTTCGCCGACCTTGGCGACCGGCTCGCACGAGGCTTCAACGGCTTCGACCGTCCTCAGCCGGGCGAGCCGGAGTGGGAGCCGTACGGGGAGGAGCTGGACCAGGCGACCGCGGCCGGCGAGACCGTTCCGCCTCCCGAGCCGCCGCGCAAGCGGTTCCCTACCGCACTGCACGGCTACGACCGCGACGCCGTCGAGGACTACATCGACGGACTGGAGCATGAGATCGGCCAGATGGCGGCGAGGCTGTCGGCCCAACGGTCGCCGACGGCGGCCATCGAAGCCGAGCTCTCGCGGGTCGGCGAGGAGACGAGCGCGATCCTGCGGGTCGCCCACGAGCAGGCGGCCGAGATCACCCGCCGCGCGCGCGTCGAGGCCGACCGCTGCGTTCAGGACGCCGCGGCCAACGCGGTGGCGATGACCGAGGACGCGAAGCGAAAGCTGCGCCAGCTCGACTCCGAGACCGATGCCGTATGGGCCGAGCGCGTGCGGCTGATCGAGGATGTGCGCAACGTCGCCACGTCGCTGTTCTCGCTCGCCGAAGACGCCTCCGACCGCTTCCCCGAGGACGCCGACAGGGGCTCGTCGACAGAATCCATGAGCGCGATGGGGTCCGAGCGCGAGCCCGCGTCCACACCGGAGTCGAAGCCCGCGTCCGCACCGGAGCAGAACGCCGCGCCGGTGCCGGAATCGACTCCCGCTCCGACGCCGGAGCCGCGAGCAGCCACGGCGTCACCACAGGCTGCGCCACCGGCCGGGACCCCGCCGCCCGCCACCGCGGCGGGAGCCGCGTCCGGGCCGGCCGCGCCGCCGTCACCGGTGGCCGCCCAGCCGCCGGCCGCGCCGCCGTCGCCGGTCGCTGCCCGGCCGCCGTTCCCGGTCCACTCGCCGATCGCCGCGTACGATCACCGTGGGGGCCAGGCGTCACCGGGTGGCGCCCCCAGCTGACGGCGGGCGGGCAGATCGATTGGTCGGCGGCGCCTGACGCCGGCGCCTCGCGGCGACCGCGCTCTTATCGGCGGGCCGTCTCGAACAACTCCGCGCCGAGCTTGGCCTCCGGGTGCAGGCTCGGCTCGAGACCGTCGCCGACCGCTGCGCGCGCCAGTGCGCGCCCGATCGCCGGCGCGTGCTTGAACAGGCGGTTGCCGGCGAAGATCAACAGGCCGCCGACCTCCCACGCGGCAAAGCCGTCGGGGCTCCACGGCAGCTCGGTCACCCAGCAGTGGCGCACGTCCACCGCCTCGGGGTGCAGGCCGGGCAGTGAGCGGCTGACGTACGCGGTCGTCCGCTCGGTGATCGCGGCCAGACCGCCTGCGTCGATCAGGCTCCCGTCGTCGTGCACCGGCGTGTCGTCGAGCCCGACCGCGTACGCGGCGTTGCCGGGCAGCGGATCGCCATAGCCGCCGGCCTCGCCGAAGGCGCCGCTCGCGTCGAGCAGGCACGCCAGGCGGTGCGGCGAGTCGCCGCGGACCGCGTAGGTCAGACGCACGTGGGCGGCGTGGCGCAGCGGCAGCGGCAGGCCGGCGCCGCGGGCCAGCGCGGCGGTGCCGCGGCCGGCGCACAGGACCACGCGGCCGTGCTCGGCGCTCGCGCCACCGGCGCGGACCTCGACGGTGCCGGTGGACGTCGACCTGACCGACAGCACCTCGTCGAACACGATCCGCTCGCGGAGCGCCTCGCTCAGCGCGTCGACGCTCGAGCGGGCACGGATCACGCCGCCGTCCTCGTCGAGTACCGCCGGGTGCTCCCACGGCGCCAGCAACGGCAGGCGCTCGGCGAGCTCGGAGGCGTCGATCTGACGCGCTCTCACGCCGGCGCGGCGCATCGCCTCGAGCCGTCGCACGGCGGCGGGCCCGAGCGCGACCACGCCGTCGCGCGAGAGCAGCTCCCGGCCGAACCGCTCCTCCCACTCTCGCCACCCGCGGCGGGCGTCGCATGCGAGCTCGACCAGGCGGCGGTCGTCGTGGGCGTGGCGGAAGATCCGCGAGTCGCCACCGGACTGGCCGTTGCCCGGAAGCCCGCGCTCGTACACGGTCACGCCGGCGCCCAGGTCGGTCAGCGCGTACGCCGTCGAGAGCCCGACGATCCCGGCGCCGATCACGCCGATGTCCGTGTCAGCTCGCATGCGCGGCGCCGCCGGCCGGCCGGTCGCTCGTGGCCGGCTGCGCTTTCAGCAGCGAGCGGGGGTACAGCTTGTCCGCGAGCACGACGTTGAGCTGCGCGCCGAGCAGCGTGACCTGCGCCTGGATGTAGAACCACCACAGGATCGTGATCACGGTCGCGAAGTGACCGTAGGTCGACTGCGCGTTCTTCAGGTGGCTCGAGATGATGAACGCGGATAGCTGCTGGAGGATGAAGAAGACGAGCCCGGCGAACACCGCGCCGGGCATCACGTCGCGCACGGTCACCTCGCGGGTGGTGAGGATCATGAACGAAGCCAGGAACAGACCGAGGTTCAACGCGACCGCGAGCACGTAACCGCCAATCCGGCCGAGCGCGCCGAGGTGCACGCCGTTGCTGGCGCTGACGACGAAGCCCGAGATGAAGGTGGTCAGCACCAGGCCGAGCCCGATCGTCGCCAGGATCCACAAGCTGCGCAGCACCTGCTTGGCCATGCCCGGACGCGCCTCCTCAGGGACGCCCCAGGTGGAATCGAACGCAAACTGGACGGTGCGCACCACGCCGAGGCCGCTCCACAGCGCGGTCAGCAAGCCGAGCACGATCGCCCACCACGACCCGCTCAGCCCGGTCACGGTCTTCGGATCGAGCAGCGGGAACAGGTCCGCGATGTGTCCCAGCACGGAGGACTTCTCGCTGCCGGAGAGGATCCACCCGAGCAACGTGACGAGCACGAGCAGCAACGGGAAGATGCCGAAGAAGGCCCAGAAGGCGATCATCGTCGCGAGGTTCGAGGACTTTTCCTCGGAGAACCTCTTGACGGTCGCCACCGCGATGCTGAGCCGGCGGTGGCGTTTCTGGGCATCGTCGAGTCGCTCGGTCAGCTTCATACGTCAGTCGTACCCGCTGCACCGCCCGAAGGCAACCCCCCACCCGTACAACCACCTGACGGCACCCCCCACCGAGGGGGTGCCCAAGCGTCGTTCACGCTTGCGCGTCGCACCCAATGGGGTAGGCTCGAACTACAAGAACATGCTCTTGCTCCCGGGGTCGTGGCGGAGCCACGAGAAGCCACGTGTCCGCGGATCCACCGAAGGAGGGAAGGCGATGGCAGACCGGCAAAACGGCGCACAGTCGCCCGAACAGCAGGTCCGCGCGCTGTACGAGGAGGCCGAGACCAAGACCGCGAAGGCGTTCGAGGACCTCGTGAACCGGCCGAGCTTCGGGCAGCTGCTCGCGTTGAGCGCGGAGAACACGGCGGCGCTGACGCGGATGGCGTTCGACGGCATCGATCTGCTGTGGCGGAACCTCCGCCTGGCGGGCCGGGCGGACATCATCAGGCTCTCAAAGCAGCTGCACCGCACCGAGGACAAGCTCGAGCGGGTGCTGCAGGAGGTCGAGACCCTGCGCGACGAGGTCGCGCGCGAGCGCGAATCCGTCGAGCTCGACGCCACGGAGGCGCCGTCGTGAGCGTCATCGACCCGTTCGTGGGCGCTGTCGATCGGGTCATGAAGTTCCCCGTCAACGCGCTCGAGTACACGAACATCCTGCTGACCACCGACGACGCGGTCGTCGGCGCGACCCCGCGGGACGTGGTGTGGACCCACCGGCAGACGACCCTGTACCGGTACCGCTCTCCGAACCGCCGCTACGAGGTGCCGTTGCTGCTCGTGTTCGCGCTGATCAACCGGCCCGAGATCTTCGATCTGCGCCGCGGCTCATCGCTGGTCGAGTTCCTGGTCGGCGAGGGGTTCGACGTGTTCCTCGTCGACTGGGGGTATCCGGACGAAGAGGACGCCGAGATGGGGCTCGACGAGTACATCTGCGACGAGCTCGAGTGGGCGGTGCGCGAGACGCTGCGGGCGAGCGGCGCCGAGGAGCTGACGCTGATGGGCTGGTGCATCGGCGCCACGCTGTGCGCGATGTACTGCGGGCTGGACCGCGGAGGTGGGCGGGTCCCTGTCAAGAATCTGGCATTGCTGACGATGCCGGTCGACGGGCGCGCGTCGAACTACGCCAACTGGGTAGGGGATGAGGACTTCGACGTCGACGGCGTGAGCGAGCTGTGGGGCTCGGTGCCCGGCAGCGCGATCGATTTCGCCAACAAGCTGATGAAGCCGGTCACGAACTTCTGGACGACGTACCGCCGCCTGTGGGAGGGCGTCCAGGACGGGAGCGCGCGCCGCGAGGCGTATCAGTCGATGGCCAAGTGGGTGGCGGACAATCCCCCGTTCGCCGGTCGCGCCTGGGCCCAGTGGATCCACCTCATGTACCGAGACGGCGCGCTCGTGCGGGGGACCGTGCGCCTGAGGAACAGGGTGGTCGATCTCCACCGGATCGACCAGAGCGTGTTGGTGATCACCGCCGGCGCCGATCACATCGCGCCGCGGCCGGGGACGATGCCGTTCTTCGACCTGATCGCGAGCGAGGACGTCGACCATTTCGCGCGTCCGGGCGGGCACATCGGGCTCGTCGCTGGGTCGGCGGCGCGCAAGGAGCTCTGGCCGAGCATTGCGCAGTGGCTGGCGGCGCGATCCGACGGCTGAGTCGAACCATTCGAACGAAGGAAACGAGGAGAGATGAGCACCGAGACCGAAACCACCACATCATCCGACAGCGACGGACCGACCAGCCAACCGTTGCGCTCCGGTCTGCACCGGCCCCGGATGGCGGGGCGGGTCGTGTTCGTGACCGGCGGCACGCGCGGCATCGGCGCCGCCATCACCCGCAGCTTTGCCGAGCAGGGCGCGGGGATCGCCGCCGGCTACGGCCGCGACAAGGAGCACGCCGAGGGGATGCTGCACCAGCTCGAGGAGCAGGGCGTGGCCGCGAGCATCCACCAGGGTAACGTCGGATCGGCGGACGACTGCCGGCGCACCGTGAACGAGGTGATCGAGCGCCACGGTCGCCTCGACGTGCTCGTCAACAACGCCGGCATCACGTCTGACAAGAGCGTGACGAAGATGGAGGACGAGGACTGGTACAAGGTGCTCGCGGTCAACCTCTCGGGCGCGTTCTTCATGAGCCAGGCCGCGCTCCCACACATGCTCGAGCGGGGCTCGGGGCGGATCGTCAATATCTCCTCGATCATCGGTGAGACCGGGAACATCGGCCAGGCCAACTACGCGGCGTCGAAGTCAGGCCTGTTCGGGCTGACCAAGACGATGGCGCGCGAGGCGTGCTTCCAGCTCGCGAAGGCCGGAAAGCTCGGCGACGACTCGAAGGGGGTCACCGTGAACACGGTCGCCCCTGGTTTCATCGCCACCGAGATGCTCGAGACGATCCCCGAGAAGGTGCTCGATCGGATCCGGAGCCAGATTCCCGTCGGGCGGTTCGGCCGGCCGGACGAGGTCGCGCGGGTCGTTCACTTCCTCGCCTCGGACGGCGCCTCGTTCATCACCGGCCAGGTCTGGGGCGTCAACGGCGGCCAAGACATGTGAGGTCGGCTCCTCGCCCGCTTGACGCGCCGGCGCGACCTGCAGAACGCGCCATGTGACGCGGGCCGCGCGAACGGTGGGCGCGTCGCGCATGCCCCACATCGTTGACGCGCCACGGTCGCCGGCGCCGGCGCCGATTGGTGCGTAATGCATGGCGGACGCGGAGCTCGAGACTCACCCACCGGGTGGCGTGGACGCGGGGCCTGGCGCCGGGTGGACGGGGAGGGTCAGGGGTGGCCGGGGCGTTTGGTTGAAGTTGAAGTCCCCCGTGAGGTTGCCGAGGATGGGGTTGTCCTCGCGGACGTCCGGCCGGGGGTCGGGACGGCCGTCGGTGGCGGGGTCGAGCCGCGCACTGTTGATGAAGTCGTCCTCGATGAACTTGTTGTATGCGTCGTGGCTGAGGATCTGGTGATCGATGTACCCCTGCTTGGCGTACGGGCTGATCACGATTCCGGGGACGCGCAGGCCGAAGCCGTTGCGGTCGACGGCCGGCGGCACGACGTGGTCGTAGAACCCGCCCCAGTCATCCCAGGAGAGGAAGATCGCGGTGCTGTCCCAGTCGGGACTTTGCATGATCGCGTTGATCAGCCCGGTGACGTACGTCTGGCCGGCGCTCACGAGTGCCGGCGGGTGCTCCGAGACGGTGCCGTTGGGGTCGATCCAGGAGACCGCGGGCAGGGTGCCCTTCTTGGCCGCCGTGAAGAAGTTCGTGAGCGACTGGATGTTGCCGAGCTGGTTGTCCTGGGTGACGTCGGTGAACGAGGGCAGGGGGTTCCAGATCCCGGGCGTCTGCGGGCCCTGCTGCACCGGCGCGCACGTCATCGAGGCGTCGTTCTCGCAGTCGGGCTCGGTGCCCTGGAACACGTAGTAGGCCCACGGGACGTTCTGCTGATGGAGCAGATAGGTGATGTCGGTCCAGGCGTACAGGAGCTGGCCGTTGTTGGCGGTCGAGAAGTTCGCGTTGAGCGTCGAGTCGGGATTGGGGTTCTGAACGTCGCCCCGGCACGACGATGGATCGAATGGGTTCGTACAGAACGCCGACCACTCGGAGACCATGTACAGGTGGGCGGGGAGGCTCCACGAGTCGTTGGGCTCGAACATATGGTCCTGGAGCACGTAGTCCTCGGCGTAGGTCCAGTAGTTGGGGATCTCGCGGGCGTCGTGGTAGCCCATCACGTCGACGCACGACGGCAGGCTGCTGGTGATATGGCTGTTCTCGGTGCACGGGCTGCAGTTCGGGTCCTGTGAACTGCACCCCATCCCCTGCTCGGCCTGGGCGACGAATCCGTCCATCCGCCCGTTGTCGATGTCGGCGACGGCGTTGCCCATCGAGTGCGGGCCGCCGTAGTTGATGTCGGCGGGGTCGTGGAACGGCGCCACGCAGCCCCCGTTCGCCGGGTCGGGCACGCACACGCCGGGCGGAATCCCGTCGGCGCCGGGGAACGTGCCGAAGTAGCTGTCGAACGAGCGGTTCTCCTGCATGATGATCACGACGTGCCGGATCTTGTGGATCCCGGTCAGCGGCGCGATCTTGATCCTCACCGTGGCCGACGCGGCGCCGAGGGTGTTGACGGACGCGGGAACCATCGCGCGCCATTGCTCGGTGCGGCCGGTGGTGAAGGTGTGCGCGACCGAGAAGCTCGCGGCGCGCGTCAGGCGGGGCCGGGCGACCGTCAGCCAGCGGGCGCCGACACGGCGCTGGAGCGACACCAGCTGTCCCGCTCGACCGGGTTCGAGCTGGCCGCTCAGGGTCTCGACGTCGCCGGCGACGGCAAAGGTCGCGGTGCTCGAAAGCGTGACCGTCGGGCGGACGTGCTCAGCGACGGTCCGGCTCGTGAGCCCGGGCGCGGTGACCAGCCAGTTGCGGTTGGTCGCGACCGAGCCGACGGGCATCACGAAGCTGTAGGTCCCGGCCGCGTTGGTGAGCGTCCGCGCCACCCGGCTGAACCCGTGCTGAGACGGGAACTGGCGCCACAGCACGACCGCGATGCCGCAGCGGCGGGCGCCCTTACGAACGCCGATGAGCCGCCCGAACACCGTGACCTGGCGCCCGGCGGTGGCCGGGTTCGGCGACGCGTAGATCGAGACGGACTTTGCGAACGGCAGCCGTCGGGGCTTCGACTGCTTACAGGTGGGGGCGGTCGCCCCCGGTGATTGGCCACTCGACGTCGGCGCGAGCGCCACGGCGGCCCCGGCCAGGGAAATCAGGACAACCGTGGCAATCAGAACGAATGAGCGGCGCAGCGACGATCCTCCCACGGGGGCGATTCCGGCTTTTTTGTCCTAACCCGGCGGGACCCTTCGAGTTGCGATGTGGGCGGTCCGATTACATTTTTCGTGGTGAGCGGACTAACTGAGGGCGCCGGCGGCATCCATCCGGTGGTGGCGCTGCGGACCGCGCTCGAGCGCTACGAGCTGGCTCGATCTCCCGAGGCGCTGGACGGCGCATTCGCCGCCGCCGCGCGTGCGGTCGCCGAGCGCCGCGGCGAACGTGCTCACGACCCGCCTGAGGTGACCGAGCTCGAGCGCCTGTTCGACGAGATACCCGAGTACGAGGAGCTCGTCGACGTCGCCGTCGATGAGACCGAGCGCTCGGTCGAGACGGCGGGGGCCCGCCTGTGGGAGTGGTTCGGCCTGGACAGCGTCCCCCCGAGCTGGAACGAGGGGGAGCGCTCGCGCGCGAGGCTGCTGGTCGCATGCGCCTGCGCGCCGCTCGACGAGCAGGTGGTCGGATGGCTCGGCCCGAGGCTGCTGAAGCTGTCGGCGGACCGGTGGGCGGCACTGCTCACCGCCGATCTGCGGCGCGCGGACGAGGATCTGTGGCGGCGGGTGCTCGCCGAGCGCTACCACTCGGTGTGGCGCCGCTGCGCGCCGCGCGGGCGGTGGCGTACCGGGGAGCTGGCGGACCTGCTGGCCACCGACGACGCGACGGCGGCGGCGATGCAGCGGCGGCTGTCCCGGTGGCTTGCGGAGGGCGCCGACATCGCCCGGCTGCCCTCCGAGCTCGAGGCGGCGTTCGTGCAGAAACGGGCGCCGCACCGGCTGGCGTAGCTCTGCGGCGCACACCGGACCGCAGCGAGCCCGCGCACGCGGTAGTCGCGACGTCCGGCCCGCTACGGGTCGATGTCGACGACGGCGACGGTGATGTTGTCGTGGCCCCCACGATCGTTGGCAGCGTCGGCGAGCGCGCGCGCCACCGCCGCGGGCGCCGAGTCGACGGGCAGGGCGTCGATCAGCCGCCCGAGCTCGCCGGCGGTGGGCGCGTAGTTCCACAGCCCGTCGGTACACAGCACGAGACGTCCCGGCCGCTGCGGGCGCAACGAGACCGTCCGCGGCGGCCGCTCCGGGGCGTCGGGGCCGACCCAGTGCGTGATCGAGTGCAGAAACGGGGTGTTGGCGGCCTGCTCGGGCGTCAGCAGGCCCCTCGCGATGCCCTCCTCCACGAACGAGTCGTCGACGGTGAGCTGGCGGGCCTCATCGGGATCGAACCAGTAGGCGCGGCTGTCGCCGACCCAGCCGACCGTGATGTCGGCGCCCCGGCAAACGGCCGAGACGAGCGTGCACGACGGGTCCACGCGCTTGGACCGCGTCGTCCACTCGACCTGGATCACGGCGTCCACGGCCGCCTGGATTGCGCCGACGATCGCCTCGCTCGCGTCCTTGTTCGGATCCGCGACGGCCTCCACGAGGACGGTTCCCGCAGCCTTGGCGGCGTCCCGGGCCGCCACGTTCCCGGCGCTCGCGGACGAAATCCCGTCGCACACGACCACGGTCACGTTCCGCTCGCCGGTCACCTCGAGGTGGAACGAATCCTCGTTGCGATGATGCACGAGCCCCTGATCGCTGACCGCAGCCGCGACCGCGAGGTCGACCTCGACCCGGGTGGCCGGGGCGTCGGGCCTGGCTCCGTCCTCGAGCCGGGCGCCGCAATCCTCGCAGAACCGATCTCCGGCCTGGACCGGGGCGCCGCACGACGGACAAGAAGGGGCCTGGGTGCTCACGTCCATGTCCTCTGTACTCACGTCCACTCCTCGATGCTCATGTCCACGTCCGTGGTCGAACTTGGTTGGCGCGATCGACCAGCTTGATGCGCTCGGAACTGCTGGCCGCCCAGCGCGCGAGTTCCCGGTAGCAGCGCTCGACGCCGAACCGCAGGTCGCGCTCGGAGAACCGGTAGCCGAGCAGGCTGGCGCGGCCGTCGTCGAACGCTCCTCCGCGCTCGACGAGTGCGA
>Ga0335078_10009501_pt1 | contig 14417 bp, 13 predicted proteins | sample Lox_Sample_32_FD_206711 | JGI IMG/M metagenome (GOLD analysis project Ga0335078, IMG submission 206711) | Soil microbial communities from Loxahatchee National Wildlife Refuge, Florida, United States - Lox_Sample_3.2 | ecosystem: Environmental > Terrestrial > Soil > Wetlands | place: USA...
AAGGCGAAAGTAATCGTAGAGGGTGCTAACGGGCCGACAGTTGCCAAAGCAGACCCCATCCTCGATGACAAAGGGATCATGGTCGTACCCGACATACTTGCAAATTCCGGCGGCGTCACCGTCAGTTATTTTGAATGGGTGCAGGATCGCCAGGGATTCTTCTGGACTCTTGATAGGGTAAACCGGCGTCTCGAACGAATGATGCACGATGCCTTCAACAGTGTTTTCCAGACGGCAGAAAAATACAAGGTCTCGATGCGCCTTGGCGCTTACATCCTGGCGATCGACAAAGTTGCGAAGACTCTTAAGATTCGCGGAATTTATGCTTAATGAAATATTCGACTTCAGCGGGATTGTTAATATTTGTCGGAGTTTTGATCTTTAGCGGGAATTCTTCAGGAAGAAAATTATCCAACTACGAGATTTTTCGCGCACAGGTTGATACTCTTTCCGGGTCAATTGCAAAAATCCTGACAAGCTGGCACGTTGGGTCGGTCAGCTGCCAAACTAACCCCGGTGAGATTGAATCTTTTGTGCGTCAACGAATCGAGGAACGATTATTGGAGGACAGTTTTCGAATCTCGCGCGATTCAATGTCTATTCCGCATTTGAAAGTGATTGTCCCCATGGTTAGAGTTGAATATTCTTCTCCGTTGACTTCTCATATCTTTGCTTCTTCGGATGTTGAGAGGATCCTTCAAGCGGATTATGATCTTGAAATCTCCGACAGCGGAGTGGTGAAATTGGCAAAATCTTATTCGTTCGTCTATTCGGACACGGTGCAAGAGAGCGACATTTCCGACCTGGAGGCCGGTACTTACGGCTTTCTTCACGGCAAGATAGGTCAGGGTGGATTTTTGGACACAATGTTTCAGCCGGTTCTGTTTCTCGCTGCTGCCGCAGTAATAGTCTACCTGTTTTTTACCCTGAGAGGATCTTGAATGAAGCAGCTATCGGTAAAATTATTAATTCTGGGTTTGACAGTTGTTCTTGCATCGTGTTCTTCCACTCAGGAATTGGTTGTTCTGAGTGCAGGGCAAACGTTCCGTGATGGGATGGAACTTTTCCACGACAAAGATTTTGCGAAAGCCAGGGACAAGTTCGACATTGTTGTCAAACAGTATCCCGCAAGTGCCTACGCGGATAGCGCACAATTCTACTTGGCTGAGACATATTACGACCAGGAGGAATACGTAACGGCAGCATTCGAGTACGGAAACGTTTACAAGAACTATCCGTCGTCGAGGCTCGCGCCCGATGCCCGGTTCATGATTGCCAAGTGTTATGCCTCACAGACGCCGAGAGTTCAGCTTGATCAGGAGGGCACGAGCAACGCGATAGAATCTTTTCAGACATTCATCGATTACTATCCGCAGAGTGCGTTAGTGCCTGAGGCGGAGAAGGAGATCATGGAGCTTCGCAATCGGTTGGCGGAGAAATACTATGAAACGGCAGAGCTGTATACGACGATGGGCTATTATAAAGCTGCTATCGTTTATTATGATCTGATTCTCGACCAGTACCATGATTCGAATTATGCAGATAAGGCAGCGATAGGAAAAGTCAAAGTGCTGATGAAACGACACAAGGATAAAGATGCTCGGGCAGCACTTGAGAAGTTTTACAGTTCGTTCCCAAATTCCGAGTTGAAGGAACAAGCCGATCAGCTGGCCCACGCTCTGGATGTTGATATCGCCAGGCAGACGGAAGTTAATTAGAATGAATACGGAGGAAGGGTAGCAAACCGGTTGTGACTGACGGCAAGAATCACCTGAACACGAAGCGCGTCCAGGAGTCAAATATCGAAATGGTTGAGCTGGTTCTTCCAAATGACACAAACCAGATGGGTAATTTGTTGGGCGGAAGATTGATGCACTGGATCGACATAGTGGCTGCCATGGCTGCGACAAGACACTCTAACCACATCTGTGTTACCGCCGCCGTCGATGAGCTGCGCTTCCTTTACCCGGTCAAACTTGGCGAGCTTGTCATATTAAAAGCAAGTGTCAACAGAGTTTTTAATACTTCGATGGAAGTTGGAGTAAAAGTCTTTTCAGAAAATCCACTCACTGGGGAAAGGAAACATTCGAACTCGGCGTATTTGACTTTTGTAAGTATTGATAGTTCGGGGAATCCAACAAGAGCTGTTTCAACCAGGCCGGAAACTCTGGAGGAGAATCGCCGGTATGAGCAAGCTTTGGTGAGACGGGAACAGCGGCTTAAACATAGAGAGGAAACGAAGCGAATCTGGCAAGAGCGTTCCGGTAGGGGTGACTGAAAGAGAATGAACGACATCGCTGGAGTCAAACCTGTCGAATTTCTCAGACAGGTGGTAATTCAAATGATATTCGTTATGAACCTTGTGCGGGTTGCCGAGGCACAAGTGTATGTCCCCGTGTTCAAAGAGGTCGAGATGCAAGCGACGATTGCCCCCTTAGGTCAGGTCGTCACGGGGAATTTCTCGGGACATAGCACTGTAGCGGCGATCTGCAAAGTCGAAAAGGCAATATACTTCTTTGACCCCGACTCGATGGAAAATCTCATTCTCACAAATGTAGTAAGCCTCCCAGATACGCCTATCGCAATATCAATCGGTCATGAAGTGGTTCTGGACAGCAGCATTCACGAAAAGCCTTTCGACAAGCTTGCGGTTCTCACGAATGAACACTCCGTTGTTCTCGTATCCTTCGGAAAGGATGGACGTCCCGTCATAACATCGCCTACTCCCGTTGATGCCTATACAACCGATGTAAGAGTTGCCGACCTGGAGGCCGGAGGCAAACTTGATATAGTCGCTTTTGGAAAATTTTGCCTTGGTATATCGGTAGCTAAAAGTGTGGATGGCGGCAGATTTGAAGAAGCAAATCTAGCACAGGGCCCGCTCGGAAGCATCCCGTTCAGCTCAATTGTTTTCACTGACTTTAATGGCGATCTTGTTCCTGACATGGCTGCTCTCGACTGGGTGAATCGCAGGCTTCTCATTTTTTATGGTAGGGGAGATGGAACTTTCGCGCAGCCAGTCTCTTTCGAGCTCAAGGCAGAGCCATCTTGCCTGGCGGTAGCCGATCTGACCGGCAACGGTTATCCCGACATTCTGATCGGATATTCGCGACTTGGTCAGATTGATCTATATGGAGGCGACGGCGTCGGGCGATTCTTCCTGAGGCAAACGCTTAAGACTGTCGGTCCGGTCTCAAAAATTGCGGTAGCTGATTTTACCGGGAACGGAGTCATGGATATAGCGGCATTGAGCGGCAAGGAAAAGCAGATAACGATTTTTTCATACGACCTGATCTCAAAGAATTTCAAATATGCGGGCGTAATCGGGCTGGGTGAAAATTACGATGATATCATCCCATTCTATTTTCCAGATCGGGTTCGGGCCGACCTTGTTGCAACGAGTCTTACCGAGCAGTACATTAAAGTTTTCAAAACTTCGGTCAACTTCAACAAATTTCCCGACGTGCTCCTGCCGGTAAGTGAAGACGCGGACCGTCTCTTGGTTTCCGGGAACGACACATCGAGTTATGTGATTGTCGCAGACTCATCCGGGAATATCACGTCAATCCACTATAATGGAGCATCTGCGACTGAACCCGGAACAATTGATGAATTCCAATCAGAGGGATCACCTGTATCCATGAAGTTAATCGCGTCCGATTCGCTTCATCTTCTTTTGTCTTATGACAATGCCGATATGGTCAGCACGTATGGTATATCTTCAGAAGAAGAAGAGCGCAAGGTGATGACGGCTTACTTGCCCTTCGCCGTGAACGGAACAACAAGAGGAGATTCCACAATCATCGTCGCCGCGTACCCGATGAAATCGGACAGCGAAGTCGGAATTTCTTATTTCACATCTTTTATAAGAGGCGGTGACTTTCTCGAGAAGGATTTCACCGTAGACGAGTTGAAAGACTATCTATCGTCTGCTGTCTCCCTAGACGGCCCTTCGTTTTATCGAATCTGGAGAAATGCCGCGGACACATTGACCTTTGCTTGCACTTACCTGAAAGATGGCAAAAGCGTTTCCACTTCAATGCGGGGTTCGGATGCGAGGTTGAGTACGTCAGACGAACAGGTGCACCTGCTTCTGGAGAGCGACGACACCCTCACCGGGTTCAAAGCGGCTTTGGAGAAACCGATGCATCTCTCGCTGCATCAAACATGGGTGATGCCTTTCGACCGTTCTGATTTGAGCAGCATCCGGGTCTCGACGGTGGATTCGACGGATTATGTGGCATTCTTCGACGGTACGAGAAGCTCGGTCTTGTTCTATTCGGCTACGACTATCCGATCAAGATTAATCAGGTCTTGGCACGTCGAGAGTAAGCCGGCGGACATCGCCATTTTGCCCTCCATGAGGAGAGTTTATTTTCTGAATCGAATAGAATCGTATGTCTCCATACATAGCTTTTGAAATAGCAATTTTAGCATTCTCAAATGTGTTGTTTGCAGCAAGAGCGGATGGAGCCAACCATCAAAAGGAAATCAGCAGATTGTTCGAGGAATACAGGATTAAACCGAACGACAAATGCGGGTTTCATGTTATCGCTCAATATTATGGTACACCCGGCGACAGGTTCAATATCAAGAAAGTCCTGCAGTCGAGACCTACGAATGATACAAGCATCGTGGATGCGTTAGGCAAGTTCAGAATCCACTTTGATACGACTAATGTGAATGGTAATCAACCGTTCCTTTACGATGCAAGCGGACAGGAAATTCCGAACAGTACGCTCGCATTTGTCGATTCCGTCGCACAAATATGTGACCACGTTTATCGAACAGAGATTGACTCACTCGGCTATCCTCCGCCCCCGCCGGACAACGGGGCAGGCGGCGGCAACGAGTACGATATTTACATTTCCTCCGAATACTTGGGATCAGATTATGGCGCGACCAGCTGGGATCCGTCTCAACCTCTAATAAATCGGTCGGCAAATCCTACTTATGCGGCGTGGACTACTATTCGGAATGAATATCAGTCAACTTACACGAAAGGAATTCCTGCAATAGAGGTCACAATCGCCCATGAGTTTCATCATGCAATTCAAATCGGCAACTACGGATTGTGGGGCGAGAATGATTGGTGGTTCTACGAGCTTACATCGACGTGGATGGAACAGGTCGTCTATCCGCAGGTAAAAGATTATTATCAGTATCTCAGCGACTTCTTTAATAATGTCGATTTGCCGTTCAATGCGATTGGAGATGGCGGCTACGAGCGGTGCGTCTTTGGTATCTTCCTGCAGAACGAGCCGGGATACGGCGCAGGGCTGATGAAGTCGATTTGGCAGGATATGGCGTACGAGCCGCCAATCTCTGCGATGGAAAATGCTTTTGTCTCGGCCGGAAAAGATCCATCTTCTGTATTTCAGTTGTTTGCACAGTTGAATTATTTCACAAATTATAGAACTTCGCTGGCAAGTGAGTTCGATATTGTACCTTATCCCTTGGGTGGCGATTATCCGTTGGTGAAGATAAGCGGCGCAGAGGAGCTTTCGCAATCAAACGGGAACGTCGACTTTTCTGACGTGGCAATGGGTCTCACGGAACATTTTTATCAGGTTTCTTGCCAATCGTCTCGCCAAAATCAAATCGACACGGATACCGTTGGAATTGCAGTGGTCAACGATAATTTTGCCGCGGCGGTGAGTTATGATAATACGAACTACCCTTTTTCCGTTGGGATTTCTGCGGGCGGGCCAGGTTGCGTGAGAGAGTTGACAAATGGCTTGTGCATTTTTTTTGAGACTGCCGATCACACGAGTTGGGGCATCATACCTTTCATTACTGGGGCCGACACGAGCCTGGCACTTGAAACAAAAGGCAATGTGCCTTTTCCTCAGCCATTCAATCCATCTCTGCAGGTACTGAAGATACCCTATCCTTTTTATGCCGCGACTGATGTAACCCTTTCGATTCTGAGTACATCGGGGATTCTACTGCGGAAAATAGATAGTGCCGGAGGAACTATTTCTTTGCTTGGCGAAAGTTACTTCAAATGGGATGGAAGAGATGAAACGGGGAAAATTGTTTCAAGCGGAGTTTATATCTATGTATTAACCGGCGGATCAAAAAGTGTCGTCGGAAAAATCGCAGTGGTGAGAAACTAATAGCTCCTAGGCAAATGAAAAGAATAATTGGGCAAGTTGCGCCGGCTCCCTTCAAAATAATTTCGAATGTTGTGATTCCGCGGGCACGTAAGCGCATATCATCTACTTGTAGCTTGGGCTCGAAGGGTTGGAGAATCAGATGATACTTGCCGCGAGAGAACTAAAGAAAGTATTCAACAGAAGGGTCGTATTCAAAGACATGTCCTTCGAAGTGAGATCGGGTCAAGTCCTTTCGATAACCGGACCGAACGGCAGTGGGAAATCAACCGTCTCAAAAATCATCTGCGGGCTGCTCATGCCGACTTCCGGAGAGATCGCGCTCACGGCCGATGGAAAGAAAATCGATCGCGATGAGATATACAGGCACGTCGGATTTGTCGCTCCTTATCTCGAGCTTTATGGAGAGTTCACGGCACTTGAAAATCTTCAGATAGAAGCTAATGCCCGCGGGCTGAAATGGAGAAATAACGGCAAGCTTGCTGAAATTCTTGAGCTCGTCGGATTGTTAAATAGAAGGAATGATGAACTCAGAAGTTATTCTTCGGGAATGAAACAAAGATTGAAATATGCAGCCGCACTCATACACGATCCCGATGTGGTAGTGCTCGACGAGCCGACGGCGAATCTCGATGTGGCCGGGACTGAGATGGTGTTCGAACTTATTGAGAAGTTCCGGAAAGAAAAAATCGTCGTCGTTGCAACCAACGATGAAAGGGAAGCCGCACTGGGTGATGTCAGGGTTGTGCTTCAAAAGGATTTGAGATCGGGAAATGGCAAGTGAATTGATAGACACGACTGAGCAGACTAAGAAGAACAGGATCAAGCTCACCCTTCCTGTTGAAGGGATGACCTGTGCCAGCTGCGTGCTCAGGGTAGAAAATGCGCTGAGGGAAGTGGACGGTGTTGAAAGCGCCGTGGTTAATCTCGCGACGGAATCGGCGAGTGTCGAGATAGAACCTTCGAAAGTATCGGTTGATATTCTCAAGAAAGCCGTTGAGGGAGCGGGTTATAAAATTATCGACACGAGTGACGAAGTCGAATCCGTGAAAGCGGAAGCCCTAATCCGCGAGAGAGAATACCGGAAACTCTGGAGGAAGTTCATTATCGGAGTAATCCTGACAACGATCATAGTGGTCGGATCGATGCCGGAGGTCTTTTCGCTCTCGGAGATTGTTCCATTAGAAATTAGGAATATTATTCTGATGCTTCTGACGGTTCCTGTAATGTTTTATGTTGGTCGAAAATTCTTCAGCGGTTTCTGGAACGCTGCCAGACATGGTACAACCGATATGAATACGTTGGTTTCTGTCGGGACACTTTCCGCCTTCATATACAGTGCAGTTGCAACAATGTGGCCGGGCATCTTCGTATCTGCCGGTAAACCGGCGGATGTCTATTTCGATACGAGCGCGGTCATCATTACTCTAATTTTGCTCGGAAAGATTCTTGAGGCGAAAGCAAAATGGAAGTCGTCCGAGGCCGTAAGGACATTGATCGCCCTTCAGCCGATGACTGCTCATCTTGTCGTTTCCGAAAATCCGGGTCACCTGGGCGGGAAAGATGTCGATGTTCCCCTAAGCACAATCAAAGTCGGGAATGTCTTGAGAGTCGGACCCGGAGAGAGAATTCCGGTAGATGGGAAGATTCTCAATGGCTTTGCGATGGTTGACGAGTCTATGGTGACCGGCGAGAGCCTGCCCGTCGAGCGAGCGGCCGGCGCGTCTGTTCTCGGCGGGACCGTGTGCCTGGATGGTACGATGACGCTTCAGGCCGAGAGAGTCGGGAAAGAGAGTTTCATAGCGCGCGTAGCGAAACTTGTGGAAGATGCACAGACATCGAAGCCGCATGTGCAGAGACTTGCAGATAAAGTTGCTTCCATCTTTGTGCCTACTGTAATTGTTCTGGCGCTTGTCTCTGCTGCCGCCTGGATTGTTTTCGGTCCTCCTCCGCAGCTTGTTCATTCGTTGATCGCATTCGTCGCCGTGTTGATCGTCGCATGCCCATGCGCGCTCGGTCTTGCCACTCCTACTGCTATCATGGTCGGTACTGGAAGGGGAGCCGAGATGGGAATGCTTATCAGAGATAGCGACACGCTGGAACAGGCGCGTAAAATCACGAGTGTTATCTTCGACAAGACGGGAACGATCACATCAGGTGAACTGAGAGTCGTCGAGGCTATCCCTTTCGAGGGAGCAACTGAGAATGATTTGTTAAGACTTGCGTCTCTTGCGGAGGCACGCTCCACTCATCCGCTTGCTAAAGCGGTAATCGAAGAGGCGAAGCGACGAGGCTTGAAGTACAATCAAGAGGGAGATGCTGCTTTCAGATCGTTCTCGGGACAAGGTGTCGAAACTGCTCTTCACGGAATTGACATTAATGAAATAATTCGCGTCGGAAAGCTTGATTTTGCTTCGGGCAACGAGCTAAACAATTTGGATTGCGACTTTCAAAATAAGGTCCTGCGTCGATCGCAGGAGTTGAACGCGTCGGTTCTCTATGTCTCGAAGCAGGCAGGTCAGACTCGTAAATGGGAAGTCCTCGGTGCAATTTTGGTAAATGATCATTTGAGAGAAGATGCGCCGTTGACGATTAGAGCGATCAAACAGCTTGGACTCAGAGCATATTTGTTGACAGGAGATCATGAGGCTTCGGCAAAAATAGCTGCTGACTCCGTCGGCGTTGATGGCGTTTTTGCGAACGTTTCTCCTGAGGGGAAATTAGAGAAGATAAGAGAGCTACAGAACAGCGGAGAAGTTGTTGCATTTGTCGGCGATGGGATTAACGACGCGCCTGCGTTGACGCAGGCAGACATCGGAATTGCAATGGCAACTGGCACTGACATCGCCGTGGAATCCGCGGGCATAACGCTCGTCAGGAATGAGCTCACCCTCGTGCCACGCTCCATACTTCTATCGAGAAAGATCATTAAGGTAATAAAGCAAAATCTGTTCTGGGCATTCTTCTATAATATTTTGTTGATACCACTCGCGGCAGGAGCATTCTACCCTCTGACGGGATGGCAATTGAATCCGATGTTTGCTTCCGTCGCCATGGCATTAAGCTCTGTTAGCGTGGTGAGTAACTCACTTCGGCTGAAGCGAACTAGTTTGACTTGAATTATTGAACAATTAACCGATAGCCGTTGAAGAATAATCGCTAATGAAAAGGTGAAGATGATGTTTAATTTTCGAAAGAGAGAAAAAGTTCTCACTGTAGAAGGAATGACGTGCCATCACTGCGAGATGGCTGTCGAGAACGCTTTGCGAGAAGTTGCAGGTATCAGAAGCGCTAAAGCTGACCATGCTGCAAAAAGGGTCACGATACAATACAGTGATAATCTCGACCTGAATTCCGTGAAAGACAAAATCGAGAAGTCAGGATACAAATTGGTAGACGTTTCTTCAGAATCCTGAGAGGGAACTAAGAAGCTTCGCAAGATTATTTGCAAGAGCGGATGCCGTAGCGTTCACACGTTGACTTTCTGCATTTAAAAGTGTAAACTTTTCTGAGTCGATAGAATATCCGCTGAGACAAAGCAATGGCTGAGACTTTAACACTAAAGAGCATCCTGAATGATCACACTGTCGAGGGTGAGCTTTACGCCAAGCTTGACAACAATTGGGTCTTGTGCTATGCCTGCGGCCACCGATGCAGAATCAAACCCGGACGAGAGGGTATCTGCAAGGTCCGGTTCAACCGCGATGGAAAGCTTTTTGTCCCGCGCGGATATGCAGCAGGAATTCAGCTTGATCCCATAGAAAAGAAGCCCTTCTTCCATGCATTCCCTGGCGGGAATGCGGTCAGTTTTGGTATGTTGGGGTGCGATTACCATTGCTCTTATTGTCAGAATTGGATAACGAGTCAGGCTATTCGCGACCCGTTAGCGATTGCTCAGCCCGAGGCGATCGAGCCGGAAAAGATAGTCGAGCTTGCGCTGGTTTATAAGTCTCCAGTGCTCGTTTCGACGTACAATGAGCCGCTTATCACGAGCGAATGGGCGGCGGAGGTTTTTAAGATTGCTAAGCCGTACGGGATTCGCGGCGCCTATGTATCCAACGGTAACGCGACTCCGGAGGTGATCGACTATATCAGACCATACGTTGATCTGTATAAGGTGGATCTGAAGGGATTTGATGATAAGAGATATAGACAGCTTGGAGGAAGATTAGATATTGTCCTCAACGCGATTCGCCTTCTGAAGGAGAGCGGGATTTGGATAGAAATTGTGACTCTACTTGTTCCTGGATTTAATGATGGTACAGAAGAATTGAAGGGTATGGCTAATTTCATCGCCTCGGTTTCTCCGGAGATTCCATGGCATATTACCGCCTTTCACCGGGACTACAAGATGAACGACAGGGACAACACCGATACGAATATGCTCGTCAATGCTGTCAACATCGGAAAGGAAGCCGGACTCTACTTCGTTTATGCAGGCAATTTGCCGGGTATGGTCGACAACCTGGAGAACACTTACTGCCACAGATGCGGAGAACTTCTTATCGAGCGAAGCGGATTCAGAGTCTTGAAAAATAATTTGATCGACGGCTTATGTCGAAAATGCAGGACGAGGATCCCTGGCATATGGAAATGAAATCGCATCGCCCGCAACCGAAACCTCGACTGACGACCGAGGATAAACTTCTTCTTCTTGGCGTCGCACGTGATTCTGTGAAGGCCGCGGTCACCGGAAAAACATATATTCCTATCGAGCCATTGAGCCCGAATCTTACAAGTATGGCCGGCGCATTTGTTACTTTGAAAAAGAATGGGATGCTAAGAGGATGCATTGGAATGATTGAAGCGAGATATCCATTATATAAAGTCGTCTCCGAGATGGCAGAAAAAGCTGCTATGTGCGACCCGAGATTTGAGTCCGTCCAAAAAGATGAACTGGAAGATATGGATTTAGAGATTTCTGTGCTCTCGCCGTTGAGAAGGATCAAAAGCGTTGAAGAAGTCGAGATCGGTCGTCATGGACTCGTGGTAGAGAAAGGATTCTATAGAGGCTTGTTGTTGCCTCAAGTGGCGACTGAAAATAATTGGACCAGGGAAGAGTTTTTGGAATACACCTGTACGAAAGCCGGGCTGGGCAGAGAAGCTTACAAGAACCCTGATGCGCATTTGTATGTTTTTTCCGCTGAAGTTTTCGGCGAAAAGGAATTGGGAATTTTCTCAGAGGACGGCTTTGCAAAAGGAAGGTGAATATGTTAGGCCGCCTTCAGTTGCGGGATTGTTCTACCCTTCAAGAAAAGATGAACTTGAGAGATCGGTGGGTGAACTGCTCAGTGAGGCACGAAAGAACATCACTGGAGAAATCCCCGCGAAGATTTCCGTAGTACTTTCTCCGCATGCCGGTTACCAGTATAGCGGTTATACTGCCGCACACGGCTATTCGCTCCTGCGCAAGAATCAATTCAAAACGGTTATAGTTGTTTCACCGAGCCATCGAGAGTATTTTGACGGCGTGTCCGTCTTCTCAGGCAAAGCCTATTCAACTCCTCTTGGAGAAATAAAGATCGACTGCGACATGAGAGAAAGGTTTTTAAACTGTGCAGGCAAAATCGCCGTTGAATCACAGCTCGGACATAGAGCAGAGCATGCTGTGGAAGTCCAAATGCCATTTCTTCAGATGAGGCTCGGAAGTTTCGAGCTAGTTCCAATAGTAATGGGCGACCAAAAGGCGGAATATTGCTGGGCATTGGGGAAAGCCTTGAGCGATGCGGTGAAAGACCGTGCCGTGCTCATGGTGGCAAGCTCCGACCTGTCTCACTATTATGATTATGACACGGCGAATGAAATTGATGAAGTATTTCTTGATGATCTTATGAAGTTTGACCCCGAAAAAATGATGAACGACTTGGAGAATCGAAGATGCGAAGCGTGTGGAGGCGGGCCTGTTGTATCTTGCCTTTACGCGGCGAGACAGCTGGGTCTCAATCGAGTTTCCATTCTGCACCACTGTAATTCAGGCGACACTTCCGGTGATAAATCGGCAGTTGTTGGATACTTATCTGCGATTGTTTCATGACAAGAAGGGCGATACCGTTTTCTCTTGTTGGGGCAGGAAGGGTGGGATCTAGTTTGGCAATGTCACTTGAGCAATCCGGTTGGGAGTGCAAGTGCGTGGTAATAAAAGGCGGAGGTAGACCGCAATTAACCAGGTTGAAATCTGCGTTCCATGATGCCGAAATCGTCGATCATCCTTCATTGGTATGCAGCGATTTCAAGATTCTGCTGATCGCCGTGCAGGATGACGAAATCCAAAACGTCGTTGCGGAACTCTCTGCCGTCAGGCGGGTTGACTGGAGCTCGAAGGTTGTGTTCCACTCGAGTGGCGTAAAAAAGGTGGGAATTCTTTCCCCACTGAAAAAACTCGGCGCAGACATTGGTGGGCTGCACCCAATAGCGGCATTTGCGAATGAGTATCAACCTGCAGCAGCCCGTGGAATTTATTATGATTTTGCTGGCGATAAGCCTGCAGAGTCTTTTGCTCGAGAAATCACGAAACTCCTGAGTTCGAGGCTGATAATCTTAAGAAACGAAAGGCAGAGAGTCCTTCTCCATATTGCGAGTGCAATTGCTTCAAATTCCACTGTCGTCGCCGTTCGCAGTGCGGAGGACCTTATTTCAAGTTTTGTCGACCCTTGTGATGCGAAAGCAATGATGGCCGGCCTGTTGAAATCAACGGTCGAGAATCTGTCAGCAAACAGCGGAATGAAATCCCTGACCGGTCCTCTGGCGCGTGGAGACATCGGGGTTATTTCGACACACATCAAGGCACTTGAAAGTGAAAGTTCACTTCTACAGTTTTACAAATCGTGGTCGCTGCTCGCAGTCGACTTGCTTCTCAAAGATAAAGCTGACAAGGGCAGATACTCTCGCGACGAGCATCGTACCCTCAAGGAAATTATCAAACTTCTGGAGGAAAAGTGAATTTCAAAGCGTTGATCGCAAGCGGTGGAAGAGGGACACGGCTCAGGCCCATCACACACACTCAGAATAAACATCTGATCCCGATTGCAAACAAACCGATACTACATTATGCGATCGAGGCGGCAATATCTGCAGGGATAACCGAAATTGGAATTGTCACGAATTCAGACAGTGAAGAAGTACCGCGAGCAATCGGCGATGGATCGAAGTGGGGCGCGAGAATAACATACATTCCTCAAGATGCGCCTCTCGGGCTTGCCCACGTCGTCAAGATATCTCAGACTTTCATCGGCGATGACAGTTTTATTTTCTATCTCGGCGATAACATGGTAGTCGGCGGTGTCAAACGGTATCTTGATGCCTTTGAAAGCAGCAACGCCAATTGCTTCTTGACTCTTGCGAAGGTCAAAGACCCGGAAAGATTTGGGGTGCCGGAAATAAAAAACGGATTGATTGTCAGGGTCGAAGAGAAGCCAAAACATCCGAAAAGCAACTACGCCGTTGCCGGAATATACATCTACGACCATCATATATTTGAAGCCGTAAATAAAATCGAGCCGAGCGACCGGGGCGAACTGGAAATATCGGATGCCCACCAGTACCTTATCGACCATGGATGTCGCGTGGGATTCGCCGAGATAACGGGCTGGTGGAAAGACACGGGAAAACCGATCGATCTTCTCGAGGCCAACAGGCTGATTCTCGAAAATAGTGAACCGTCAGTCGAAACAGGAGTAGAAGTGGATCCGCACAGCGATATTGCCGGCAGAGTCATTTTGCAGAAAGGATGCAGAATTGTCAATAGCAGGATACGCGGGCCGGTAATAATTGGAGAAAGTGCGGTCATCGAGAACAGTTACGTCGGTCCATTCACCTCGATAGGCGCAAACTCTCATCTAAAAAACAGTGAAGTCGAGTACAGCATAATCTTGAGGGACTGCAAGATAATGGATGCGGGCATGCGGATAGAGGGAAGCCTCCTCGGAAACGGGGTCGAGATTGTCAGCGCGGAAGGCAAACCGAGGGTTCAGAGGTTCATGATCGGCGATCAGAGCAGGGTGGAAGTGCCATAAACGCGTCGATTCTAAATAACAATTAGTCTTTCATAACCGAAGGTTTTTCCTTAAATTATTGTCATGGTGGATAGTAGCGTCCATAGACCACGAGTTGTCGTTGCCATGAGCGGCGGTGTCGATTCGTCTCTTGCAGCCGTTCTTATGGTGGAACAGGGGTACGATGTCATCGGCGTGACGATAAAAACTTACAACTATGAAGACGTCGGCGGAAACGACAATCGTGATTCGAGCTGTTGTTCGATCGACGGAATCAATGTGGCGCGGAGCGTCGCCGGCAAGTTCAACT
>Ga0335078_10009502_pt1 | contig 14415 bp, 10 predicted proteins | sample Lox_Sample_32_FD_206711 | JGI IMG/M metagenome (GOLD analysis project Ga0335078, IMG submission 206711) | Soil microbial communities from Loxahatchee National Wildlife Refuge, Florida, United States - Lox_Sample_3.2 | ecosystem: Environmental > Terrestrial > Soil > Wetlands | place: USA...
GAGCGCGAACCGGCCTTGGGAGCGAGCTTGGGATTGCGCTCGCCCACGAGCGCATAAAAAAAAGGAAACGCGGACTTGGCCACGAGGAATCCGTTGTTCTCGTCAAAAAGATTAGCCTCGAAGGCGGTCCGCTCCCGCAGCAACCGGACCATCAACTCGGTGGCCTTCGCGGCTCGCGGATCGTTGAACGCGTGCTGCCAACCCGGCAGCCGATCTTCTGCCCCGACAAACGCACCGATGAAGGTCGGGACCAGCAGCGGAGGACGGTGCGGATACATCAGGCAGAATCCGACATCCTCGAGAAAGGCACGCGCCTCCTCGATGGTCCGGATGGGCTTGCCATCGATCCGCCATTTTTCGCGCCGTAGTTGCTGTAGTTCCAGATCAGTCATAAAAGCAGTTATCAGCCATCAGCTCTCAGCCAGGGCCAACTGCAATCACTGAAGGCTGCGGACTGAGGACAGCAAGCTAGATTCTCTTAAACGCCTTTTGAATGTCCTTCACAGAATACCTCAGTACCACCGGCCTGCCATGCGGGCACGACATAGGGTGATCGGTTTTCGCGAGTTCGGCAAGCAACCACTCCATTTTGTTCTGCTCGAGAGGATGGTTCACCTTGATCGCGGCGTGACAGGCGATGGATGCGGCAATACGCGTGCGAATCTTCTCGAGGTTGAGCGACTGCTCCTCTCGCGAGAATTGATCGAGCAATTCGTGGAGCATATGCTCGACGGCCGAGGCTTCGACACCGGCCGGAGCAACTTTCACGGCGACGCTGCGTGCACCGAAGGGCTCGGCTTCGAATCCGTTGTGCCGCAGTTCGTCCGAAATTTCGGAGAACACGGCCTGTTGTGCGGGAGACAACTCGAGCACGATCGGCATGAGCAGCCGCTGGCTCTCAACCTTCTGGATTGCGCGCTGCCTCAAGATGCGTTCGAACAACACGCGCTCGTGAGCCACGTGCTGGTCGATGATCCACAGACCGTCTTCGTTGACGGCAAGGATGAATGAATTCCGAATTTGACCCAGCGGCTTCAGGGTGCCGAGCGACAATAGCGATGGCTCTTCTTCGCGGACATCCAAAGCTGGAGCGCAGCCATTGTCGGGAATCGCTTCAAGACCGCGAGTCTCGAGTCCGCGAGCCACGGGGATCGCAGCGTTCGCCTCGACGGCGATTCCGCCCTCAAACTGGAATCGGGCAGAAATGGGTGGCGGGACAGGCGGGCGCAGCGCGAATCCGGCGGAAGAGGGTTCATATGGAGCGTGCCGTGCCAGCGGCGCTTCTATCGCGGAAGCGGCGCCAGACGAGGGTTCCCACATGCCTGCTCCCGGCGTTAAGGATCCCGGAGTAAGAGCCTGACTGGCGGTCGCGTGGGCCCGAATTTCCGTCATGAACTGCGGGACGGGACGAGCCTTCATCAGAGCTGCCCGAACGGAGTCGCGGACAAAATCATGCATGACGGTCTGCTGGCGAAACCGGACTTCTGTCTTCGACGGATGTACGTTCACATCAACCTCGCCAGCCGGCAATTCCAGAAACAAGAGCACAACGGGATACACCGTGGGCGGAATGATGTTGCGATAGGCCTCGGTGAGCGCATGTTGCACGAGGCGATCGCGAATGAGGCGCCCATTGACAAAAACGAAGATCGAATTACGGTTGAGCTTCTGAATCTCGGGCTTGGAAACGAAACCGTGGAGGTGAATCTCGCCCGGATCTTTCGGCAGCGCTTCCTCTTCCTCTAATTGCTCGCGGCGCCAGGGCGGAGGCTGCGGCAAGCCGACGTGCTCCAGCGGCTGGCGCGAAGCGATGGGAATCAACTGGTCGAGTGTCTCCTTGCCAAAGACCTGATAGACGCGCTCGCCGTAACCGGCGACCGGGGGCGCCACGAGCATCGCGTTTGTGGCTGAGTGCAGCTCGAAATGTTTTTCAGGATGGGCCAGCGCATAATGCGTGACCAGCGAGGCGATATGCGAAAGTTCGGTTGACTCGGACTTAAGGAATTTCTTGCGGGCCGGGGTATTGAAGAACAGATCGCGAACCGTAATGGAAGTGCCCAAAGGGAGGCCGGCCTCTTCGATTCGGCCAATCTTTCCGCCGTTGATCTCGACCACTGTGCCGGCGGGCTCCTCGGCGGCGCAGGTCTCCAGGCGCAGGCGCGAAACCGAGGCGATCGAAGGCAGGGCTTCTCCGCGAAAGCCGAGGGTGGCCACCCTCAGCAGGTCTTCGGCGTCTTTAATCTTTGAGGTCGCGTGGCGCTCGAAGGCAAGCATAGCGTCGTCGCGGACCATGCCGCAGCCATTGTCGGTGATCTGAATGAGCTTCTTTCCGCCCGCCTCCACGGCGATCTTGATACGGGTCGCACCGGCATCGAGAGAGTTCTCGAGCATCTCTTTTACGACGGAGGCGGGGCGCTCGACAACTTCTCCGGCAGCGATCTTGTTGGCGACGATCTCGGAAAGGACGTGGATTTTACCCATGGAGTGAACAGGGGATCAGTGGTCAGTTTCGCAGATGGGATGCGAAAAGCAAAGTTGCACAAGCCTTATCGAGCGGACGGCCGCATTCAAAGCCGCGATCTCGGGCGGGCCCGATGGCGGCACTCGTGAGCTCGCGCTCTTCCCGGTTTGGGTGTGCACTGAAACATGAGACCCGTTAACTTACACGTTGAAGAACAGTATCAACGGGCGACGGACAGGAGTGTCCGTCCTCCAAGAACAAAAGCGCTCCGCAAGGAGCGGAGCGCCATGGACAACTTGGAGGGACGATCAATTGGCCGTCACGGTCAACTGGAACGACAGGGCCGGGGTTCCTGTAATCGGAGCCGACCCGCCCGTCGTGGTGTTAACCGTGATGGGATAGGTTCCCGTTGGCGTTCCCGGATTACTCGTGGTGCTGCTAGTGCTGTTGCTGCAGGAATTCAGCCCGAGCGTCGCGAAACCGAGGACGAGGACCAGGCCAAGCAAGCGCAGGCCTCGCAACGAGCGCTTGCGGGATCGCGCCGTGAAGAGGATTCCGAGCAAGCCTGGAAAGAACAAAGCGTAGAAGAGTCGCGTTCCGAGGTCGAAGGGGCGGCGCAACGACGCCGTGGGAGCGGTCGTTGTGATCGTCAGCGTCACCGAAGTTTGGCTTGAAGAACTGCTGGGACTGAACTGGCAATTGGACTCACTCGGCAAACCCGTGCAGCTATAGGTCACAGGCAGTACCGTCGCGTTATCCACGATGAAGCCAGTCGAGCTGTTTACGATCAAATTCACCGGGCCGCTGGTTTGACCCTGGGCGACAGACAAAGTGGTGACAGACGGATTCGAGGACAGCGAGAACGTTTCGGTGGTCGCCGTCACGGTGAGAGTCACCGTCGTCGTGCTGGAAACGGCCCCGCTCGTGCCCTTCACGGTGACGGAGACGTTGTTTGCAGCCGCCATGTTGGCGGCGGTCTGAATGACGAGCGAGCTCGACGTGGAATTGATCGTGGTGAAGTTGCAGGTCGCTCCGGATGGCAGGCCGGCAGAGCAGCTAAAAGTGACCGTTCCGCTGAAACCGTTCTGAGGAGTGATCGTGATGGTCGTGCTGTTGCTGTTCTGCCCGGCGACGGCGGTTAGAGACGAAGGGCTGGGCGAAAGAGAAAAGCTGGTGAGCGTCCCGGCCCAAGCTTGCGCCAGATTGAAAGCATCGACGGATCCTAATCCGGTGACCTGGTCGTAGCCAACGCCGGCGGTGAAACCGATTTCGGTCGTGCCCGCCGGACAATCGGTAGTTCCGCTGGTACACGGAACCATGTTATTTCCAGACGTCACATCGTGGAAAGCCTGCGAGGTCGCATTGTCGGCATAGAGCGAGTAGAGCATCGGGTTGATGGGAGCCAGCCCAGTTGTGGAAGTATTGCCGAGATACTGGTTGATCAGGGCGAGGATGGCCGTGAATGTGGGGGCAGCCGCTGAGGTTCCGCCGACAGCAGTGAGACTCCCACCACTACCAGTGCGGAAGCCTGAGGTGCAGGTAGACACGACCGTGTCGTTGGGGCCGTCCTCGGAACAGAACAGGTAAGGATCGTGATCGGGTGAGGCGCTTAGCGAGATATCGGGAACGTCGCGCTTACCATCGGTTGGCACTCCCGTTACAGTCTGCCAGGTTGGTTTGGTGAAGTATATGCTGGCTCCGCCGCCGGAAGCGGAAAAGGTACGGTTTTCGGGCGTATCGTTCCAGGCTTCCTCAGGAATGTATTCCAGAGCCGAGGAAATTGTGTCGCTGCTGGCCCCAGCGGCCGCCCAGTAGGGCGGATCAGCGCCGGGAGGGTTATCGACGGTGTAAGTGGGGCTGTCGCCGGTAAATTCGTTGCCGCCAGCGCCCGTAACTTCGGGGATGGAGGCGGGAGCGTCCACAGCGAGGCCGGTGGTGGCGGACGTGCTAGAGCTGGGCTCACAGTCAGCGGCTCCCGCATCGCCCGAGGCGGAGACGAGAGTCACCCCGAGTGACTGTCCGGTCTTTATCCATGTTTCAAGAGTGCCGTTAGGACCCGCGAAAGAGGAGCCCAAACCTGCCTCGCAATAGCCGTAGCTGGTGCTGACGAAGCGTGCGACGGGAGAACCACCTATGCCCGTCGTGGAGCCCGTGAGAGCATCTTCGAGGGCGTCCCAAACACTGTCGAACCGACTCGAACAGCTATCCCCGGATCCGAGGCCGGCGTAGATGAAAGTAATGCCGGCATCCTTGGCGACACCCCCGGACCATTCCAAGTCCAGATCAGACTCGCCTTCATCTCCCGTGCACCGCGTGGAGGTGCCTTCCATCAGAGTCATGGTGACCGTGCTCGCGGGAAGACCGGCTGCAGTGCGGAAATTATTCAGGTCGGTAGTGCTGACCGTGCTTTGTCCAACGATCACAATCTTCTGATTCGAGCCAGTAGCGCCTGCCGAATAGAGGGCGTTCACATCGTAGATGGTCGCGAAGTCGTCTGGCGACAGGAAGTGATTGCCACTGACATAGGAGGTGAAGTTTGGGTTGACCTTCACTCTGGGCTTGGGTGCGAAATCGTTCAGATGCCCTACATAGAGGACCAGTCCGGAAAGCGCGGACGGGACGGAGGGATTGACCGCATTGGCCAGATGAACGTTGCCCTCGTTGAGGTAGTTGTGCATCTCAAGCGCGAAAGCCGACTCGATCTGCGCTACGGTTCCGTCAAATGAAATCTTGGTGCGAGTGGGCGCTATCTTGATATTTGTGAAGCCTTGCGATTGAACCCAGGCGACGACCTTATTCAGGTCGTTCGGACTCATGCCGAAGCGCAGGGCGAATTGCGGGATCGTCAGATACTTGTGGTAATTGGGCGAGGAACGATCGGCGAGTTGCACCAGGAATTGATCGAGATCCTTCTGCTGGGCGGGGGACAGGCGGAAAGTCAGGGAAATTCCCTCAATCAGCCTGCCGCCATCGGCGCGGCCGAGATCAGACTCAGGCCGGGCAAGGCTGTTCATATTTCCGGTGAGCGCTACTTTCTGCTCGCTGCTAATTGGCGTTGTGATGCGGTCGATTTGTGCCGCGAAAACCAAAGTGGAAAGAAAGGCAGAACCCAGCCCTAACAACAGTGCCGCCCGGCTACGTCGCATAGATGCTCCCCGACAGATTTGTGGTGGTTGATCGTCTAGCTTATACGCCCATTTCCTCTCTGATCAACCCCTTGTGCAGAAGGTTGTATCCGGCTAGAAAACTTACGGATCAGATGGGAGAAATGGGGCAGACCTCCGGCAAGAGCGCCATAAATCACCTGGAACGGCCGCAGGATGGCGGCGCAGCACCGGCGATTCCGTGGGCTGAGCTTGAGACCTTCGCTAGTTCCAACCCGATCTGAGGGGAAGAGTTCCTCTCGGCAGAGACTGGCTTTGAAGTTCTTCGAGGTTCTGCATGCCGTATACTGCCCCGTGCTCGATTCTGTCTGACACATGGCTGCGCCGGAGTCTGGAAAACCGCGACTTGCGTATATCGACTGGATGCGGGGACTGGCCTGCCTGCTGATGTTTCAGACGCACTGTTACGACTCGTGGCTCGGCGGAGCGGCGCGGCAGAGCCGATTCTTTATGTATTCGCAGCTGGGAGGAACCTTTCCGGCACCGCTGTTTCTGTTCCTGGCGGGAATCTCGTTCGCCCTGGTTACGGAAAAACTCTGGCAGAAGAATATTCCGGCGGGGCAGATCGCGCGTACGACGATTCGCCGCGGCGCGGAGATTTTCGGTTTTGGCTTGCTCTTTCGCCTGCAGGAGTACGTCATCGCGTGGGGATGGGCACCGAAGAGCGACCTTTTGCGTGTAGACATTCTCAACACCATCGGCACGTCGATGATGCTGATGGGGGTGGTCTGCTGGGTCGTGTTCTCAGCTTTGCCGGTGGCCGCCACGTCAGAGACGCCCACAGTGGCAAAGCGTGGGCCGTCGAGGACGCGGTTGGCCCTGGTGCTGGCTGGCTCTGGAACTGCTCTGGTGATCTCGCTGTTGACCCCGCTTTTGTGGACGACGTGGCGTCCGCGATGGTTGCCATGGCCGATCGAGTCGTACATCGACGGCGTGCATAATCTCGGAAGTCCGCAAGCCTGGCTGTTCCCGATTTTCCCATGGAGTGCCTTTGCCTTCGCCGGGCTGGCTGTGGGATTCATCCTGCAAAGTGTGCCGAGGAATGTGGCGTCACGCGCTCGCGAGACGCAAGTTTTCTTTTCTCTGGGAGTAGCGGGGGTGGGACTTATTGAACTGTGCCGCTGGCTTGACTCACAGCCGCGCCAACTGTATCCGGTTTACGATTACTGGCATACGAGCCCCAACTTCTTTCTGATCCGTGTGGGAATGCTGATGATGATTTTGACGGCGAGCTATGCATGGTGCCGCTGGGGCGCAGGCCAGTCGTGGTTTAGCCCCCTGATTCAGTTGGGACAGGCGTCGCTGCTGGTGTACTGGGTGCATATTGAATTTGTGTATGGACGAGTATCGATCCTGCCGAAACACGGCGTCGGCATTGGAACCGCTTCGTTAGGACTGCTGCTGATTTGTCTGGCCATGCTGGGGTTGGCATTTGTCCGTACGAGAACGAAAGGGCGCGGCGCGGAATTTGTTGCGTGGCTGCGGCGACGACCGCTGGTGACGGGCTGATCAGTCGCCGTTGCAAATGCTTTAGCGGCTACGCAGCCGACTCTTCGAGCAGGCAATCTTCAGGATCTTTGTCGTCGCGAAGGCCGAGAAAAACAGGAGCGCGCAACTTCGGGCCGGTTCCATCGCTCGTGCCCTGCGTCCACTCGGCGAATTCGATCTCGGCCACCAACTCGGGTTCGACCCAAAATACTTTGCGCAGCGCTTCGACATCGCCAAAGAACGGGTTTTTCTTCGTCTCCAGCTTCTTGAGAGTCTTCCAGATTTCCTCGAGAGATTTCTGATCGAATCCGCTGCCTGCCTGTCCCACATGGATAAGGCTCTTGTTTTTGTCATAGAGCCCGAGCACGAGCGAACCAAAATGCGCGCGGCTGCCTTCAGGCTCTGTATAGCCACCTACCACGCATTCCAGGCGATGGCGGATTTTGATCTTGAACCATTCACGGCTGCGGCGCTCTTCGTAGATGCTGGTGCGCCTCTTGGCCAGAATTCCCTCGAGCCCCTTCTGCCGCGCGATTTCGAAGAGCGCCTTGCCCTGTTTCTCGTAGTGATCGGAGTAGCGCACTGAATCGGCCGCGATCAGTATCTCGGCGAGCTTGCGTTTGCGATCCGCAAGAGGAACCCCGCGCCAATCGTAGCCATCGAGATACAGAAGATCGAAGGCGTAATAGAGAACGGGCACGTCGTCGTTCGCCGTTGCCCGCTTTCCGCCAGGGCGGAATCCGGTGCGCTGCTGCATGAGGCTGAAGGAAGCGCGACCTTCGGCGTCAAGCGCGACGACTTCACCGTCGAGAATCGCCTGCTTTGCCTTGATCGACCGCGGCATTTCTTTGAGTTCCGGATAGCGGGGGGTGAGATCGTTCTGATTGCGCGACACGAGGCGCGCCTTGCCATTGTCGATGAAAGTGATGGCGCGATATCCGTCCCACTTGATTTCAAAAAGCCAGTCATCTCCGTCAAACGGTTCGTCGATCGACTCCGCCAGCATGGGGTGGATGGTCGCGGGCATGGGCCGCTTCACGGGGCCGGACGCGAGTTGAGATGACGGAGCAGACTTTGCCGCCGCCGGAATATTCTTCGCCACCGGGGGCACAGAGGATTTATTCTTACCTTTTCTCGCCGGGCCTCCGGAGCCTTCGGTCAGTTTTTGTTTTTTTTTCTGATCGAGTTTGGCTACGGCGTCGGCCAACCAAGCGGCCTTGAGTTTTCCGCGGCCGGCGGGACGGCTCTTCCACTCGCGCGATCCGGCGTCGCCCGCGATCTCGTCCATGGTGCGTTTGCTGAGCACCGATTCGTCGATGTCTCCGGCATCATATCCTTCCACGACGTGATCGTCGTGCTTCTTGATCATCAACCACTCGTTCCCCTTGCTTCCGGGACGGCGGCCCTTCATCTTGACCAGCGCGAAGTCACCCTTGAGACGCTTTCCGTGCAGACGGAATTTCAAATCCCCCTTGGCTAGCATGGCCGCAGCTTCGGCCTCCGTGCCCTGTACATATTTTCCATCGACGGGCACGGGCGATAAAGGCTCCCAGGTACCCACATCCCAGACCATGACGCTACCCGCGCCATAGTTACCCTCGGGGATATTGCCTTCAAAATCGAAATAGGAAACGGGATGATCCTCGACCTGCATGGCGAGCCGCTTGTCCGCCGGGTCGAGCGACGGCCCCTTCGGCACCGCCCACGATTTCAGAACACCTTCCATCTCCAGACGGAAGTCGTAATGGAGGCGCGTGGCATCGTGCTTCTGCACGACGAAGCGGTTGCCGCCCTTCTTGGATACTGTCGGCGGGGGCTCCGGCGTGTCTTCGAAGCGCCGTTTTCGTTTGTATTCCTCAAGAGCCATAGCGGCCACTATTTAACCATAGAGCCAAGGGCACCAGGTGCGCCCTTTGAAGGCAGCCTCAGTTTGGTGTTATAAGTGGCAGTTGGTGCGGGGAAAAACAATGGGGGAAGGGAGCATCCAATCATGAGGAAGAGCATTGTACTTTTCGTAGCGTTCTTCGCACTCGCGACTGTCTTCCTGAGCGCGCAAGGGGCGCCTTCCCAGGCAAAGCCCTCATTGGTGGTGAATCTGTTTACCGTGGCAGGCGACGTGAACTGGCCTTACGACTTCAAACAACTGCAACTGCAAACTATCACGGAACTGAAGATTAAGGATGGGCCGCAGTTCGAGGTCGTCAGTGATGCTTCGAAGGAAAACTCCGGCAAGGTCTACGTGCTGGACGGTGAGGTTCTCGAATGGCACCCCGGCAACCGGGCGGCACGAATGATGGTGGGTTACGGTTCTGGAAGGGAAACAGCGAAGATTCATTATTGGCTCACAGATGTTGCAAGCGGGAAGAAAGTCTTTGAACATACAGACGCCATCCGGCAGGCCTTCTGGGGCAATGCCTACGCGAACTCAGTCGGCCAGCTGGCACAACCCTTCGCTGACAAGATCGCTGTGCGCTTGAAAGAAGCTAAACTGGCGACATAGAGAAGACACAATTTCTGGTTCTTGCGTCCCACAGGTCTCGCGCGTGCTGAGGCAGCGGTCGGCGGCAGATGAATGATCGAAGGCCCACGATCGATGGCCCATGGTAGATAATCCACAATCGATAATCCATGAAACGTGAATTTCCTGAACTCCCGCTGGTCGGCGTGGGAGCAATCATTATTGAAGGCGATCGCGTATTACTGGTGAAGCGGGCACATCCGCCGATCCAAGGGCAGTGGTCGATTCCGGGAGGAGTGCTTGAAGTCGGAGAACTGGTGCGCGAGGCGGCGGTGCGCGAGGCGCGAGAAGAGACCGGGCTGATCGTCGAACCGGGGGAGTTGTTGGGTGTTTATGATCGCGTTCTGCGCGATGCTGAGAAGCGTGTGCAGTATCACTATGTGCTGATCGATTTTCTCTGCCGGCGGGTGGGAGGCGCACTGCTGGCGGCCAGCGATGCGGCGGAGGTCCGCTGGTTCAGAGGGAAAGAGCTGCCAGAGTTGAAGCTGGCTGAGGATACGGAGGACGTGATAAAGAAAGGATTCGCGAGGCTAGGACGGTGAATCGGAATCGTCTTGCACTCCGTCTTCCTCCCACTCGGCATTGCAGGAATGGCAGCGCCACGCTCTGCGATGGAACGGAATCGGCAGACTGACAGCCATGCTCAGGTACGCGGCCGGATCGAGCTCCTGGAAGTTGACGTCGAGCGATCCGCACTTGGGGCAGCGCGGCTGCTGGTATCCGCCGAGACCGTCAACCTCGAAGTTCTCAGGGATGGGCTGGGAGAGAATCTCCTGAGCTGCCGCAGCATCGTCGGAATCGACCAACAGTTTCACTCCCCCCATCAGGTTCGACCAGAGCCAGTCCATGCGAACGATATTTTCGTCCCCGAGAGCGGACTCTATGCCGGCTGAATCCAAGCTCCCTTTTGCCAGAAGTGCCTCGGGCAGGTCGCGGAACTGGCGGATGGCGACCATTCTACGCTGCTCAAATTTGCCCTCGGGAGGCGGCTCAATTGGAGCCGCGAGAGGGGGATCTCCGGGCCTGGCGCGAGGAGCAGGTGGAATTGCGGGACCTTCAACAAGCTGCGCCGTAAGTCCCCTCTTCAGAAGCTCCGCTTGCAGCGCTTCACGGGCGAGGTCGGTCAGTTCGTGAGCCTGGCGAGCGACTTTCTCCAACTCGCCATCCATCTGGCCTGCATAGAAGTGGGTGAGCCGACGTCTTTCCTCATCGGGATCGATCGTTGCCATGGCATGGAATCATACGCCAGCTTGGCGACGAGGAATCGGAACGACCTTGGCGCAAAATTTTGCTTCGACGAACTGCGATGAGTAAAAAAGGAACGGCCCACAGGCAGTTTGTTTGACAAACAAGGCCTGCGGGCCGCCCGGTGGACTGTTTGGGATTGACCAAGAGGTGGTCACTCTAACGTGGCCTCTACGGCAACTCCGGGTTCGTCTTTGCGACGATCCTGACCGACCTGCGTCAGGCGGAATCAATCCTTAATCACCGGTAGTGTGCGGGCTGTAGCTTCTGGCGCTGGTCTAGCGAATTTGGCGCCCGAAGCCCCGCTTAGAGCAACCGCTCTAAGTCTCAGCCACCTCACCTGGTCTTTGGGTACATCTACTACTGCCTTCTGAACTTGTCATCAGACCACCTCCTTTCCGGTGTAGTCGCAGATTATTACGGAATGAGGGCGGCGTCAATCGGGGGAAAGTGGAGTACTAACTCGGCAGATACCTGTGATCGGCGACAGTTTAACTTTCGTCACCTTGCTTCCCGATGCGGACGGGTTAAGTTTCTAGTCAGCGGTAAGACGAATGCGAACTCGGCTGACAATTGCTGCATGTTTGGTGCTTGGTCTCGTGCTCGGCTATGGCGCCCGGCTTCGCCACGTGCGTTGTCGGCGTTTTTTCCGAGATGCATTTTGTGAGCAATCCTTATGGCGGCCGCGACGGTTTCACTAAAGTTTTCCGGGGATTCAGCCGGCTGGGCGCCGCCGAGGTCGTGGCTGGATTCTGTGGCCCGCCGAAAAACGATCCGCTCGCGGCCGAGGACTATGCCATACGGGCGATCGAGGATGCGGCTCCGAAGGTAAGCCTGAACCCACCTCTTGACGTCGCCCGGGCCAGGCTGGCGTTGCGGCGTGCAAACCAGGCGGAGAAGAACAACGATCTTCAGGGCAAGCGGCAATACGAGGAAACGGCTTCTCAGTTATTACTGAAGTCGGGCTGGAGGGATCCATCCGCGGTCCACATGCGGCAGATCGTGACCCAGATCGATACCGATGGCAATTCGTGCACCCCTTACGAAGCAAAACGAGGGCAGTAGAGATGAAACAGGTGGCGAAATATGCGCTGCTGCTCCTCGCTGCTGCGCTCATCGGCTTTCCGCTGGGCTACCGCCACGCTCGGAGTTCGATGGGAGATGGCGCGGCGATACTCTCGCAGGCTCTCGCGCTATCGGAATACGAAACCTTAGCCAATTTGCAGTATAAGCAGGCAGACGCGACGCATGGGTCTCAGGCCCAGCTTGATTTGTTGAACTTCATGGAGCAATTGCAGGCCAAACAGAAGATTGCCGTTCCCCGTGCGCTAGATTACGACCGTGCGCGAGCCCTGATGCGGCTGGCGATGCTCGAAGAGGAAGCCGGCAACAACGAGAGGCTCCAGCAGTACCTGCGCCAGGCTCAGGAAAACCTCAACCATGCGGATCACAGGTGGTATTCAGAAGATAAGATGCGGAAGTTCGTCGCCGAAGCGGACACTCGCTCTCAGTATTGAATCACCGTAAGGTGGAACACCCAAACCACCTGGCCGATCCTACGGGAGGCCGAAGGCATAGATCGCGCTGCCGGCGGCAATGACGACATACTCTTTTCCGTCGATGGCGAAGGCCATTGGCGCAGCATAGGCCGCGCCACCCATTTGAAAGTGCCACAGCGGCTTGAGCGACGCAGCGTCGAAGGCGATGAAGTTCCCTTCTGCGTCCCCGCTGAACACGAGCCCTCCCTCGGTCGAGAGAACGCCCGACCATGTCGGCGAGGTGTGCTGAAATCTTCCTTTCACCTCACCTGTCAGCGGGTCGATGGCCTTCAGAAATCCCAAGTACGGCTCGGCTTCTTCCGACGGGAAATAGGCGCTTCCGTAATAGGCATGCCCGGCTTCATAAGGCTGCGGAGCCTTGCTGAAGATGTCGCACTGATCGCGCGCGGTGACGTAAAACCATTCGGTCACGGGATCGTAGGTCGGCGCCATAAAATTCGTGGTGCCGAGGGCGCCCGGACAGACCGTGTGGCCCTCGAACGTCGGGGAAGCGTTCTTGTTCGCAACGGGACGGCCGTCGGCGTCTTTCGTATCGCTCCAAGTCTGCTTGCCATAGGCGTTCGCCGAGATCAGTTTACCGGTCGCGCGATCGATGACATAAAAAAATCCGTTGCGATTCGCCTGGGCGATGAGATGCTTCCCGCCTGCGTCGATGAGGATGGGAACCTGGGTCGCGTCCCAGTCATGCTCGTCATGCTTGGTGAACTGGAAGTACCAATTCAGCTTGCCTGTAACGGGGTCGAGCGCGAGAAGCGAGTTGCTGTAGAGGTTGTCTCCGGCGCGTCCGTCGCCGCGATTAGAGGGGGCGGGATTGCCCGTGGGCCAGAAAATCTGGTTGGTCGCAGGATCGTAGGTTCCGGTATTCCAGGCCGGAGCGCCGCCAACCTTCCACGAATCGCCTTCCCAAGTGTCGTGGCCGGCCTCGCCGGGGCCCGGCACGGTGTAGAAACGCCACTGGCGCTCGCCCGTGACGGCATTGTAGGCGTCGATGAAGCCGCGGATGCCATATTCGCCGCCTGAGACGCCGATGACGATCAGGTTCTTGACGGCCAGAGGCGCGACAGTGAAGCTGTATCCGGTTCGATAGTCGGCTGCGGTCGCGTCCCAGATCACGGCGCCGGTTTTCGCATCGAGGGCAATCACATGGGCGTCGAGCGTTCCGAGAAAAACTTGGTTTCCGAGGATCGCCAGGCCGCGATTGACGTGACCGCAACAGGGACGAATGTCCGACGGAATCTGCCGCTGGTACATCCAGATGGGACGGCCGGTGCGGGCGTCAAGGGCGAAGGCGCGGTCATCCTGTGCAGTGGCATACATGATTCCATCGACGACGAGGGGGGTGGTTTCGAGCTTCCCAGTTGCGGCAGTTTGATACACCCACTTCGCCACCAGCGAATGCACGTTCCCAAGATTGATCTGGTCCAGGGTGCTGAAGCGCTTCCCGGAGTAATCGCCCGAGTAGGTCATCCAATTCTGCGGTTCTTTGGAAGCGTTGACCAGGCGCTCGAAGGTGACCTGGGCTTCGGCCGTGAAACAAGCGGCGAGAATGACTGCGAGGAACGAAGTGGCAGGTAAACGAACGTTTTTCATTTCGCACTCACGCTGATCAGGTATGCCACGATGTCGTTGAGATCGTTGTCGCTGAGGATATCCGCGTCGTATTTCGGCATGGCGGATTGGCGAGTCTTTTGGAAAGAACGCAGCTTATCTTTTTCCAGCAGGTGAATCGTCTCGCCGGCGTCCATGATCTGCACGCTGAAGTTGTCTTCGTCCAGCGTCACACCCTTGATTTGCTTTCCATCGGCGGTGACGACCGTGACGCTCTCGTATTCCTGGGGAAATTCCTTGGTCGATTCGGTCAATCCCCAGGCGAGCCGGCGGCTTGGATTGCGAACCGAATCGATGATCGCGTCGCGCGTGCGCGATCCGCCGACGCCCGTAAGTTCCGGACCGAGCCGCCCGCCTTTGCCTTCGATCATG
>Ga0335078_10009503_pt1 | contig 14414 bp, 11 predicted proteins | sample Lox_Sample_32_FD_206711 | JGI IMG/M metagenome (GOLD analysis project Ga0335078, IMG submission 206711) | Soil microbial communities from Loxahatchee National Wildlife Refuge, Florida, United States - Lox_Sample_3.2 | ecosystem: Environmental > Terrestrial > Soil > Wetlands | place: USA...
CAGCGAAACTTGATCTTCCGGGACTTCCAGGATGCGCACCCCGCGCGCCGCAGCCGTTTCCTGCGCCGACGCAGTGACGATGGTTTCCGGCGGCACCCTCAGGTCGCCGCTTGCCGGAACGTCCCCCGCGGTGACCACGTGTCGCATAAGGAACCTTCATTGTAATGAAAAAGGCTCGCGGCAGGGAAAGTTAAAGCACGCCCCACCAATGCGCTGCGCGCCGCCGCCTGAGCCGCCGATACAGCCTGGCTGATCGCGGCGCAGCGAGGTTCGCTATGATGAGGAGCGCACAGTTGCAGATTTGGACCGACCAATGCAAACGCTCACTCTCGCGTTCCGCGCAGCCGCGATTCTGGGCCTGGCAGCGCTCACGCTTCCGGCACAAACCGACGCCGGCCTCCCCCACCTCGAAAGAACCGGCGCGGCCGTGCGCCTGATAGTGGATGGCTCGCCATTCCTGGCCCTGGGCGGTGAGCTTCACAATTCCAGTTCGTCCAGCCTCGAGTATATGGCCCCCATCTGGGGCAAATTAGTCGCGCTGCATTTGAACACGGTGATTACGCCGCTCTCCTGGGAACTGGTGGAGCCCTCCGAAGGGCATTTTGATTTCACCCTGGTCGATGGATTGATTCAGGGGGCGCGCCTCCACGGATTGCGCGTCATCTTCCTCTGGTTCGGAAGCTGGAAGAATGGCGTCTCCACCTACGTACCGATCTGGGTGAAGGCGGATTCGTCGCGCTTTCCCCGCGCGCACGATGGCAACGGCAAGGCGCTCGAAATCCTTTCCACGCTCAGCGACGCCGCGCGCGATGCCGACGCGCGGGCGTATGCGGCCCTGATGCGCCATATCCGCGAGGTCGACGGCCGCGACCATACGGTTCTCATCATGCAAGTGGAGAACGAAGTGGGCGTGCTGGGCGACTCGCGCGATCGCTCCGCGGTGGCCAACCAGGCCTTCAACGGCCCCGTCCCACGCGGGCTGATGGACTATCTGACCGAGCACAAGAACACCCTGATTCCCGAGCTTCGCAAAATCTGGGATGACGCGGGCGGGAAAACGTCAGGCAGTTGGTTGGAGGTGTTTGGCAAGGGCCCGCACACGGACGAAATCTTCATGGGATGGAATTACGCGCGCTATGTGGGCGCGGTGGCTGCGGCGGGTAAGGTCGAGTACCCCATCCCCATGTACGTGAATGCCTGGCTGGAGCAGCCGTTCTCGCCGAACCCGGGCCAGTACCCAAGCGGCGGTCCGCAGCCGCGCCTCATCGACGTTTGGCGCGCGGCTGCACCCGCTATCGATTTCTACTCGCCCGACATCTATGTGCCGAACTTCGCGGAGGTGTGCGCCGGCTATCATCGCGGTGGAAATCCGCTCTTCATCCCGGAGGCGGTCCGCGACCAGGCTGGTGCTGACAACCCGTTCTATGCGTTCGGGCAGGAAGACGCCATCGGCTATTCACCCTTCGCCATTGACAGCCTTCCCGATGGCGACACCCCGCTGGCGGCGAGCTACGCCCTGCTGGCGCAAATCGCGCCCTTGATTCTCGATCATCAGGCCGCGGGCACAGCGGCCGGCGTGCTGCTCGACAAAAAGCATGACCAACAGAAGCGCCACATGGGTGGATACACCATCGATTTGGCGCTTCCCGGACGCAATGGCCCGAGCGCCGACCATGGCGCCGGCCTCATCCTGCAATTAGGGCCCGATGAGTTTCTGGTCGCCGGACGCTCTCTGGTGGCTTCGTTTGCCGCCGATGGCGGAGCGGAAACCGGTCTCGCTTCCGTGGAAGAAGGTCAGTTCGTCAACGGCCGCTGGGTTCCAGGCCGTCGTCTGAACGGCGACGAGATTCTTTCCGGCAAGGGCGTCCTCCTGCCCGCTGAACGCTACCACATGGCGCGGGTCCGGCTTTACCGGTATCGCTGAGCTGCCGGTTGCGCGCGACGGAAGTTCGAGGTCCCCATTTCACAACCCTCCGGAATTTGCACTTGAGATCCACGATAAAGTGGTGCTAATATCGTTTTAGAGAAAACGATCTGTAAAGAGACGATCGAGAATTTCGGGCATAGGAGCGTTTATGGCAAAGAAACTCATTATTGCGTTCGCAATTTTGGCACTGGCGGCGGCATTCGCCGGAACCGTACCGGGCGTGAAGACCAACTTCAAAATCACGCTGGCTCAGCCTTCCGTGGTGAATGGAACAGAGTTTAAGGCGGGCGAATGCCGGCTTTCGGTCGGCGACGCGAAGGTCACCTTGGAGCAGGGCAAACAGTCGGTGGTTGTGCCGGCTAAGATCGAGAACGTCCAAAGCAAATACGACACCAACGCCATCCGCTATGTGGCGCAGAACGGCAAGCAGGTCATGAGCGAAATCCGCCTCGGCGGGACCAAGACCAAAATCACGTTGCAGTAGCTTCGCATTGCAACGGACCTCACGGTAGAAGACGCGGGCAGCGCTGAACAAAAGCGCTGCCCGTTTTTTGTCTGGGCCCGGCCTGGTTCATTGCCGCGTGAAGTGAGCGTTCATCAGCATCGCTGTGTGCGGATCCAGTTCCACCGCAGCCGGCTCTTCGTTGACGGCGATGACAAAGGTCTGCTCCTTAGCGCTCAATTCGACTGATTCCACTTTCATCCCCGCCCCGCCCGCGGCGGTGATGCCGATTTCGAGCGGCAAACGGTACGGTTCGCCTGGCTCGGTCTGCGCCAGGTGAACTTCCACCTTCTTGCCGGCCGCATCGTAATGCCACGAGCCATCGACCGCGGGCGATCCCGCCCGGTACAGCCATTGCTGAAAGAACCAGCCCAAATCGACCCCGGCCGCCTCTTCCATCACTCTTTCGAAATCCGCCGTAGAGGCGTTGCTGTCGCGATAGCGGCGGTAGTAGTCACGGATGCCCTGCCAGAATTTCTCCGTGCCCATCTGCGCGCGCAGCAGGTGCAGTACCCACGCTCCCTTCTGATAAACGATCTGATTCGGGATACCTTTCCAGGGCCGGTTGGCCACCACCGCCACTCCCGGCAGATGGCTTTCCACCTCCAGCACGCGTGCGCGGCTGCGCTTCATGCCGGCGATGAATTGGTCGTGGCCCTCGTAATGCTCGCTGGCCAGGGCCGCGAAGTATGTGGCGAAACCCTCGCTCAGCCACACGTCGTCCCAGTCCTTTTCCGTCACCGAATCGCCGAACCACTGGTGTGCCGCTTCGTGCGACACCAGGCCCAGCGCAGGCCTTCCGGTGACCGTGCGCTCATCGAAGAAGATCGCGCTGGCAACCTCCATGCCCCCGGAACCCACGGCGGCGCCTTCCACGCACGCCAGCTTTTCATAGGGATATGGCCCGATGCGATCTGCGAAGAATTCGATCGATTGCCGCAAGGGCTCCTCGAAGGTTGCAATTCCCGCGTCGCGATCCTCAGGGAACAGCCAGCTTTCGAGCGGCACACCCGCCGCCCAGCCGTAGTGACGCGAAGCGAACTGCGCGACCCCGATATCGTCGAGCCAGGTCGCGATCGGCGCCGCCTGTTTCCAATGCGTGGTGCGCCGGCCGTCACCGAGGTCGGTTTCCTCGGCCAGCACGCCGTTCGATACTACCTGGTATCTCGCGGGTGCGGTAACGATGAATTCACTGCTGGCCTTGTCGTGCGGGTGGTCGATGGTGGGCAGCCACTGGTGCGCCAGATTGGGCCAGTTCGAGCTGAAGAACACCCGCTCGCCATGGCGATTCGTGGTCCTGTGCAGGCCGTTCGCCGGCACACCCCGGTATTGAACGGTGAACTGGCGCAGTTCTCCCGCCCGCGCCGGCGGGTCGAGCGAAATGCGCAGCCGGTCGGCTTGATGCGTGAAGCGGACCGCGCCGCCGTTGCCGGTCACCGCGCTCACCGCCATCCCTTTGCCGTCCGCGGCAGAGGCGAGGTCCAGCCAGAACTCGGTAACGCCGTCACGCACAAAGCGAATGGCTACCGTCGTTTCGCCGGCGATGGCGTCGTCATCATCGCTCAGGGTGACGCGAAAAATGTAATGTTCGGCAGAGACGCCTGGCTGCCGCGGATAGTCGTCCGCGCAGAGCGAGATCGCGAAAATCGCAAGGAGAAAGAGGAACCGGGTGCGCATCCGAAGCCTAAGCGCCTACTATACTGTATCGGCCGCGTTGCGGTGCGGGCGGCTGGACCCCGGCGACGCTACGGTAGCGCCGCCGCCGCCGCCGCGGCTTGATTTTCCGTAGGAGGGAGCATGGCTGCGCTCGCCACAACCCCGTTATCTCCGGATTGCGTCCACACGATTACGCGCTGGCGCCGCGCCTTCTCGGGCAGCTCGATCAGTTCGTAGTACGCCCCTCCGGGCGGCACCTTGCCGGTTTTGCGGATCTGCCGGCACACCGCGACGAAGTGCAGTTTGCGTCCCGCGTTCTCACCGCCGCTGGGCGATGACGAAGCACTGTCGTCCGCCAGCGCCAGGTAAACCCGGTCGCCCGTATGCGCTCCATCGATCTGAATCTGCACCCCGCGCGGCACCCACGAAAGGCGCGGCACGGCTTTGACGCGGTCCGAAGCCTTGGCAATCTCATCGGCGGCGCGCCGCGCATTGCTTCCGTTGAACTCCACCGAGCCGTTCACCACCATCTCCGGAGTGTAGGGACTGTCGAGATGAAATCGTTCCGCGTATCCCTGCTGCCGGCTGGTCACATCGGCCAGCGAAAAGCGGTCGCGCCATAGTTTGGTGTCCCAATAGGTGACGTGTTCGCTCAACACCACCACCGCCGGATCCAGTTTTTCGAGCAGAACGTCGGCCGGCGGGCAGCTCGAGCACCCTTCGGAAGTGAACAGCTCCACCAGCACCGGAGCCCTGTCCGCGCCGTAGACCGCCGGCAGCAGGATAGCGGCCGGCAAGAGCAGCCAACGCGCCCGCCTGTAGTTCATTTCCCTTCCCCTAGCCAGTGCGGCCATCACTCGAATCGAGCAGCGACGCCAAAGCGGCGTGCGTGCTCCGCTGCTTCGATTATGCCAAATCGATTGGCGGCGCACCAGTTCAGGTGAGATGACTGAACCAGCCCCACCACAGCGCGAAACTCAACCCCGTGATTCCCAGGCAAATCCAGGCGCCCGCCTGCCAGAGTCTCTCCGCCGCCGCTCCTTCGTAGCGCGGCAAGCCCCCCAAGTAACCGATGCCGAACCCGGCGATGCCGCCGCCAATATGCGCCGCCATGTCCACTCCGGGCAGGAAACTGAAAATCAGGATGTAGATCGCCCAGCGCAGGTACGTGCTGCGAATCGCGTCGCCCGCCGCGCTGCGGTGCAGCACTCCCAGCGCAATCATGGCCCCGATCAAACCGCACAATGCCGCTGACGCCCCCACCGAAAGTGTCCCCGGATTCCAAAGGTTGCTGAGGTAAAACCCGGCCACCGAGGAGGCGAAATAGATCACCCACATGCGGCTGGCGCCGTATACTTCCTCCACTTGCGGAGCAAGGTCAAACAGAACCCACGAGTTCATCAGGATGTGCAGCAGCCCGCCGTGCAGAAAGCCGGCGGTAACCAGCCGCCACCACTGCCCGCCCGCAATCGCGGCTCCGAACTTGGCGCCGAATGCGTATAGCGTGTTGCCGTCGATCCCGGAAAAACCGCCGCCCTCGTTCGCCCTCATGCTGTACAGGGTGCTTGCCAGGTAGAGCCCGAAATTGGCCAGCAAAATCACCATGGTGTTGAAGCGCGCGTGGGGGATCAGCCCTCCCAGGAAGTCCGCCGGGCTGCGCCGGTCGATGGCGCGCGGCCCCACTTGCTCATTGCAGTATGGGCAGATCTTGTCTTTGGTGGTGATGAAGGCCCGGCAATGCGGGCACATCCGGCGCGGGTCCATAAGAGCCTATGATACAACCCGTGCACTCGTGCACCCGGATCTCGCCGGGTGGAAGCCCGGCGACCAACGAAACGCCGCTAGCTCACAGGGTGGCGCGGCCGCGCCCGCGCCGCGGGGCACTGAGGCCTTGACCCGGCTTTTCAGTCCTGAGCGTTGGTGATCAACCGCGCGCCGCGATTGCGGGTGATATAGTTGTACGCCCATTCGACGAACACCAGCAGGCGGTTTTCGAATTCCACCAGGTACATCAGGTGCACGAACACCCACAGAAACCAGGCCGGAAAGCCAGAAACGTGCAGTTTGCCGAATTGTGCCACTGCGCGATTCCGGCCGATGGTCGCCAGACTGCCTTTGTCGAAATAGCGGAACGGGCGCACGGCCTGGCCGCGCAGCTTTCTAATCAGCAGATCTGCTACGTAACGCCCTTGCTGCATGGCCACCGGAGCCACGCCGGGCAGCGGTTTACCGTCCTGCATGCGGCTGGCCAGGTCGCCGATGACGTGAATTTCCGGATGGCCGGGAACGCTCAGGTCAGGCTCGACGAGAACTCTTCCCGCGCGGTCGAGCGGCGTGCCGGCGCGTTCCGCCAGTTTGCGTCCCAGCTCGGAACCGCGCACGCCGGCCGCCCAGAGAACGGTGCGGGCGGCGATGCGCTCGGTGCCGCCCGCGCTCTGCACCGTGACTCCGCCCTGGTCAACGCCCGTCAGGCGCGCGCGTAAGCGCGGCCGTACGCCGAGCGCGATGAGATGGCGCTCGGCCTGGCGCGAAAGGTCCGGCGCGAAGGAAGGCAACACCCGGTCTTCGCCCTCCAGCAACAGGATCCTCGACTCCGCCGGGTTGATGTGATGGAAATCGCGGCGCAGCGTGTCGTTGGCGATCTCGCCCAGTGCCCCGGCGAGTTCCACTCCTGTCGGGCCGCCGCCGACAATGACAAAAGTAAGCCAGGCGTGGCGCTGCGCCGGGTCCGGCTCGCGTTCGGCCTCTTCAAAAGCCATCAGGATATGGCTGCGGATTTCGGTGGCATCCTCGACGGTTTTGAGTCCCGGCGCCAGAGGCGCCCATTCGTCATGGCCGAAATAGTGGTGCGTCGCGCCGGTGGCGATGACCAGCTCGTCATAGGGTCGCTCGCCATCGGTTAGCATCACGCGGCGTCCCGGGACATCGAAATCGATCGCCTCGCCGAGCAGCACTTCCGTGTTGCGGTGCCCGCGCAGAACCACGCGCAGCGGAGACGCAATTTCGCCCGGCGAAAGCCCGCCGGTGGCTACCTGGTAGAGCAGCGGCTGAAACAGATGAAAGTTGCGGCGGTCGATGAGGGTGAGCGCCACCGGGGCCCTGCCGAGCCGCCGGGCCGCGTATAAGCCGGCAAAGCCGCCGCCGACAATCACCACACGGCGAAGGCGCTCTCCGGACGCCCGGTCAACAGCGTGCGCCTGTATATCTATCCCCCCAGTCTCCAATTCCGATTATCTTCGATGCTAAGGCGCGGCGGCGGATTCGGGCTTCCGCTGCACCGCGCCGCCCGCGTGGCCAAAACCGCAACAGCGGGCGCGTCCTTCACACTTGCTGCGAGCCGCACCTGCGCTACCATTGAGAGGAGTACCGGCGCATCGCCGGATCAACAGGGGCAGGCACATGGATCGTAGCGCGATGGGTATCGGAAAACGGCTGGGAGCGGCGGCGCTGTGGTTGGGCGTATCGGCAGCGGTATCCGCACAGGCCCCCATCGTCTATCCGTTACCCGTCAGCTACAGCCAGCCGAAAGGAATCACTGCCGGCCCGGATGGTGCGCTCTGGTTCACCGAATATAACAACAACAAGATCGGGCGCATCTCGACCGCCGGGGTCATCACCGAATACCCGGTCATCTCCGCAGCCAGTTACCCATACTCCATCACCGCCGGCCCGGATGGTGCGCTCTGGTTCACCGAGTATCATGCGAACAATATCGGACGCATCTCGACCGCCGGGGTGGTGAGCGAATACGCGGTGCCTACGCCGCTGGCATTTCCCCTCGGCATTACCACCGGCCCGGATGGTGCGCTCTGGTTTACCGAAGCAGCGACCAACAATATCGGCCGCGTGAGCACCAGCGGCGCGTTCACCGAGTATGCGATTCCCACGCAACCGGCCGGCGCATACGACATTGCCACCGGGCCGGACGGCAACCTTTGGTTCACCGAGTCGGCCGGCAATAATATCGCTCAGATGACCCCTTCCGGGGTGGTGACCGAGTTCCCGGTGCCCACGCCGGGCGCCCAGCCTTCAGCGATCCTGAAAGGGCCGGATGGCGGGCTCTGGTTCACCGAGTGGGCAGGTAACAAGATTGCGCGATCGGACACCAGTGGCAACATCGTGGAATACCCGGTTCCCACCGGCATCGCGTACCCGCTGGCGCTGGCGATCGGTCCTGACGGCGACTTGTGGTTCACCGAGGGCGCGGTTCGCAACCAGATCGGGCGCATCACGCTGAGCGGAGCGATCGCCGAGTATCCCGTGCCGGTTCCCGCGCCCGCTGCTGCAACGGGCGCCAAGTTCGTTCCCACCGCAACGCCGTATCCGGTCTGGCTAACCGCAGGCCCGGATGGCGGGATCTGGCTCACGGAGGCGATCGGCGCCATCGTGCGCTTCAGCACCCCTTCTGCTTCCAGCAAACAACGCCACGCGCTGTAGCCGGCGCTGTGCAGGGGAGGAGCCTTTCGCGCCGCCTTCGCCGCTCCAGGCCGATTCGGTAACATAAAGCTGATGCCCTGCCTGCTGCTCGTCCTCGTGTTGGCATTCCCGCGCGTCGTCATGGTGGTGATGTTTTTGTCCGGCACCTATCTGCAACGGGCCTATCACGGCATTCTCCTGCCCGCGCTGGGCTTCGTGTTTCTGCCCCTCACCACGGTGGTCTATGCATGGCTGACCAACACGCATCGCGAGATGACTGGTATCAACGCGTTGATTCTGGTCGCGGCGGTAGTGATTGACGCCGGCGGGCTGGGAGGATCAGCCTGGCACCGGCGGCGCGACTGAGGACCGCCCGCTGCAATTGCCGCGATGGGCGCCAGCCGGCGTATGCGGTCCCGGCGATGATGGTGACGCCTCCCACGCCGACCGCGGTGAGGACCGGCGGGTCATCGCTCGATACACTCACCACGGTCGGATCGCTCGCCATCCCGGTCAATCCCGTGACCGATTGTCCGTCTCCACCCAGCGCCAGGGAAAGTGCCATCGGTGGCGGGACTGCCTTTATGGCCGAGCTTTTTCCGCGCGCCCTTGCGAGCGTTACAAAGAGCGCAAGAAGTCCAACAGGTCCTGCTTCTGCGATGAGCTGAGCCGGTTAAAGTTGTTGATCACCTGGTTGGCCTCGGAAGCACACTGCTGGTTACCGCCGCCTCCTCCTCCGTTGCCACCACCGCCGCTGCTGTTGTCGGTCGAGCTGCCGGATCCGCTGACGCAGTTAGTGCCCTGGCTGAAGTGGTCCTGAATTGCCTGCATCAGGTCGGAAGTGCGCCCGTCATGGAGGAAGAACAGGCGCTGTCCGGCGCCCCACAACGGCGCAGTGCGGAACTGATCCGGACCCGCCGCGCCTTGGTTAATGCCGTCGGCCAGTGCGGAGCCCATGTGATGTAGGGCGAAATCCGAGTATGGATGGAACTGCATGTTGGACAGGGCCGGGAAAACCGAATTCCCCGTGGTCAGCAGAGTTGAGTGGCAAAGGTTGCAGCCGATCTGGCTGAACAGGGTTTGCCCCTCCAACTCGGCTGATGATGCCGTGGTCGGTGTGGGAGGCGCCAGCATGCGCGCGGTCGCCGCGAAGTTGACCACGTCGGAGGACATATCCGAGGCTGTGCCGGTTGTGCTTCCGGAACTGGCGGTGATCACGGTTGAGTCCTCCGGCGACGCGTTGAACGTGCAGCCGGCGATTACCGACTGGGATGTGCCGGCCGGGAAGCGTTCGTTGGGGAAGTTTTCGTTGCTGACACCTTGCTCCACATTGTAGGCTTCGCCGGCGAAGATCAGGAGCGATTTGTTCTGCGCCTTCCAGCCGAAGCGGGTAATCGTGCCGTCATTGCCGCTGGTATTGAAAATGCCGCCGATTCCAAGCGGCGCTCGCTGCGAAGAAGTGTTGGCCAGGTTCGCCTGCAGCGCCGCATCGGAGGTGCCCTCCACCAACCCGAGGCCGAAGAGCGGGGTGGGAATGCGGAAGATCACGTTATTGGCGGAAACCTGGCTGGCGAAGTTGGCTTGAAGCAGCGTGCAACCCGGCGCGTCCGAGCGGCCCGCGATCGTGTAAAGGCCGTGCACGCCGCCGTCTAACCCGGCGCTGTGGTTGCTCGGATTGATGTAGATAAACCGCGCCTCGCGCACGGGGCCGTTGGTGGTGATGAACGAAGGCGGCGTGTTACTGGCGCCATCGAGGGTTGCTAACGCGTACTGCGGGTTGGGGACCGGGTTTTGCGGGCTGGTGAGACCGGGACCGCTGCCTCCAATGGCCGGCTGCGCGTGGCACATGGCGCAGCTATTTCCGTTGAAGGTGGGCCCCAGGCCGCTGCCCGCCTCCAAGGTTCCAGACACAGAATCGACTTCCTGAAACCGCTCCAGCGCCTCGGCGAAGAACGCCAGATCGTTCGCATTCAGCGTGGGGTTGGTGTTATCGAGCACGGGGAAGGTGCCGCCGGCGCCCGGCGGGCCGCCTCGCGGTCCGGGGTCGGTTTGGGCAAAGCAACCAATCGCCGCTGACCACAAAACCATCCGAAACCAGAACGCACAACCTGGACGTGGAAAGCTCACATGCCGCATAGATACACTTCTCCTCTGAGTGTTCGCGCCCGGTGGGAGAGCGCGCGAAGCCGTTTATTTACACAGGGGGTCTGTCGGAAATGGCGAACCGCAGGTTAGAATGGAGTTGCAGTAGAGGATGCCACTCACCTGGTATCCGCAGAGGCCGACCCTCGCCCCCAAGCGGGGGTTGGCCCTTCAACACACAAACCTCATTCGCATCCGTCAGGCTACTAGTTTCTCCAGTACCCAACGAACTACCGTACTATATTCTCGCTTGAATGGGCAGAAATCAAGCAATTTGTTGGCCTTGCTGTGGCGGCTGCGGAAGTGACTGGATATGTTAGTTGTTTCTAATTACTTAGTGCCCGGATGACGATCTTTCGCCAAGGAGTAATCCCTGGGATTTCTCTGTGGCCGTTGTAAAACTTACATAACCAGGCGGTAGAAACCGGCGCCGTGTAACACTCCCGCGGTCGCCTCATCGGTAACGCGATCTAGCAATAACACGGGAGGTCAGACGGGAAGCGCTCCCTAGAGCGGGTCTGGTCGATCCAGTCCCCGCGTCGCTGCCGGCTCCGTCTTGCGCTCCGCCATTGAAACCTTGACCCCATTTGCCGGGCCCGGAGGCTCTTGACAGCAGTGCACTGGAGGACTAATATATGGCAGTAATATATATGGAGACCGCTTCTATTGACCGCGAGTGGAAAAAGGGCAGTGCGGAACTGCTGTTGCTCTCGCTACTCGAAACTCTGCCGCGCCACGGCTACGAAATCGGCAAGCTGATCGAGCAGCGATCGCAAGGCGCGCTCCGCTTTCACGTGGCGTCCCTCTACCCGCTGCTCTACCGCCTGGAGAAGCGCGGCTGGATTCAGGGCCGTTGGGTCGAGAAGAACGGCCAGCGCCGCCGGCGCTATTACCGGCTGACTTCGCAGGGCCGGAAAGTGCTGGCTTCCCAGCGGCGGGGCTGGCAGACCTTCGTCGGCGCCATCAGCCGGATCACCGGAGTCGAAAATGCCTGACTGGAAGGAACCGATCCGCAAACAACTGGCGGAATTGAAACTGGCTCCCGCTCGCGAGGCGGAGATTGTCGAGGAACTGGCCCAGCACGCCGACGATCGCTACCGGGAACTGCAAGCCAGGGGGACGACGGAAGCGGAGGCGCGGCGCATCACGCTCGAGGAGATTAGCGGCCATGAGCTGCTCACCCGGGAACTGGCGGCTGTGGAGCGGACGGACGTGTCGGAGACAATCGCGCTCGGAGCCAGAGGCCAAGGCCGTTTCCTCACCGGGCTCGGCCAGGACCTTCGCTACGGATTCCGCACGCTGCGCAAGAACCCAGGCTTTGCCGCCATCGCGATGCTGGCGCTCGCCCTCGGCATCGGAGCCAATACAGCCATCTTCAGCGTGGTGAACGGCGTTCTTTTGCAGCCGCTGACTTATCCCGATCCCGACCGGCTGCTCAACATTTTCGAGTCGAATGGGGAGTTCAGCCATTACTCGGTCGCCTATCCGAATTTCCTCGATTGGCGTCGCGGGGCACATTCGTTCACCGATATGGGCGCCTTCCGCGGCGATGACTTCAATTTCACGGGAAGCGGTGAGCCGGAGCAGGTGGCGGGCGAATATGTCTCGGCAAGCCTCCTTCCGGTCCTCGGCGTCGCGCCGATTCGTGGCCGCAGTTTTCTTGCTCAGGAAGACCAGTGGGGCGCGGCCTGCACGGTGATGCTGAGTTACGGTTTCTGGAAACAACGGTTCTCCGCCGACCCGAACATCCTGGGCAGGTCCCTGACCTTGAACGCCACGAGTTGCCGCGTGGTCGGCGTCCTGCCACCGGACTTCCGCTTCAGCGAGAACGCCCGGGTCTACCTGCCGCTCGAGCAATATAGCTCGGTGGAGCTGCGCACTCGGGAATCGCATCCGGGCATCGGGGTCATCGGCCGTCTCAAGCCGGGCGTCACCGTCGCGGCGGCGCAAGCTGAGCTGTCGTCCATCGCCCATGCGCTTGCGCAGCAGTACCCGGCGACGAATGCGGGTCACGGAGCGAAGGTAGCGCGGATGAAGGACGACATGGTGGGGAACATCCGCCCCACCCTGCTGCTGCTGGTGGGCGCGGTCGGGCTGGTGCTCATCATCGCCTGCGCCAACGTCGCCAATTTGCTGCTGGCGCGCTCCACATCGCGAGGCCGCGAGTTCGCCATTCGCGCCGCGCTCGGCGCCGATCGCGGACGTGTGGTGCGGCAGTTGTTGACGGAAAGCGTCCTGTTGTCGCTGGGTGGCGCCGCGCTTGGGTTGCTGATCGCGCGCTGGGGGACGAGCCTCGTCCTGGCCGCCGCGCCGGGGAGCCTCCCGCGCTCCGAGGAAATCGGAATTGACCCTTACGTTCTGCTCTTCACGCTCGCTGTCTCCATCGTCACCGGCGTCTTATTCGGCCTGGCGCCGGCCTTCCACAGCGCGAACGCGAATCCGGGTGAATCGCTGAAAGAAGGCACGCGCGGCGCGGGAGGCGGACGGCATCGCACGGAGGGTGTCTTCGTGGCCGTCGAAATCGCCCTGGCCGTCGTCCTGCTCGCAGGCGCGGGGCTCATGATGCAGAGTATCTGGCGTCTCTGGCGGGTCGATCCAGGGTTCGATACCCGCCACATCCTCACCGCAAAGTTCGCGCTGTCGCCGAAGGCGATGGGGAGCCCGGCCTCCATCCGGGCTGCCTACCGGGAGCTGCTCGGGCGCGCGGCGGCGATTCCCGGGGTTCAGTCGGCGGCGATCACATCGTTGGTCCCTCTCGGCAAGAGTGACAGCGAGATTTCGTTCTGGCCTGGCACCGGCCGCCGGCCTCCCGTGGACCGGATGATTTCGTCGATGTTTTATATCGTCACTCCCGATTACCCAAGCGTGCTGCGCATCCCGCTGCGGCGCGGCCGCTTCTTCACGGAGCGGGATAACCTGGATTCACCCCCGGTAGTGGTGATCGACGACGTGCTGGCAAAGCACATTTTTCCAGGTCAGGACCCGGTCGGCCGCGAGATGAGTCTCATCGTAGTGGGCCCGGTCCGCATCGTCGGCGTGGTTGGGCACGTGAAACATTGGGGACTGGATTCCGACGATACCGCCAACGTACGGGACCAGATTTACTTCCCTGTCTGGCAAGTCCCCGGGAAATTCCTGTCCGAAGCCGTGACCGGTCTGACGCTGATGCTTCGCGCCGGACCCGAGCCCGCCGGCCTGGTCAGTGCCGTGCGCGCGCAGGTGGCCGGACCAGGCCGCGATCAGCCCATTTACGATGCCCTGACGATGGAGGAGAACATCTCGGGATCGCTGGCGGAACGCCGCTTCACCATGCTGCTGCTGATCATTTTCGCGGCGACCGCATTGTTGCTGGCCGCCGTTGGAATCTACGGCGTGATGTCGTACGCGGTCACCCGGCGCACGCGTGAACTGGGAATCCGCGCCGCCTTGGGTGCGTCGCGCGGGGAGATCGTTGGGCTGGTCCTGCGCGAGGGTGTGAAGCTGGCTCTGATTGGCATGGCCGCGGGGCTCCTCGCCGCCATCGTGCTCACGCGCTTCCTGGCGGGCTTACTGTACGGCGTCCGCCCGGCGGATCCGGTGACGCTGACCGCCGCGAGCTTGCTGCTGGGAGGAGTCGCTCTGCTGGCCTGCTATGTCCCCGCGCGACGCGCCACCGCCGTCGATCCCGTCATCGCCTTGCGGTGCGAGTAACAGCGCAACGTTGCCCCCTCGTCTTTCGGCGCAAAGTGCGCTAGCATCCTGCTGAGGGCGGCAGACTCCGGAAAAATGGGA
>Ga0335078_10009504_pt1 | contig 14413 bp, 12 predicted proteins | sample Lox_Sample_32_FD_206711 | JGI IMG/M metagenome (GOLD analysis project Ga0335078, IMG submission 206711) | Soil microbial communities from Loxahatchee National Wildlife Refuge, Florida, United States - Lox_Sample_3.2 | ecosystem: Environmental > Terrestrial > Soil > Wetlands | place: USA...
GAATCCCCGCCGCGCGCTCCTGCAAGTGCGGCTCGGCCCTCTCGCACGGCATCCTGACCGACCGCCGCATGGTGCCGGAAGCCACCCGCCGGAAGCTGGGAATCCTGATTGACAAGTACTTCGTGTAAGGAGATCGCCGAGGAGGTCCTGGAGCGCTGTCTGGCCGGCGAAACGCCCAAAGTGCTGCCGCGCGCCCTGGCCGAAGAGGCCTGCGGACAGGCACTGTTCGGCATTCTGGCGGAAGGGCTGGCCGACCGGTTCGATCCCCCGCTCTCGCTGGCGTATGCGCGCCTGTTCGCGCAGGCGATTGCCTATGCCAATCCGGAGATGGAGCCGGGCGCGCTGGTGGCGCGCTACGAGCGGGTACGAAGGCCGCGTCGGGTGCTCGGGAAGCCGCACCGCGTGTTTGTGCTGTCGCGCGTGACTCTCGGCGCCGATGTGGCGATCACCAGCGTCATGCTGGCGGCGGCCAGACGCCGCTTCCCGCATGCCGAAACCTGCTTCGTGGGACCGGCTAAAAATTCCGAGCTGTTCGCGGCCGACCGGCACATTCATCACATCCCCCTCGAGTACCGGCGCGGCGGCTTGCGGGAACGGCTGGCCATCTGGAGCGGGTTGCAATCCGCAATGTCGGCCGACGACGCCGTGGTGGTGGACCCCGACTCGCGCCTGACCCAACTGGGCCTGTTCCCGATCTGCGACGAGGACCGCCATCACCTGTTTGAAAGCCGCGCGTACGGAGGGAACGGCCATGCGACGCTTTCCGAACTGGCCGCCGCCTGGGCCATGGAAACCTTCGGAGGGCCGCCCACGCGCCCGTTTGTGGCGCTGCGCCGGCTGACGGCGCATGTGCCGCATGTGCCGAACATCGCCGTGAGCCTGGGCGTCGGCGACAATCCTCTGAAACGCATTCCGGACCCGTTTGAAGAGGAGCTGCTGCGACTGCTGGCGGGAACGGGGCTGGCGGTTTCAATCGATGCCGGCGCGGGTGGGGAAGAAGCCGGGCGCGTAGCGCGGGCGCTCGAACGCTCCGGTGTGAAGGCCACGGTCTGGGAAGGATCCTTCGCGAAATTCGCGCAGATCATTGCCGCCAGCAAACTGTACGTGGGTTACGATTCGGCTGGGCAGCACGTGGCCGCCGCTACCGGTGTGCCGCTGATCACCATCTTCGCGGGCTTCCCCTCGGCGCGCATGTTCGAACGCTGGCGACCGGCAGCGCCCAACGTGACCGTCATCCGCTCCGACTCGCGCGATCCGGAGGAATGCCTGGCGCGCGTGAAGGAAGCGCTGGCCGCGAGTCTCGCTGCGCGTGAATAAACCGGCGCGCCGCGCGGCTCCGTCAGATCGAAACGCCGCCGGGCGCGGTATAAACCGTATCCACCACGTTGCCCGTGTTGAGAACGCCGGCCGGCTCGAACAACAGAACTTCGGCTTCTTCCGTTGCGCAGGTGCGATGTTCGACGCCCTTGGGCACCACGATGTATTCGCCGGGGCCAAGCTCGGCGACGTGGTCGCGGAATTCGACCCGGAACCGCCCCTTCCAGACCAGGAAGAACTCGTCTTCGTGATCGTGCAGGTGCCAGGGAAATTCACCCTCGACCTTGACGATCTTGACCTCCTGGCCGTTCATCCGCGCGATCACCTTGGGGCGCCAGCGCTCGGAAAAGAGAGAAAATTTCTCAGCCAGACTCTGTTTCTCTACCACGCGACTATGATAGCGCCGGCGTTGGGGGATCTCCCTACTCCGACGGCGGGGCCGGCTGCCGGGGTGAGAAACTGGCCGATGGCGGAGACCAGCGAATCGATCCGTTCTCCCAACCGCCGGTCGGCGGCGCGGGATTCTTCGGCAAGGCGATCGACCTTGTCCCCCAGGCGATCGACCTTTTCGGCCAGGCGCGCGACGGTATCGTTCGTATCCGCGATCTTCAGCGTCAGCTCATTCAGTTGCCGCTGGGTGTCGCGCCAAAGCTGGCGGTACTCTTCGCGATCCTTGCGGCGCTCCTCGGCGAAGCCCGCGGTCACGTGCTCGATCCTTTCAAAGCGCTCGTCGATGGTCATACCGGCCTTTTTTATCATACAGAATTTGCGACTGCCGGGACCGTCGCGGCGGTGGGCGAAGCAGCGTGGCCGGGCTGTTACAATCGTGATTGATGGCTCTCCGGAAACCGCCCGACTACAGGCCGCAAATCTCGCAGGTTTCGCCCCCGGCAGCCATTGCGGGCGGTGAATTGCAGATTCGCGGAAAGGGCTTCGCGCGGTCGGACCGCCCGCGCGTGACCATCGGAGATGTGGGTGCGCCGGTGATTATCGGGTCTGACTCGCTGATCATCGCCCGGGTTCCGGAAGGCGCCACGGCCGGCGAGCTGGTCATCGAAAGCGGCGAGCAGGCGAGCGAATCCTGGGCCTGCGACATCGGCATTCTGGTAGCCGAGAGCCTGCACCCGGTGGCCAATCCGGCCATCGATTCGCTCGGCAACATTTACACCACCTTCAGCGGTTCGCGCGGGCAGAAAGTGCCGGTTGCGGTATACAAAGTCGACCTGAATTACAACCTGAAGCCTTTCATCAACGAACTGATGAACGCCACGGGGCTGGCCTTCGATTCCGAGGGCTTGCTCTACATTTCGAGCCGCTACGACGGTTTCGTCTACCAGGTGACGCCCAACGGCAACATGTCGGTCTTCGTCGAAGGCATGGGCGTGGCCACCGGCATCGCGTTCGATCGGGACCACAACCTGTACGTGGGCGACCGCAGCGGCACCATCTTCAAGATCAGCCCCAACCGGCAGATTTTCGTTTTCGCCACGCTCGAACCGTCGATCGCCGCCTATCACCTGGCATTCGGACCGGAGGGCTACCTGTACGTCACCGGCCCGACTACATCAAGCTTCGATTCGGTTTACCGCATTTCGCGCGAAGGCGAGGTAGAGGTCTTTTACCGCGGGCTGGGCCGGCCTCAGGGCATCGCCTTCGACGAGGAGGGGCGGCTCTACGTGGCATCTTCGCTGGCCGGGCGCAAGGGTGTGGTTCGGATCTATCCGGATCGCCGCGCCGACCTGTTCCTTTCCGGTCCGGGAATTGTGGGCCTGGCTTTCAGTCCGTCCCGCGCCCTGATCGTCGCCACCACCAACGCGCTGCATCGCGTGGATGTGGGGATCAAGGGCCGGCCGCTCGTCGGATGAACGCGGAGATCATCGCAGTCGGGTCGGAGATGTTGACTCCGGCGCGGGTCGATACCAATTCTCTCTATCTCACCGGCGAGCTGAACCGGCTGGGCGTGGAAGTGGTGGCCAAGTGCGTGATCGGCGACGATCGGGACCGTCTGGCGGAGGCGGTGCGGCGCGCGCTGGCAGGCTCGAACCTGGTGATTCTTTCAGGCGGTCTGGGACCCACCGAGGACGATATCACGCGCGAAGCGGTGGCGCAGGCTCTCGACCGCAAGCTGGTCTACCATGCCGAAATCGCCGACGCCTTGGCCGAACGGTTCGCGCGCGCGCGGCGGCGGATGGCGGAGATCAACAAGCGGCAGGCTTTCATTATCGACGGAGCGGCTATCCTGGCGAACGACCGCGGCACGGCGCCGGGGCAATGGGTGGAGGATTCGGGCGGAGTGGCCATGCTGCTGCCGGGGCCGCCGCACGAACTGCAGGCCATGTTCGAACGGCAGTGCCTGCCCCGCCTCGAGCGCCTGGTGCCGCCGCTGGCCATCCGCACAGCCTTTTTGCGCGTGACCGGCATGACCGAATCCGACCTGGACCAGTTGATTGCGCCGGTCTACAAGAAGTACACCAATCCGGCCACCACGATCCTGGCGGCCAACGGCGATTTGCAGGTCCATCTGCGGGCGCGGGCTTCCACAGGCGCAGAAGCCGATGCGCTCCTGCTGGAGGTGGCCGGACCGATCGAAGCCCTGCTGGGCGATTCTCTCTATTCGAGGAATGGCGACCCGCTGGAGGTGGTGGCCGGCCAACTGCTGCGGAACGCGCATGCCACCGTGGCAGTGGCCGAAAGCTGCACCGGCGGAATGCTGGGCGCCCGCTTTACGACAACACCCGGTAGCTCGGATTACTTTTTAGGCGGGTTTCTGACTTACAGCAATGCTATGAAGATCGAGTTACTGGGAGTGCGTCCGGAGACGCTCGAACAACACGGCGCGGTAAGTCGCGAAACGGCCGAAGCCATGGCTATTGGCGCGCGGCAGCGTACCGGCGCCACTTATGCGCTGTCCGTAACTGGGGTGGCCGGGCCGGATCAGGGCGCAGAGAAGGCGCCGGTGGGCACGGTATATGTGGGGATCGCGGACGCCTCCGGCGCCCACGTGGTGACGCGGCAGTTCTTCGGCGACCGGGAGCGCATCCGGGTATTCACCACCCAAATGGCGCTGGATCTGTTGCGACGGCGCTTGCTGGGCCGGTAAATCGGCCCGATAAAACCGATACGGCCGGCCTAAGTTGGGTGTGCAGTACATCGACTGGTTAAAACCGGAGGGGAAGATCGGCTGACGGGCGTTTTGCACGAGCGCGCGCGGCAGGTTGGAATCCAGCCGCTGGCTTCGGGCGGCGCGGCGGGGCAAGCTCGATAGGGCCTACAGGATCAGCATGCAATCGCCATAAGAATAAAACCGGTAGCGCTCCGCGACGGCGTGCCGGTAGGCGGCGAGCGCCAACTCCTTTCCGGCAAAAGCCGCTACCAGCAGCAGCAGGCTTGTGCCGGGTAAGTGAAAGTTCGTCAGCAGCGCGCCGGTGCGCCGAAACTCGAATCCGGGAGCAATGAAGATTTCGGTCTCGCCGGACCGGGCGCCGGTGAGCCAGGCGCTCTCAATGGTTCGCACGCTGGTGGTGCCCACGGCCACTACGCGGCGCGCGGCGCGGAGGCGCGCTTCGTTTTCGGCGGTGATGCGGTAGTGCTCGGGGTGCAGCCGGCCCAACTGGATCTGTTCCGGGCGAAGCGGCTGAAAGGTTCCCAGGCCGACGTGCAGCGTCACCCAGGCGATCTCCGCGCCGCGGGCGCGCGACTGATCGAGGACTTCGGCCGTGAAGTGCAGCCCGGCGGTGGGCGCGGCGGCCGACCCCTTCTCGCGCGCGAAGACGGTCTGGTAGCGGTCGCGGTCAGCGGGACGATCGGGGCGCTTGATGTAGGGCGGCAGCGGGATGTGGCCGATCTTCTCGAACTGCTCGAACAGATCGCCCGTGCCATCGAACCGGATGGTTCGTTCGCCGAAGGGGCCGCGCGCCACGATCTCGCCTTCCAGACCTCCGTCGAAGTGGATGCGCTCGCCCACGCGCATTTTGCGGCCGGGCCGCACCAGCGCCTCCCAGTCGCGGCCTCCGGGCGAGACGGCGCGCAGCAGGAAGACCTCCACTTCGCCGCTGAGATACTCGTGACGCTTGGGATTGTGGCGGCCGATGGGCAGCGACCGGGTGCCCTGGCGATGCCCGTAGAGCCGGGCGGGGAAAACCCGCGAATCATTCAGCACTACGCAATCGCCGGGGCCGAGGAAGGAGGGGAAATCGCGAAACTGCCGGTCTTCCCAGCGGCCCGGCCGATTCGCGTCCGCACGAAAGACCACCAGCATGCGCGCGCCGGCGCGGTCCGCCAGGGGCTCCTGCGCGATCAGCTCCGGGGGAAGATGGTAATCGAGTTCCGCCAGGTCCATCCAGATTCACTGTAGCGGAAACAGTTCTCCCTGCTCCTCTCCGCTCCACAACTCGGGCTGGTATTCGATCATCCCGGAGGCCAGTCCGTAGCGCTCGCGAATGCGCTGGACGCGCTCGCGCAAGCCATCTTTGTAGGCCTTGCTCAAATAGGCGCCGCGCGCGAAAGAGGCCCGGTACTTCGGCGCCAGATCGGGGAAGTGGCTTTCGAGGAACGGGAAGAACACCTTCTGCGCCGAGGGCATCAGAAACAAAGGCCCGCCGCCGAACGAGAGGGCGCCGGCATCGCGGGCGGCCTTCGCCAGGCGGTCCAGAGAGCGCTCGCCATCGGTGATACCCGGCATGATCGGATTGGGAAAAACGCTCACGCAGATGCCCGCCGCACTCAGCCGGCGGACCGTCTCCAGGCGCAAAGCCGGACGGGGCGCGCGCGGTTCCAGCAGGCGCGCCAGCTTTTCATCGAGCGTGGTGATGGTCAAATTCACTCCCAGAACGTTCGAGCCGGCGATCTCGTGCAGCAGATCGACATCGCGCAGGACCAGGTCGCTTTTGGTAGTAATGCCGAGAAAGCGGCCTCGTTCGCGGGCGAAGACCTCGAGAATTCCGCGGGTGCGGGCAAAACGCCTCTCCGCCGGCTGATAGGGGTCGGTGGCGGTCCCCAGGGCAATGTGCTCTTTGCGGTCGATGCGCCCCAGTTCCTGCCGCAGAAGCTCGGCGGCCGCTTGCTTGGCGTAGATCTTGTCCTCGAAATCGGCGGCATTCAGATCCATGAATTCGTGGGTGTAGCGGGCGTAGCAGTACTTACAGCCGAACTCGCAGCCGCGGTAGGGATTGATGGTCCACTGGAACGGCATGTTGGGCTTGGTGCGGTTGAGGATGCTGCGCGCGGGCAGCTCGAAGTATTCGACGGTGCGCTTGGCCTCCAGGAGTTCGCTTTGGGAGGCGAGCCGGGCGATCCCGATGAGTGCCATTCACTTTATTTTCGCTTTTTATTCGCCTTATGGCAAGGGGTATTTGCCAGAGGTGCCAAAGGGTGCGGGCGTTGGGATGGCGACGCATTCCGGCGTCAAACCTCGGCGGACGGGTCGGGTGAGCGGCGGGCTTCGCCCGGCGGCACTCCCGAGTTCGGGGCGGCGCTCCGTCCAGCGCGCACGCCGGGGCTGGGGCCGATGTTGGAATGGCGCTCCGCCCCGGCGGCACGACCGGGCTGGGGGCCGGCGTTGGATGGCGCTCCGCAGCGGGCACAGGTCGACTGCGCGATCCCAACGGGGCCTGCCACCCTCGGCCCAAGCTCGCCCCCGCCGCCGTCAGCACCCATCCATACCCATCCAGGGGCCCTGCGGCGGGGTATGTTACGTTGAGGTAGTGCGACTCCGGTGGACCCTGTGGGCGTTGCTGGTAACTGCGGCGCCGGCCGCGGAGCCTCGCGCCGCCGATCTGCTCAACGGCGCGCGAAAGGGTGACAACGCCCTGGTCCGCACACTGATCAGCCACAAGATCAACCTGGAAGTCCGGGACAAGGACGGGCACACTCCGTTGATGCTGGCGGCCCAGCACGGACACCCCGACACCGTTCGGCTGCTGCTGGATGGTGGAGCGCACCCGGAAGCGCGCGACTCCCAGGGCTATACAGCTTACGGACTGGCGGCGCTGTCGCCCGCCAAAGGCACGGTGGAAGTGATGCGCGAGCTGCCCCATGCAGGGCCTCTGCGCCTCGCCGTGGATGCTGTGGTGGGTTCCGAGAACCTGACCACCTCCTGCTTTTTGCGGCCGCCGCAACTGGCGCAACAGATCCGCGATCTAAAGCTGGAGGAGGTAGCGCTTCATGCTCTGGGCGAGTTTGCCGCCACTTCCGGGAAAGGCGCCGCCGGGCTGGTTCCGGGTGGGACGGCGGAAGCGGCCAATGCAGACGGCCTGGTGTCCCTGCGGCTGCGACCCGCCACGGCGTGCGTGCAGCAGCAATCGGCCGACGCTGTGACCCTGGCGGTGGACGTCCGGGTGACTCGCGCGGGCGAGCACCAGCTGATCCTGGAGAAGACCTTCGGCGGAGGTTTCAAGGGGCTGCACGCGCGGTCTGTTACAGGGCCGGCGCAGTATGGCCCGGTATTGGAGGAACTGGCGCGCAGCCACGCCGGAGATATCTACTGGGCAGCGGTGGCTGCGCTATTGCGATCCGGGACGTGAGGCGGCGCCGCGCCACATGGCCGCGCCCACGACGCGCCCCAGCGCCGGCTGCTGCAAAAACACCACGACCCGCTGTGGAGCCGCCGATGCGGGCAGTTCCAGCAAATAGCTGAAGCTGCCGCCGTGCTTTACCGCCCCGATTTTGCGGAGGCTGCGGACCACGGCGACGTGTTCGAGACGGCGGCCGATGTTCTCGCCCGCCGACACCTGGGAGACGTCCCGGTCATCGGCCAGTGCCATCCAGACGTCGCCGCCGCCGGGTGCCGAGTTGAGGTCTACCTGTAATCCGGCAGGGGAGCGGCTCAGCTTCAGGTCGGCCTTTGGACGATGGGTGGCTTTGGCGATGGCGGCTGCGGCGCGGGCGGCATCGCTGCCCACAAACTCCGTTTCCCCATCCACCACCATTTGCGGCGTATAAGGACCCTTGGAAGAAAGCTGGGAGCAATAGGACTCCTGACGGCGCGAGAAAAGGGCATCGGAAAACGGGTCCTTCCAGCCGAGCTGATTCCAGTAATCCACGTGCTCGCTGAGGACAATGGCCTGGCCATCCAGATGGGCCAGCAGCCGGTCGGCAGGCGGGCAATCGGAACAGCCTTCGGAGGTGAACAGTTCCACCAGCACCGGAGCGGGCGTTTGTGCTCTCAGCCCGGCAGCCAGAAAAATGGAAATCGCAAGACAGCGCCATCCCATAGGTTATTTCTAATTCTACAGTAGCGGGCTGCACCGGCGTTCCGGTATCACACGGGCGATCACGCGATCGGTTCGTCCCAGATGAAGGCGGCCCTCCGCCCCGGACATAAAGGCGGCATCTGTCGTCCTGCTGCTCGTGGGTAGCCGCTCGCGGTCGGCGGTGCATCCCCGAGCGTCGCGGCGCCGACCGAGTTCCGCCACCCGCCAACGAACGATGACGCGCTCTGCGGTGAGGCCTGTTTCGACGCGCCAAACGCGGCGGCGCGGGCGGGCGAGTAGAGCGTGTATCCGGCGCGTGCTCTGCGGCGTTGGCCGCTCGTAGCCGGAGGGTACTTGTCCGGGCGCCAAGAACGCCTGCGGGGACTCAGATGAGTCAGTTCTTGCCGGTGAATAGGCAAAGCCGTTCAATCATCGCTTCCGCAGCAGCGCGGCCTGGCTGCGGCGGATCGATGGACGTTCAATGACGGAGAGGCCGGCCTTGCCGGCGGCCTGCAACTCAGTATCGAATTCCTGCGCCTTAACATGGCCGGAGGGCTCGACGAGAAGCATTTCGCCGCCCGACTTGAGAACGGCAGCAGCTTCCCGGAAGAAGCGGCGGGCGTCTGGCAGTTCGTGGACCACGGCGATGGCGACGACGAAATCCACAGCCCCGGCCAGATCCGACAGGGCCATGGTCTCAGCCTGGACGAGCCGGGCGTCCAGTCGGTCGGCGACACCAGCGCGAGCGGCCCGGCGCCTCAGCGATCCAAGCATCCTGGGTTGGATGTCGACTACCACAATGCGGCCAGACGCACCCACCTGACGCGCCAGTTCCAGAGTGAAGAAGCCCATGCCGGGTCCGGGCTCCAACACAGTCATACCGGGTTTGATATAGGGGCTGAGGACCTGAGCGGGGTGCTGCCATAAGCGACGTAAAGGGCTCGCCAGAAAGTAGCCGAGCCACCAGGGACAGACTTTGTGGGGCATATTGTTCCCTGACTGGGTAGACGATCATGAGGCTCGCATATTGTATGGGCGAGTCGGAACGGACCATTTGCCTCCTCTGTTCCGGGCCGGGCGATTTGGACATGGCAAGATCACCTCGATCTGATGTCACCGGAGGGCGGCGGCCCGGGCCGGGCAGAAAGGTACTCTCCTAAAGGGGATCACCAACGTCTCGGCGAGGCTTTGCCCTCACCACTGCTGTGGGCACGGGACCCGGAACTATGCTTGCATAACGGGCTTCAAGGCTCCACGGATGCGGCGGTCTCAACGGTCGCCGCCCGCGGTTCGCCTGAGATAATACATCCGGCTCGGCCCGTGTTCTTTCCTGCTGTGACCCATTGCGGTCGGCCTCAGAGCTGCATGAAACAAGAGTAAGCGCGGTCAGGGCGGCCGCCGCGGCGTACCATGGAACTGACATGCCTACGCGCCGCGTGTTTCTCGAATCGGTCGCCCTGACTGCCGTTGGACTCGGGGCGTCCGAATCCTTCCCCAGCCGGAGGCCGCCGGTGGAGAAGCGCAAATTCACCAGCCCCGCGGTGGAAGCAAAAATCGCCGGGCTGAAGAAATCCATCGCCGATCCCAAGATCGCCTGGCTCTTCGAAAACTGCTTCCCCAACACGCTCGACACCACCGTCCGCTTCGCCGAAATCGACGGCAAGCCGGACACTTTTGTCGTGACGGGAGATATCGATGCCATGTGGCTGCGCGATTCCACCGCGCAGGTCTGGCCGTACCTGCCGCTGGCGAAGGAAGATGGCAAGCTGCGCGCGCTGATCGAGGGCGTGGTCCGGCGCCAGACTCGCTCGATCCTCATCGATCCCTACGCCAATGCGTTCAACTTCGGCCCGACGGGCAGCGAATGGGCCAAGGATCGCACGCGCATGAGGCCTGAACTGCACGAGCGCAAGTGGGAGATCGATTCGCTCTGCTATCCCGTGCGGTTGGCCCACGGATACTGGAAGCAGACCGGCGATGCCGCCATCTTCGACGCCGGCTGGCGCCAGGCCGCCGCGCTCATCGTCCAGACCTTCCGCGAGCAGCAGCGCCTGCACGGCCGCGGACCCTACAGCTTCCAGCGCGTCACCGCTACGCCGGGAGATTCGCTGCCGCAGGGCGGCTACGGCAATCCCACACGGCCGTGCGGGATGATCCACTCGGGGTTTCGGCCGTCCGATGACGCCTGCATCTTCCCCTTCCTGATCCCTTCGAATCTGTTCGCCGTCACTGCGCTGGGCCAGTTGGAGGAGGTACTCGCTACCGTGTTGCACGATGCCGGCGCCGCGCGCGACTGCTCCGAATTGCGCGGCCAGGTGCGGGACGCCCTGGGGAAGTTTGCAACGGCCGAGAAGCCGCCTTACGGCAAGGTATATGCGTACGAGGCGGACGGCTTCGGGAACCAGCTGTTTCAGGACGATGCCAACGTGCCAAGCCTTCTCGCCCTTCCGTATCTCGGCTGCTGCGCGCCCGACGACCCGCTCTACGTGGCCACGCGCCGGCTGGTGCTCAGCGATGATAATCCCTACTTCTTCCGCGGCAAGGCGGCGGAGGGATTAGGCGGTCCGCACTCCGGCTCGAATATGATCTGGCCGCTCGGCATCATTACCCGCGCGCTCACCAGCCGTGACGAGAAGGAGATCGCGGATTGCATCGCTACGCTCAAGGCGACCCATGCCGGCACGGGGTTTATGCACGAGTCGTTTTTCAAGGATGACGCCAATCAGTACACGCGCTCCTGGTTCGCCTGGGCCAATACGCTCTTCGGCGAACTGATCCTTTTCATGCACGACCGTTACCCGCGCCTGCTGGCGTGACACCGCGCGGTCGCATAGGATGATGGGGTGAAGATCCGTTTCGCTTCGGTCGTACTCATGAGCGTCCTCGCTCCTGCCGGGTTCGGCGAAATCCGCTACCTGGCAGCCAGGAAACTGTGGCGTCTGGAGGCCGGCCCGGTCTCCTACATCATTGGAGTCAACGAAAAGAATGAGTTGCAATCCATCTACTGGGGCAGGCGTTTATGGCGCGATGACGACCTCGCGGCCGCGCACACCAACTCCGAATGGGCGTCGTTCGACAATTACGGCAATACTACGCCGCAGGAATATCCCGGCTGGGGCGGCGGGCGCTACATCGAGCCGTGCCTGAAAGTCACTCTGGCCGATGGAGTGCGTGATCTCGTGCTGCACTATGTCTCGTACAACATTGAAGGCGAGACGCTCCGCATCGAGATGAAGGATATCTCTTACGACCTGGGCGTCACCCTGGAATACCGGGTCTTTCCGGAGTCCGGCATCATCCGCAAGACGGCTACGGTTCACAACCGGACCCGCGCGCCCATGACTCTCGAAAGTGCGCAATCGGGCGCATGGAATCTGCCGCGCGGCGAGGGGTACCGGCTCACGTATCTTTCGGGCCGCTGGGCCGGAGAGTGGCAGATCAATCGCGAGGCGATTCATCCCGGCATGAAGGTGATCGAGAGCCGGCGCGGCAATACCAGCCACCAGGCCAACCCGTGGTTTGCCATCGACGCCGATGGGCGTGCCGACGAGCAGACCGGCCGCGTGTGGTTCGGGGCCCTCGGCTGGAGCGGCAGTTGGCGGCTCTCCATCGAGCAGACTTCGCACCAGCAGGTCCGTGTGACCGGCGGCTTCAACCCGTTCGATTTCGGCTATGTGCTCGAGCCCGGCCAGTCGCTCGAAACGCCGCCGTTCTACGCCGGTTACACCGAGGGCGGATTCGGCGAGGCCTCGCGCATTCTGCATCGCTTCGAGCGGGTGAACATTATGCCCGGCGGCGCCACCGCCCGTCTGCGTCCGGTGCTGTATAACTCGTGGGAGGCTACCGAATTCGCCGTCAGTGAAGAGGGGCAGAAGGCGCTTGCCGACAAAGCCGCCCGGCTGGGCGTCGAGCGTTTCGTGATGGACGACGGATGGTTCGGTGCGCGCAACAACGACCGCGCCGGCCTGGGTGATTGGACCGTGAACGCGCAGAAATTCCCCCACGGACTCGGGCCGCTGATCGACCATGTCAATCATCTCGGCATGGATTTCGGCCTCTGGGTGGAACCGGAGATGGTCAACCCGGACAGCAACCTCTACCGCCAGCATCCCGATTGGGCGATGCATTTCCCGGACCGGCCGCGAACCCAGGAACGCAACCAACTGGTGCTCAACATGGCGCGCGAGGACGTGAAGAACTACATCTTTGAGACGCTCGACCGGCTGCTCACGGAGAATCCGAAGATCGCCTTCCTCAAGTGGGACATGAACCGCAACTTCACCGAGCCGGGTTGGCCGGAAGCGCCGGCTGCGCAGCAGAAGGAACTCTGGGTGGCGTATACGCGCAACGTCTACGACATCATTGACCGCCTGCGGGCGAAGCATCCCAAGCTCGAAATCGAATCCTGTTCCGGCGGCGGCGGCCGGGTCGATTTGGGGATCCTCCAGCGCACCGAAGAGGTCTGGACCTCGGACAACACCGACGCTTTCGATCGCCTCCGAATTCAGGAGGGTTTCAGCCTGGCCTACACGCCCAAGGCCATGATGGCGTGGGTAACGGACGTGCCCAATTTCAACGGCCGCTCCACGCCGCTCGCGTATCGTTTCCTGGTGGCCATGATGGGGTCCCTGGGGATTGGCGGGAATCTGAATAGATGGTCGGAAAGCGATATGGATCTCGCGAGCCGGATGGTGGAGTTGTACAAATCGATCCGCGCCACCGTGCAACAGGGCAGGCTGTTCCGTCTGTTCTCGCCGCGCGATAGCGGGTTCACGGCCAATGAGTACGTCTCTGAAGATGGCGGCCAGGCGGTTCTGTTCGCCTTCCGCAGCGCACAGGATTTCGGGTATCCGCCGCCTGCGGTGCGGCTGTCCGGACTGGACGAGCAAGCGGTCTACCGCGTCAAGACGATCGACCACAAGCTGGCAGGCGTAACGGAAACCGTCAGCGGGGCGTACCTGATGAATCGCGGAGTGGATCTGCGCCTTGGCGGCGATTTCGACAGTACGGCGGTGGCCTTCGAGCGGCAGTAAGCTGGCCACTCTCGCCGCAGGCGCCCGGCGGCCTCCTCCGGCGTGATGTCCCGCGGCGGGATGGCCGCCCTCTCGAGGCCCGCCACCAATTCAGGCAACGGGCCGCAGTCGAAGCAGCACTGGATCACTGCTCCCGCGCCAGGTGGTGCACCGGGTCAATGGCCTTCGAATTCCAGTTGCGTGCGCGGCAGCAACGCGGCGGCTTCAGCCGCAACGCGCCGCTCGTCTGCTTCGCTCGCTCCTCTCGGCGCTGCGCCTAGACTCTGTCGTTTCCAGCTTCCAGCAGTGGCAGAAGGACGCGGTTTCGAATTTTGTCTGGTCAAAGCGCCGGGCGAGGGACGTGCCCGGCATCGCCCGCCATCGCGGTCCGCTGAGCGCGCGGCGCGAGATCCGGAATTCCGGGAAGCTAGCCGAGTCCGGCTTTCTTGAGCAGCGCGGCGAACCGCGGATCGTCTCGCAAAGGATCCAGGAAAGGGTGCACCTTCAGAAACCATACGATGCGGCGTTCTAAAGCCCGGTCGAGCCACTGGAATGCCGCATCCTTGTCGCCCAGCGCCGTGTAAACCACCGCGATATCGAACGCGTTCGGCGATGCATCCGCGGGGTGTTCCATCTCCTGCAACAGCGCCCGGGCCTCCGCGCGCTTCCCCGTTTCGGCGAGAAGGTGCGCCACGAAAGCGCGCGCCGCGAGCGGAGATTTCCTCTCCACGACCCTGTATTCCTCCATCGCCCGGTCAAATTGGCCTTTGCCCTCCCACGCCAGGCCGACGAAAGAATGAATAATGACCGCCTCGGGGTGCAGATCGCGAGCTTCGGTGAACCGCCGCATCGCCTGGTCGTATTTCCGCGACATGAAATACGCAAGGCCCAGCG
>Ga0335078_10009505_pt1 | contig 14411 bp, 11 predicted proteins | sample Lox_Sample_32_FD_206711 | JGI IMG/M metagenome (GOLD analysis project Ga0335078, IMG submission 206711) | Soil microbial communities from Loxahatchee National Wildlife Refuge, Florida, United States - Lox_Sample_3.2 | ecosystem: Environmental > Terrestrial > Soil > Wetlands | place: USA...
CCAGGCCTACTTCCGGCCCGAGGCGGGCGGCCGGATGACGCTGGTCGGCAGCTTCACCGGGCCGCGCGGCGCCGACCCGGACCAGGTGCTGGCCGCGCCGGACCCGGCCACCGCCGACCCGGCTGGGCTGGCCGGGCTGGTCGGCGCGGCTGCGCGCCGGGTGCCCGCGCTGGCCGACGCCGGGATCGCCCGCGGCGTCACCGGCGCCTACGACATGACCCCCGACTGCCGGCCACTGCTGGGCGGGGTGCCCGGCCGGCCCGGCCTGGTGCTGGCCGCCGGTTTCTCCGGGACCGGCTTCAAGATTTCCCCGGCGGTGGGTGAGGCCATTGCCGAGCTCATCACCGGCAGCACCAGGCAAGGCGTGAACATCGAGCCGTTCCGGCCGGGCCGGTTCGCCGACGGCCGGCCCATCCACGCCCCGTGCCCCTACGACGGTGACCTGTGACCGGCCGCGTACCACTGCAGCCGAGCCTGCCGCAGGCCAGCTACATCAGCGAGACCGAGTTCACCCGGGAACGGGACGCCGTGCTGTTCACCGGCTGGTTCTGCGTCGGCCGCACCGAGAGCCTGGCCCAGCCGGGTGACTACCTGACCGCCGACGTGGCGGGCGAGAGCATCGTGGTCGCCCGCACCGCGGAGGGGACGCTGGCCGGCTGGTACAACCTGTGCCGGCACCGGGGGAGCCGGCTGGTGCCGCCCGCCGCCAGCCAGCCGTCCGGCGGCCCGGGCCGCACCGGGTGCTTCGCCGGGGTGGTGCGCTGCCCCTACCACGCCTGGACCTACGGGCTGGACGGCGGGCTGCGCGCTGCGCCGTTCCTGCCGTCGCTGCGCGGCTACCGTGACCAGCTGGGGCTGCACCCGGTGGACGTGGCCGGCTGGGGCGGGTTCCTGTTCGCCCGGCTCGACCCACGCGGCGACGCGGACCCGCTGGCGGCGGCGCTGGGCGAAATGCCAGGGCGGCTGGCCCGGTACCCGCTGGCCGGGCTGCGCACCGCGGCCCGGCTGCACTACGACGTGGCCGCCAACTGGAAAGTGATCCTGGAGAACTACAACGAGTGCTACCACTGCGGCCCGGTGCACCCGGAGCTGTGCGAGCTGGTCCCGGCGTTCGGCCGCGGCGGGGGCGGCCTGGACTGGGCCGCCGGCATCCCGCACCGCGCCGGGGCCAGCACGTTCAGCCTGACCGGGACGACCCGGCGGGCGCCGTTCCCCGGGCTGTCGGAGGCCGAGCGCAGCCGGCACTTCGGCGAGCTGGTGCTGCCCAACCTGATGCTCAGCCTGTCCGCCGATCACGTGGCCGCGTTCACCGTGTGGCCACGCTCGGCCGGGCGCACCACCGTGCTGTGCGACTTCCTGTTCCACCCCGATGAACTGGCCCGCGATGACTTCGACGGGTCCGACGCGACCGGCTTCTGGGACCTGGTGAACCGGCAGGACTGGCTGATCTGCGAGCAGGTCCAGGACGGGATGCGGTCGCGCCGGTTCTCGGCAGGCTACCTGGCGCCGATGGAGCAGCCCAGCGCCGACATCGGCGCCTATGTGACGCGCCGGCTCCAGTGAGGGGCAAGCGGGTGACCAAAATCCTCCACGGTCACCCCGGCCGCCTGACCGAGGAGGGAATGTGGCTGCATATGGCACTTTCCCTCCCCTTAGCCGGGTGGAGCCGTTAAGCGGAGGGGAAGTGGCTGCAGATGGCACATTCCCTCCACCCAGCCACCGTCCGGCAGTACGTGGAGGGAAGTGGCGGTGCGCAGCCAGTACTCTCCGCGTCAGGTCTGCGGCCGTGTCGAAGGGAGCAATATGAGGCGGGATGTGGTGGTGGTCGGTGGCGGGCACAACGGGCTGGTCGCGGCGGCCTACCTAGCCAAGAGCGGGCTGGACGTGCTGGTCTGCGAGCGCCGCCCGGTGGTGGGCGGGGCGGCGGTCAGCGAGTACCCGTTCGGCCCGGACTACACGGTGACCTCGCTGTCCTACGTGGTCTCCCTGCTGCCGCCGGACCTGGTGCGCGACCTGGGCCTGGCCCGGCACGGCTATCACGTGTTCCCGCAGGGCCCGTACTTTGCGCCCCGGGCCGACGGCCGGTACCTGCGGCTGCCCGACGACCCGGCGCAGCGGCGCGCCGAGATCGCCAAGTTCTCCGCACGCGACGCCGACGCCTATCCCCGGTACGAGGCGCACCTGGCCGCCATCGGCCAGGTCCTCGGGCCGATGCTGAATGAGATCCCGCCCAAGCTGGGCTCGCGCCGGCCGGTCGACCTGCTGCGCCAGGGGCTGCTGCTGCGCCAGCTGCGCGGGCTGGATGAGCGCGGCGTGGTGGACGTCACCCGGCTGCTCACCGGCAGCATCGCCGACCTGATCGAGGGATATTTCGCCAGCGACGCCATGCTCGGCCTGCTGTCGGTGTCCGGGGTGATCGGCACCTGGGCCGGGCCACGCTCGGCGGGTACCGGGTACGTGATGCTGCACCACCACATCGGCGGGGTGGACGGCCAGGCCGGCGCGTGGGGCTTCCCGCGCGGCGGGATGGGCGGGGTGACCAGCGCGCTGGCCGCCGCCGCCCGCTCGTTCGGCGCCGAGGTGCGCACCGGGGCCGAGGTGGCCCAGATCCGCACCCGGGACGGCCGGGCCGTCGGGGTGACGCTGGCCAGCGGCGAGGAGATCGACGCGGACACCGTCATCACCACCGCGCACCCGCAGATCTCATTCCTGCGGCTGGTCGACCCGGCCGTGCTGCCACCCGGCTTCGTCGCCGACATCGAGCGCTGGCAGACCCGCAGCGGCACGGTCAAGATCAACCTGGCCGTGGACCGGCTGCCGGTGTTCAGTAGCCACCCCGAGTTCGACCCGCAGGTCCACGGCGGCACGATCGTGCTGGCCGAGAGCCTGGACGACATCGAGACCGCGTTCCAGCAGGCGGTCAGCGGGCAGCCTGCGGAGCGGCCGTTCGCGGACATCTGCATTCCCAGCGTGCTCGACGACTCGCTGGCCCCACCCGGCCACCACGTGATGTCGATGTTCACCCAGTGGGTGCCGTACACCTGGGCCGACCAGCCGGATGAGGCGGCGCTGGCCGCCTACGCGGACCGGGTGATCGCCCGGATGGACCAGCTGGCGCCGGGCTTCACCGACTCGGTGCGGCACCGGCAGGTGATCGGGCCGCACCAGATGCAGGAGGAGTACGGCCTGGTCGGCGGGAACATCTTCCACGGGGAGCTGTCCCTGGGCCAGATGTTCCACGCCCGGCCCGCGGCCGGCTACGCCGACCTGCGCACCCCGGTGCCCGGGCTGTACCAGGCCGGGTCGGCCACCCACGGCGGTGGCGGGGTGACCGGCATCCCCGGCCGCAACGTGGTGCGCCAGGTGCTGGCCGACCGCCGGGCCGACCGGCTGCGCCGCCGGGCAGCCGCGCTGCGCACCGGTGCCGTGCGGGCCGGCGCCACCGGCGCCGCCGCGCTCACCGCCTCCGCCCGCCGCGCCAAGCGCTGACTCCGGGCCGGCGGTCAGCCGCCTGGCTGCCACTTGGGGGCGCGGCCGGGAAGCGCATGAGTGTGGCGTGCATACAGTCCCCACTACGCCGCTGTGGCGTTCATGTAGTTGAGTGGCCGGGCCAGAAGTGCGTGGCTGCGGCATTCGGGTAGCTGGATCACGGCTGAAGCGGCACTGCGGTGGTAGTGACACAGCCATGCCGTGGTTCCTGAAGCCGATTCCAGCCGGGTAAGGCCCGCCGCAATGACGACCTTCGTGCTCGTCCATGGCGCCGGCGACGCCGGCTGGTACTGGCAGCTGACCGAAGCGGAACTGCGAGCCAGGGGGCATCACACGATCGCGCCCGACCTGCCGTGCGGCAACGGCACCGCGAGCCTGGATGATTACGCTGGCGCGGTGGCCGACGCGGCCGGGGATCGGTCGGATCTGGTGATCGTGGGCCAGTCCTATGGCGCGTTCACCGCCACCCTGGCGGCCAGCCGGCTCCCCACGCGGCTGCTCGTGCTGGTCGCCGGGATGATCCCGGTCCCGGGCGAGCGCCCCGGCGAGTGGTGGGGCAATGCTGGGTACCAGCAGGCCGCCGACGAGCAGGCCCGGCTGGACGGCGGCCAGACCGGCCACGACGACCCGCTCATCAGCTGCTACAACGGGGTCCCGCGGCCGCTGGCGCAGCAGGCTCTGCGCCGGGGCGGGCGGGGGGAGTCCTCGGTGGTGTGGAATACACCCTGGCCACTCGATGCCTGGCCGGACGTGCCGACCAAGTTCATCCTGGCCCAGGATGACCGGTTCTTCCCGGCCGCGTTCTTGCGGCGGCTGGCGCAAGAGCGCCTGCATGCTGTCCCGGACGAGCTCCCCGGCGGTCACTGCATCGCGCTCAGCCACCCCACGGAACTGAGCGATCTTCTGGTGAGCTACCTCGGCTGACTGAGGGCCGCCAGCTGCGGCGGGCCTGGCTCTTTGACACCACATATTGGTATGTGCAGACTAGTTTGCGATGAATCTCAGCCGCCTGATGATCCTCGGCCTGCTGGCCGGGCGGGGTCCAATGCACGGCCATCAGATCCGCCGGGCCGGCGAGCTGGCGAACGCCGGGGTATGGGGTGGCATCACCGGCGGCGCGCTATACGCGGAGCTGCGGAAACTGTCCGGAGAGGCGCTGATCCGCGCGGTCCGTGAGGAACAGGTGGGGCGGCGGCCAGCGCGGACGGTGTACGAGATCACCGAGGAAGGCCATCTTGAGCTGGCCGTCCAGCGCGACGCCGCGCTTGATGTGGTCTTTGGCGGCGCCGATCCGGTATCCGTCGTGCTGCTGTTCGCGGCCGGTGGCAGCCGGGACGACCTGCGCGATCAGCTCGCGGCCCGGAGCCGCCGGGTCGCCGTCCAGCTCGACTCGATGGCCGCCGAGCGGGAGCGGCTGACGGCCCGGGGACTGCTCTCGCCGCTGGCAATGGCGGCGTTCCGCCGCGGTGAACTCCGGCTGGAAGCCGAACTCCGGTGGCACGAGGAGTTCGAGGGCAAGCTCCCGGCCGGCGCGGCCGGGCCAGGCCCGTGATGACGGGGCGGATGGTGGTGGCCGGTGCGGCCCGGCAGCTGGCGGTCAACCTGGCGGCCTGCGCCCTGCTGCTGGTCCAGTACCTGCTCGGCATGGCCGTCAACCTGTACGTCGTGCTGCCCGGCAGGCATCCCGGGGCCGGGGCCGGCAGCTACTTGTCCGGCTCGGCCGCCGGACTGGCCTGGCTGATCACCGACGGTCCCGGCTGGGCGGCGGCGCACGCCGTCGCTGGCATGGCGCTCGCCGCGGCCGCGCTGTTGGCTGTCGCATTCGCCTGGCGGCGAGGCGGTACGGCGGGCAGAGCGGTCTCGGTCACCGGCGCGCTGGCCGTCATCGGGGCCGGCTTCAACGGGGCGAGCTTCGTGGACTACGGGCATGCCTTCAGCTCGATGATCATGGCCGGGCTGTGGGCACTCGCGCTGGCCTGCTACCTCACCGGCGCGATACTCGCGGTGCGGGGCGGTGCGACCGGCCAGCCGGCCCAGCTGCCCTGAGCCCTGGATGGCGCCCTGCCCGGCTACAGTTCCCGTCGCCCGAAGCTGATCACTCCCGCGCCGAGCACGAGCACGAACCACACGCCCGCCCAGGCCAGGTAGCCCGCTGACGGCGCGGTCGGGGTGAACAGCGGGTCGCCCCGGCCGATCTGGGACGCCAGCTGCCGGATCACGTAGGAGTGCGGCTCCAGGTAGTACACGGCCGCCTGCCACAGGCCGTTGGTCGGCAGCAGGTACGCCATGACCTGGCCAGCGCTGTCCAGGGCCGTGATGTGGAACGCCCGGCCCAGCGTGCCGACCACCCCGGCCAGCCAGGCGATGCCGAACAGCGCTACGCCGATGACCCCGGCGGCCAGCGTAGGCAGCCGGGTACTCAGCAGCAGCACCAGCGTCAGCAGTGCCGCGCCTTCGGCGAACAGGAACGCCGCCGCCGGGACTGGATCTGGGGCCAGGTACCCGCTGGACCAGCCCACGACCGCGAACTCCAGACCGCTGACCACGGCCGTATACGCGGCCAGCACGGCGGCTAGCCCCAGCCACTTGCCCAGCAGGATCTCGGCGCTGCGTACCGGGCGGGTCGCGATGGCGTGCAGCACCCCCGAGTCGATCTCGCCGGACACCGCAGGCGAGGCGATGGCCGAGGCGCTCAGCGCGACCACGAAGCTGAACATGAACATGAACAGGATGTACGACGTGGGCAGCACCAGCGTGGCCTCGCCCGAGGTGATCCCGGACCGGTGGCTCAGCAGGTAGAAGCCCCATCCGCTGAGCCCGACCACGGCCACGGTGATGGCCGCGAAGGCCAGCACCAGCCGCCGTCGCAGGGCCTCGGTGATGGTCAGCGCGGCGATGGTCAGCGCCGGGCCGGCCGAGCCGCGGCGGGCGGCAGTCAGGCTCACTGTTCCCCCAGGAGCTGGAGGAAGCGGTCTTCCAGGCTTGGCCGCTGCGGCACCACGGCCTCGATCCGGCCGCCCAGCCTGGCCACGGCCGCGACCAGGTCGGGAACCTGCCCGGCTGCGATGCCCTCGACCAGCAGCCAGTCCCGGTCGCCGGACCAGCGCCCGAAGCGCTCCAGCGGCTGCCACCACCGCCCGGCCAGCCCGGCGATCCGCAGCCGCACGCTGGCCTGCCCGCCCACCAGCTCGGCCATGGTGCCGGTGGCCACCGAGCGGCCCCGGTCGATGACCGTCACCCGGTCGCAGACGTTCTCGGCCTCCGCCAGCAGGTGGGTGTTCAGGAACACCGTGGCCCCGCGGTCCCGCAGCCCGCGGATGATCATCCGCACGTCGTGCCGGCCGACCGGATCCAGCGCGCTGGTCGGTTCGTCCAGCACGACCAGCGCGGGCTCGCCCAGCAGCGCCACGCCCAGGCCCAGCCGCTGCTGCATGCCCTTGGAGAACGTGCCGACCCGGTCGTCGCCCCGGCTGGCCAGGCCCACGGTGCACAGCGCGGCCTCGACCTCGGCCGGCCAGCGGGCCCGGGCCAGCCGCATCAGCCGGCAGTGCAGCACCAGCACCTCGCGGGCGGTCAGCCAGCTCTGGTAGCGGAACAGCTCGGGCAGGTAGCCGATGCGCCGCCGGGCCGCCAGGTCACCCGCCGGGGCACCGAGCACCATCGCCTCCCCGCCCGTCGGCCGGACCAGCCCGAGCAGCAGCTTGACCGCAGTGGTCTTGCCCGCCCCGTTCGGGCCCAGGAAGCCGAACACCTCGCCCCGCGGCACTGTCATCGACAGCCCGTCCAGCGCCACCGTGCCCCGGTAGCACTTGCGCAGCTCGATGGTGTGCACCGCCGGGGAAGCCCGCCCAGTCCCAGGGGTGCCCGCCCCGGCCGCCGCGCGGGCTGATCCGGTCGGCGCGGCGGGCCCCAGGGCGGCCTGCTGGTCAGCCGATCTGGTGGGCGACATTCAGGATGTCCGATGAATCGAGTAGCCCGGCCACCGCGTGCACGGTGCCGTCCTGGCTCTCCCAGATCACCGCGGACGCGGCGCCCGAGGCGGTGCTGAGCAGCACCGCGGGGGAGCCGCCGATGCGCAGGTGAGTGGACGTGGCGCCGGGCGGGACCGGGATCGGCAGCACCGAGCCCAGGTTGCCCACCAGGCGGAGCTGGCGGACCAGATCGGCCGGGATGCCGGGCTGGCCAAGCAGGTAGTTCTCCAGCTGGCTGGTGGTGGCGCCGGTCGAGGCCGCCACCGGCCGCCGCATGGTCAGGATGCCCAGCGTCGGCACGCTGGTGCCGGTGAGCTGGCCGCCGTACGCGACCATTACGGCCGGGCCCGCGGTTACCGCCAGCGAGGTCCCGCCTACCGGGGCGGCGATGCTATTCCTGAAGCTGATCGTCGCCCTGGCCTGCGGTTGCACGAACACCGTGGTGCGTGTGCCCACTCCGGCGGGCAGCCGGGCCGGGGAAGTGAGGGTCAGCTGAGTCTGGGTTTCCGCCTGGGCCACCGACGCGACCCGGCCGGGCTGGCCGGACGACGACCAGCGCAGGGTGCCGAACCGCAGCTGCTGGGAGCCGCTGCCGTTGCTGAGGCCCCCGGGCCCGGTGCCGAGCCCCAGCACGTTCGAGACGGCCCGCAGGTCACCTGCGTTCAGCTGGACCGTGGCCACCTTGGTCGGTGAAAAGACCGTGGTCAGCGTGGCCGCGCCGGCCACCCCGGCAGCGACCAGCACGGCCGCGATGCCTACCCCGGTGGCGGCGGGGATGTTTACCAGCGGGCGCGGGAAGTGCGGTACCCGGACGAACGGCCGCCGGGCACCCGGCGCTGGCTCCAGCTGGCTCTGCAGCCGGGCCCAGGCCGCATCGATGCCGTCCGGGTCCGGCGGCGTGGCCAGCACTCGCGAGGCCAGTGCGGCGTCCTCGGCGATCTGGGCGCTGCTGGCCCGGCAGCGACCACAGGTCTCCAGGTGGCGCCCGGCGGTGTCAGGGACCGAATACGGCTCCTCCTGCAGCCGCCGCAGCACCCCATCAGATACGTGTCGCATCGTTCAGCTCCTTGCGTAGCGCAGACTCGGCCCGGCGGAGCATCGTTCCGACGTGCCCGACATTGACGTTCATGGCCGCGGCTACCTCGGCGTAGCTCAGGCCACTGTGACGGAGCACGAGAACGGTCGCCGACCGGCGCGGCAGCCGCCGCAGTGCCTGCCGGACCTCGGCGCGCCGCTCGGAGTCGAGCGCCGCCTCCTCCGGCCCGGCGGGCGGGACGTCGATCCCGCTGAGCACCTGGCGGTGGCCCCGGCGGCGCTCGCCGCGGATGGCGTTCAGCCCGGCATGCGCAGCGGCCACCCGGACCCAGGCGGCCGCGTGCTGGGCCGCCCACGGGTCCGGGAACCGCCCGAGCGCGGCGATGAACACATCCTGGGCCACATCCTGCGCGGTGGCCTCGTCGCCGGTGACACCGCGGGCGATCCGGACCACGGCCGGATAGTGCTCGCGGAAGAAGCGCTCGAACGCGGCCCCGGTGGTGCCGGGCGGCTGGGCGGCCGCACTGGTCATGACTTTGGCTTCCATCCTCACCCTCTCCACCCGGTAAGCACCGCCACCGTTTCCAATGTGACGCCGGGGCGCGCGGATTGCGTCAGCCGCAGCGGTGATCTCTGCCTACGCCGCGCTGATGAGCCCGTCTGGGCGGTGAGCCAGCCAGCGCCCTGATTGTGCGGCCGCGGCAGTCAGCCAGGTGGCCCGGCGGGCTGGATGGGGGTGGCGGCCACCGTCATGGGCTCGCTGGGGTGGCCGCGAGCAAGCTCTGTTTCTGGGTCAGCTACCGCTTCACCAACGGCGGCCAGCCCAAGCCACGTGCGCAGCAGGATCTCGGCGCGGCCAAGCGCCGACAGCAGGAGCGCTCATTTGCGCTAAAGGCTGGAGAGTCCGGCCGGCCGGAATGCGGGACTATCAGTGCAAATAGTCCCGGCGCAGTGGCATTTCCTGCCGTCTAATGACGGGCAAATCCAGGGCTGCGGCCGGCTGGCCATGCTAATGTCCACCCGGCATATTCGGGCGCATTAATCTGACAGGGGGAACCATGCGCAGAATTCTGGGTGCGGCGGCCGGCGTGCTGTCGGTGGCGGCCCTGGCCGCGGGGATGGGTGGCACCGCGGCCAGCGCCGCCACCGTGGTCAGCCGGACCGAGCACTTCCAGTTCGTGGGGGTTTCCGCGACATCCAGCCGGGACAGCGCCATCGCCTGGGGGGTATTCGCCGCGGGCGGTACCATTAACCTCAATACCGGCCGTATCCGTTTCCACGGCGGCACCTTCCGTGCCATTCATCACCGGACCGGCGCGACGACTCAGGTCAACCGGAAATCCTGTCTGCTGCTGTCCGTGGAGCACGGTACGTACCGGCTGGCCGGCGGGACCGGGAAATACAGGCACATCGCCGGGCACGGCACCTACACCAGCCGGGTCTGGGCCGTGCTGCGGCGTACTGCCACGGGCCGGTGCTCGCAATCCAAGCCGCCCCGTGCGTTCCAGCAGATCATCAATGCCCGCGGCCCGGTCCGCGGCGTCCCGCCCGCCCTGCGCCACGGCTGGGCCCGGCCGGCCCGGACCGTGCGGCGGGCCGGGTGACCTGGCCCGGTGGTTAGCGGCCCGGACGGGGCACGGCCAGGGCATCCACGGCCACCGCCCCGGCCGGGCCGCAGATCAGCGGGTTCACGTCCAGCGCTTCGAGGACATCGCCCAGCTCGCGGGCGAGCTGGGACAGCCCGGTGATCGCGGCCACCACCGCGTCCAGGTCGGCTCCGGGCTGGCCGCGCACCCCGGCCAGCAGCCTGGCCGCACGCAGCCCGGCGATCAGCTGCCGGGCCTGGCCCGGGCCGACCGGCGGCAGCGCCACCACCCGGTCGGCCAGCAGCTCTACCAGCACGCCCCCAGAGCCGATCACCACCAGCGGGCCCAGGTCGCGGTCCCGGGCCAGGCCCAGCGACAGCTCGGTGCCGGGGCCGATCGTCTCGCACACCAGCACCCGGGTGCCCAGCCGCTCGGCCAGATCCTGGTAGGCGGCGGCCAGGGCGGCCGGGCCCGGGATGCCGAGCACCACGCCGCGGGCGTCCGATTTGTGCGCGATCCCCGGCTCGTCGGTCTTGAGCACGACTGGGTAGCCGATCGCGTCCGCTGCGGCCAGTGCCGCGTCGCGGCTGTCCGCGCCCTGGACGCGAGCCGTGGCGATCCCGTAGTCGCGGAGCAAGTCGAGCAGGCGGGCGCCGTGGGCCTGGCCCGCGGTTACCACCGGGGCCCAGTGGTCCCGGCGGGCCGGGTCGGCCGGCGGCGCAGCGGCGCCTGAGGGCGGCGGGCCGGCGGCCTGGCGGCGGGCGTCGTCGAGCAGGTGGCGCAGGGCCAGCAGGCCGCTGCGGGCACCCTCCAGCACCGGCACGCCGGCCGCGCGCAGCCCGGCTGCGGCATCCGGGTCGATGGCGCTGGGGATGTTGCTGAGCACGGCGACCGGCTTGCCGGTCAGCTGGGCCGCGTCCAGCACGGCCAGCGGGTAGGACTGGTCCCCGTCGAACTCGGGCACCAGGTCCACGGCCAGGGCGACCGCGGCCACCGCCGGATCACCGGCCAGCGCGGCCAGCGAGCCGGCCAGCTGCTCGCGGGCCTGCGCGCCAGTGCCCCACATGTCCAGCGGGTTCTCCGGCGCCAGGCCGGGATCGAGCAGCCCGGCCAGCCGGTCCCGGGTGGCCGGGCCGATCGCGCCGAACGGCACCCCCAGCTCGTCGGCCAGGTCGGCGATGTGCGCCCGTTCCAGGCCGGAGTCGTGCACGGTCGCGATGCCCACGGTACTGTCCGGGCTGGTGGGGCTGTCTGGGCTGATAGGGCTGTCCGGAATGGTAGGGCTGCCCGGGCTGGTGGGGTCATCCGAGCTGGTGGGGCTGTCCAGGCTGGTGAGGCTGGTGAGGCCGGCGGGGACAGCCGCGCGGCGGCCGATGGCGAACAGCTCCAGGGTGTCGGTCAGCTCGGCCAGGTCACTGACCCGGTGCACGCCGTACGCGGCGGCCAGCGCCTGCCAGCCGCCGTCGGCCGCGGCCAGCGCGCCGGAGTGTGCCGACACCATGGCCCGGCCGCCCGCCGAGCTGCCTGCGGTGAGCAGCACCACCGGGATGCCGGCCGCCGCGGCCCGGCCGAGTACCGCGCGAAGCCGGCCGGGATCCCGGATAGCTTCCAGGACCAGTGCCAGTACCTTGGTGCCCGGCAGGTCCAGCGCGTACTCGGCGTACTGCGCCGCCGGGGTGACCAGTTCCTGGCCGGAGGACACCGCAACCGTGAAGCCCAGCCCGCGGCGGGCGCGCAGCAGCGCGGAGAACACCGACCCGGAGTGGGTGACCAGGGCAACCGGCCCGCGGGGCAGCGGGTCGGGCTCCACGTAGCCGACCGCCCGCAGGCCATAAGGCACGTTGACGAAGCCCATGCAGCCCGCGCCGCAGACGGCCATCCCGGCCGCCCGGGCGGTGGCGGCCAGCCGGGCGCGCAGGCCGGGCAACGGGCCGGGCAACTGGCCCGGCGGCTGGCCGGGCAGCTCATGGGCGCTGCCGAAGATCACCGCGCTGCGGTCACCCCGCTGGGCGGCCAGCGCCAGCTGCTCCTCCACCGCCCGGTCCGGCACGGCCAGCAGGACGAGGTCGACCGGGCCGGGCAGGTCGGCCAGGGAGCCGTGGCAGGGCCGCCCGCCGATCTGCTGGTACCGGGGATTGACCAGGTGCACCTCGGGCCGGGCCGGGCTCCTGGTGACCTCGCTGATCATCCGCTCGCCGAGGCTGCCCGCCCGCGGGCTGGCCCCGACCAGCGCGACGCTCCGCGCCTCCAGCATCGCCCGCAGAGCCGGCTGGACACCGGCGGCCGCGTGGGCGCCGTCACCGGCCGGGATGGTGCCGGCGGTGGGGTGGTCCCGGTCACCGGCCGGGATGGTGCCGGCGGCCGCGCGGGCGCCGTCACCGGCCGGGATGGTGCCGGCGGTGGGGTGGTCCCGGTCACCGGCCCGGGCGGCGCTGGCGGGCGGGGTGACTGGGAGGGGCACCCGGGCGCCCGTCCCGCCGGCCCCGGGGGCGCCGGCGGGCGCGGGAACGGTGGGGGGACCCGGGTGCCCCCCGTCACTGGCCCCCTGGGCGCCGGCGGGCGGCGGGGCAGCCGGGGGCACCGTGCGTATTGGCGGCTGGGTGTTTTCCGTCATGACCGCCGGGTGAGCCGGCGCACGCTGGCCGACCGCTTGGCCGCTTTCTGGTCCGCGATAGCGGCCCGCGCCGCCTGCCAGCCGGGAATGCCGCACACCCCGCCGCCCGCGTGCGTGGCCGAGCTGCCGTAGTACAGGCCGGGCAGCGGGGTCCGGTAGTCGGCGTACCCGGGCGCGGGCCGCATGTGGAACAGCTGCTCCAGGGACAGCTCGCCGTGGAAGATGTTCCCGCCGACCAGGCCGTACTCGTGTTCCATCTGGTAGGGCCCGACGATGTCGCGGTGCAGGATGGACGCCTTGAAGTTGGGCGCCAGCTCGTTGTAGCAGTCGATCATGCGGTCCGTGTACGCCTCGAGCTCGGCGGTGTGCGGCTGCTCGCTCCAGTCGGCCGGCACCCACTGGGTGAACAGCGACATCGTGTGCGTGCCCGCGGGGCTCAGCGTCTTGTCGAACGCGGTCGGGATCACGCCGTCGCTGAACGGCCGGGCCGCGGGCCGGCCCTCCCGGGCGTCCTGGAACGCGCGCTCGATGTACTCCATGGTCGGCGCCATCTCCACCGACCCGGTGTGGTGTTCCTGCAGCTGCGAGCCGGGGTCGGCGGTGAAGTCGGGCAGCTCGGCCAGGGCCAGGTTGATCTTGACCACGCCGCTGCGGGTCTTCCAGTGCTCGATGTCGGCGGCGAAGTCAGGCGGCAGGTGCTCCCGGCCGACCTGGTCCAGGAACGCGGTGCGCGGGTGCAGTGTGGACACGACCACGGTGGCGCGCAGCTCGTCACCGTTGTCCAGGACCACGCCCACGGCCCGGCCGTTGTCCACCAGGATCCGGGACACCGCGGCGCCCAGCCGGATCTCGGCGCCGTGCTCGGTGGCGGCGGCGCCGATCGCGTCGGACACCGCGCCCATGCCACCCTCCTGGAAGCCCCAGTTCCCGAGGTGGCCGTCGCCCACGTCACCGATCGAGTGGTGGGCCATCACGTAGGCGGTGCCCGGCTCGAACGGGCCGGCCCAGGTGCCGATCACGCCGTTGACCGCCAGTGCGCCCTTGACCTGCGGGGATTCGAACCAGTCGTCGAGCAGGTCGGCGATGCTCATCGTCATCAGCCGGGTCACGTCGGCGATCGTGCGCACGTCCAGGCCGCGGTGCCGCCAGGCCAGCCGCAGCGTCTCGCGCAGGTCCCGCGGGCTGCGGGAGCCGAGGTTGGGCGGCACGGTGAGCAGCAGCGGGCCGAGCACCTCGGCCAGCCCGGCCAGCCAGGCGTCCCAGCGCGGCATCGCGTCCGCGTCCTTCTTGGACCACTTGGACACTTCCTCGTGGTTGCGCTTGGCGTCGTCCGCGTACAGCTTGATCGAGCCGCCCTCGGGGAAGGCCTGGTAATACGGGCCCATTGGGTAGATCTTGTACCCGTGCCGGGCCAGGTCCAGGTCGCCCGCGATGGTCGGCGGGAGCAGGCTCATCACGTAGGACAGCCGGGTGACCCGGAACTCCGGCGCGTCCGGCCACGGGGCCTCGGTGGTGGCCGCGCCCCCGGTCTTGCCCCGGCTCTCCAGGACCAGCGTCCGCGCGCCGGACCGGGCCAGATACGCGGCCGCGACCAGCCCGTTATGTCCCCCGCCGACGACTATCGCGTCGTAGGTTCCAGCGTGTGCTGCGGCCATGTTTCTGTCCTTCCCGACGAACTGCTCTCGCATTGACTGAATGTTCAGTCTAGAAACCTGA
>Ga0335078_10009506_pt1 | contig 14410 bp, 14 predicted proteins | sample Lox_Sample_32_FD_206711 | JGI IMG/M metagenome (GOLD analysis project Ga0335078, IMG submission 206711) | Soil microbial communities from Loxahatchee National Wildlife Refuge, Florida, United States - Lox_Sample_3.2 | ecosystem: Environmental > Terrestrial > Soil > Wetlands | place: USA...
GGATACAACGGGACACCCACCAAGATGCGAAATTGCTCGGACGGCGGATGCAATCGGTGTGCGAATCGAGGGAAAAAATACCAGTCAGGTACCGCCTACGATCTTTGCATTTGTGTGCACGCGGAGCAGAACGCTCTCTTGTCGGCGGCGAGGTTCGGCATCAGTGTGCAAGGAGGGACTGTGTATACGACTACGCAACCCTGTTTCGGCTGCCTGAAGGAAATGCTGCAGGCTAGAATCGGTGCAATTTACTACAGAAACCCGTGGACCGCCACGCGCGATCCCGAGCAGGAGCGCCAGTACAGGACCCTACAAGACGAATTCGACCACGGTGTGCACCAGTTGAACATCCCTGACCCGCGAGAGGAATGGGCGAAGGCATCACCCAGCGCCTCAACCACGTCGGACGAACATGGCATGCAAACCCCGTGATATGAGGACCTGATTCGACAACGGGTGGGTGCCCCAATCCTTTTTCGCGTTCTTCGCCGTCGTCACGAAGCCACGCCAGCCCCGACAGACGTAAACCTCGCAAAGACGCGGACAGGAGTGTCCGCGCCACACGGGAACTAATTGCTGTCTTCCCCCACCTTCAGCACCGCCAAAAAAGCTTCTTGCGGAATATCCACCCGGCCGATGCGCTTCATGCGGCGCTTGCCTTCCTTCTGTTTTTCGAGCAGCTTGCGTTTACGGGTGATGTCGCCGCCGTAGCACTTGGCCAGCACATTCTTGCGCATGGCGGAAACGGTTTCGCGGGCGATGATCTTCGCCCCAATCGAAGCCTGAATCGGCACCTCAAACATCTGCCGCGGAATCAGTTGGCGCATCTTCGATACCAGCGCCTTGCCGCGCTCGTAAGCGAAATCGCGGTGCACGATGATGGAAAGTGCGTCCACCGGTTCGCCCGCCACCAGAATGTCGAGCTTCACCATGGGCGATTCCCAGTAGCCCGCGAGGTGATAATCGAGCGAAGCGTAGCCGCGCGAAACCGACTTCAGCCGGTCGTAAAAATCCAGCACGATCTCGTTCAGCGGCAACTCATAGTGCAGCATCACCCGCGACGAACTGACATACTCAAAGGTCTTCTGCTTGCCGCGCTTTTCTTCCACCAGCGCCAGAATGCCGCCAACGTATTCTTCGTTGGTAAGGATCGTCGCCAGAATCACCGGCTCTTCCACTTTCGCAATTTCGCTCTGCGGCAGCCAGCGCGAGGGATTATCCACTTCCACCATCTCACCGTTGGTCTTGGTGATTTTGTAGCGCACGCTTGGCGCGGTAGTGATCAGCTCCAGATTGAACTCGCGCTCCAGGCGCTCCTGAATGATCTCCATGTGCAGCAGGCCGAGAAAGCCGCAACGGAAGCCGAATCCCAGGGCCACCGAACTTTCCGGCTCGAAGAAGAAAGACGAATCGTTGAGCCGTAATTTCTCCAGCGCCTCGCGCAGTTGCGTGTGTTCGTGCGCATCCACGGTGTAGATGCCGGCGAAGACCATGGGCTTGATCTCTTCGAAACCGGGAAGCGGCTCAATCGCCGGGTTGGCTTCTTCGGTAATTGTGTCGCCGATTTTTGTGTCGGCAACGTTTTTGATATTCGCGATGAGAAATCCAACTTCGCCGGCGCGCAGTTCGTCAATTTCGACCGGCTTGGGAGTGAGCACGCCGAGAGTTTCTACGTCCAGGACCTTGCCATTCCACATCAGGCGAATTTTCTGGCCCTTGCGCAGAGTTCCCTGGAAAACGCGCGTCAGCACGATGACGCCGCGATAGGGATCGAACCACGAGTCAAAGATCAACGCCTGCAGCCGGTTTTCGGGGTTGCCTTTCGGCGGAGGCACGCGCTTGACGATTGCTTCCAGCACTTCGGGCACACCCTGCCCGGTCTTGGCGCTGATGAGCACGGCATCGGAAGCATCCAGCCCCACCGCGCCTTCGATCATCTCTTTAGTGCGCGCAATATCAGCGCTGGGCAGGTCAATCTTGTTGATCACCGGAATAATTTCCAGCCCATGATTGATCGCCAAATAAGAATTCGCCAGCGTCTGCGCTTCAACACCTTGCGACGCGTCAACGACAAGCAGCGCGCCTTCGCACGAAGCCAGCGCCCGCGAAACCTCGTAGGAAAAATCCACGTGGCCGGGAGTATCAATCAGGTTGAGTTGGTAGGTCTGGCCGTCCTGCGCGGTGTACATCATGCGCACCGAGTGCGCCTTGATGGTAATGCCGCGCTCGCGCTCCAGGTCCATGGAGTCGAGCACCTGCGCCTGCATCTCGCGCGCGGTCAGCGACCCGGTGAGCTCCAGCAGCCGGTCAGCCAGCGTAGACTTCCCATGATCTATATGGGCAATTACTGCGAAGTTGCGGATTAGAGAGGAATCCATGGATGCGGGAGGCAAGCATTGATTTTAGCAGCTTAGGTACTGCGTCCGTGACGCACTCCGGTCGTCAGATATTAAGATAGTTGAGTGTCGAAAACATTTCTTGCCGCCATTGATCACGTCCAGCTCGCTATGCCCGCGGGAAAAGAAGAGGCGGCGCGCGCTTTTTATCGCGACCTGCTGGGCATGGCCGAACTAGCCAAGCCTCCCGAGCTTGCCAAACGCGGCGGCTGCTGGTTTGCTGCTGGCGAGGTGCAGATTCACCTGGGGGTGGAGAACGATTTTCGTCCTGCGAAGAAGGCGCACCCGGCGCTGCGTTGCGCCGACTACGAAGGACTGATCCGACGGCTTGGCGCGGCGGGAGTCGAAATCATCGCGGACGACAATAACCCGGGCGTAACTCGCTGCTATGTTTACGATCCGTTTGGCAATCGCATTGAGCTGATCGCCGGATCTTAATTGCCTCGTGGAGTCGCTCGTGCCTGTAGGGACAGCCGAAGCGGCCGTCCCTACGCGGGCAGGATCGGGGCGGCTGCATTACAATTCCAGTCTTCGGAGGAACTGTGCGACTCGCGTTCTCAGCTTTGGCATTCTGCTTTGTTGCCGCCGCGCTCGCCCCGGCGCAAACCCTCTCGCCCGAAGTACGCCAATTCGTCAAGGTGGGTACGCCCACAGTCGCCCTCACCCACGTGCGCGTCATTGATGGCACCGGGGCACCGGCGCGGGACGACCAGACTGTGATTCTTTCTGCGGGAAAAATCCAATCCGTCGGCAACCCGGAAATCCCGAAGGACGCCCAGGTTCTCGACCTTCACGGTTACACAGTGATCCCCGGCCTAGTGGGCATGCATGATCACCTCTTCTATCCCACGGCGCCGGGCGTTTTCGAGAATATGTCGTTTAGTTTTCCGCGGCTTTATCTGGCGGCGGGAATCACTACGATCCGCACAACCGGCTCAATCGAGCCTTACACCGATCTCGAACTCAAGAAGGAAATTGACGCTGGCAAAACCCCCGGCCCGCACATTCAGGTGACTGGGCCGTATCTTGAGGGCGCAGGCTCGTGGGCGCTGCAGATGCATGAACTCACCGGCCCGGACGACGCCGTGAAAACTGTGAACTACTGGCTCGACGAAGGCGTGGACAATTTCAAAGCCTACAACTTTCTCACTGGGGCCGAGCTGGGCGCTGCCATTCAAGCTGCCCACAAGCGGGGCGCGAAGGTCACCGGGCATCTGTGCTCCATTGGATTTCGCCAGGCCGCGAGCCTCGGCATTGACGATCTGGAGCACGGCCTGCTGGTTGATACAGAATTTTTCCCCTGGAAAAAACCCGATGAGTGCCCGCAGACGCCCAAGGACGTGGACTTCATCTCCAAGCTCGATGTTCAATCCGGCCCCGTGCATGACATGATCTTGGATCTGGTGCAGCGCCACGTCGCGCTAACCTCAACCCTGCCTGTGTTCGAAATGTTCGTTCCCGGACGGCCCACCATGCAGCGCCGCGTGCTCGACGCATTGACTCCCGACGCCCGCAACATGGTGCTGGCCAACAAAGTTCGCAGCAGCGACCGGAACTTCTTTCGCCAGCGCTACGGAACCGACGAATCCCCCTGGCCCGCCGCCTTCAAGAAAGAAATGGAATTCGAACGCGCGTTTGCGCAGGCGGGCGGCTTACTGCTGGCCGGACTCGACCCCACCGGCATGGGAGGCGTAATCGCCGGTTTTGGCGACCAGCGCGAGGTGGAACTGCTGGTGGAGGCCGGGTTCACTCCGCTTGAGGCCATTCACATTGCGACTGCAAACGGCGCGCAATATCTGGGCGATAGCAGCATCGGCACAATCGTTGCTGGCAAACAGGCCGATCTGGTGGTAATTAAAGGCGACCCGGCCACCAAAATCGAAGACATTGAGAATGTGGAGATCGTGTTCAACGACGGCGTGGGCTATGACTCGGCGAAGCTGATTGAATCGGTACGGGGCACGGTAGGAAGCCGGTAGGTAGCATGTGAGGTAGGGGACACTGCCCAGAAAGTGGACCGGCCGTCGAAGCCTTTTGTGGTCTGAGGTCACTCGCCTCTTAGGAACAGGGCGATGTCGTCCAAGATTCGGCGAGCGTGGTCTGCCCGCCTAGCGGTCTCTGAAGATCGTTCGCTGCCCTGTTCGCCGATCCTGCGACGTAGCTCTCGGATCTCTTTCGTTCTTGTTTCCAGTGCGTGAATAATCTCAGGCCAATCGTCACGAGTAGGCCGCGCCGGGTCCATTGCGGACCTAACCTTTGTCGAATGACTTGGACATCCTTTTCTGGATCTCATAAGCGCGTTTTTAAATCTCCGAAAAACGTCCTCCCGTTCTATCCAAACAGTGAAGCCCCGCCCGCTGGCGTCTGAGAAGGATGCATAGCCAGCACCCTTGCGATTCCTCGAACACACTCCACATGGGCACGGACGGTAAAGGTCGAGTCGACGATTCTTCTCCCCGCGCCATATGGAATCGGTACTTCCTTCCCTGGGCACCGCCTTCTTTTCCATATGTTCCAGTTTAGAACATTTTAGATTTATACGGGAGGTACTCTCTCCGATGTGACCAAGAAGCCTGCGCCCAAGAACATAGCTGGCAGGCGTGTCGCCGAGGCGCGCCAATGCGCTACGCCAGCGCTAACCCAAGACGCCCTCTCGGGAAAGCTCGCCAGGCGTGGAGTTCAACTTGACCGAGCCGCCATCGCGAAGATTGAAAACAATCTCCGACACGTTCTCGACTACGAGCTTAAGGCCCTCGCAGATGTATTGGACGTTGACGTCGATTGGCTGCTTGGAGGTGCCGAGCGATGAACGGGCCGACCTTCCAATTACGGTCTGCTACACGACGAGCCAAGTCGGATGTGGCAAACAAGATGGTCAGCATGTTTCTCCACGAACTCAGTCGAAGGATCAGCCAAGGCTGGCCGATTAGAGTTGATAGTGAGGAATATGAAAAGCTCGTCCGCGAAGGGTTTAATCAACGCTGCCCTTACTGTTCCTGCGACCTGAGAACGACGATCGCGGTGATCGAGCATCTTGACGGCATGAACCGCTACCGCACCGGCCTCCACGTGCCTGGGAATGTGTTGGTGACGTGCAGGAGATGCAACATCGAAAAGCGGCGCGACGATTCACTGAGCATTCTTTCTCTCGCGAAGTCGGGTTGGGAATCCTTCTTATCGCACGACGGGACTCGTTGTGCTGCGTCCTGCCTGACGTGCCGATATTGGAAGAGCGTCTGGCAGGATGAAGGAGAACGAAGGATACGCCTGAGCGACAATCTGGCGAAAATTCGTGCCTTTCGAGGTTCGTTTTCGCAGCTTGAACAGGTCTTGCCTTTACTAGCCAAGACGCTGCCACCGATGTTGACGAAGCTCTACTCTGATTGTCAGGTCTTCGCCGAGACGGAGATGAGAGCGCTCTTGGAAAGATTCGAACGGGACCCGAGCTTTAGCAGTCGCCGTGTGTAGTTTTATTCAGGTCTTGCGGCTGGCTATACGAACCTGCGTAATCCGCAGGCCTTCCGCTAGAATCGTAGTTTGATGCTCGTTCTCGCCTCTGCCTCTCCTCGCCGTCAAGAACTTCTCCGCAACGCCGGAATTGCATTTGTCGCTCAGGCAGCAGAGATTGACGAAACTCCTCTCGCGGGCGAAGCTCCATCCACTTGTGCTGAGCGCCTGGCCCAGGAGAAGACGCGGGCCGTGGCGCGGCGGCGTCCGAATGATTTCGTTCTCGGCGCTGACACTATTGTTGTTGTGGACGGCCAGATTCTCGGTAAGCCGCGCGACAGACAGGACGCCGAGCGCATGCTGCGCATGCTCTCGGGACGCACTCACGAAGTGATCACAGGCGTCTGCCTGGTGGGGCCGTCGTCTGATGGCCAGGCATTCGAAGAGACTGGCTCGGAGTTGACCCGCGTCACCATGAGCGCTCTGAGCGATGACGGCATTGGCTCTTATGCCGCGACCGGTGAGCCGATGGACAAAGCTGGCGCGTACGCCATTCAAGGCATGGCTTCGCGCTGGATTTCGCGGATCGAAGGAGACTATTTCAACGTGGTTGGATTGCCGGTGGTGCGGGTGTACAGGATGTTGCGTGGGCGAGCGATTTGAGGCGCAGGCGCAAAATGGGCCCCGGTGAATTGCAGACTATGACTTCTTTTCGTCGTCCTTCTCGGGGTCTTTTACTGCCGACTTGAAATTCTTGATCCCTTCGCCCAGGCCCTTGCCCAAATCCGCCAGCTTGCTCGGGCCGAAGATGAGCAGCGCGATGACCAAGAGGAGAAGAATCTCCGGAAGACCTAATTTGCCAATCATGAAGTACCTCAAACAGATTCTAGGCTACGGGCGAATAGGAGTCAAAAACCCGGCCCCGCGCCTCAAAAAGCGGACTGCGCGGTGGGCTTGCATCACAGTTGCTCAATCAGGCCTTCCAGCAGGGCCGCTCGCCGCGGCAGTTCATTGATTAAGATTGATTCGTGCGCGGCATGCGCCCCTTCGCCCACGCCGCCAAGCCCATCCAGGGTTGGAATGCCCAAGGCAGCGGTGAAGTTCCCATCCGAACCACCGCCGACGGCGGCTTCCGCGAGGTTCCATCCGAGGTCACGGGCGATTTCCGAAGCTTGCTTATACAGCCTGGCGACGCCAGCTGTCCGCTCCATCGGCGGCCGGTTTACGCCGCCTTCGATTTCCAGCTTGCACTTACGATTGATCGGTTTCAGCGCCCTCAGTTTGCGATCAATCGCCGCCGCATCTTTCATGCGCACCACGCGAACATCGAGCGAAGCAGTGGCTTCAGCCGCGACAACGTTGCTCCTCGTGCCCCCGCTCACCAGGCCGATGTTCATGGTCAGGCCGCGCTTCAGGTCTATCAGTTTTGAGATCGTAATGATTTGCCGCGCCAACTCGACGATTGCACTCTGCCCTTTTTCGAAATCCAGCCCGGAGTGCGCGGCTTTCCCAGTGACTTTTATTCTGTACTCGCCCACGCCTTTGCGCGCAGTTTTAACCGCGCCGCGCAAACCGTAAGAAGGCTCACACACCAGGACAGCGGCAGATTTCTTCGCGAGCGCTTCAGTGATGGGGCGCGAAGCACTTCCCACTTCTTCGTCCGACACCAGCAGAACCGTGACCGGACGCGGAAGCTCGCCGTGCCATGTCTTCAGGCCCTCGATCGCCGCGAGCATAAGCGCAACCCCTGATTTCATGTCGAGCACGCCGGGCCCCCAGAGGCGGCCGTCCGCTACGCGGCAGGGCATGGTGGCGAGCGTTCCCAGCGGATAAACCGTGTCATAGTGGCCAAGCAGCAAGAGGGGTTTGCCAGCTCGCTTGCCCGGGAAATCAACCTGGAGATGGTCGCCGAAATCCTGGGACTTGTGAAACTGGACACGGCCGCCCAAGGCCTCAAACCTCGCCGCCACTGCCGCCCCCACGCGATCAACGGCGGCCTTGTTGTCGCTGGGGGATTCTATTTCGGCCAGTTCGCGAATCGTCCGGACGATGCCTTCCTGACGATCCTGGAAATAGAGCAGCCTGTGGCTGGCTTCGGCGTTAACAACCTTTGATTCTGTTTTTGGATTCGGTTTCATCAGTTACTTTCCGGGGCTGCAACTCAACAAGAAAACCAGCAAGGACCCGAAGGCACACAAAGGAGAGCAAACCCGTGCGGCGTTATTGCGATCGGCGCCGTACAGTATAATTCTTTCTTTCCTGCGAGATCTGAATGACAGAAACTACTCACCCTGCTGCCGATGATGCGGCCCCGGCGACCAAGACCGTGCTCGACATCAACGAGATTTTCAAGATCCTGCCGCACCGGTATCCGTTTCTGCTGATTGACCGGGTGATTGAGCTTACCCGCAAGCAGCGCATCGTGGCCATCAAGAACGTTACCATCAACGAGCCTTTTTTCAACGGGCACTTTCCCGGCCAGCCGATCATGCCGGGAGTGCTGATCGTCGAGGCGATGGCCCAGGCAGGCGGCGCGCTGCTTTTAACGGAAGTGGAGGACCGTGACGGCAAACTCATTATGTTCACTGGCATCGAGCGTGCCCGCTTCCGCCGCCCGGTGGTCCCTGGCGACCAGTTGCGGCTGGAGGTTGAACTGAAGGTGTGGCGCGCGGTCGGCAACATGATTGCGGTGCGCATGGAGGGCATCGCCTATGTCGGCGAAAAAAAGGTTGCCGAGGCGATAGTGAGCTGCCAGTTGGTGGATAGTTCGCGCGGGCGCAACCTGCCCACGGGAGAAGCGGAGTAGAACTCGAGGCTGGACTCTTGGACCTGCATGACAGTTCATCCCACGGCGATTGTTGATGAGCGCGCCAGCATTCATCCTTCCTGCAGAATAGGCCCGTATTGCGTGATCGGGCCCGAGGTCGAACTGGGTGAAGGGTGTCATCTGGTTTCTCACGTGGTCATGGAAGGCCCAGCTAAAATCGGCGCTGAGAACCGCTTCTTTCCTTTTTCGTCCATCGGGTTGGCCCCGCAAGACCTCACCTACGCTGGCGAACCCACGCGCCTGGAGATCGGGGACAACAACCAGATCCGCGAGTTCGTCACCATCAATCGCGGCACGGTGAAGGGCGGCGGCGTTACCCGCGTCGGCAGCCACACGCTGGTGATGGCGTATACGCACATCGCACACGACTGCCAAATTGGCAGTCACGTGATTTTGGCCAACGCTGCGACCCTCGGCGGGCACGTCATCGTGGAGGATTGGGCACAGGTAGGCGCGCTCTGCCCGGTGCATCACTTTGTGCGCATTGGCGCGCACTCTTTTATCGGCGGCGGAACTACCGTCACGCGCGATGTTCTGCCGTTTTCAAAAACCGCGGCCGCCCGCGATACTCACGCCTATGGCATGAATGCGGTAGGCCTGGAGCGGCGGGGATTTTCGAAGGAGCGCATCCGTAGAATCCATCACGCGTACAAGGTCCTGCTGGCTTCGAAACTGAACACCACGCAGGCGCTGGAAAAATTGAAATCCGAGCCGGACCGCGGCGAGGATGTCGAGATGCTGATCCGTTTCATCGAGACATCCAACCGCGGAGTGATTAAATAGTGGCTGGTGGCCGGTGGCTGGTGGGCAGTGGCCAGTTCGCAGCAGATCGTTTTCTCTGGCCACTAGGCACTGACCACCAGCCACTTCTCTATGCCTTGCGCACAAAAACTCGGCCTCATCGCCGGCAACGGCAAGTTTCCATTTCTCATCCTCGACGCCGCTCGGGCGCAAGGATTCGATGTCGTCGTGGCCGCGATCAAAGAAGAAACGTCCCCGGAGATCGAATCGCGCGGCGCCGTTGCCCTGTATTGGCTGTCGCTTGGCGAACTCACCAAGCTGATTGAAGCTTTCAAGAAGGAGGGCGTGGAGCGCGCCATTATGGCAGGGCAGGTAAAGCACAAGCAGATTTTTTCCAGCATCCGTCCGGACTGGCGGCTGGCCAAGCTGCTGCTCTCGCTGCGCACCCGCAATACCGATGCGCTGCTGGGAGCGATCGCCAAAGTTCTCGCGGACGAAGGCATTGTTTTGGAGAACTCCACGGCATTTCTTGAGCCGCTGCTGGCCAAACCCGGCGTGCTCACCGAGCGTGAGCCCTCGGGCGAAGAACGCAACAACATTGTCTATGGCCGGATGGTAGCCCGTCAGCTTGCGCAGTATGACATTGGCCAGACGGTGGTAGTGGCTGAATCGGCGTGCGTCGCCGTGGAGGCGATGGAGGGTACCGATGCGGCCATTGAGCGTGCCGGGCAGATCATGGAATCGCTTGGGGCAGGAACTTCTGCCTTGAGCCGCGCCCTGACCGTGGTGAAGATCGCCAAGCCGAACCAGGATATGCGCTTCGATGTGCCGGTGATCGGCGTGAAGACGATCAGCGTGATGCAAAGCGCGGGCGCGAGTTGCCTCGCGCTGGACGCCGGCAAGTGCCTGCTGCTCGACGGCGACGCGATAGTCAGCGCCGCCGATGCAGCCGGAATCGCGATCGTGGCTGACGCGAAATGATGGAGGCCATGTTCGAAGCCATCACCCGCCTGGCGTTAAACCTGGCGGACCAAAGCCAGTTCGGCTCGCGTGTGCAATGACTGAAACTCATGGATAACAAAATGATTATGCAGCTAAGGTTTTTATGCCCGCAGGCAGTCCTGATTGCCCTGCTCTGTGCCAACACTGGGTTAAGCGTTGCGCAGGTGCAAACCGAAGTGCCTCCCGTGGTAGCTGGCGCGAAGCCTGTGACGGTGGAGCACATCAAGATTCATGGCGCTTCATTGGAGGGCAATCTGGAGGGCGACGCCGTGGATCGCGACGTCATCGTGTTTCTCCCGCCCAGCTACAAGAAGGAGAAGCATCGCCGCTATCCAGTGGTATACGCGCTGCACGGATACTCCATCGGGGCCGAACAGTGGACCCACGAGATCCACGTTCCCCAGACCATCGAGGGCGCTTTTGCCCAGGGCGTGAAAGAGATGATCGTTGTGCTGCCCGATTCCAAAACCGTGCACAACGGTTCCATGTATTCGAGTTCGGTCACCACCGGAGATTTTGAGCAGTTTATTGCAAACGATGTGGTTGCTTATATTGACGCTCACTACCGCACGATTCCCGAACGGCGCAGCCGCGGCCTGGTGGGGCACTCCATGGGAGGGTACGGCGCAGCCCGCATTGGCATGAAGCACGCGGATGTGTTTGGCAGCTTGTACATCATGAGTCCGTGTTGCTTGTCGCCCCGGCCGGCCGGTCCCCCGAATCCGGAGATTGAAAAGGCCCTGGAAGCGGTGAAGACGCCGGACGACTCGGCCAAGCTACAGTTCTTTGCCCGCGCCCAGCTTGCCAGTGCGGCGGCGTGGTCACCCGACCCAAAGAACCCGCCGCTGTACCTTGACCTTCCCTTCAAGGACGGCGAAGCCCTGCCTGACATTGTGGCCAAATGGACGGCCAACGCGCCGCTGGCCTTCATTGACCAGTACATTGATAACCTGCGCAAATACCACGGCATTGCCATAGATGTGGGAGACCAGGACGGCCTGCGGACCGACACTGCCAGGCTGCACGATGTTCTCGACAAATATGGAATCGCCAATAGCTTCGAGCAATATCACGGGACGCACATCAGCGCAGTGGCGGTTCGCGTTCAGAATCACGTGTTGCCCTTCTTCAGCCAGAATCTCTGCTTCAAGGCAGGCTGCAGATAGCCGGGCAGCACTGAGGCCGCAGAGTGTGGTTGCCGTCGCGTCTGACCCAATCCAGCATTCCGGTAGTTGCGCCTCGTCGGCGCGTCGGTCAAACTTGCGTCTTGAAAGCACGACTGAATAGGCCGCTGAAAAACTCGATGGAAAGGCTTGAGTGGGCTCACCGGGCTGACTAGATAACCGGCGACCGGCGACTGGCCCGCCCAAGCCCGGTTTTGGCTTTCAGTGGGATAGTTACGGCCCCGCTGGGCCTCGAACCCACGCTCGCTCTGCGCCGCGCTGAACCATGGACGAGAATGACGGCGGGCCCAGCTTCATCCGCTCCATAAGGCAGCTCTGATTAAGTTGGTTCTCGGATGCCTTGGGGAAGGGCACGGCTTCAGCCGTGCCGTCAGGGCCCGCTACCCACACGGCTTTCAGCCGCTGAGGGCCGATCCCTTCGAGGCCGCGATCCTTTCGCCCAAGACTTAATCAGAGCTTCCCTACGTGAAAACGCGCCCATCGGGCGCAACTGCCATAGCGCCCGACGCCGTCCAGCATTCCAAGAGCTGCGCCTCATCGGCGCCTGGGTCAATCTCGCGTCTTGAGGGCGAACTGAAGAGGGTGCTGAGAACTCGACCTTGTGCTGATCTCGGCAAACTGCCTCACTCAAGCCCATCGCATTCCCATAAATATGGTAATATGGGAGTGTGAAGACTACCCTGGAAATTCCTGATTTCTTGTTTCGCCGCGCAAAGTCGGTGGCTGCTGAACGCGGTATTCCTCTGCGCCAGCTGGTCACCGAGGCGGTCCAGGAGAAATTAAGAGCGACAGCTCAGGAGAGGCCGTGGATGAAACATCTGGGAAAGCTCAAACACCTTCATAAGGAGAGGAAACAGGTCGAGAACAGGGTGGAAGCGGCCTTTGAGCAGGTGGACCCCGAACTCTGGCGCTGATTCAGAAGATGATCCTCGATACCAACGCCTTGTCGGCCGCGGCAGACAATGATGCAGCGGTCATCGCCCTTCTCGCTCGCGCCGATCAGGTGGCCATCCCCGTGATTGTGCTGGGAGAATATCGCTACGGCATCGCCCAGTCGCGGAACCGGGCAAGCTACGCAACCTGGCTGAAAGGTCTGCTCCATGACTGCCCGGTGTTGGACATCAATGAGCCAACCACGGAGTATTATGCTGAGATCATTGTCGAATTGAAGCGCAAGGGCACGCCGATTCCCACCAACGACATCTGGATTGCCGCCCTGTGCCGGCAGCACGGTCTTCCCCTTCTGAGCCGCGATCAGCACTTCGATTCGGTAGCGGGAAACAAGCGGATCGGCTGGTGATTGACGAAGCCACCCCCCCATTCCTGGCCGCAAAGAATGCAGCTAGGATGGGCACCCGGCAACTTCATCCGCGCCCTCAAATGAAAACGCGCCCATCGGGCGCAACTACCACGGCCCCATCCAGCATCCCCGCAGTTGCGCCTCATCGGCGCGTCGGTCAAACTTGCGTCTTGAAAGCACGACTGAATAGGCTGCTGAAAAACTCGATGTTGCTCGCGTTTCGGCAAACTACCCCACGCCAGCCAAAGGAAGGCTTGAGTGGGTCACCGGCCGCCTACGCCTCAGCCGGTGCGAAGATGATATTGAGGAGGGCTAACAGGGCGAATGCGTTGGGTACTTTCGAGATCGGAATGCCAGCCACTCGTTTTTCTCCAGTCCGCCAGATATAAATGCTGCCACGTTCGATTCGATAAGAGTGAACCTCGTTCCAAGGGATGTGCTTGGTTCGGCCCCATAGCTTCTTGATCACAATGCCGCTTTCTCTGTTGACACGTACAGGTCCGAACTCGATGTCCGCACCAGCGCCAAATTCCGTGGCGATTCTGTTTAGCAGGGGCCCTTGGGCCAGCTCCAGCACCTTCGTAGCGAGCAAAGCTGCCTTCACTAGGCCAGACCCGAAGCGAATTTTTTGGCCACGGTCGTCGATTATGCGAATCCAGTAAACCGTGCCGACCGGAATGAAGTTCACGCTCATCTTCGTTGCCTGGTAGTACAGGCGGCGGACGCTGTCCCAGCGAACCTGCCTCTCCCCCAGCAGATTCGAATACGAGAGGCCTTCGGCATAGAGAACTACACGCCGTTGCGAATTCCAAGAAGCAAGAGTGGCTAGCGGGATGCCGATGGCAACGCAGATCGCCGCCTCGTACCGGCCCGCTGTTTTATCGTCGCCGGTCTGCTGAAATGCCAGCCAGGCGAGCCAGAACGCGCCGCATGCTAGGAAGGCAAACACGATAATGTCGGACTTCCTCGACCCGTGAATCGCCAAAGGTGGCCCAAATACGTTCATCTTTTCCTGACCTCAAAGAAACTCTCGGAATACGTAGGAACCTAGGAGCCGATAACCTTGAGGCTGCCGACAATCGTTTCGAGGAATTCTACAGCAGGCGTGGCCAAGAAACCGGAGGAGTATCACTCGTTGCAGGTACACAATGGCCTCAAACTCACTTCACCAATTCGTGCCACATTCTTACGCCAAATCCTGAGCGTTCTTTGCGAAGGATCTCTTCGATACAGCCCTAAATCTTGGGGCGCCTTCGCTCCCTTTCAGCTTCCAGTTGGCCCAGAATATTGTGCGCATCGGCAACCGCGGACTCTGCCCGTCGAACGCGTTCATCCGCGTAAAACCCAAACGCTGTGAGATATTCGTCCGGTATCTCACCTACGACCTTGTTCATGGCCTCCTTAATTCGGTTCTTCTCTGAATCATCGGATGCAGAGTTGTAAGCGGATTTCAGGGACTCTAAGATTGTAAAGGCTTGCGCGAATTTTGTTTCCGCCAGATCGGACATGTGAC
>Ga0335078_10009507_pt1 | contig 14409 bp, 13 predicted proteins | sample Lox_Sample_32_FD_206711 | JGI IMG/M metagenome (GOLD analysis project Ga0335078, IMG submission 206711) | Soil microbial communities from Loxahatchee National Wildlife Refuge, Florida, United States - Lox_Sample_3.2 | ecosystem: Environmental > Terrestrial > Soil > Wetlands | place: USA...
CACCACCCCGGCGGGAAGCTGGCCGATCAGAACGCGCGCGTGGCCGAGGTTCTCAACGAAGTGCAGATTCCATTTGGAATGCCAGAAGATTTCATTGAGTGAGGCCTGGTCTTCCTGGGATGGAAGAAGGGCCAGCACACTGACACTCGTCGCTACGCCGCGCATGATTAACCTCCAAGAGCGCCTCTGGTGGGGGGGCCGCACCCGTTTCCCTGCAATCCGAGTACAACTTCTCAACTTCCGTGGTGTTTACGGCGCCTGGCGCGCTGATCGGGGAGAATTTACTCGAACGGGCACGGAGAACTTACGTACAGAGCCAAAATCACTGGTCCCGCGCTTGTCCCCGGCTGATTGTCACCTTATTTCGGCCGCGGCAATACCCGGCCTGCGCGAGTATTCCGCGCGGCGATGGACCTTGGCCTCCGGCTAACTTCCGCCGGACCGCCTGTGGCGGCGCGCACCCGCCGCAGGTGGCGGCCTTCCTGCGCCGGCTAAATGCTCCAGTTGGGCCCACCGCGTTGTATCCTAGATTCTAGGAGCCCGCATCACTCCGCCGCATCCATCATGGCTACCACGACCCTTGTGCGCGATCTCGAAATGACTACGCTGGCGAACGGCGTGCGGGTCATCACCGAGCACATGCCGCATGTGCGCTCCATCTCCGTGGGCATCTGGATCGGCACCGGTTCGCGGCGCGAGACCTCCGAGCAGAACGGTCTCTCGCATTTCATCGAACATATGCTGTTCAAGGGCACCACGAACCGCTCGGCCGAGGATATCGCGCGCTCGGTGGATTCGGTGGGCGGCAACCTGGATGCCTTTACCGCCAAAGAGCTGGTCTGCTTCAACACCAAGGTGCTGGACGAGCACCTCCCGCTGGCGTTCGATGTTTTGGCCGACCTGGTGCTCCACCCGCTGTTCCGCGACGAGGATATCGCCAAGGAAAAAGGCGTCATCCTCGAAGAAATCAAGATGGAGGCCGACAGCCCGGACTACCTGGTCCACGAAATCTTCTCCTCCAATTTCTGGAAGGATCATCCGCTCGGCAAGCCCATTCTGGGCACGCGCGAAACCGTCAAGCGCTTCGACCGGGAGATGATCGGCGAATACTACCGGGCCGTCTACGCGCCTTCCAATCTGCTCATCACCGCGGCCGGAAATCTGAGACATACGGCGCTGGTCGACTTGGTGCGGCAGCATTTCGAATCCCTGGCGCCCAACGGCACGCCGCCCGCCGACCAGGTTCCCGCCACGCACGCGCGCATCGCCTTGCGCAATAAAAAATCGCTCGAACAGGTGCACCTCTGCCTGGGTGTGCCCTCCTACCCGCTGCCCCACGAGGAGCGCTTCGCCTGTTACGTGCTCAACACGCTGCTGGGCGGCGGCATGAGCTCCCGGCTCTTCCAGAACATCCGCGAACGCCAGGGACTGGCCTACGCCGTCTTCTCCGAGTTGAGCCCTTATCGCGACACCGGATGCCTTTCGATCTACGCGGGAACTTCGATCGAATCGGCCGGTAAAGTGGTCGAGTCCATCACCAAGGAGTTCCGGCAGCTTAAGCAGGAGCCCGTCGCCGACGAAGAAGTGCGCCGCGCCAAGGATCACTTGAAGGGTTCGCTGATGCTGAGCCTGGAATCCACTTCCAGCCGCATGTCGAACCTGGCCCGCCAGGAAATGTACTTCGGCCGCTTCTTCAGCCTGGATGAGCTGGTGGAGAGCATCGAGCAGGTCACCGCCGGCGACGTGCAGCGCATCGCGCGGGCGTTCTTCGACCCCAAGCATATTGCGCTTACGGTTCTCGGGAATCTCGACGGGTTCAAGATCGGCCGCGAAGACCTGGTGTGCTGAATCCATGAAGACGCTGGTCGTGGTTCTGGCGGTTCTGGCGGCCGCCGTCCTGATCCTCGGCCGCCAGTGCTTCACGATCCACCAGAGCCTCGTCGCGCAACGCGATACGATCGATCGCGCCTGGGTCGAGGTGGATGCCGCCTTAAACCACCGCGCCGATCTCGTGCCCGACCTGGTCGAAGCCGTCACCCGCGAGGCCCCCGGCCAGGCCGGCAAGATCCGGCCCGCTGCAGAGGCCCGCGCGGCACTGGCTCGTGCGCAGGGACCGCGTGAAAAGATCCAGGCCAACGCGCGGCTCGATACCGCACTCGCAAGCCTGTTGCTGCTGGCGGAAAACTACCCCAGCTTGGAACGCGGCAAGGAGTACGCAGATCTCTTGGATGCGCTCAAGGGCGCCGAATACCAGATCGCCGTGACGCGCCGGAAATACAATGAAGCCGTCGAGCATTACAACACGCGCCTCGAGCTGTTCCCGGACAACCTGGTGGCTTCGATTTCGCGCCTCGGCAAGGTCGACGCGTATTTCCAGACGCCCGCGATTTGACGCCGCCAAAGCCCCGCACTCTTATGGACACCCCCATCTTCCCGAATTACATTGACGGCCACTGGATCGGCCGCGGACCGCACTTCGAAAACCGCAACCCGGCCCGTACCGGCGAAGTCGTCGGGCTTTTCGCGCAAGGCGCCGCGCGCGATATCGAAGAAGCGGCCGCCGCGGCCGCGCGCGCGCTGCCCGCCTGGGCGAGCCGGAACGCTCCGGCGCGCGGCGCCATCCTCTACCAGGCCGCCGATATCCTGGATCGCCGCTTCGAGCAAGTCGCGGCCGACATGACCCGCGAGGAAGGCAAGACGCTCCCCGAGGCCAAAGGCGAGGTCCGCCGCACGATCAACATCCTGCGGTATTTCGCGGGCGAAGGCGCGCGGCTGGCCGGAATCCTGGCGCCCTCCGAGCGCGATCGCGTGCACATGTTTGCAATCCGCAAACCCATCGGCGTGGCCGGCCTGATCACGCCCTGGAACTTCCCCAGCGCCATCCCCGCCTGGAAACTGGCGCCCGCGCTGATCTGCGGCAATACCGTGGTGTTGAAGCCGGCTTCCGCCGCCCCGTTGAGCGCCTGGCGTATCGTGGAAGCGCTCCACGAAGCCGGGCTGCCGCCAGGCGTGCTCAATTTTGTGGCCGGCCCCGGCGGCGAGCTGGGGCAGGCGCTCGTCCAGGCGCCGCCCTTGAAGGCCATTTCCTTCACCGGCTCCTGCCCGATCGGCAACTGGCTGCACGCCGAGGCGTCCAAGCGCCGCTTGCGCATCCAGCTCGAAATGGGCGGCAAGAATCCCACCATCGTGCTGGCCGATGCGGACTTCGCCGCCGCCGTCGAGAACACCGTCAATGCCGCGTTCTTCTCCACCGGCCAGAAGTGCACCGCCACCAGCCGCGTCATTGTCGAAGACGCCATCTACGATCGCTTCGCCGCCGCCCTGGTGGAGCGCACCCGCCAGCTTCGCGTCGGCGACGGCATGCAGCCGGATACGCATATCGGCCCCTGCATCGATCAAGCGCAACTGGATACCGTGCTGCGCTACATCGAAATCGGCCGCCAGGAAGCCGGCGCGCCCAGGATCGGCGGCCAACGGCTGACCACCGGCGATCTCGCCAAAGGCTACTTCGTCGAACCCACCATCTTTGCGGATGTGACGCCGGAAATGACCATCGCCCGCGAAGAGATTTTCGGACCCGTGCTGGCGGTGATGCGCGCCCGCGATTTCGAGGACGCCCTGCGCATCGCCAACGAGATTCCCTTCGGCCTTTCGGCCTCCATCCAGACCACCAATGTCTCGCGCGTGTTTGAATTCGTCTACCGCATGGAAGCCGGCCTGCTCACCGTAAACCTGCCGAGCGCCGGCGTCGAGTATCAGTTGCCGTTCGGCGGCACGAAGGATTCCAGCTTCGGGCCAAAGGAGCAAGGGCCCGCCGCGCTTGAATTCTACAGCGACTACAAGACCGTCTATCTGAAATACTAATTTCATGCGTATCGGACAAATCAAGCTCGAAGGCGGCCTGGTCGCCGCGGTATGGGAAGGGGATCTGGCGCGCGCCGTGCCCAGCTACACCGTGGCCGACCTGATTCGCCGCTCCGAAGCCCAGGGATTCTCGCTCAGCCAGACCACCGCCCGCCTGGCCAGCCGCCACGCCGAAGCCTATGCGCCGATGCTGCCCATCGTCCCGCCCGAGGTCTGGGCATGCGGCTGCACCTATCAGACCAGCGCCGCCTTCCGCGATGCCGAGCACGGCGCGCGCGAGGGCATGTACGCTTATGTCTACAGCCAGCCGCGTCCCGAGATCTTTTTCAAAGGAACGGCGCGCGTCTGCGTGGGACCCGGCCAGGCGATCGGCATCCGCGCGGACTCCCGCTTCACCGCGCCCGAACCGGAGTTGGCGCTGGTGCTGGGCAGCAAGGGCAACATCGTCGGATACACGCTGGCCAACGATGTTTCGGCTTGGGATATCGAGCGCGAAAACGCGCTCTACCTGCCGCAATCCAAGTTCTATGCGGGCGGCTGCGCCCTCGGTCCGGTGATCGTCACCGCCGACGAACTGCCGGACCCATACCACCTGGAGATGACCTGCACCATCACGCGCAACGGGGAACAGCCCTTCTCCGGCAGCGTCTCCACTTCGCAGTTACACCGCAAGTTCGAGGAGCTGATCGCCTACCTGCGGCGCTCCAATCCCGTGCCCGCGGGAACCGTGCTGCTTACCGGCACCGGCATCCTGGTGCCGGAAGACGCCGCCCTTGCGCCGGACGACGTGGTGAGCATCCGGATTCCCGAGATCGGGGAATTGAGCAATCGCGCGGCCGTAGTGGAGTAAACCGGGTCACTCGCGGTGTCGGGCTCAAGAGGCGGCTTTCCTCGATGGTGTTTGGGAATCACGAAGCGGTCCGTGTTATCGCGAGTGGCTCGAACTTTCATGGCCCGAGTCCTCACTCCCCTAAAGAATGATTCGCCGTACATCCTTTAACAGGACGAAGAGGTGCATCTCATCGGTAGGGGAAGGGATGAAATCGAATTTCAAGTAGAAGCGCCTGGCTTCCTCGTCCTTCGCATGCACCGCGAATGCGCGGATGCCGGCAATCTCGGCCGCCTGCAAGGTGCGCTGCATGGCGTCCCGCAAAAGCGCGCTCCCGACTCCCTGGCCGTGAGAGTGCAGAGCCACCGCCAAGCGCGCAAGCAGCATGATCGGCACCGGATGTCGCGCCAGCCCCTTGGTGAGACGCTCGGGCGCTTCCTCTTGGGTGACGTGGCCCACGGCGAGTGTGTAATAGCCGGCGACGGCATCCCCCACCAGGCCGACATACGTCTGGGCCGCGCCTGCCTGCTGGTTCGTCCAGGCGTATCTCAGCAGATATCGGTTGAGCTCTTCCCGGCCGCAGTCAAAACCCTCAATCGGATGATCGGGGCGAAGCTTCTCGACGCGGCGGGCGGCTTTCACGGATTGGGCCCGGCATCGAAGAATCCGGGTTCTCTCAGGAGTCGCTCCAGGCGGGGTAAGGGGCGAGGCGGCGCATCAAGGGCGGCCATGAAGGCTTTCCACTTCGTCGCGTTAAGACCGAAGGTCCGCCGGTCTGCGAGCGCTTCCCCGGCGCGCGACAGTGCGCTCTCCAGAACGAAGGCACTCACCGAGCGGTGCGAAACCGCCGCCGCAGCCTGCAACGCGCGTTTCGCATCGCGCGTCAGACGGAGATCGAGCTTTTCACTGCGGGCTGGCATGGTTTCCTCTTTTATCTTTACAGGATAGCCATCCGGCCCGACAATGTCAAGACAAACGGCGCGCCGGATTCCGTCGTACCGGAGAGCTTGCCGCCCGCGTCGACTACCGCACCGGGGTAAGGCTGGGCGCCATCGGCCGAGCGGCTGAAGCCGTACAGGGTGGCCGGCGTTGGCGACAACCTGTGAGCCGGAGACGACACCCGCCCGGCCATCGTATTTGTACTCGAGAGCTATCGTCGCACGTCCCTCTAAGTCGCACGTCCCTCTAAGAGGTCTCCATAAAATGAACAACACATGTGAGCCGGCCCCGGCTGGGTATGCGGCGGTTGAAATGGCCCGCCATACGGAATCACTATCCACCAGGAATCCCTGTATCCTATCCATTGGAGCCATTCGATGAAGTATCTGGCATGCGCCATCCTATTTTTGATTGCCGGCGACCTCCGGTGCCAGGAAACGCCGGACGCCCGATCCGTTCTGCAAAAAGCCGGGACGGTCTATCGCAGGCCCGCCGCCCTCGAACTCGAAGGAACCAAAATCAACGAACGGCACGACGAATACAGCGACAGCACCCTCCGCACGCCTTTCACGCTGTGGCTCACCGCGGACAACCAATACCGGATGGAGTCGCTCAATAAGTCCGGTAGCTCCCTCCAGATTTGTGACGGCGAGAAGAACTGGAACTATAACCCGTATTCGAAACGTTACTCCGTCAACCCGGGAAAGTCCGATCCCATCTTCCTGTTCGATTCGCGGGTCGACCTGCGAACGCCGGCGAGTCACTTGAAGGAAGCCAGGATCCTGCGCCAGGAGGTCGTCGAAACCGCGGGAGTCAAGCACTCTTGCCACGTGATTCAGGCCAGTTACGAACACCCGCAAAAGACGGGCAACGTGGACTTGGGCGATGTGACGTTTTGGGTGGAGCAGGATACCTACCTGATCTGGAAAACGAGCGTGAGCCCGGTCCGGGATTTCGGGAAGTCCGGCGGAAAAATATCGGGCATTGAGACCACGCTCTACACCGGCATTCGGATGGACGCGGACCCGCCGCCCGGTACCTTCGCTTTCACTCCGCCCCCGGGCGCCACGGAACAAACGCCGGGCGGCTCGGACAAGCGCTCCGCTGCCCTGCTGGGAAGGCCCGCTCCCGATTTCAAACTGCGCAGCCTGGATGGCAAAGAGGTCCAACTCGCGGATTTCCGAGGCCAGGTGGTGCTGCTCGATTTCTGGGCCACCTGGTGCGGTCCCTGCCGCGAGGAAATGCCCAAGCTGAATAAGTTGTCGAAGGATTTCAAAAATAAGGGCGTCGTCGTGCTGGGCATTGACGCGGGCGAGGCTGAAGACATCGTCCGCAACTTCATCCGGGCAAACAAATATGAATTCCCGATCCTGCTGACTTCCTCGCCCCGCGATCCCGTGTTCGACAGATACGCCGCGCACGCCTATCCGTCGATGGTCTTGGTCGACCGTCAGGGGCTGGTCGCCGTTTACAAGGTCGGATCCGGCGAGCGCACCGAACAAACCTTACGCGAAGACTTTACGCGCGTCCTGGCGGCAAGTTATGTTCCACCCAAGCCGTCGGCCGAGCCGGCCCCGGTCAGCGATTGGCCCACGCCGGTTACGGCGCTCGATTTCCTGCATCGCGGATATCGGAATCTGCGCAACAAGGATTACGCCAACGCCATTCAGGACGCCAATGCGGCGCTCAAGCTCAACGCCGGCTGGACGAGCGCCATTCGTTTGCGGGCGCAAGCATCCTCCGACGCCAAGGATTATGACGCCGCCGCCGCGGATTATGCGGCGCTCATCGGGAAACAGCCGGACTGGGGGCAGATGTACAATCTGCGCGGGCTGGCCTATTCACACGCCGGCAAGCATAACCTCGCCATCCCGGACTATACGAAAGCCATCGAACTGGACCGCTACGTGCCCTCGTTCCATAACAACCGGGGCTGGGCCTATCTGGAAACCGGCGATACAGACAACGCGATTCGAGACTTGAACGACGCCATCGACCTTTCTCCGGAGTATACGCGCGCTTATGAGAACCGCGCCAAGGCCCTCGACAAACGGAACGATCTCCACGGCGAACTGGCGGATCTGGAGGTGATCCTGCGCATTGCGCCCACCGATCCGTGGGCGAAGAGCCAGCGCGACGATGTCCGCCGGCGCATGGGTTTGGACGCCGCGCCGCGCGAGCCGGAAGTCCTGCCGGCATCCACAGCCGAGGAACCCGCGCCCGCCTTGGTCCCCGTCCCTCTGCCCGATGCGGTGGATGCCTCCTTGCCGGCGCCCAAGTTGATTTCGCCCCCGGATGACTCCGTTTTCGATATCTTTCCGCGACGGACGACGCTCGCCTGGGAACCTTCGGACGGCGCTGTTTCCTATATCGTCGAGTGGGACTACAGTTACAAAGGTGTCTGGCATTCCGAGGAACACAATACCCCCGGAGCCACGTTTCGTTCCTCCGGCGCCGCCTTCACCTTCGACTTCGTCGGCGCGCAGCCGGGGCGTTGGCGCATCTGGCCGCTGAACGCCGCGGGAGAACGCGGACAGTCGAGCGAGTGGCGCACGTTCCGCTATCTGCGGTGACCGTTTCGCCGCCGCCCAGCGCCCGTAGCATGAAAGCCGCACTAAGCCAGACCCTGGGTGTAGTACAGTAACTCCATGCCGGCTCGTGCCCAAGCCCAAGCGCTCGATCTGAAACAAGCCCTGCTCGAAGCCTACGCAGTCAACGAACGAATCAACCAGTACCTGCTGGAACACCTGGACGATGCCGCCTGGAACGCCGCGCCGCCCGGCGGCAAAGGACGCACCATCGCCGCCATCGCCGCGCACATGCACAACGTGCGCCACATGTGGCTGGTGGCCGCGGCCAAAGGGAAACCGCTGCCCGATAAGCTCGACCGCGCCACGGTCACCCGGAAGGCGGCCATGCAGGCGCTCGCCGAGAGCGCGGAGTCGATCGCGCAGCTTCTGACCGCGTCTCTCGATCACCCCGCGGGTCTCGTCAAAGGCTTCCGGCCGGACGTAGTGGGCGCGTTCGGCTACTTCATTTCGCACGACGCGCACCACCGCGGGCAGATCGCGGCTCTTGCGCGGCAGTTGGGCTACCCGCTCGCCAAGCAGGCCGAATTCGGGATGTGGGAGTGGGGCTCGCGCTGGAAGGAAATCGCCCGCCCGTAAACCGCCGCTTACTTCGCCAGCCGGTTGTACTTCTCCAGGACCGTCCGGAGCCTGTCGTGCGGCAGCGCGATCACCGTGTGACCGTCGAAACCCGTCATGGTCTCCGCCCCCACCATGGCGTTGATGATGGCCTCCTCGGTGGCTTCGACCGTCGCTTCGAAGAGGCCGTTCATATCGTCGTTGGCCATCATCGTGACATTTACCAGACCGGAGGCCTGGCCGGCTTGTGGATTGGCGGTCGAGAAGGCGATGAAAATGTCGCCCGATCCGTTGCCCGAGATCGAACCGGTCCGCGCCAGCCCCAGCGACGCGCGCCGCGCCAGGCGCTTGATCTGGTGCGGCAGCAGCGGCGCATCGGTGGCCACCACGATGATGATCGAACCGACGTCTTCATCGCCGCTTCGCGTGTGGCGCGCGTAGGGTACGCTGTCGGTGATCTCCTGCCCCACCGGCGCGCCCGCGATGCGCAACTGCGCGCGCCGTCCGCAATTGCACTGCACCAGTACCCCAACCGTGTACCCGCCGGTGCGCCGCGAAGCCGTGCCGATCCCGCCTTTGAACCCGTAGCAAACCATGCCCGTGCCGCCGCCGACGTTGCCCTCCGCCACCGGTCCCGGCTTGGCGCCCTCGAGCGCCGCGGCCACATCGGCCTCCTTCACGTGAAACCCGTTTACATCGTTCAGGAATCCATCCCAAGTCTCGGCCACTACAGGCAGCGACCACTCATCCGGAGGCTCGCCCGAAGCGGCCTGCATGCGCGCCACCTGCCACTTGATGAAGGAATCCCGGACGATTCCCACGCTATGCGTGTTGGTGATCATCACGGGACCGTCCAACAGCCCGCCTTCTTCGACCCAAGTCGTGCCCGTCATTTCGCCGTTGCCGTTCAGCGAAAACCAGCCGCCGAAAACGGGCGTGAAGGATTTCTTTCCGCGCGGCCAGACTACCGTGACTCCGGTGCGTACGGCTTGCCTTCCTTCGCCGGAATGGAGCGTAACTTGTCCCACCTCGATCCCGCCGACATCCGTAATGGCATTCAGAGCGCCAGGAACGCCTTCGAATGGTACGCCCAACTCGCGTGCGCGCCCCGCGAGCAACCCTGCCGCAAGCAGAAGTGTCGCCATCGTGCGTATGGCTGGCTGCATCTTAAGCAGTATAGTACGTCCCGGTGAGCCGCGTTACGCCCGTGGGTGCGCCAAATCCGGGGTGCTGCGTTGGTGGCGGCCTCGGAAGGACGGGCCGCCAAACCCGCTGGTTTTCGCCAGCACCACGGATTTAGCGCACTACGCCCGGTCCATCCGGCCGCCTGTCTTCCCCCGTATCCATATTGTGAGCGCCGGCAACCTGATTTCCGCGCCGCGATCCTGTATCTTTAGGGATGATGCCTCAGAGCGCCCGCCGGGTATGATGCTGCTGCCGCTGCTGCTTGCCATCGAAATCGGGGAAGGCGACCCCGGCCTCGCCCTCCGCCTGCAGCGCCGCGAACCGCAGGCCATGGCGGAGCTTTACGACCGCTACGGCCGGCTGGTCTATTCGCTCATCGTGCGCATTGTGCGCGACAGCGCCATCGCCGAGGACCTCGTCCAGGAAACGTTCTTGCGCGTCTGGAACCGGGTCCACGGATTCGACGCCGGAAAGGGCGCTCTCGGCCCCTGGCTGCTGGCCGTGGCGCGCAACCGCGCCATCGATTATCTGCGCTCGGCCGGCAGCCGCCTCCGCAACGCGCTGGAGCTCGAGGAAACCGAACATCCCGCCTCGTTTGCGGACTTCGAAAAGGATATCTTCCGGGCGGACCGCGTCGCGCGCGTCAAGGCGGCGCTCGCCAAGCTCTCCGCCAACCAGCGTACGGTCATCGAGCTGGCTTACTTCGAAGGCCTTTCCCAAACCGAGATGGCCGAGCGCACGGGGCAGCCGCTCGGCACCATCAAAACCTGGGTGCGCACGGCATTGAAGAGCCTGCGCGACGAGCTTGGAACGGTGGCGCCGGCATGAGCTGCGACGACCTGCGCGACTCTTATGAACTGTATGCGCTGGGCGTCCTGGAGGAGCCCGAGAGCGGTGAAATCCGCGCCCATCTGGAGCGCGGCTGCCCCGCGTGCCAGTCCGGCGTCCGCGGCGCCCGTCAATCGATGGCCCTCCTGGGCGCCACGGCGCCGCCCATGCCGCCGCCGGCGCGCCTGGGATTGCGCGTGCGGGCAGCGGTGGCCGGCGGGCGCGGCATCCGCTGGAGTTGGGCGCCGGCCTGGGCCGCGGTGGCTACCGCCGCCGTCGTCGCGGCGCTGGTCTTCCATGCGCGCGAACAGCACGCGGCCGACGAGCTGGCGCGCGCCCAGGCGCACTCGGCCGCCCATACCCGCGAGCTCGCCCGGCTCAACCGGGCGCTCGACATCCTGAACCAGCCGGACGCACGCCAGGTCGTGTTCGGCGCCGGCCCGCAGCCTCCGCGCGGCCGCGTCTTCCTCGATTCCCGGCGCGGCGTGCTGCTGCTGGCTTCCAACCTGCCGCCCGCCCCCGCCGGCAAAGCCTACGAGATGTGGGTGATTCCGAAAGGAGGCAAACCGCTGCCGGCGGGCATGTTCCAGGCGGCCACGGATTGGACCGCCATGCACGTGCTGCCAGGCCCGGTGGATCTAACCGGCGCCGGCGCGGTCGCCGTCACCCTCGAACGCGAAAGCGGCGTCCCGCAGCCTACGTCCCAGCCGGTGATCCTGGCGGCCCTCTGACGACGCGTGGCGCATGCTTCAGCGTGCTGCGGCGAGCTTCCGCTCGCGGAGCAGCCCTGGCCGGGCGCCCCGCCTATTGATCCGCTTCCGGGCTCTTCTTCCGCTCGTACGGCGTCTTCATATACTTGGCGGCTTCTTCCTGCGCCCCCTGCGTATTGTCCTTCGTGCGCACCGCCAGGTTGTACTCGTTCACCGCGCGGTCCCGCTGGCCGGTGATGTCGAAGATCTTGCCCAGGTGGATGTGCGCCCAAACCTCGGTCCACTTCGGCTCCAGGTCTCCGTTCAGCGCTTCGCGGAATTCGTTGGCCGCCGATTGGAAGTTGTTCTGCAGGAAAAACACCTCGGCGATGCGGTAGTGCGCCAGCGAGCTGTTGCGGTTGGTCTCCAGCGCCTTTTGGTATTCCTTCAGCGACTCTCCGAATTCGCTCACCTCCGCGAATTGCTCCCCGCGCCGGATGGCCACCGCCGTGCGCACCTGGTTGTTGAACCGCAGCACCCGCCGGTCCGGATCGATCACCACGTTCTTGGGCTTGCCGAACGTGTCCACGCTGAACTCCGACGACGTGCCGGCCACCTCCACGCGCTTCTCTTCGGGGTTGCCCTCCGTCTCGATCTTCAGGTCCACCGGCATGCGGAACGTGTCCAGATCCTGCGCCACCTTCCCCATCACCCGGAACCCCTTTTGTGTGCGGAAAATGGTGTACTCCATCTTGAATTCCGGCGCCCCGCTCGATTCGATCCACTGGATGAAGAAATAGCCTAGATCCTGTTTTGAAACGCTCTCCGCGACCTTCTTGAAATCCTCGGTCGACGCCGATTTCCAACTGTACCGCGCGGCGAACTCCTTCAGCGTTTGGAAAAAGTTCTGGTCCCCGATGACGTAGCGCAGCATGTGCATCACCGCCGCGCCTTTGCTGCCCGTCAGCGCCCACAGCTCCGGAGAGTAGTCCTCCATGCGCGCCGCCTGGATCACGGGAATGTTATCCACCGTCAGCGCCTCCACCGTGTCGTCCCGAAATTGCGATTCCACCGCGCCCGGCCCGGCCGTGTGCTCCGTCCACAGGATCTCCGTGTAGGACGCCAGTCCGTTGGTCAGCCACAGATGATTGCGCGTCGTGGGCGAAACCAGCGCCTCCCACCATTGCCGCGAGATCTGGTTCGCCAGCAGCTTCGTCGCGACCTGCCTGCCGATCGCCCGCGGATTCAAAAACAGCAGACCCGGCGCCGCGTAGCCGTTCGGCGCGCCGCTCTCCGTCTCGATCACCGCCAGGTTGGCGTAAGGCGGCAGTCCGAACGTGCCCGTGAAATAGCTCATCATCGGGCCGATCTGCTCGCCGTAGGGCCGCGTCATGGCTTTCTCGTCGCCCCGGAAGTAGACCGTGGTCGTCACGCCTTCGGCCGAGACCGGAGTTCCCGCCTCCCGCACCACCGCGATGCTTCCCGGAAACGACGGATGGTCGAATTTGAACGTGTACACCACTTTGTCGCCGGCATCCTGGTGCGTATCGATGCCGCTCCCCAATACTTTGTAGCCGGAGGGGACCGTGATGCGCAGGTCCGCCGAGAAGCGGTCCGTCGTGTAACCGTTGATCGGGAACCAGCGCGCCGGGTACATCAGAAACGCGTAGTCGCTGTGTATGGCCGCGAACTTGATGCCGTACACCGGCGAATCTTCGTTGCCGCTCAGATGCCCGTCGTAAGCGAACGTCACCGTCGCCGGCTGGCCCTTGGGCAGCGGCTGGTCGAAGCTGAGCCTCTGCGTGAAATCCTGCTGGTTGTGCGTGGCGTTGACGGGCCGCCCTTTGTCGTCCACCACGCGCGAAACGTTCAGCGCGTTGTTCAGCTCGAAGGAAACCGAGCTGGTTTGGTCGAGCGGCGTGAAGCGCACTTCCGCGGTCGCGGTCAGGGATTGCGTGGCCGGCTGCACTTCGGCGTTGATGGCGTAATGCTCGACGTGGATACGCGTGCGGCGTTCCTGCGCCGGGGCGGCGGCGCTCCAGGCGAGCAGCGCCAAGCCGATCGTGATACTACGAAACATGAGCGGGTTGTCCTTCCATCACTTCTTGGATTATGGCGGATGCGCGCGCCATCGGCCGGCCGGCGCCGGCTAACTTGCCGGCCACCTCGGCCAGGTCCGCGCGCATGCGGGCGCGGGCAGTTTCGTCGCGCAGCAGCCGTTGGGCTTCGGCGGCCAGCCGCTCGCCCGTCATCTGCGATTGCATCAGCTCCGGAACCACCGCGCGTCCGGCAATCAGGTTGACCATCGAATAGAATGGCGTCCGCACCAGCATGCGCCCCATGAGCCAGCTTGCGCTCGTCACCTTATAAAACGTAACCATCGGCGTGCCCAGCAGCGCCGCTTCCACCGTCACCGTGCCGCTCGCCGCCAGCGCCAGGCTCGCATGCGCGATGGCATCCCAGCTCTCTCCGTCGATAACCTGTATGGGAGCGCTGCCGATCCGTTCCTGAAAAAAGCCCACGCCCGTGGTGGCCGAAGCCGGCAAAACAAAACTCGCCGCCTGATCCCGGTAGAGCCGCTCCACGGCATCCCGCAGAGCCGGTAAATGCCGGGCCGCTTCGCCCCGCCGGCTTCCAGGCAGCACCGTTATTAATGGACGGCTGAGCGGCAGCCTGTGTTTCCGAAAAAAATCCGCCCGCGTCAGGCTGGGTTTCACCAGTCCCGCCAGAGGATGGCCAATGTAGGTTGCCGCCACCCCATGCCTTCGGAAGAACTCCTCCTCGAACGGGAAGATACAAAGCACATGCCGGAGAGTACGGCGCATCTCCGGCAAACGCCCCTTGCGCCAGGCCCACACCTGCGGCGCTACCAGGTAAATCACCGGGATGCCCTGCCGATGCAAACGCCCGGCCAGCCGGAGGTGGAAGT
>Ga0335078_10009508_pt1 | contig 14408 bp, 9 predicted proteins | sample Lox_Sample_32_FD_206711 | JGI IMG/M metagenome (GOLD analysis project Ga0335078, IMG submission 206711) | Soil microbial communities from Loxahatchee National Wildlife Refuge, Florida, United States - Lox_Sample_3.2 | ecosystem: Environmental > Terrestrial > Soil > Wetlands | place: USA: Florida...
GGCGTGACCGTGAACAACGCCACCATACCGCCCTTCAGGTGATCGTTGACGTGGCAGTGCAGCAGCCAGGTTCCCACCTTGTCGGGCACCATGTCGGCTACCGCCATGCTCATGGGTGTGAGGGGGACGGCATCGGTGCGCATGTGCATCACCACCGCCGTCTGGCCGTGCCAGTGCACGGTGTGGACATCATCCTCGTTGGCGCTGGCAAACAGATACCAGCGTACGCGCTCGCCTTTCTTCATGGTCAAGCCCGGCAGGTTGCCGTCCAGCAGGCCATTGATGGAATAAGCGGTGTTGAGTTCGCGCAAGACCGGGTCGCGCAGGCGCATGGACACCTCGCTGCGGGGCCACTTCGGGTCGGGGCGGAAGTACCAACTGTCGGTTTCATCGAACACGGCGAAGGCGGCCACGAACTCACGGTCCACGTCCTTAGGCGTGCCATCGGGTTTGGTGGAACCGCGGGCGCTGATGATGATTGGTCCTATGAGTCCGGTGTTCACATCTTTGGGTTCGTTGAAGTGGGAGTGGTACATCCACAGGATCGAGCTGGGATCGCCGGGGCCGGGGCCGGCGCGCTCGGGAACCGTCCACGTGTACGTGTGGCTGCCGCCCGGAGGCACGGCATCATCGGCTTTGTCAGCGCCGCTGGTGCCGTCGTTGTAGGAAGCGCCTTCGGAACTCTTGTCGTAGGCGAGACCGTGCGGATGCATGGTGCAAAAGTGCTTGGTGTGGTTTTTGAAGAAGACCTTGATGGTATCGCCGACTTCGGCGCGGATGAGCGGTCCCAGAATGCCGAGGTGCTGCCATTCCGGCGGGCGCGGCTTCTCAGTCTTGAAGGTGTCATCGGTATATTCGTGGTATACCGCCTTGGGATAGACGCGGTGCCGGTTGCCGGCACCCTCATCGCTGCTTTCGAGGCGCGGCAAACCGGCCAGGTTTCGGCCGCCGGGCGTGTAATCCCAGCTAACTTCGTCGGCGGCGATGTAATAGCTGTGAATCTTTCCGCCCTGAAGTCTCTGGGCCAGGCAGCCGGTGCTCAACAGAAGCACGAACAGCAGAAGGCGGTTTCTTCCCAAAATGGACTCCCACAGGTGCTGCGTCACCGCATTGGACGGTCGAACCAGCGCAAATTTTCCAAGTGTATCGATCATGATACAGCAGAGCGGCATCGCCCGATCGTGGGCGCATGGTGGTTAATCGTGAGGCGATATATTACGATTGGCATCGTGCTTGCGGACGTGTTAGAACATTCCGTTGTTCTGCCCGCCGTTATTCTGCCAGCCGGGAATCGGCGGGGCCAAGAGGCATGAAGTCCAGCGTGATTGCGATGATCGTGCTGGCGCTGCTGGTGGGCGTGGCCTGCGGCGTAGGCGGATACGCCTTTGTGTACGCCAAGGGATATTCCTATCTACTGAATGATCCGGCGGCCTGTGCCAACTGCCACGCCATGCGCACGCAGTTCGAGGCCTGGCAGAAGTCGAGCCATCACTCGGCGGCTACCTGCAACGACTGCCACACCCCGCACAACCTGATTGGCAAGTACGCGGTGAAGGCCAGCAACGGGTTCTTCCACTCGCTGTATTTCACTACCGGCCGCTATCCCAACACGATTGAGATCACGAAATTCGACCGCAACGTGACGGAGGCGGCTTGCCGTCGCTGCCACCAGAACCTGACGGCGGCCATTGACGGCGGCATGGTTCACGGAACTCAAGGTATCAGCTGCACGCGTTGCCATTACTCGGTCGGCCATTCGGACGAGAGTGTGAAGCTGAAGATCCTGATACGTTCAGGAGGCAATCATGGCGAAGGACAATAATCCCGGCGCAGGCCGCAGCGGGCGCTGGCTGGTGGCGGTAATCGCCCTGGCGGCAATCGCGGCGTTTGCGGTGACCGCGCTACTGGTGAACATCTTCGAGCGCAAACAGGAAGCCCGCAATCCCTTCTACCGCGTCGTCGATCTGAACGACACGATCGACGATCCCAAGCAGTGGGGCGAAGACTTTCCCATGCAGTACGACCTTTATCTGCGCACCGTGGACATTCAGCGTACCAAGTATGGCGGCAGCGAAGCTCTGCCGCACTCGCCCACGCAGGCCGACCCGCGCTCGGTCGTCGCGCGCTCGAAGCTCGAACAGGATCCACGGCTGAAGACCATGTGGGCGGGATACGTCTTCTCCGTCGACTACCGCGAACGTCGCGGCCACGCCTACATGCTCGATGACCAGACCTTCACCGCCCGCCAGCAGGGCAATCCGCCAGGAGCGTGCATGAACTGCCATGCCTCCATGGTCACCGTCTACAACGAGCTTGGGGGCGGTGACATGTTCAAGGGCTTCCAGGTGGTGAACCACATGAAGTACCCGGAAGCGCGAAAGTACGCGAAGCATCCGGTGGCCTGCATCGACTGTCACGATCCCAAGACCATGCAGTTGCGGATCACGCGGCCGGCATTCATTGAGGGCATTCGCGCGCTGAAGGCGTCGCAGGGCATGCAGAACTATGATGTTAATACCATGGCCACCCGCCAGGAGATGCGCTCGTACGTTTGCGGGCAGTGTCACGTGACCTATTACTTCCGCGGCCCGGAGAAAACGCTCACCTTTCCCTGGACGAAGGGCCTGCGAGTGGAAGACATCATGGCGGCCGAGGACGAGGCCAAGGTCAGCGAATGGGTGCATCCGCAGAGCGGCGCCTCGCTCATCAAGCCGCGGCACCCGGAATTCGAGGTCTGGAGCATGGGCGTACACTCACGCTCCGGCGTGGCCTGTGCCGATTGCCACATGCCCTACACCCGCATGGGCGGACTGAAGATCAGCGATCACCACGTGAACAGCCCGCTGCTTAAGGTGAACGGCTCCTGCCAGACCTGCCATCATTTTTCCGAGGAAGAACTCAAGCAACGTGCGGAAGACATCCAGGACCGATTTTTCAACCTGCGCAACAACGCTCTCGACGCCCTGGTGGACCTGATCAACGATATCGGCGCCAACAAGGAAAAAGCCAGCCCCGAGGCCCTGGCCAAGGCGCGCGATTACCAGCGGCATGGGCAGTTCATGATCGATTACATCATGTCGGAGAATTCGATGGGCTTCCACGCCCCGCAGGAGGCGATGCGCATTCTGGGCGACGCCATCAATCAGTGCCGAAACGGGCAGATTGCATTGCACGGCGGACCACCGCCCAGCCACAATCCGCCCAGCATACAAAATGTGCCGTCCTCTACGGGACAGTGACCGCGGGGTGGGAGACTGCGTCAACCCTGCAGATTTTGCCGGGTTGGTCTGGGCAGCCCTTGCCTAGTTACTGCGCGCTACCGTCGGACTCCCGAGCTAAGTACATGAGCATATGTGATGCGGGTCTGGCATACGGCTTGCCTCCTGCACATTGAAGTTTAGCCACCAGAGTGCCGATAAACTCCGGGTGGCATGTCCCGCTCAGGAGGAAAAAACAGAATGTCAGTAGCAGGAATTTTTGCCAGCAGTATTTCAGCTTATAACCCGCAGAGTATACAGGGTCGGATGCAGCAGTTTCAGCAGGAGTTCCAGCAACTCGGCCAGGATCTGCAATCCGGCAATCTTTCCGCGGCGCAATCGGATTTTGCCACCTTGCAGCAGTCCGGGCCGCAAGCCAACTCGACGACGTCCGCCCAGAGCACGAATACCATCGCCCAGGCCTTCAACCAGTTGTCCACGGATCTGCAAGCCGGCAACACCACGGCGGCGCAGCAGGACTATGCCAACATTCAGCAGGACATGCAGAACCAGCGGACGCAAACCCAGGGGATGCACCACCACCATCATCATCACGGTGGAGGCGGAAGTCAGCAGAATGCGATCACCCAGATGTTCCAGCAGTTGGGCCAGGATCTGCAGTCGGGCCAACTGTCGGCGGCGCAGCAGGCCTACGGCTCGCTGCAGCAGGACCTGCAGCAGTTTGCAACCACCAACGGAGTGGTAGCGACTGCGGGTGGGTCCAGCGCGAGCGGCGTTTCGTTAAGCGCCTAAGAACCCCGGATTCTGCGCTAACGAGAACCCACCTGAAGCTGGCGCCGCCCTGGAAGCGGCGCCAGCCGCTTCTGCCAGAAGTTCGCGGTGCATCCTCCCTGGTTGCGTCCGTTGGGGAGTATTACCAAAGTAACGCAGCCTGTGACCTCGATCACAGTCAGGCGTGATACCCAGAGTCAAGAATGTGGCATATGCAGTTGCAGGTCGGCCAACCATTCATGCTGGTACGTTGTTCCTTCTCCTGGCCGCCAGAGAAAACTGAACAGTGCAGGAGCGCAGTCAGGTCACGGGACTCCTGTCGACTGGTTGGGAATATTACATGAATTATCAGGACTTACAGACGCGGAGCAGGCAACTCAACGGCCAGGTCGCAGCCATTACCGGCCGGGACCTTAAACTGTGGTTGTTCACCTTCATTGTCGTTCTCGTGCTGGCAATGGGAGTTCTCCTTCTCGGTTTCTCAAATCTGCTGTGGACCCAGGCGCCGCACTCCGCGCTGGAGCTGGTCGCCGGCTTGGTGCTGCTGGTATTGATTTTTGCTGGTTACGTTCTGCACCGCAGGTATGGCTACACTAAAGCGCGCGAGGAGTTGATACGCGAGATCATCTACAGCGAGAAGTTGCAGAGCCTCTCGCTGATTGACCCCCTCACTCAAACCTTCAACCTCAGCTACCTGGATCAGGTCCTGCCGCGGGAAATCAATCGTGCCAATCGCCACGGGACCACCATAACCTTTGCGCTGATTGAGCTTGAGGGCTGGATGAACGTCATCAAGAACCAGGGCGAGCTGGTTGGCGACCAGATGCTGATGGCGGCGGCGCAGTTCCTGAAAAATACATTCCGTGGTTCCGACATTGTGTTGCGATACGACGCCTCGCGCTTCCTGGTGATGATGCCGGAGACCAACGAGAACCAGGCCGGATGCGCGCTGGAGCGCGTGTTCAGCCGTCTGGATTCCTGGCACCTGGAATCCAATGCTCCTTTTGAGCTGGATCTCCGAACCGGAATGGCGGCCTATACGCGCGGGGGCGATGCCAACGGTGTCATCAAACTCGCGGAAGAACGTCTGCAGTCAGACCGGCCGCCTGCAGTGGCCAGTCATTCTGTTGGCGAGCTCGCAACCTGCGCTCCCCGGCGAAGCAGGGACATGTGAGCACCCACTGGGAAGGACCCCGGACGGCTGTGTGGACGATTCGTGCCGCAGTCGTGCGCCTGGGGAAAACCAGGTCGATCGGGCTGAAGCTTGGAGTCGCCTTCGGCCTTTTGGTTGCCATTCTGATCGGGATTGGAATCCTCGGGTTGAGCCGGATGGACCAGGTCAACGCCCGCCTGGAGTACGTAATTGGGCGGCGGTGGGCCAACCTGCAGTTAACCCGACAGGCCCTCACCTATTCGAATCAAAACAGCCGTATCGTGCTGGAAATATTTCTTGTGAATGACCTACGACTGATCGAACCGCTCCTCGCCACCCGGGCCGAGAACACAGATAAGATCTCGCGCTTGGTGGAGAAGCTGCAGGGCCAGTGCGATTCTGAAGAAGAGTGCCGCCTCCTGGCGGCCGTGAACGCGGCCAGAGCACCCTATGTCGGGAGCTACCTGCGGGCCCTGCATTTGCTGGCCGACGAAAATCAGCGGGAAGCGGCGCGCGTCATCATGGTCCAGGAAACAATCCCAGCACTACACCAGTATCACGCTGCCTGGTCCACATTTATGCAGTTCCAGATGGCGCAGATGGATAAAGCCGCCAGCGAAAGCAAAACTCAGTACCGGCACGCCCGTGCCATTGTTTCCCTGCTGGTCGTGCTTGCTGTGATGGTCGCGGTGACAATCGCTTTCTTTGTGACCCGCAAGATGGCAAAGGAGATGAGGACGCGTCTTGCGGCCGAGAGTGCGGTACGCAAACTCAACGCGGAGCTTGAACTGCGAGTGGAGGGACGCACGCGAGAACTCGCCCGCTCCAACCAGCAGCTCACAGAAGAGATCGCTGAACACAAAGATGCGGAAGACCGGTTGCACCTTCAGGTAGCTGCGCTGCAAGCGGCGGCTAACGCCATAGTGATTACGGACGTTGCGGGGAAAATCATCTGGGTGAACTCGTCCTTCACTCGCCTGACCGGTTACGGCGCCGAAGAAGCCATCGGGCAGAACCCGCGCATCTTGAACTCCGGCAAACATGATTCTTCCTTCTATGCCAATCTCTGGAAGACGATCGCTTCAGGCGAGGTCTGGCACGGCGAGGTCGCGAACCGGCGGAAGGACGGCAGCCTTTACGACGAAGAGATGACGATCACTCCGGTGCGCGCCGACAGCGGCGCGATCACTCACTTCGTCGCCATCAAACAGGACATCACGACACGCAAGGCAGTCTCGGAAGCCCTGATGCATGCCGAGGAGAAGTACCGCACTCTCTTTCAGGATGCAGTGGTGGGAATTTTCCAAAGCACGCCTGACGGGCGTCCGCTCAGCGCCAACCGGGCGATGGCGCGCATGTATGGCTATGATTCCCCGGATCAGTTTGTGGCGGAAATTTCGGATGTGGGGCGGCAGCTATTTGTGAAGCCAGGCCAGTTGAAGGAAATCACGCTCCTGCTGGAAGAGAACGAGGCGGTACACAACGTCGAGGTGGAAGTTTATCGCAAAGACGGCAGCAAGAAGTGGCTTCTGGCCAATGTGCGCGCCGTGCGCAGCGTAGGCGGCAGGGTGATACGCCACGAAGGCACGGTGCAGGACATTACCGAGCGCAAGGCCGCCGAGCAACAGGTCCAATACCTGGCATACTACGATGCCCTTACCGGCCTGCCGAACCGGACTCTTTTCCAGGATCGCCTGACCACGGCCCTGGCCGGGGCTCGCCGACGCGGAGAAAAGGTCGCACTGTTGTTTCTCGACCTTGACGACTTCAAGAACATTAACGACTCGCTGGGGCACTCGGCGGGCGATCTGCTGTTGAACGAGGTTTCCGAGCGCCTAAAGAAATGGGCGCGCGAACAGGACACCGTGGCGCGCTTGGGTGGCGACGAGTTCGTGGTCGTACTGACTGGCCTGAAGGATGTATCAGGCGCGGCCATCGCCGCCAACCGCTTGATGAAGGCGATGAGCGAGCAATTCGTAATTCAGGGACACGCCGTCAGCTCCAGTTGCAGCCTCGGCATCAGCGTATTTCCCGACCACGGTGACGATGGTGAGGCCCTCATCAAGAACGCCGATGCTGCCATGTATAACGCCAAGGAGCATGGCCGGAACAACTCACAGTTCTTCACCCAGGAGATGAACAGCCGGGCTGTGGAACGGCTGACCCTGGAGAGCAAACTGCGCCTGGCCCTGGAGAGCAATGAACTTTTCCTGATGTATCAGCCGCAATGGGATGTGGCCACGGGAAAAATCACCGGGGCGGAAGCTCTGCTGCGCTGGCGCCATCCAGTCCTGGGTCTTATCCCACCCGACAAGTTCATCCCCATTGCCGAGAACAGCGGTCTGATCGTGCCCATTGGCGAGTGGGTGCTCAAGACTGCCTGTGCCCAGGCGCGGCAATGGCAGGATGAAGGCCTTCCTCCGCTGCCCGTCGCCGTGAATGTCTCCGCCGTTCAGTTCCGGCAGGAGACATTTCCCGCACTGATCAGAAAAGTGCTCGACGAAACCGGCCTTCCTGCCCAATATCTGGAACTAGAGGTTACAGAAGGCCTTCTGCTCTCCAATGCGGACGTAACCCTCTCTGTCATGCAAGAACTAGAAGAGATGGGTTTGAGACTCTCCATCGATGACTTCGGGACCGGGTATTGCAGCCTCAACTACCTGAAGCACTTGCCGGTCTACAAGTTGAAAATCGATCGCTCGTTTGTGCGTGATATCACGATCGATCCGGATGACGCCGCCATCACAGGCACCATCATCAGCATGGCCAAGAACCTCAATCTCAAGGTCATCGCGGAAGGCGTGGAGAACGAACAACAAATGTCGTTCCTGCGCAAACACGAGTGCGACGAAGTCCAGGGGTACTACTTCAGCCGGCCTTTATCTGTCGAGGACTATTCCGCAAAGTTGCGAACATCGTTACCACCGTCCGATCTACGAGCTACGACCGCAGCCGGCAACGACTGACAACGAATTGCTCTTCCACTCAGAAGGAAATCTTGCCCCTCGCCCGCAGTTCGCCGGGCAGCAGCCCGTTGTAGATGAATTCGTGGACGGGCGTGGGAAACTTTCTGGCGCGCCCCAGCCGGACCACAGCTCCGCTCTGCGCTTCGAGTTCGGAGGGACGTCCGGCCATGAGGTCGCGCTGCATCGAGGCGGTGCCCTCGGGTGGCAGCGACTCCATGAATTTCAGCGTGCTGGCCACCGACTCCTCCGGCACCGGGACACCGCAAGCGCGCGCCAGCCCCACAATTTCCCGCAGCGCGCTTTCCAGTAGCGATCGCGTCCCGGGCACGCTGCGCATCACGCCGATGGGCGCCCGCGTCACCCCGCCCACGCCTCCGAACGAGGCGATGAACTCAAATTTCTCCCACAGCGCCACTTGAATGTTCTCTGGGACTCGTACTTCCAGCCCGGCGGCCCGCAGGCACTCGACGAGCCTATCCAGCCGAGGTGTGCGCGCGTTGTTCCATTCTCCGATCGTGATCAGAGGATTCAGTCCCATGTGGCGGATAACGCCCGGCTCGACCACCATGGCAATGACGTGACACATCCCGCCCAGCACTGGTCCGGGGCCGAGCGCTGCCGCCAGTTGGTCATAGGCCTCTACTCCGTTCTGGAATGGCACTACCACTGTTTCCGGCCCTACCATGCTGCGAATCTGCACTGCAGCATCAGGTACCTGCTCGGCTTTGGTGGTGACAAAGACGGCGTCCACATGTCCCACGCTAGTGGGATCGTCGGTGGCACTTACATGCGGCAACACGATATTGCCCGCCGGTATCTCGACACGCAGACCGTTCCGGCGCAACGCCTCGAGCGTCGCGCCGCGGGCAATGAACACAACATCGTTGCCGGCGTTGGCCAGCCGCCCGCCGAAATAGCCCCCTAATGCGCCGATTCCGATAAATGCGATCTTCATGTTTTGGTTGAATCTCCTTGTCCGCTTTAGCCGAGCGATGACGCTCGCTCCGGCGATGGAACCCGGATGACGGACGGCGACCCGTTCTCTGCCGAGACTGCGGGCTTAGCCGCCACATCCACGGTCAGCCGGAAAACGTCAGGCCGCGCGTAATGGCCCGCCACGTCGAGGTCGAACTTGCCGCGTGCGATTTCGTCGAGATCGATCTCCGCCGTGACCAGGCCCTCGCCGCCTTCGAGCGGTCCAGCCAGCACTTCCCCGAACGGCGAGACGATCATGCTGCCACCATGGATCAGCACCGTACCCGGCGCATTGCCTTGGATCGGTTCGAAGTCCGGCGGGCAGCCGGCGCGGGTAAAGTACTGGCAGGCACTGACCACGAAGCAACGTCCTTCATAGGCGATGTGCCGCATGCTCACCCGCCACATCTCGCGCTCGTCCACGGTGGAGGCGCACCAGATCTGCACGCCGCCGGCGTAGAGATACTGGCGGAACATCGGCATGTAGTGCTCCCAGCAAATGGCTGAGCCCAGGCGGCCGATCTCGGTGTCCACCAGCGGCATGGTCGAGCCGTCTCCGAAGCCCCAGATCAGGCGCTCGCTGGCGGTCGGCATCAGCTTGCGATGCTTGGCCACCAGGCCCGCGGCCGGGACAAAAATGAAGGTCGAACAGTAGAGCGTTCCCTGATCGCGCTCGATCACCCCGAGAACGAGGTGCAGGTCGAGGTCATTGGACCAGGCAGCGATCTGTTCGGTCTCTGGCCCAGGGCAGACCACGGCCGCATCCCAGTAGCGGCGGAAGAGGTCGCGACCAGCGTCGCTGCGGCTGCCAACCTTGGAGCCGAAGTCCACGCCCTTGGGATATCCCCCGAGCAACGCCTCGGGAAAAACAACCAAGCGTACGCCCGCCCGCGCCGCCTGCCGGCACGTCTGCTCAACCTTGCGCAGGGTTGCGGGAACATCGAACAGAATCGATCCCAGTTGCGCCGCTGCCACTTTGACTCGCACTGAGGAACTCATGCAGGGCCTCCGCAGCTTTCGAGACCCGTCATTGTAATTCCCGCGAGCAAAAAAGTGGGCACGGCCTAAGCCGTGCCCTGATGCTTCCCTGCTCTTCTACGGACAGGGCATTGCGTTGCAGATAACGCAAGGGCTGGTAATCGGGCGATGTTCGCACATGGCCGGGACGGGCGCTTCGCAGTGCCCGTTGCCATTGACTGGCTTCGGTGCCGCGGCAGTGAACTGCTCCTCTTCGGTTGAACCGGCGAGCGCGACGGTGGACGCCATGCCCTGGCCAACCACTTGCGTGATCTGGTCGAAGTATCCGGTACCGACGAAGCGCTGGTGCTTGGCCGCGTCGTAGCCCAAGTCGGCGTTTGCAAACTCGCGCTGCTGCAGCTCGGAATACGCCGCCATGCCGCGGTCACGGTAGGCTCCGGCCAGCTCGAACATGCCCAGGTTGAGCGAGTGGAAGCCGGCCAGGGTGACAAATTGGAACTTGTAGCCCATGGCCGCCAGCTCGGGCTGGAAACGGGCAATGGTGGCTTCGTCCAGCTTGCGCTTCCAGTTAAACGATGGCGAGCAGTTGTAGCCCAGCAACATCTTGGGGTATTTGCTCAGGATGCCGTCGGCAAAGATCTCCGCTTCCTCCAGATTGGGCTCGGAGGTCTCGCACCAGAGCATGTCCACATAGGGCGCGTAAGCCAAGCCGCGGGCGATGGCTGCGTCCAGCCCGCCGCGGTAGCGGAAGAAGCCCTCAGGGGTGCGCTCGCCGGTGATGAATTCGTGATCGCGTGGGTCGCCGTCCGAGGTAAGCAGGCGCGCGCCGTTGGCGTCGGTGCGGGCCATCACCATCGTGGGAACGTCGAGCACGTCGGTGGCAAAGCGCGCCGCCACCAGCTTCTGGATGTTCTCCGAAGTGGTCACCAGCACCTTGCCGCCGAGGTGGCCGCACTTCTTGGCTGAGGAAAGCTGGTCCTCGAAGTGGACGCAGGCCGCCCCCGCCTCGATCATCTGCTTCATCAGCTCAAAGGCGTTGAGCGGGCCACCAAAGCCGGCTTCGGCGTCAGCGATCAGCGGCGCGAACCAGTTGATGTGGTTCTGCCCTTCCGAATGGTGAATCTGGTCGGCGCGCATCAGTGCCTGGTTCAGCCGCCGGCAAAGGTTCGGGCAGCTATCGGACGGATAAAGGCTCTGGTCGGGATACATCTGGCCGGCATCGTTGGTGTCGGCGGCGACCTGCCAGCCGCTGACGTAGATGGCCTTCAGCCCGGCCTTCACCATCTGGATGGCCTGATTGCCGGTTACCGCGCCCAAGCAGGGTACGTAGGATTCGGTATGCAAAAGTTCCCAGAGGCGCTCGGCGCCCAAGCGAGACAGCGTGTGTTCCACATGCACAGTCCCGCGCAAGCGGACGACATCTTCCGCCGTATAAGGCCGCTCCACACCCGCCCAGCGCGGTTTGGTGGCCCAGTCTTTCCGAATCATTTCAGCCGTTTTGGCTGGTGCTGACATAGTGCTCTCCGTAGGCAGGGGCATTGCGACCCTAAGCCAGGCTCCTATCTGCAGCTCAATGGCCAAAACTATGCGTTAGTACGAATTAAATATGTCTCACGGAATGAATGAGTTGCCTTCAAGACCTAAACTTAGGCCAGAGCGGCCAATGGCAGAGTGACGAAAAGTTCGTCACAGTGACGAACCTTGCCAGATCTCGTCACGGGTGATTCCCAGCTTGCGGATGCGGGAATTCAGCGTGGTGCGCTTGAGGCCCAGCCGGGCGGCCGCACCGGCGGGCCCGGCAATCACGCCGCGGGCCTCCTTCAATGCCTGGACGATCTGCTCACGCTCACTGGCGTCGCCGGCGGACCGCGGCTCAGCGGCAGAGCGCGAACCGGCATCGGACACAGGCGCCGGCGAGCGCAGCTCGGCCAGCGGCAAGCTCAGGCTCTCGCCTTCAGAAAGGATGACGGCGCGTTCGATGAAATTCTCCAGCTCGCGGATGTTTCCCGGCCACGGCCAACCCAGGAGGGCGTCGATGGCCTCGGTTGGAATGCGGTCGATGTGCTTGCCGTTCTCAGCCGCATGCTTGTGGACGAAGTAACGCACCAGCAGCGGAATGTCAGAGGCCCGCTCGCGCAGAGGCGGCACCTGCATGGGGAACACGTTGATGCGATAGAAAAGATCGCTGCGAAACTGACGGGCAGCGACCATCTGCGACAGGTCGCGATTGGTAGCGGCGATGAGGCGAACATCCACGCGGATAGTGCGCGGGCTGCCAAGGCGCTCGAATTCCTTCTCCTGCAGCGCGCGCAGGAGCTTAGGCTGGATTTCGAGCGGGATGTCGCCGACTTCGTCGAGAAAGAGCGTGCCTTTGTTGGCCAGCTCCAGGCGGCCGATCTTCTGCGAGATGGCGCCCGTGAAAGCGCCCTTCTCATGCCCGAAAAGCTCGCTCTCCAGAAGGCCGGTGGGAAGAGCGGCGCAGTTCAGTTTGACGAAAGTCCGCTCGCGGCGGCCGCTCAGGTTGTGGATGGCGCGGGCAATAAGTTCCTTGCCGGTGCCGGTCTCGCCCAGGATAAGCACGGTGGAGGTAGTGGGTGCGACGGTTTCCACCTGGCGCAGGATCTGCTTCAGCACCGGGTGTTCGCCGATGATCGATTCGAAGTTGTACTCGGTGCGGATCTCGTTTTCCAGATACCGCTTCTCCTGGGAGAGCTTGCGATTGAGTTCACCGATCTTCTGGAAGGCGAGGGCATTGTCCACGGCAATGGCTGCCTGGTTGGCTACCTGGGTCAGCAAATCGAGGTCGTGCCGCGTGAAGGCGGACTCGCGCTTGGAAGCGACGCCCAGCACGCCCAGCACACGGTCGCGGTTGATCAGCGGCAGCCAGCAGCCGGAACGGATGCCTTCCTGCAGCAACTGGCGCGTGAATCCGGAGGGATAGCGGGTCAACTGGCTGAAGAGATTGTCCACCAGCAGGGGATGGCGCGTGGTGTAGCTGTATCCCGGGGGCGAGTCCTCGACGGAAAAGGTAGTTCCCTGCTGGATCAGGCCTTTGCCTCCGGGAAAATCCAGGGCGTAGACGCGCAGCAGGTCGCGGCCCGCCGAGTGCAGGATCAGCGACGCGAAATCATGGCGAATGATCTTGCGCAGCAGCACCGAGATGGAGACAAACAGCTCGCGGAAATTACGGTTGGCGACCAGCAGGTTGGTGACGTCCAGCAGCAGCCGCAGGCGGTCGCGCTCCCGCTCCAGCTCCTGTTGGTGAGAGAGAGACGCGTCCGGCGACGGCGGTGGATCCAGAGACGACAAGCGAGAGCACCGCTGCCGATTGTACCGCAGGGCTGGAGCTGAGAATCCTTAGCCGGGAGGGCCGGGATCGGCGAGCTTTTGCGGCTTTTCTCCCGTTTCCACCCAAAACAGCTCGAAGTCGCTAAGACTGTGCCGGCGATGCACGCGCTGGCCATTCAGATCCTGGTAAAGATCGGCAGTCTCAGGCAGCCAGAGCTGGAGATGGCGCTTCTGGAATTCCACTGGACGGTAGTCGATAACCACGTGGTCTCTGCGCAGGCCGATTTTCTCGATGGGCTTAACCAGGTCGGTCTCCATGCGCACGACCTGATAGTTATCGGCCGCGATCCAAGCCCGTCCCTTCATCGCCACCGGAAACAATCCCTTCGGGGTGCGATATTCACGGAAACGAGCAGGCCGATCGGCCCGCTGCACAAAATGCAACTGCCAGGCGGGTTTCCCTCGCACGCTACCCAGCCCCTCGCAGGTCACCTCGAGATCGCCGATTATGCTCGGATGCAACATTAGCGCGTGCGTGGTCATGCCAATGGTTGCCATACTTGCCGGGAACGTCTGCGACGTGCTGCCATTGCGGTACTCCTCGGTTTCCAGTTGCCCAGGCTTTACCACCCGGATTTGCGCAACATACTTAAAGGTGGCGGACTCGGAATGCTGTAGATCACCATCCTTGTCCATCTGCATGTGTTCGATACGCTCGGTGGCGCTGAATTCCTGAAGGTTATCCATCAGTTGCTTAATCCGCATGCTCGCGGCGCTCATCACCTTGTGCAAGGAACACGGAACATTGGGTCGAACCGGCGGCACAACTTCATCGACATCCGGCGGCGCCCAGTGCTCCCGGATGGGCACCACCAGCGGAGTCGAATTTCCCGCTTTAACCACATCGTCTCGATTGGCCAGGGTCGTCAGCCGGGCATCCGCCGCAGGAGGCGCCGGCACCGTGAGGAAAGCCGTTGCCTTGGGCTCGGCTTTCTGGTCGGTTGACGCTGCCAGTTTTTCCAGGTCGGCCACCCGTTGGCGGATCTTCTCCACGTCTGC
>Ga0335078_10009510_pt1 | contig 14408 bp, 15 predicted proteins | sample Lox_Sample_32_FD_206711 | JGI IMG/M metagenome (GOLD analysis project Ga0335078, IMG submission 206711) | Soil microbial communities from Loxahatchee National Wildlife Refuge, Florida, United States - Lox_Sample_3.2 | ecosystem: Environmental > Terrestrial > Soil > Wetlands | place: USA...
CGCCTGGTCCGGCGAGACGTCCAGGCGCTGCGCGCGCGGGCTGCCCCGGCCTGGCCGAGTGATTACCGACGGGATGCTGTCGGATCTGACTGAACCGGTCCGCCGGTACCTGCGCTACACCGGCGTGGTCGGCAAGCCGTTTCCCCATCATGGTGCGGCTACACCAGGAGGGCAGGATGCGCACCGGGGCGGGCCAGCCGTGGATGCCCATGGACGCAGAGGAGCACTACTCGGTGCAGCCGCCCGGTTTCGTCTGGACCGGCACCGTCCGCCTGGGCCCGCTCGCGGTCGCGCGGGCCCGCGACATGTATGCGGAGGGCGCGGGACAATGGGCAAACGGCCGACCACCCGAGACCGGAGTTCACGGACCTTTCAAGATCCGCACCAGCGGCATGACCAGCGGTTATTACCGCACGTCCAGCCCGGTGACGGCCCTTCGGATGATCACGCGCTGAATCTCGCTCGTTCCTTCAAATATCGTGAAGCTCGTGGAGGTCCGGGCAGTTTCCGCAGGTAGACGGCCTGCTGGACGGGCCGTTGTCAGCACCAACTCAGCACCACATTTTGGCCATGCAGGGCGCCGGGAGGCGAAGACCATGCCGAGAGCGTGAATGTGCTCTATCAGGGATACGACGGCGCCGACCTCCGGCACAAGGCGTCCGGCATCCGCTGGCCGGCGTGATCATCCGGGCACGACGCGGATGCCGTAATCCTCACCGATCCGGGTGCGCTCATCGTCGGTAGAGGCTGCGTTGATCTCGCGGAAGTAGTCTTCGATGCCGCCTGGGACAGCGATCAGTAGCAGCCGGGCCGCCGGACCCGTGGCCCAGAAGCGGTGCGGGCGGCCGCGTGGCAAGAACACGAAGCTGCCTGCCGCGGCGTCGAATTCCTGGCCCCCGCAGCGGACGCACAGTGCGCCGTCCAGCACGTAGAAGCACTCATCGTCCCGATCGTGCACATGCAGCGGCGGGCCGGCATCGATGCTGGTTTCAAAGACGCTCAGGGCACCACCCGTCGAATGCCGCGAGGCCTTTAGGCCCGGATCGTCTGCGAGGCCAGCGCCAGCCGCAGTCACATAGCAGGTTAGGAAGTCGGTCATGGCATCCATGATCCTTCGCGGCGCATCGAGGGCGACCGCCTTACAGCGGCATGACGTCCCCCCTCGCCAGAGGTTGCCTCACCGCCGCCCATGCCCGCGGCGGATGCGATCGCCCGCGCAACCTGGTCGCTCTCACTGCGCCTGTTCAGGTGGCCGCGACTGCGTCGTCCGCGGGTACACGGGCGGCTGCTGAGATGAAGTCGGTGACCGCCTTCATGACCTGGGCGGTCTGCTCATCGTGCGGGTTGTGCCCCGCGCGCTCGACGATCTCGAGTCGGGCGTTGGGGATCGCGGCCGCCAGCTGACCCTGGTGCTCGGGCGGGAACAGGAAGTCGTCCCGCCCGGCCATCACAAGAGTTGGCACAGTGATCTCACTGAGGCGGTTCATGACCGTCCACCCCTTCGTCAGCTGACCGAAGCCGAAGATCTCTGCCTGCGGCCGACCCTTGGTGTGGCGCTCGGCGACCATCGTTCGGACGGCCGAGAGGAGGCTGGTGTGGGGATCGTAGGCTGCGCCGAGCCTCATCAGCGTCGGGTAGAACTCCCAGGGCGCGATCTGTCCGTTGAACCAGCGCCGGGCAAGCTCTACCTTCCTGCGGCTGAATCCGCGCCTGGCGAGTAGCTCCGGCGCATTCTCCTGATCCCACCAGCTGTCGCCGCCGGTGTCGAGCAGGATGAGGTGCGACAGGCTCTCGGGGTACCGCAGCGCATACTCGAGGGCTACTTTGCCGCCGAACGAGTGCCCCAGCACCGCCCACTTCTGGAACCCGAGCTGCTCGCGGAGCGCCTCGGCATCGGCCGTCAGGTTCTCCCAGGTCATCGACGTGACAGGAGCGCCGGCCGACCGTCCGTTGCAGCGATGATCGTAGAAGATGACGGTGAACCGGTCCGCCAGCTTCCGGAACGGCAGCAACGTCCAGTGATCTGCTCCCGGGCCGCCGTGCATCAGCGCGAGCGGGTAGCCGCATCCGACGACGTCGACGAACAGCCGGACGTCTCGGATCGACATGACTGTCATGGCCTTGCCTCCTTCAGTGCCGGCAGCGGGTGGGTGGCCACGCCGAGCGTGTCTAGCTCTCTCCGCGCTCCGGCCACGAAGACGTCGAGATCCGGATACGCATCCTGGTCGGCGACAACGCCGATGCTGAACGCTCCGGCGTACGACAGCGCGCCCACGCCGAGCGGCTCGTTCGCGATCAGGGGCAGCACCGGGAACACCTCCAGTACCCGCGCACCGGCGAGGTACAGCGGCACCGTCGGGCCAGGGATGCTCGCGGTCGTCACGTTGACGCGCTGGCGCATCACCGCGACCAGCAGGACCCTGCGCACGAGCGGGCCTCGGATCAGCGTCCCCAGGGACGTGCGGGCCATCATTTTCCTCGCCGAGGTTTCCGCGGCGATGCGACGGAGCTCATCCCCGGCGTCCGACTCGCGCATCGCCAGGGGCACCGACATCTGCGCGATCAGGTTGCCCTGCTGCGGACCGCTGGCGCGCCGCCGCAGCGAGACCGGGACGTAGGCCCGCACCGTGATGCGCTCGACCGGTTCTCCGCGGCCGCGGAGGACGGCACGCAGCCCCCCGGCGGTGAACGCCAGGAGAACATCGTTGACGGTCGCCTGGTGCGCATGCGCGACGGCCTTGACCTCATCCAGGCTGCCTCGCATCACCGTGAGGCTCCGGCCGGGACCGACTATCCGGTCGAGGCTTGTTCGGGTGGCCGGCGCTTCGGCCAGCAGCTCGCGGATCGCCGGCCAGGCCTGGCGGGCATGCCGCAGCGTCGCAGCCGGCCGGACCAGCATCGATCCGGCGCGCCTCGCCGCCTGCAAGTGCCGCCGGGCGTTGTCGGTGAACAGTTCCCGGTCCGGCGGAGCAGGCGCAGGCGTCCACGGCGGTGCCAGCGTGATCGGAGCGTCCGGGCCCGTGTCCAGGAAGGCGGCGATCGTTGTCATCGCGGCCATGCCGTCGCCGATCGAATGATGCAGCTTCACGAACATGGCGACCCGTCCGTCGGTCAGCCCAGGCATGAACCACATCCGCCACAGCGGACGCGACGGGTCCAGCCGCTGGCTCCGCAGCTCCTCGGTCACCGCCAGCAAGTCGGTCTCGCCGGTCCCGGGCGGAAGCGGACGGACGGCCACGTGGTCGCGGATGTCGAAGCGCGGAGCGTCTGCCCACAGCGGCCCGCCGAGCCCTCGTCCGGGAGCGTGGATGACCTGCCGGAACCGGGGAACGAGGTGCAGCCTGGACGTGATCGCCTCGCGCACGGCGTCGACCCGCAGCTCACCGGCCGGATCCAGCAGGACCGTCCCGTCGAGGATCGCCAGCGCGCCGATGTCCTGCGGCCAGCGCCGGCTCGCCGCCAACATCAGCCGGTCGAGTGAGGTGAGCCTCTCGATGGATCTGCTCATCCTCTTCACCCCGGATCGATCGGCGTGATGATGCCGAGCCGGTCCTCGATCGCTCCCGCGACACCCAGGCACAGGTCTTCGCCGTAGCGAGGACCGATCACCTGCACGGCCTGCGGAAGACCACCGCCGGTACCCGCAGGAGCCTCGGCCAACTCTGTTGCGCTGAGCCTTCGAAGCTCGGTAGCCATTGCAACGGTCATGCCCGTACCTCCACGTGTGGCCTGCGGCTCCGCCGGATCGCCGCTGCTGCGGTGGCGATCCCGACCGCGCCGAGCGCGCCCTTGGCCCACTTTCGCGGATCGCCCGTGGCGAGTTGTTTCTGAAACGACAAAGGCATCCCCGGCAGCTCAGCGTGGAGCGCGGCCGTCCCCCCGTCCGGTGCCCGGCCGAAGACGACACGGATCGTCCCCATGCCCAGCGCGGACAGATCGATCCGGAACAGGGCGGGATCTTCGCCATCGTCAGGGTGCAGCGGAAACTCCCGGGGCACCCCCGGTACCGGGGTCACAACCCGCAGCGTGAGCTGACCGCGCCGCACGCACACCTGCACTCCCGCGATCGCCCACTTCTGCACGTCACGGAGCGAACCCTGGAGCGCATACCAGCCGCACAGGTCTCCCCAGATCTCCGGGTGGTGCGGGACGGCGGTCCGGATCACGTCGCCCGGGACGCCGAGCATCTGTCTGAGGATCCCCAGCACCTCCGGTTCCAGCCATACGTGCGCCGCCCGCGCCCCGTTGGTGAAGGCCAGGACACCGACCCCGTCGTCGGGCGCCACGCACATCTGCGACGCGAAGCCGCGCACCAGCCCGTCCTTCTCAACGACAAGATGACCGCCGACGTCGCGCCGGTAGAAAGCAAGGCCGACGCCCGGCAGGCGAGGATCGGGCTGGTACTGGGGCGCGAACATCGATGCAACGGTCTCGGGTCTGAGGACTGACCCGCGCTCGCCGGCGCCGCCGCCGAGCAGCGCGGCGACGTAACGGGCCATGTCCCCGGTGGTCGAGTAGACGCCCCCGCTCCCGGCGGTGATGAGGTCACAGTCGCGAATCAGGCGCGGGCCGCCCGAACGCAAGGCGTATTCCGTGGCAAGGCGGTCCTTCACCCGCTCGGACCGGAGAAGATCTGTGTGCTCCATGCCGAGGGGCTCGAAGATATGCGCGCGGAAATAGCGGTCCAGCGGCTCGCCGGTCACGTCCTCAACGATCTGACCGAGCGTGGCGAAACTATGGTTGCTGTAAATGTGCAGGGCGCCCGGCTCTGCCACCAGATGCAGCTCGCCACGGTAGAACTCGGCGAGCGTCGGCACTCGCTGCCCGAACCCGACCATCTCCCCCGCAGTCGGCTTAAACGCCCGCGTCAGATACACCACCTGGGGAAGCCCGGCCGTGTACGTCAGCAGATCCCTCACCGTCGCCGGCCGGTGCGTCGCCCTGGCCGGGACCAGCCTGTAAGTGCGCAGATAGTCACTGGCCGGAGCGTCAAGGTCGAGCAGCCCTTGCTCCCACAGTTGCATCACCGCGATCGCGGTGAAGGTCTTCGTGAGCGACCCGATCCGAAAGACCGTGTCTTCCGTGACAGGCGTGTGCGACCCGATGTTCGAGACCCCGTGCCCGTAGAAGAACGCGAGGGACCCGTCCCGGACCACGCCCACCGCCAGGCCCACAGCGGGGTGCCGGTTGAGGATCTCCCCGACCCTGGCCCTCAGCTCCAGGTCAATCCCCTCAGAGGGCGCCTGATCCATCAGCCCGACCTTCAGCCCGACCTTCGGCCCGGCCAGTGACCGGCTCATCGTGATCCTCCCTTCGACCTCCTCGCCAAGACAGCCGCCGTAACCTCCACGGCAGGCTCCGAATGCGCATTATGGCGTTCCGCTGGCGCGGCATCCCTCAGGACCCAACCCACCACGTTCATGCTCTCGGCAGAGGCCGTTCCGGTACAGGGCCGTGGGGCCCGCTCCGGCAGGACCTCCGCCCCTGGCCGGCAGACCGGTCTGGCGGCAACGTCGTGCTGTCGGGCGAGGAACTGGCGTAGCCGGGAGCAGGCTGGCATGAGCACAGAAGACTGGTCTGTGGCCGATATCCCGGACCTGGGCGGGGTGACGGCGGTGGTCACAGGCGCCAACCGCGGGATCGGGCTGGAGATCGTCCGCGGTCTGGCCACCAAGGGGGCGCACGTGGTGCTGGCGGTACGCCGGCCCGAGCACGGCGAAGCCGCAGCCGCATTGATGCGAGCGACGAGTCCTCGCCTCTCACTCGAGGTAGCGACGAGTCCTCGCCTCTCACTCGAGGTGATGAGGCTCGATCTCGCGGACCTGGCCAGTGTGCACCGGTTCGCGGAGGCGCTGGGCTCGAAGCAGGGCACCCTCGACCTCCTGGTCAACAACGCCGGCGCCGCGCCCGACTCACCGCCGCGCACAGCGGACGGCTTCGAGCGGGCATTCGGCACCAACCATCTCGGCCACTTTGCGCTTACCGGCCTCCTGTTGCCGAGCCTGCTCGCGTCGCCAGGAGGCCGCGTTGTCACCATGACTAGCCTTGCCCACGGCATGGGACGCATCGACTTCGGCAGCCTCGATGGCTCGAAGGGCCTTCCGGACTTGCGTGCGTACGCGCAGAGCAAGCTCGCGAACCTCCTGTTCGCCTACGAGCTGCAGCGGCGGCTTTCAGCCGCGAACGCGCCGCTGCTCAGCGTGGCCTGCCATCCCGGAGTGGCGGCGACGCCGGGCCTCCTCGGATCGCTCACGGAGCAAAAGGGCGTTCTGGCTGGTCTGATCCGCGCGCTAGCGAGGCGGTACGCGCCCACGGCCGCGCAGGGCGCCCGACCTGCCCTGTTCGCGGCCACGTGGCCCGGCCTGCCGGGCGGGGAGTACATCGGCCCGAGCGGCTGGCTGGGAGTGCGGGGCGGTCCAGCTCCGGCCCGGTCCAGCCGCCGCAGTCACGATAAGGCCCTGGCGCGCCTGCTCTGGGAGATCTCGGAGAGCATGACGGAAGTGCGCTACACATTCGCGCCCGCCGATCACCGCCGAGCGCCAACGGCATGAGCTGCGGAAGGCAGCTGCTCGTCGGCCAGTGTGGTCTCTACGAAGAGTTGCGCCGTGCATCGGCGCCGCCCCACCCCTGCCAACGGCCGACTTGTCGGTTCGGCCTGAGCGCGGTGCGCGTTCTAGCTCGACCCGGGACCTTGCGGTCCCGTCGTGATGGAGGTCGTTTCCGGTCAGGATGAATTGTTGTCGGCGTCATCCGGAAGATGCCCCAGACTGGCGTTACCCGGACCCAGCGTTTATGCGCCTTACGCGGAGAGGCGGAACGGCGGATAGACGTCGGTGACCAGCGTCACGGCGTAGCCGACGACACGGTTGTGCCAGCGCGCGACCCCTTCGATGTAGTCGAAGAGGCCGCGGGGATACCGGCCGCTGAGCAACACCGCGAACCATGCGGCGATGGCGGCCAGCACGGCCCCGATGTCCAGGAAGAACAGCACGATGTAGTGCGGGATGGCCAGCAGCCACTTGACCAGCGGCAGCCATCGGTTGAGGTCGCGGCCGGCGTCCGGGTAGGGGTAGTCGAGGTGAACCGACTGGTGGTCGTCGGTGGACGGATACCGGTCGTCCATCAGAGCCAGGTAGATCACCACTCGGTTGATGAACCGCTGCAGCTCCAGGTTCCAGTCAAACCACCAGCGCGGGTACTTCCGCCTGAACAAGATCATCAGCAGCGGCCCGAAGAACAGCAGCCCGCCAGCTCCGGCCGCCGTTCCCGAGGTGCCGTTGTGGTAGGTCCACTGCCAGCCCGAGCCGGCCACCGCGCCGAGCACGATCGCGATCGGGATGACGGTGAAGATCCGGAAGAAGCTCGTCAGCCGGCTCAGCTCGCGGTCCGGGTACTCGACCGAGAAGCTCACCGGATGACCGGTTCCGTTCATGACCACTCTCCTTCGACCAAAGTGGGCTACCCATTTATAGGCCCCTACGTTTACGACTCACCATTTCGCCTCGGCGGGCTGCCGTCTGCTGCTTTCCACGACGTGACCGACCCAGGCGCAATCCTGGCTGTCACCTAACCGCTAGCCTGCGACGCACCGGGCGCCTGGATTTCGCGAGGGTCAGCGAGCGGCTGTACGACATCGCGGCCAGCCTGCACCACTTCGCACCGAGCGGCACCTTCCAGGCCTCTCGGGCCTGTTTAGCACCTACCCCTAACGGCTAGGAGGTCAGCACCAACTCAGCGGTCTGACGGCCGGCGAGCCCGGGCTCGCTCATGGCCGCCTGGCCGTACTGCGGCTGCTCACACCGGGCAATGTCTTCCACTGTTCAGAGACGGCACGGACTGGCTGCCGGTTGCCTGCACGAATAGGGAAATGTGCAAGGCAGTACTCGCGGGTCTGTCGGCAGCGCGGGGGTCCTGAGCTAGAACGCTGTCGCATGGAAATCCTGCCGCCGCAAGTTGCTGCCGGGCGCGGCCAGGACTCGGTACGCGCTCGTGTGCCGACTTTTCCCTGGCGTCGAGGCTACGTCCGATGCGACGAGTCGGAGCGATCCGCGTCGCGGCCGAACAGGCCGGAGCGGTCTGGTTCGCGGACACGCGGCGAGACGACGACCAGGCTGGCGGCAGTGGCGATGGCACCGCCGAGGAGGAAGGTCTCGCGTACCCCGATGGACGTGGCCAGCACCCCGCCGACGAGGACCCCGAGGGGCTTGAGGGACAGCGAGAACAGCCAGTCGACCGAGGAAGCGCGTCCGAGGATCTGTGCGGGCACGAGTCTTTGCATCATCGTGTGCCAGAGAAGGTTGCCGACCGTCAGCATGGCGAAGGCCAGGGCGAGTAACGCCGCGACGGGGACCACGCCGGGGGCAACGGACAGGCCGAGGACGGTGAGGCAGCCGGTTCCCCATGCCGCCCAGATCACTGTCACGATGCGCCGGGGAGGGCCAAGGCACCCCACGAGGAGTGCGGCCGCACCCCCGCCGGCACCGGCCACTGCGAAGACGAGCCCGTAGGCCACCGCGCCTTCGTGCAGGATGTCGCGCACAAGAAGGGGCGCGAGCACCGCCGCCGGGCTGAAAGCGGCGAAGTTGAGCAACCCGCCAGCCCATATGCCGTACCACAGCCAGGGCTGGCCTCGTACCCAGCGCAAGCCCTCCTTGGCGTCGGCGAGCATCCCGGCGCCAGTCGAGGCGGGAGCGGGGACGGGCCGCATGACCGCCAGGCACGCGGCACTTACCAGGAAGCTGGCCGCGTCGGCGCCGAAGGCCGCCGCAGCGCCGAACACGGCGATCAGCACCCCGGCGACCGCCGGACCGGCAAGCGACCCGCCGACGACCTGGCTGGCGCTGTTGAAGGCGTTGCCCTGCGTGCGCAGCTCCGCGGGCAGGACCTCCGGGACGATCGCCGAGTATGCGGGATAGAAAAAAGCGTCTCCGAGGCCGATCACCGCAGAGATTGCGATCAATTCAGGGACGGTCAGGGCGTGAGCCGCCGTCAGCCCGGCTACTACCGCCACGCTGAGGCCGCGGCCAAGGTCAGCACCCAGCACGACGAGGCGCCGGGGAAGCCGGTCGACAATAACCCCGGCCAGCAGCATCGCCGCGACCGCGGGGGCCGTCCTCGCCGCCAGCACATACGACAGGGTGCTGGCGTGATTACTGATCCGCAGCGTCTCAAGGGCCAGGGTGATCGTGTAGATGCCGTCACCGATCAGCGATGCCGTCTGGCCGCTCCACAACAGGGCAAAATCACGCTGACGCAGCGAGCCAGGCAGGCGACCGGCGAGGACTGCCCTAGAAACCGTCCGGATGCCCATGGGCAACGACGGTACGACTTAGAGCGCGCCCGACGTCAAACGTCATCAGACTAGCGGTCCTTCACAATCATGTGAGGGCGGCCTGACCATTGCCAAGGCCGCCGAGCGCCACGGAAAGAACTTGCCAGCGCGGAAAGGATGCAAGAAGTGCGGGAAGTTTGTTCACGTGCCCACCATTACCTATGGCCCGTTGAGGGGTACGCATTGCCCGTGCACCCGGATCGACCCGTGCGGACACGTCCTAACCGGCGGCCGGCTGAAGGCAAAGCTCAGCACCACCCAGGTGACCAGGATGGCCAGCGCGACGACCACGGGGATCATCCGCTTCATCCGAACCACCTTGTTCCTGCGGGTGAGCAGCTGCGCCCGAGCGATGCACTGCGGCCCTCGCTGCTCTGGTTTTGCCCGTAGCAAGATCCGATGAGTTCATTACTGTTCACCACCGTTATTTCTGCCTGTTTGCCGGCGCACTTATGGCTGCCGTTTCCGGGCGCATCTGCGCCTTTCCCGACTGGTGTCAGCGTTGCCGTCGGCAAGATCGGCTTGAGCCGGGCAAAACAGTGCTGTCGCAGGCTAAGCCCGCCTCAGATGATCTTCCCTGGGCGCCAGCCGGCAGACGGTGCCATCTGCCGCAACGCCAGCTGTCGGCCGCCGCCTGATCCGGAGCCGTTTTAACGGCAGCTTATCGCATGTACGCTTGTCATATGAACATAGATAAGGAGGTCAGCGCTGCGGAGAAGGCCGCGCCTGGCGATGACGGCAGCCAGCCCGCCTCAGCGACCCGCCCGCCAGGGTCGCCGGTTGAGTTCCGGCTCGACCCGGCCTCCGGAGTGCCGACCTACCTGCAGCTTGTCCAGCAAGTCGAGCACGCGCTGCGACTGGGCTACCTGAAGCCCGGCGATCAGCTGCCTAAGGTGCGGGACGTGGTCGCCGCCCTGGCGATCAACCCGAACACGGTGCTCAAGGCCTACCGTGACCTGGAGATCAAGGGCCTGGCAGCCGGGCGGCCCGGCCAGGGCACGTTCGTCCAGGCCACGCTCAGCCAGATCGCGCTCCCGGAGCTAACCGAGCTGCGCCGCTCCCTGTCAGGCTGGCTGACCTCCGCAGACGGAGCCGGGCTGGACGAGGACGGGATCAGGGCTCTGTTCACCAGCGCGCTGCGGGATTTCTATGAGCGCCGCAGCGGGTCAGGCGCCCGCGGTCGGGCGGCTAGCGGCGGGGCGGAGGGCGTCGCATGAACGTCTTCGAAGCAAGCGGCCTGGGCAAGCGGTACGGCAGCACGTGGGCGCTGCGCGAGTGCACCCTGGCGATCCCCGCCGGGCACGTGACCGCGCTGGTCGGCCCGAACGGCGCCGGCAAGTCCACGCTGCTGAACCTGGCGGTCGGCCTCGCGGCGCCGACGGCCGGTGTCGTGACGGTCCTCGGCGGCCAGCCGGCCGGATCTCTTGCCGCGCTCGATGGCATCGCCTTCGTCGCCCAGGACACGCCGCTGTACCGGAACCTGTCCGCCGGGGACATGCTGCACCTGACGGCCAACCTGAACCGCCGCTTCGACCGGCATTACGCCGAAACCCGTCTGGAGGAGCTGGGCATCCCGCTGAAACGCAAGACGGGCACGCTATCCGGCGGCCAGCAAGCCCAGCTCGCCCTCACTCTGGCGCTGGCCCGCCGGCCGCGGCTGCTGGTACTGGATGAGCCGGTGGCGATGCTCGACCCGATCGCCCGGCACGACTTCATGGCCACGGTGCTGACCGCGATGGCCGACGACGGCGTGTCAGTGCTGCTGTCCTCGCACGTGCTCGCCGAACTGGAGCGGGTGGCCGACTATCTCATCCTGCTGTCGCGCGGTCATGTCCAGGTGGTCGGCGAGATCGATGACCTGCTCGCTTCCCATCGCATGCTGACCGGCCCTGCAGCCGAGGTCGGCAGGTATGGCAGGCAGCTGTGCGTGGTGCACGCCCGGCGCGCCCAGGCACTGGCCCACCTGCTCGTCCGCGAACCCGCGGACAGCCCGGTCCCGACGGGCTGGGAGGCGCATCCGGTCGGCCTGGAAGAACTCGCCCTGGCTTATCTGCGGACACCCGGCGCCGCGGCGCTGCCGGGCCCGGCCCGCGGCCAGGGCGCCGAGCCGTCGGGGGTGATGAGATGACCGCGCTGCAAGAGCCGGCCCGGCCCGAGGGCGACGCGAGGCCAATGCCGGTGCCGTGGCGGCGGATGGCCTGGGTCACCTGGCGCCAGCACCGGACCGCGCTGGCCGGCGCGGCCGCCTTCCTCGGCGCGGTCGCGGGCGGCATGTGGCTCGTCGGCCTGCAGGTGCACCACGCCTACGCCGCCGCGACCGCCTGCCACCCCGCAACTTCCGCCGCCTGCAGCGACCTGGCCAGCAGCTTCAACCACATGGCCCTCCCCTTGTTCAACGGCTACCCGCTGCTGGCCGTGCCGGCGCTGGTCGGCGCGTTCGCCGGGGCGCCGCTGCTGGCCCGGGAGCTGGAAACCGGCACCTTCCGGTATGCCTGGACCCAGGGCTTCGGGCGGTCGCGCTGGACGCTGGCAAAGCTGGTGCCGCTTGCCGTCGCCGTCACGGCCGGGGCAGGGGGCCTGACCGTGCTGCTCTGGTGGTACTACCAGCCCTACCTCGCCGGGCGCAACTTTGCCCTGTCCCTGAACGAGGTGTCCCCGCTCGCCAGCCTGTTCGTCCTGCGCGGCGTCGCCTTCGCCGCCTGGACGCTCGCCGCGTTCGCCATCGGCGTCCTGGCCGGCGTGCTCACCCGCCGGGTTATCCCGGCGGTCGCCGCCACCCTGGCCGCCTACGCCGGGCTCGCCGCCGCAGCCGGGCTGTACCTGCGCGAGCACTACCTGGCCCCGCTGGTCACCAGCAACCCCAGCGTGCGCGTCCCCGCGTGGATCCTCAGCCGGCACTGGACCAAGGGCGGCCACCCGGTCAGCCAGTCCGTGATGAGCCAGGTCTTCCAGCGGGAGGCATCACGCCTGGCCGGGGAAGGCAGGCTCCCGCGAGGCGTCAACATGATCCCGTATGTCACCCGGCACGGATACACGCAATGGACCACCTATCAGCCGGCCAGCCGGTTCTGGCCATTCCAGTGGATCGAGAGCGGCTGGCTGCTCGCGCTGTCCGTGCTGCTCATCGGCGCGACCGTCTGGCTGGTCCGCCGCCGCGCCACCTGAACCAGCCGTGCGCGAAATCAGGGCAGGAGCCTGCCGTTCAAACACCGCACAGTGATCCCGCCGCCCGCGGCCCGGCCGATGCTGCCACCGCGGGCGCCGCCACCCTGCGACGGGCCGGCGGCTACCTGGTGTCCCGGCTCACGATCGGCGCCTTCCAGGCCTTCCAGCCCGGGCACCGGACACGCGGCCAGCGCGCGGGCGACGAGGTCGGGCACGTCGAGGGAACCCTGCAACCCGGAGAAGAGCTCGTGTGGCAGGACACCACCCGCGGCGAGCGCATCGGGCTGATCATCCGCCCGCCAGCCGGCGGGCAGCGGTGGATCGTGTTCTTCTACGGGATCGGCATGACCGTTGCCGGAACCAGGGCGGTCCGGCAGTGCCTCGGCGATACGGGATACGGCGTCGTCTGTGTCGAGTATGCCGGTTTCGGCGTCAGCTCCGGCTCACCTTCGGAATACGGCTGCTACCGCTCAGCCGATGCCGCTCTCACCTACCTGCAACGGCAGGCATCGGTAACCCCCGGCCAGGTGACGCTGATCGGCTGGTCCCTCGGAAGCGCCGTAGCAGTCGACCTTGCCAGTCGCCGTGACATCAGAGCGCAGGTACTGCTCAGCCCGTGGACCAGCCTGCTCGCCTGCGCGATAGATCTGGCACGCCTCGGCAAGACCTCATTCGCCATCGGCCCGTTCGACGCGCTCTCCAGGGCCAGGAGCCTCGACTGCCCGACTTTGATCATCAGCGGGTCGGAAGACGCACTCACCCGGCCCTGGATGGCCAGCGAACTGACCAGGGCCATGGGAGGCCAGGCCCGGCTGGTCAGCCTTCCCGGCGTCGGCCATAACGACATGCTCGGCTTAGGCGAAAGACTGTGGAACGTCGTGGAGGACTTCCTGAACTCCCCGGGCAACGCGAGTAGCTGACTCAGCCTGGCTGCTCTCCTGCTGTCGTCCTCATAGGCACCGAGCCTGGCCAGCCGAGGTCGCGTACCTGCATCTTGTCCGCCGGCGTGAGCCCCACCAGGCTCGCCGTCATCGTGGTCGGTGACCGCGCAGCGGACCGAGCACGTCGCACAGGGCGCCTGCTGCCGGTGTAACCGGACGGCGACTACCCGAACACAAGAGGAGGCCCATCTGAGGCATGCCCCGACGGCCTGACCGCAAGGCAAAGTCAGCTCACGTCCCTGACATTGGCGGCCGGGCTAATGGCCGACGGGTCCAGGTCACTGACCCCTCCCGGCGTGGAAATCCCGTTCCGCTCCCGGGCCGCCAGGCAGCGTGCGCTTGACGAACACGACAATCACCATCGTGACCCCCACAGCTACGCAGGCCAGAACCTGTCCCGCCTGAGCCAGATACGCAGCTTCGCGAGCCGGGGCGGGACGTTGCCGCGGATAGGCACGACCTCGACGTCAGGTCGCAGCGCAGATAGCTGGGCGGCCCGCCGGACCGACCCGGTACCCACGCGCGCGCGGTGACGAAGGCGTTGCAGAGTGGATCCGCACACAGCGTCCAGCGGGTCAGCGCGCGGCGGCGTCACCTGGTGGACAACGGTGAGGGAGTACCAGTGACCACGGCCGGAAGCGCGCGCCCACGATGTCCGCAGACTCCCACATGTGGGGCAGGACGTCCTCGGATATCAGATTGGAGCGCGGCAGTTGTCGCACCGGCGGAGCTGCAGACGTCCGCCGGCAGCCGTCCGTCGGCAGCCGCGGACCAGCGTCCGGCCAGCTCGGGATTCGCCTCGGTCTGTGGCTGGGGTGCGGGGAAGTGGTCCCCGGTGATCCCTCGATCGGCGCCCGCGGCCGCGCTGGGGTTGGCGACGGGGCTGCCATGCGTCTTCGCGGCCCAGGATCAGCGTCGAGCTGCCCATCCGGCTGCCCATGCCGCCTCCGGTTCTATGCACCAGCGCCAGC
>Ga0335078_10009511_pt1 | contig 14407 bp, 13 predicted proteins | sample Lox_Sample_32_FD_206711 | JGI IMG/M metagenome (GOLD analysis project Ga0335078, IMG submission 206711) | Soil microbial communities from Loxahatchee National Wildlife Refuge, Florida, United States - Lox_Sample_3.2 | ecosystem: Environmental > Terrestrial > Soil > Wetlands | place: USA...
ACGCCAAAGAGCACCCCGCCGATGATCACGTTGTGAAAGTGCGCTACGAGAAAGAGCGAGTTGTGGAGCAGAAAATCCGCGGGCGGTACCGCCATCAGTACACCCGTCATGCCGCCGATCACGAAGGTCACCATGAACCCGATCGCCCAGAGCATCGGCGTCGTGAAGCGCACCCGGCCGCGGAACATGGTGAAGAGCCAGTTGTAGATCTTCACGCCCGTCGGCACGGCGATGATCATCGTCATGACGCCGAAGAAGCCGTTGACATCGCCCCCCGCTCCCATGGTGAAGAAGTGATGCAGCCAGACCATGAAGGAGAGGATGCAGATGGCCATCGTGGCGGCGACCATCGAGCGATAACCGAAGAGGGGCTTGCCGGAGAAGGTCGAGACCACTTCCGAGAACACCCCGAACGCCGGCAGGATCAGGATATAGACTTCCGGGTGCCCCCACGCCCAGATGAGGTTCATGAACATCATGGGATTGCCGCCGGCCGCGTTGGTGAAGAAGTGGAAATCGAGGTAGCGATCGAGCAGCAGCATCGCGAGCGTCGCGGTGAGGATCGGGAAGGCGGCGATGATGAGCAGATTCGCCGCGAGCGCCGTCCAGCAGAAGATCGGCATGCGCCCGTATCGCATGCCGGGCGCTCGGATCTTGAGGATGGTGGTCACGAGATTGATGCCGCCCATCAACGTGCCAATCCCCGATATCTGCAGGGACCAGAGGTAATAGTCGACCCCGACCCCGGGGGAGTAACGCAGCTCCGAGAGCGGCGGGAAGGGGAGCCAGCCCGTGCGCGCGAAATTGCCGACGACGAGTGAGACGTTGACGAGGAGCGCTCCCGCGCAGGTGAGCCAGAAGCTCACCGAGTTCAGGGTCGGAAAGGCCACATCGCGCACACCGAGCTGTAGCGGCACGACGAAGTTCATCAGTCCCACCACAAAGGGCATCGCGACGAAGAAGATCATGATCGTGCCGTGCGCGGAGAAGATCTGATCATAGTGATCGGGCGGCAGGTACCCGGCGGCGTGGAAGGCGAGCGCCTGCTGCGAGCGCATCATGAGAGCGTCGCTGAATCCGCGCAGCAGCATCACGCCCGCGAGCGCGCAGTACATGACTCCTATGCGCTTGTGATCGACGCTCGTGATCCACTCCCGCCAGAGGTAGGGTAGATAGCCCATCAAGACCACCCAGGCGAGGATGGCCGCGAGGATGAGGACGACGATCGCGCCGGTGATGAGCGGGATCGGCTCATGAAGGGGAATCGCCTGCCAGGTGAGCCTACCGAACATGTCATCCCTCCTGTGCGGCGCTGGGGTGTGCGGAAGCGTGTGTCACTTGCGGGCCCTGACCCGGCGGCAGACGCTGGGACGCGATCGCCTCAAAGAGACTCGGGACCACTTCGCGGTAGGTAAAGGGCGGCACGTTCTCAGACGGCCGCAGCAACGCGCGGTAGGCCGGCTCATCCAGCACCGGTCCCGTAGCTCGCGCCCTCGTGATCCACTCGGCGTATTGCTGCGCCGATACCGCATCGGTGTGGAAATGCATATCCGCAAACCCGTCCCCGTTGAAATGCGCGGCGAGCCCCAGGTAGGTGCCCGCACGATCCGCCTCGAGATTGAGCTCAGTGACCATCCCGTTCATCGTGTAGATCATGCTGCCGAGCTGCGGCACGAAGAACACGTTCATCACGGTCGCCGAGGTCAGGCGAAAGTGCACCGGCACGCCGACCGGGAGAACCAGGTGATTGATGCTGGCGATGTGCTCCGCGGGGTAGATGAAGAGCCACTTCCAGTTGAGCGAGACGACGTCGACCTCGAGCGGTGCCTGATGCGACTGAAGCGGCTTGGCCGGATCGAGATCATGTGAGCCGACCCACGCAACCCCGCCGAGGAAGAGCACCACCAGCGCCGGGATCGCCCAGACGAGGAACTCGAGCCGGCCGGAGTACGCCCAGCCCGGAGCGTAGGTGGCACGACGATTCGTCGCGCGGTAGTGCCAGGCGAAGAAGAGCGTGCAGAGGATGGTGGGCACTACGATCACGAGCATGATGGCGAGCGCATCAAGCAGAATGACCCGATCGCCCGCCCCCACCGGACCTGCCGGATCGAGCACGCCACGCTCGCAGCCTGAGAGGGCGGCGCTCACGAGCGCCAACGCACTCAGCTGCAGAACCCGCGCATGCCTCCATCTGCGGCCGAGCGCGCCTCCCCTGCGATCATGCCCTGGACTTCTAGTGTCGAACACAGCGGCTCTCGTGTGCGTCGCTTGCGCAACGGGATAGCCCGCGTTGTAACCGGAACGTCGGGCCGGCAAGAATCCCCCGATCGGGGGAAGTCGCTCACGGCTCGCCCGCGTCCTGCGCAGTTCGGGATCCCCGCTGCCCTCATCGACAACGGCCTACGAAACGGCCCATTTCGCGGTTGCGCCGCTGCGACCGGCGCTCCTTCTCGGTCCGCCTTGTACAAGCCGCAGCGGCAACCTAGAATCCTTCACCTAGTGTGCCGGCTCACGTACCGTGGCAGAAGGTCCTCCCTTGGCCCAGGCCGGCTCCCGCGAGTTGTCGCTCCCGACGAAAGCGACGGCACTTCCGACAGCCACCGCCCCCGACGCACGTCAACAGTTCGACCTCTCTCGTGCATCTCGGTCCCAATGGGACCGGCCTCTCGATCCATGCTCAAGACTTTAGGCGCCGCCCTATCCCTCGCGTTGCTGCTCAGCGCAGTATCGAGCGCGCACCCCGTCTCGCCCCCGCCCGACAGCGCCGTGCCCCAAGCCCGGGTTGATCGTCATGTGATCCGCTTGAAAGTCATCGAGGGTGATGACCTTCGGTTCCTGCACTTACCTGCAGGCTTGTCCCAAAGCCGCGTGACGCAGATCGTTCAGGATGGGCAAGGATTTCTCTGGTTTGCCACTCAGCACGGGCTTGATCGCTACGACGGATACGAGTTCAAGGTATTCAAGAATGAGCCTGGCCAGGCGGGAAGCCTGTGTGGCGTCTTTGTGACAGCGCTCCTCAAGGACCGCGCGGGAAATCTCTGGGTGGGTTGCGAACAGGGGGTCGATCGATTCAACCCCGCGACCGAGACCTTCGTTCACTATCACATCAACTCGGAACCTGTATCGCACGAGTCAGATGCAGTGAGAGACATTTATGAAGATCGCGGCGGAATGCTGTGGCTTTCGACCGGACTTGGTCTCGCCCGGTTGGATCCACACTCCCGTCGGACCATCTGGTTCCGTCACAACCCCCGTGACCCCTTCAGCCTCAGCAGCGACGATGTCAAGTTTTGTGGAGAAGACCGGCAGGGAGTCTTGTGGGTGGCAACTGGTCAAGGCCTTGATGCCTTCGACCCGAAGACTGGACACGTCACGTTCCACGTCCCACTGCGCGAACCGCACGAGTTGTCCTTCTATGAAGATCACGATGGCGTCTTCTGGATTCTCGCGGCCTCAGGGAATGGCTTGGCGGTACTGAATCGTAAGACAGGTCGTGTGACGCGATATTCCTTTGCCGCTACCGGGCTGCACGGTCTGCCGCTGACGGGCGTGATCCAGATGCTCGAGGATCGGGAGGGTAATCTCTGGCTGGGAACCCTGTCCGACGGTCTACTGCTGTTTGATCGCGAGCACGGCCGGCTCATTCGTTACCGTCACGATCCCTCAAATCCTGAAAGCATCCCGGAAGATCGGATCACGAGCCTCTTTCAAGATCACCAGGGTAATATCTGGGTTGGGCTTGGCGCCACTCAACCCACTTTCTTTGCGCCCCGCTCGTCTCCGTTCAAGACGCTACCCTTCGACGCCGGCAATCCGGCGAATCTCGGGGAAAAGCTGGTTAACGTGATCTACCAGGACCCTGAGGGGGTTCTGTGGATCGGAACCACCGGGGCGCTCGATCGATGCGACTCCACCGGAAGGCGGTGCACGCATTACGCAATTCCAGGCCACGGAATCGCGAGTGACGTCCTCAGTATCATCGAAGACCGAACCGGAGCGCTGTGGGTCGGCACCTCCGGACAGGGACTGTGTCGATTCAATAGAGCGACCGGCGATTGCCGCATGTACCGTCATGCGGCCAACGATCCAACGAGCTTAGGCAACGATACGGTCGACCGCCTCCTGGTCGATCGCCAAGGAGTCCTTTGGATCGCGACGGCAGACGGCCTCGATAGGTTTAATCCTGACACTCAAGGATTCACCGTCTACCGGGATCGGTCGTCGAAGGATCCGGTGGTGCAGATGCCATCGATGGTGGAAGACCAGGACGGTAATCTCTGGCTTGCGAGCCTGGGGTCCGGTCTGCTGCGGTTTGACCGAAAGGCTGCCCATCTTAGCCCTTTTGGCTCGTCACAGGACTCGGGCGGCGCAGACGGCAGGTCGGCGGACATCAGCTCTCAATACATCGCCGCGGTCTACCTCGATCACAAGAACCGGCTTTGGGCAGGTACGTTCAACGGATTGGACCGCGTCGATCCGGTCACGGGTGAAATGACGCGATACTCGGAGGCCAATGGGCTGGCGAGCACCGGGATAAGCTGCATCCTCGAAGATGCGGGCGGCAACCTCTGGATGAGCACCACCGCAGGCATCTCCAAGTTTGACCCCGATACCGGTCTCTTTCAGAATTTCTCTGCTGCCGATGGACTGCCCGGCGATCTGACCGCTTACAGCGCGTGCTTCAAGAGTTCCACCGGGGAGATGTACTTTGGAGGTTTCACGGGCGCCACCCGGTTCCGGCCAGAGGCGGTATCGGAGGACTCGTACGCGCCACCTGTAGTGCTGACATCATTTGATCTTTTTGGTGCACCGGTGGCTATCGGCCAGCAATCACCGCTTCACCGAGTAATCGGCTTTACGCGGGAACTCGCCCTGGCGCATGATCAGAACAGCTTCTCGTTCCAGTTCGCGGCGCTCAGCTTTCGCAGTCCCGCAACCAATCGCTATCGATACGAGCTCGAAGGTCTGGACTCGGGCTGGCAGGAAGTCGGAAGTGACCGCCGGTATGCCACATACACGACTTTGCCTCCTGGCGCATACCGCTTTCGGCTGCAGGGCGCGACGAGTCGGGGACCCTGGAGCGAACCGGGCGTGACCGTCCGCATTCTGATCGCGCCCGCGTGGTGGGCCACCTGGTGGGCCCGGTCGCTGTTTGCGCTCGCAGCTCTGCTTGCGGTGCTGGCTTTATACTTTCAGCGCGTGCGCCAGCTCGAGAAAAGATTCGAGACGCAGCTCGAAGCGCGTGAAGGCGAGAGAGCCCGGGTCGCGCGCGAATTGCACGACACGTTGCTGCAGAGCTTTCAGGGTCTGGTGCTGCGCTTTCAAGTGGCGTACGAGCTCCTTCCCGGGCGACCGAACGCAGCCAAGCAAGACCTGGGAATCGCGATCGATCGGACTGTGCGCGCCATCAGCGAGGGTCGCGATGCCGTGCAGGGCTTGCGGGCTTCCGCCGTCGAGGGCGATGATCTCGCCGCGGCGATCAGAACGCTGGCCGAGGAGCTTGCTAGCGATCCTTCCGAGGAGAACGTAGTCTTCCGCGTCGATCTACAAGGCACGTCGCGGCCCTTGCGCCCGATCGTACGCGATGAGGTTCACCAGATTGCTGGGGAGGCCCTACGCAATGCCCGCCGGCACGCTCACGCGTCCGACATCGAAGTCGAGGTCAGATATGACAAGCGGCAACTGCGGCTACGGGTCCGTGACAATGGCCAGGGGATCGATGAGAGATTCCTGAGCGGTGACGGCGCGGCCGGTCACTACGGGCTACACGGCATGCGCGAGCGCGCCAAGCTGATTGGAGGAAAATTGACCATTTGGACGGCAACCGCTTCGGGGACCGAGGTCGAGCTCACCGTGCCTGCCGCTCGGGCCTATGCGGCGGTCTCGGCGCGACGCTTTGCCTGGCTCGCCAGGAAGTTCTCGTCGAATCTCTCGGGGATCAAGCATGAGTGAATCCTCCGCTGTCATTCGAATCCTGGCGGTCGATGATCATCCCCTGATCCGCGAGGGCATCGCCCACCTGCTGGCGCACGAGCCGGACATGCAGCTGATTGCGGAAGCCGACAGCGGACGGGAGGCCATCCGGCAGTTCCGGGCACACCGCCCGGACGTGACGCTCATGGACTTGCAGATGCCGGAGATGAGCGGGCTCGATGCCATCGTTGCGATTCATAGTGAGTCTCCGCAAGCACGTATCATCATTCTAACCACTTTTCCGGGTGACGTACAGGTTGTGCGCGCGCTCAAGGCAGGCGCACACGCCTACCTGCTGAAGACCACGCTGAACACTGAGCTGCGACAGACCATTCGGGCGGTCTACGCGGGAAGAAAGGCTCTTTCGCCAGAGGTCTCCTATCAAGTAGCTGAGCATGCCACCGACGACGCCCTCACCCCGGCGGAGGTGCGCGTACTGCGCCTGATCGCGGCCGGGAATGCCAATAAAGAGATCGCTGCGCAGCTTGCAGTCAGCGAGGAGACCGTCAAGGGGCAGGTCAGTAAGATCCTGTCCAAGCTCGGCGCGAAGGACCGGACGCACGCCGTAGTCATCGGCTTGAAGCGCGGCATCGTCGAGCTCTAGGTAAGCCCACGGAAGTGGGTTCCCAGCCGTCCTTTTGGGGCTTTCGGCCGAGCGCGCCGCGCCTATAGCCTCGGTGGCTGTGCGCCGGCTTTATTCCACTTTCGCCCAAGGCCCGCCCGGAATAGGGCTCCTGCTGGTCCGTCTGGTGGCCGGGATTACCGCGATCGTCATCGGCGTCGGCCCGCTGCGTAGCGCTCCGGGCCTCGCAACTGCGCTCTTTTGCGCATTCTGCACGGGATTGGGCTCGCTGCTCATTATCGGCCTGTGGACCCCGGTCATCGGCACGTTGTTGGCGCTGAATGCGCTTTGGCATGCGCTCGCCTACCCGGGGGACCGCTGGTATTACGTGGTGGTCGGAATCTTGGGAGCCGCTCTCGCCCTCCTCGGGCCCGGTATGTGGTCGATCGATGCGCGCCTCTTCGGATGGAAGCGCCTGGAAATTACCGACCGAAATCGACCCGACCCCCCGCCCTGAGTCGCCTCGGCCGACGCGCCCCGTCCGATCGAGCTATCGCTCTCGTCCGATATGCCGAAAAAAGGCATACGTTTCGGGCTCGCCGCCGCAGCGCCCTCCGGTAGAAGCTGTCTACCAGACTCGAGCGGAGGCGGTTCTCATGATGAAGGACGAGCACTTCGATCTCACGACGGCAAGCGACCTGTCGGCCCTTGCCGCACAGCTCATCGAAGCCGCCTGCAAGGCCCGCAACCCTGTGTCCGGAGAGAGACGGGTTGCGCATGGCGGTGTCGCGGCATGGCAGGCTCCGAGGCCCGTCATCTAAGCTCCCCATGCCTACCGCCGATCAGATGCTCGCACCGCGCTCCGATGAGGAGGCTGCGCAATCGTCGGCTTGGCCCGCTGTACTGTCGCCATCGGTGAGCGATTCGCGGCCCTGCTCTTCCAACGGCTCCTGGGCGGTTCGCCGCACCATCGTTCGAGGCCGGTCCGCACTCCTGAGAATGCGACTCGACGAGGCTGCGAAAGTCATCGCCCGTCTCGACCGGCAGTTGAGCAACCGCACGCACTCCGAACGCGTCCACTACTGCCGTGCCCTGCAGATGCTCCAGGCCTGGCGTCTTGCGCTCGGGGACGATGTGGCGGGCGCCCGCAACGCGCTCGCGACGCTGCCTTCGCACCGTAGCGACCTCGTCTCGGCGACGATTCTGCGCTACGTCGACTGGAAGAGCGGCGCGTGTGAACAGGCCTGTGCGCCAGAGGCGATCGATTACTTGGCGGCGCCGGCTCGTGGCCAGGTCGCATACACAATCCTTAACCTGTGCATGAGCGCCGCGATGGCCTTCGAGCGGTTGCATCTACCGGTCTGCGCCAGTCTCGCAGCTGAAGCGCTTCGGTTGGCGGAAGAGCACTGCGGGAGCCACTCACCCATCAGCTGCCTTCCTGCAATACTGCTCGCGCAAGTCGCCTATGAACACGGGCGCTTCGAGGAAGCCGGGATCTTACTCGCACCGCGTCTGGCGGCGATTCGCGCCTCTGCTTTCCCCGAGTGCATCCTGCGAGCCACCGTGCTGATCGCCCGCCTTTCCTTCCATCGCGGTCGCCCCCGCACTGCGTTGACGACCCTGCGCGAAGCCGAGGTCCTGGGGCGCCTGCGCCGCTGGCCAAGGTTGGTGGCCGTCGCCTGCTCGGAACACGCTCGAATTTCACATTTTATGCGTCTCGCCGAAGTACCGAGCTCGGCGCGCGACTGCTCAGGGTCGGACCGGCCGGACAGGACGACCGACAACCGCGCCATGATCGTCAATGCACTTTGTGCGCTCGTGGAAACAACGAGTAGCCATGGCCACGGCCTGTCGATGCCGCCGGCGGGATTATCATCCGTCGAGCCACCGCACTTTGCTACGCTCGTAAACGCTCTGGTACAACTCACCTCTGCCCGGTCCGCTCCCTTGCACGATGAGCGCTACGGGCTTCTGATTTCGTGCCTGCGAATCGGCGCAGCACATGGACTGCGCATGATCTTCGTCGATGCCGGTCTGCAGGTTCTCGACCTCTTGAAACAACTCTACCGCGAGCCTCCGACTAATGATACGCAGAGCTTCGATCTGCGCGCCTACATCGCGACCATCCTCAACGTGACGAGCCCCGTGGCTGTGCCGGAGCCCATACCACCGACCTATCGCCAGCTCTCTCGGCGCGAGACCGGAATCCTCAAATTGATCGCGCACGGCATGTCGAACAAGCGCATCGCTCTCTCGTTAGGCATCGCACCAGAGACAGTGAAGACACACGCCAAAAGCATCTTCGCCAAACTCTCCACCCGGACCCGTGCCCAAGCCGTCGCCCGCGCAGAAGCCATCGGCCTCCTCTAGCTCGAAGACCTCCGTCATGAGGTCACGGACGCCAGCTGTGATCCACCAGCATCGAAAGGAACAGCATCGGCAAATAAATCAGCGAATATCGGAATACTCTCATCGGCAAATCTCGCCGACCACCTTTGCTCAGACGTACGGCCAGGTAGAGGAACGCACCGTCGAGCGCGAGCACAGCGGCGAGGTACGTCGCACCGCTCATTCCCGTTAGAACCGGGAGTAGCGTCGCAATCGAAAGCAGTATCGTGTACAGCAGGATCCGAGACTGCGTGAATGGAACTCCGTGAGTCACCGGAAGCATCGGGACACCGGCGCGCGCGTATTCTCTGCGTCTTGCGATCGCGAGCGGCCAGAAATGCGGCGGCGTCCATAAAAAGATGATGAGGAAAAGAATCAGAGCATTCGGTTCCAGATGGCCCGTCACCGCAGTCCACCCGAGCACCGGGGGAGCGGCTCCGGCTGCCCCGCCCAGCACGATGTTTTGAGGGGTGAGGTGCTTGAGCCAAGTCGTGTAAACCACCCCGTAACCAATCAGCGCAAGGAGCGTAAGCACCGCCGTCGCGACGTTGACGAACGCGACGAGTACCGCTCCACCCGCCACTCCCAGCACTGCCGCAAACACCACTGCCTGCCCTTGCGTCACCCTTCGGGCCGGCAGCGGCCGCCACCGGGTTCTCGCCATTCTCAAGTCGATCCGCCGATCAAAGACGTGGTTGAGGACCGCCGCGCACTGCGCGGAAAGGGCGATACCGAGGAGTGCGCAGCTGAGCACCTTCGGTGATGGGAGACCGGGTCGCGCCAGCAGCGCGCCGACAAGGGCAGTAAAGGTAACGAGCGCAACGATCTTGGGTTTGGTGAGCTCGAGGTAGCATCTCCAGAGAGGAGTCGAGAGGGGGTGCAGTATCGAAGTCGTTGCGCTCATCGCGGGCTCTCTCTCAGTGCGCCTCGAGACCTTCCCCTGGGCTAAAAGAAACCCCGTCTTCGCAAGTGTTCCCGTACGTGAAGGGGGGGTTCAGCGCCGGGCGGTCGGGAAGGGCCGAAGACGGGGCGTAAGCTACACCGGCACGCGATTTGGCTCCCGGCGGCGAACAGAACGGAGCAGTCCAAGCACAACCAGGCTCGCGAGCAGGAATGCTATCGCCAACACGAGCGAGGCACCGATGCCGCCAACGGAAGTCCGCAAACCCGTCCACGCCGCCATCAATCCGAAGATCATCCCCACCGCCGCCAGCACGCCGCAGCCGATCACGAGCGCCAGCGTGAGCACCATACGATGCAGCTCGTGCTTCAAATCATCCACCACGCGATTTCGGACGGTCTCCAAGCGCGTATGAATTGAAGCGAGCCGCCCGCTCAGCGCGCGCTTAAAGTCTTCCTCGAGTCGACGCTCGGCGCCCGCGATGGTTTCCTCGGCCGCGCTCATTCCCGTGTCTATTGCCACTTTGAAATCGCCGACGAGCCGCGTCTCGAGCGTACTGAGACGCTCCTCGAGCGCGGTAAAGTGATCCTCCAGAGCAAGTCCCGGCCGCTGCAGAAAGGACCAGAGCGCGATGAGCAATCCTCGCATCGAGCCGTCTTGCGCGCCCGCTTCTCGCCCCAAGAGCCATGTCAACCATCGCTCAGCTGTCATGATCACACCTGCCGGTGCACGATCTGCAATGTCCAGTCGATCAATCTCTCTGCGGGAGAGCGGACAGGCCGTGCCGTGGTCCCGCGCCCCTGCATGGCTGCAAGTATCGCCGCGTGCGGGCGAATCTCCCCATCCCCCGTTCGGGTGAATTGGGAACTACCCGCGCCTGCGGTGGCTCGCGCGATCATCTGCCCGGGGTGCCGATTTGCTCACCGATAGGCTCCCGCATGCAGCATCTGCACGACACTTGCAATCGTGAAGACCACAAAGGCGAGCGCAATGATCCACGCCGCTGCCCCTGCCCACAGGAGAGAGGATGGTGCTTTCATGAGTGTCCTCCAAGGTGAACTTGGACGATGTCCTCCTCGGATCCCTCGACGAGCAGCGTGCGGTGGAGGAGGAGGAGATCGAGCTCGTCAGGGGCGCGACCGCGGCGTTGGGATCTCGAGATACCCCTACGTTCGCCGCGAGGCTTGGCTATCTGCTCATGCATAGAGAGGGGGATACACCAAAATGGCTCCGTGCGGCGCTCGAGATCTCCCTGGTGAGCTGTGAGAGAATTTCGCCGAGCGCGACGCCATAGCCCCGCACGAGGACATCGGGCAACGGTCTCTTCAAGGTGATCCGTCGGCCTATCGTGTGCTCGTACACCACCTTCGGACACGCGCTGGCTTCATCGATGAGGGTGAACTGCACCGCCATCACAGCCGCCGGCGGGCGCCCCGGGCGGAAATCTCCGTAGAGTTCCGTGACAGTAGCCTCCAGAACCGCCGCCCCGGGCTGAGCACTGCCCGGCTGCGCAACCGTCCTGAATGGGCCGGATTTGTCGAGCCATTCGGCCATGCTACTGCCCAACATGGCTCCCGGATCAGCCTCGAATACGTGATAAGGATCAGAGGCGTAGCGCACCTCACCCAGTCGGTAAACGAGCGCGCTCCCGGCGTACGAGGCTGCCACATGCACATTCCCCATGCGCACCGCTTCGGCGCTTCGCGGTTCAGAAGGAGCTCGAGCCTCCAAAGGAGGCTCAACGACGTACTGCGTCGCCTCCGGGATCGGGCGGCCGATCGAGCAGCCGACGAGCGCTGAGCAAACCCAGGTTGCCGGGAGAAGCCACCGAGCGTTCACCGCGAACCTCCCGGAACACTGATTTTCCCGGGCGGACCCCCGAGAAGCACGCCCGCCGGATCACGCTTAAGAGTTTCCGAGAGCACCCGCAAGTTCGCAGCCGTGACTCGCAGATCCTCGACCATGGCGCGGATATCGTATTGGTTGTCACCGAGGAGGACGTTCATGCGCTCCGCCGCAGTATCGAGCCCATTGACCGTCCGATCGAGCTGTCCGTCGTCCGTGACCTCGCGCAACCTCGCGCTGATGACAGCGACGTTGTCCAGGGTCTCCTTGAGTGCGGGGTCACTGAGTAGCGCATCGAGCTCTGTGGAGGCGGAGTCCAGCTTCCGTAACGTGTGCTCGATCGGTGCGGCGGCTAGAATGCGATTGATTCGCTCGAGCGTGCCGTTCGCATTCAGCAGCAAATCTTGCGACTGTGCCGAGAGTTGGGCCACCGGCACTTCGTCTAGCTTCGTGTCGAGCTCCACGACGAGCCTGTTGAGATTTATCCCCAGTGATTTGATGTCCGCCTCGTTGAGATTGGCGAGAAAGGTCTGCGCCTTGGTAATGATCTGTCCGGAGATACTCGGCGCGGACGGTACGTAGGTGTATTTCGGTGTCCAGGGGAACTGCAATGGCGGGTATTTTCTCGGGTCGAGAAAGTCGAGCGCAAGATACTGCTGACCCGTGAGGCCGGCCAGCTGTGTTTGGGCGCGAAGTCCTTTCCTGATGAGCGCGACAGCGTCCTTGCGCATCTGAGTCGCTTCACGCGCCGACAGGTTCACCTCGACGCGCACAACGATGTATTCACGCCGCTGTTCGACTGGCACGTCCCGTTCGTAGGTGGCGGCAGAAGTAAGGATTGCGGACACGTGTCCGAGCGGTACTCCACGGAAGCGGACCGGCGCACCGACCTCAAGGCCCGCGACTGACTGGTTGAAGTAGGTCTCGAAGGTAAAGGTGGGCTGAAACCACTTCCTCCCGCCGAGAACGAAGAGCGCAGCAGCGAGCACGGCCACGCTCGCGATCACGAAAAGCCCGAGACGCACGTAACGCCTCCCCTCCTCCACGACTAATGCTCCCCATTTGACCGCAGCCCATCTGGCTGTCGGTTGAAGAACTGACGCACCCGCGCATCCGTGCTGCGATCGCGCAGGGCCGCTGGCTTGTCATTCGCGATGATCGTGCGTGAAACGGGGTCGAGCATGATAGCCCGATCGCCGATCGCCAAGATACTCTGCAGCTCGTGCGTCACGATGACAAAGGTAATGCCGAGGTTCCTGCGCAATGAAAGGATGGTTCGATCCAGGTTCGCTGCGGTGATTGGATCGAGACCTGCGGAGGGCTCATCGAGCAGCAGGATGTCGCAGCCGAGCGCCATCGCGCGAGCAATGGCCGCGCGCTTAAGCATTCCGCCCGAAAGCTCAGCTGGCATCATGGCCTCCGCGTGAGCCATCTCCAGCGTATGCAGCAGCATTCGTGCGCTCAGGTTCTTCTCGGCAAGCGGCAGCCGCGTAAAGCGATCGAGGGGAAAGCGCACGTTCTCCAGCACGTTCAACGAGCCGAATAGGGCTCCGCTCTGGTACATCACCCCCAGCTTGCGCTGAAGACTCGATCGCTCCTCCGCCCCCGCGTGAACGAGGCTCACGCCGTCTATGAGAATGTCTCCGGCCATTGGCTTATAGAGGCCGATGAGGTTTTTCATGAGGCTCGACTTTCCGCTGCCGGAGCCTCCCAAGATCACCACTATCTCCCCCCGGTAGACGTCGAAGGACGCCTCCGCGAGTAACACAAGCTCGCCATAGCCCATGCGAAGATGCCGGACGCTGATGACCGGTCGCGAGCTCGCCGTCTTCAGGGTCGGTGCCTCGGGAACTGGCCCTTCGCCTATCATGGCTGCCGATCACCTCGTGAATACCGCGAAGAGACCATCGATCACGACGATGAGGACGATGCTTGTCACGACCGCACTCGTCGTTGAGCGCCCGACCGACGCGGCACCCGCGCCGGTCTCGAGGCCGTGATGGCAGCCGACAGTGGCGATCGTAAGCCCGAAGACAGCGGCTTTGACGACACCGAGAATGAGATCCCCGGCGGTCACAGCTCCTAGCAAATGCGTATAGAACTGCAAGTAACTCACATCAAAGGAGGTCATCACCAGGGCGCCGCCAAAAAGGCCGACGACATCGGCAAGGGCCGCAAGCAGGGGTAGCACCAGGACTGCGGCGAGGAGCCGTGGCAGAACCAGAACCTCGATGGGATCGAGTCCGAAGGTCGCGAGCGCATTCAGCTCCTCGTTCACTTTCTGCGTGCCGATCTGAGCTGCGAAAGCCGCCCCGGTGCGCCCGGCGAGCACGATCGCCGTCATGAGAGGCCCCAGCTCGCGCAGCATGGCGATCCCGACGCCATTCACCACGAAGATCACCGCCCCGAACTGACGGGCTACGAGTCCAACCTCAAACGCGATGATGACGCCCATCAGAAAGCCCATCAAAAGCACGATCGGAACAGCGTTCGCTCCCGTCTCGGTCGCGATTTCAAGGATGTCATCCCATCTCACTGCCTCGTGCACGCGCGCTCGCTGCGCCGCGCGCACACAGCCACCCACAAAGCCCAGCAGATCCTTCAGATAGCGCAGCTGCCGGGCGGTCGCCCGTCCAATCTGCTCGAGGGTGCCGCGGTGCCGATGGCCTCGCACCGGAGCGACAAAATCACGGGGGTCATATAGCCGAAGGAGCGCGGCGAGAGTGGGCGCGAGCGCC
>Ga0335078_10009512_pt1 | contig 14407 bp, 10 predicted proteins | sample Lox_Sample_32_FD_206711 | JGI IMG/M metagenome (GOLD analysis project Ga0335078, IMG submission 206711) | Soil microbial communities from Loxahatchee National Wildlife Refuge, Florida, United States - Lox_Sample_3.2 | ecosystem: Environmental > Terrestrial > Soil > Wetlands | place: USA...
TTCTCTAGGAGGAAGGGTCGCCGCGCCTGGAATCACGGCGCATGGTTGGCCGGACCGTTGCCGAGCACGCTGGCAGAGGACATTGCTAATGGCGAACTTTTCCGTTGAGAAAAAGGTGGTTGAAGGCCACACGACTTATCACCTGATGGACGCCCGCCGCAAGATGAACTTCGCCCTTGCCCCTGGCATCGGCAACTGGGGCTACAGCTTTAAAGCCAACGGGAAAGACGTTTTGTTCGCTCCCGATTCGCTCGAGCAGTATATAAAAGAGCGTGCCCTGGGTCGGGGCAATCCATTGATGGCGCCATTCGCGAACCGCATCGATCGCGACCATTATTTCTTCGCAGGGAAGAAATATCTCTTGAACGGCGAGCTGGGAAATTTCCTTCGCGCCTCCCCGACCAACTATCCCATTCACGGCCTGCTTGCATACGACAGTCGTTGGGAGGTAGCCCGGACCAGCGTCTCTGACGCTACGGGCGCGGCGATTACTTCGCGAATGGAGTTCTACAAGTATCCCGACCTGATGGCGCAGTTTCCCTTTGCCCACACTCACGAGGTCACCTACCGACTGAAGGGCGGAAGGCTCCAGTGCGTGACGAGAATCACCAATGTGGGTAATTCGGAAATGCCCGTCCACTTCGGGTACCACCCGTACTTCGTGCCGGATGGACCGCGCGAGGCATGGACGCTCCATGTGGCGGCGAAGCACCATTGGATCGTGACCCCGACCCTGATTCCGACCGGTGAGTTGGAACCCGCCGAGCAGTATCTTCCCAACTGCACGGGGACCCTGACGCTGGGGAACACTTTCATCGACGCCGGGTTCACGGACCTCCATCGCGACAAAGGTGGCCTGGCCCGTCTCTGGGTTTCGGGTGCAACTCAAAAGGTAGAAGTGGTTTTCGACCGGGAATTTACCACTGCGGTCGTCTTTGCTCCCCTGGATATGAGCTTCGTCTGTATCGAACCTCAAACAGGGGCGACCAACGCTTTCAACCTGAAACACGAAGGGAAGATTGGAAGCCTCCGTGTCCTCAAACCGGGGAAGAACTTCCAGGCTTCCTACTGGATCATCCCCACAGGATTTTGAGCGGTGGTCACGAACACTCTCAACTACCGAATAGTTCCATCTCGGTAATCTGGGAGACAATGTGACCGATCAGGATGTGGCCTTCCTGGATGCGCGGAGTTGCATCAGCCGGGACGCAAAGGCAGTAGCGCGAGACTTCTTGGAGCAGGCTCCCGTCCCTGCCAGTCAGGGCTACCGTCACCAGGCCTTTGGCCTTGGCGGCGGCCAGCGCTTTCAAGACATTGGAAGACCTTCCACTCGTTGAAATGCCGAGAGCAACGTCGCCCTCTGATCCCAGGGCCTCGACCTGCCGGGAAAAGACGTTTTCGAAGCTGTAATCGTTGCCGATGGCGGTGAGCGCGGAGGTGTTGGTGGTTAGGGCCAGCGCGGGAAGTGGAGTGCGCTCGATCTGGAATCGGCCCAGGAACTCCGCGGCGATGTGTTGCGCGTCAGCGGCACTGCCCCCATTGCCGAACAAGAGGATCTTGTGTCCGTGGCTCAACGCCGAGACAAACTCTTTGACCACGTCAGCGATTTGGCTGAGAAGATGTTTGTCGTCAAGCAACGCTTGCTTTGCCTGGATGCTTTCGCGGATCGAAGCAGCGATTAAGGCGTCCGTGCCAGAACTCATCTTAGAACCTCCGCCAGGCTAAATTGAATCTGGACCCTTCAACCGCAGCAGCATGGGCTGCGATACACTGACGCGGCCACAAGAGGTACAGGAGGTAATGGTAGCACAGGAGCCGAGGGCTTCTCCGCGTCACGCACCCTTCGGGTAGTGTCCTGATTTCCGTGGCAGGGAAGAACGCGGCGAGGGAAGTTGACGCTGACATGGAGGTTGCATATCGATGCGTTCAGTCGTACATTATCCGCTGACGGATGAGCAAAATCTCCGTTCCATTAATCCCGCACCCTCCTCGAGCGAGCCCACGGAGAGCAGGTTGGCAAAGGGTGCCTGAATGGAGGCGTCCATGCACAGGTTTCGTTCTTACGGCTACATATTCGTGATCGCGGGAGTCCTGGTCTGCTTCGCGGCGAGTCTGAACGCGCAAGACAAGCCCAAAGGGGAAATTGACCTGGTGGGATACGCCCACACAGACCTTTCCTGGCTCTGGCCCCGGGGTGAGACCATTCATGAGATCTACCCTCTCACCATTGAGAGTGTCATGAAAATGATCCAGGAGCATCCGGGTATGGTTTATGCCCAGAGTGCCGCCCAAGCCTACAAGTGGACCGAGCGCTACTATCCCGATCTCTTCGCGCAAATCTCCCAGAAAATTGCCGCCGGTGAATGGGAGGTGGTGGGCGGGTCGTGGACCGAACACAACACCAACATTCCCAGTGGCGAGTCCCTGGTGCGCCAGCACCTCTACGCGAAGCGCTATTTTAAGCAGAAGTTCGGCGTCGACGTAAAGATCGGTTGGCTGACGGACACCTTCGGCTTCAACTGGAACATGCCCCAGATTTACCACAAGTGCGGAATCGACTACTTCGTGACTTACAAGTTGAAATGGCAAATCGAACGCAACAACCCGCCCGTCCCCTTCCCCTACAACCTTTTCTGGTGGGAGGGACCAGACGGCTCGCGGGTTCTGGCCTACCAGACTGTGGGTAGCTATGCCGATGAGGTCAAGCCCGAGGAGATGCTGGAAGGCCTGAAGACCCTCGAGGCGAAGCACCATGTGGATAAACTCTTGGTCCTTTATGGGGAGGGCGATCACGGGGGAGGGCCCATGCCCGCGATGATGGATCGCGCGGTGAAGCTGATGCACGATCCCAACTATCCCACCGTCCGCTTCACCAAAGCACTCGATTACTTCCACGAAATCCAGGCCCTTCCGCAGAGCAAGGATTTGCCCACCATGGACGATGAGCTCTACGTCAAGACTCATCGCGGGACGTTCACCACCGACTCGCAGGTGAAGCGCGACAATCGCCGTTCCGAAGTGCTGCTGATGAACGCCGAGAAGTTCTCCTTACTCGCCTCGCAATTCGGGCAGCCTTATCCCCAGGAACACCTTCAGAAACTGTGGGAGAAAGTGCTCTTTGGGCAGACTCACGACAACATCGATGGGTCCGCGGTTGCCCAGGTCTACGAAGATGCGGCGACGGATTATGGCGATATCAAGCATGACGGCGGCCAGTTGCTCAACGCCGCTCTGACTACCGTTGCCAAGCAGGTGGACACCCAGGGTGAGGGGCACGCCGTCCTGATCTTCAACTCGTTGCCCTGGGAACGGGCCGGCCTCGTTTCCCTGGATGCGGGGACGTTCGCCGGGCTCAAGCATTTCAGGATCGTCGACGCCGACGGGCACTCCGTACCCTATCAGCTCGAGGAAGAAGCCGGGACTGCCAAGGTACTCTTCTTTGCCGATAAAGTGCCGGGTTTGGGGTACACGGAGTATCGCGGTGTGTCCAGCGATGAGGAGCCCAGGTTTGCCACTGACCTCGTGGTCTCGGGGCTCACCTTGGCCAACAGCCAGGTGGAAGTTGCCATTGACCCCGACTCCGGCAACTTGAAATCACTGACGAAGAAAGGTATGGAAACCAACTTTCTGCGGGAAGACAATCCGGGCGCGGCGCTGGAAGTTTGGGAAGACAAGCCCCCCAAGGCCCCCGCAGGCGAGCCGGCGTGGAACATCTATCTTGGGGCGGATAATAAGCTGGATAAAGCCGACAGTGTGAAGGTGGTCGAAACGGGACCCATCCGCGCCGTGGTGCAAGTGAAGAAGCGGTTTGGCGCGTCAACGTTCTGGGAGAATATCGTTCTTTACAGCCACGCGGACCGCGTGGATTTCGAACTCAGTGTCGACTGGCACGAAAAGTACCGCTTCGCCAAAGTGGCATTCCCGCTCAACCTCAAGAGTGTCTACGCCACCTACGAGATTCCCTACGGCGCCATTCAACGGTTCGATTACACGTTGCAAGTGGATCCCGGGATCCGCCTGACCGCGCCGGCGCGGGGCTGGGAAATCGCCGATCGCACCAAATTTGAAGTATCAGGGCAGCGTTGGGCGGACGTCAGCAACCAACCCGGCGATTACGGGGTCACCCTGCTCAACGATTCGAAGTATGGATTCTCGTACCAGGAGAATACCCTGCGCATGAGCCTGATCCGCGGTCCACGCCGCGGCTACCCGGATTACCCCAAGAACGACACCTGGTCCGACCAGTCGGACGAACCGATTGTGGGCATCCACCACATCAAGTACGCGCTCGTTCCTCATGGCGGCGCCTGGCAGGACGCGAACGCCACGCGGCGAGGCGCTGAGTTCAACACTCCGCTGCTGCCAAAACCCGAGCCCTCCCACGACGGACAGCTTGCCACCTCCTACAGCGTGCTCGACGTAGCCCCGTCGAGTGTCGCCGTGGAATCGGTGAAGAAAGCCGAGGACACCAACGAGTACATTGTCCGCCTGTATGAGACGGAGGACAAAGCCACGACCGCCATCCTTAACTTCGCGCGCACTCCCAAGGCCGCGAGTGAAACCGACATGATGGAATGGGATCAGTTCGTACCTTCGGAATCGTTTGCGATCCAGGGCACAAAGGTCATTGTGCCTGTGAAGCCCTTCGAAGTGAAAACCATTCGGGTGGGGTTCTGAAATGGAGAAAAAACTGTAATTTGCCTGCCTCCTCCGATGGCTTGCGCCCTGGGCTACTCTCTCTCGCCCCTTGTCGGGGCTCAAGGCATGGCTTTCCAAACCGCGTGAAAAATCCAGCTTTACTCAAGGTTGGCGTGCCGGGCGAACATCTCTGCTGCGGTGACCTTGTAGGTCTGCATCAGAACAAGCACCAACGCATCCAAAAGCAAAAAGAGGCATTGCTCGAAAAGAGAGCCCATCGGTTGAATAGACTGACCATCCGGAGTGGAGATTCGCGCCTTGGGCGAGGAGGCTGGTATCACCACGACGGAATTCGCCCGTTGCGCCATGGGGGAATTCGGGTCAATCGTGAAAAGCACGATTTTCGCTCCGATTTCCTTGGCCGGCTCGGCCAACGCCAGCAAGCTTGCCGTCGTGCCGGAACCCGAACCTATAATCAAGCAATCCCCGGCGCCAATCGGGGGAGTGGTGCTTTCGCCGACCAGGTGCGCGTCGATCCCCAGATGCATCAGACGCATCGCGAACCCTCGGATTCCCAGGGCGCTGCGCCCGCTTCCCGCCAGAAACACCCTTCCGGCGCTGGTGATCGTCAGCAGAGCTTGCTCAATGCTTTCTTGACGCACTTTCCCCAGGCACTCATCAATTTCCCTCACCATTTTCGCAAATACGTCCTTGATGTCGGAAATCATCGCCATCTCTCAGCCCCAGGTTGTGTATCCCCCAATCAAAAACCGTCAATCCATTCCTCCAGTTCTTTCATGATCGTGCGAGCAGCCTTCCCGGGATCAGGTTGGTCGGTGATGCCGCTTCCCACCACCACGATATCCGCGCCCTTTGACAAAGCCTGCCTGACGGAATCGGAGGTGAGCCCGCCGGCGATCGCCAATTGGCAGGTGACTGCTGGCCGGACGACCTCCAGGAGGTAGAGGATGTCTTCATCGGGACCGCGACGGTCAAAGGCCGTATGCAGGCAGAGGATGGGTACCCGCATGACGCTCAGTTCGATCGCCCTGGCCACCGGGTCGCGAACATTGATGAGATCAGCCATCACCTGTCCGCCGTGACCCGCTGCAGCCTCGAGCGTGCCACGGATGGTCAGATCGTCGGCGGCCGCGAGCACCGTGACGATGTCGGCCCCTTGCTTAAACGCGATCGTGGCCTCAATTTTGCCTGCATCCATGATCTTGAGGTCGGCCAGGTATTTCTTGCCCGGAAATCTGGCCTTGATCGTCTCCAGGGCACTTAATCCCTCTCCCATAATCAGAGGCGTCCCGATCTCAATGATGTCCACATGAGGATAGACTTGGCCGACCATCTCCAGCGCCTGTTCGGTGCTCAGAGCATCGATGGCAACCTGAAGCAGCGGCCTTGATTTGAAATTCAAGTTCGTTGATTCCTGGTGGTAGTGTCCCATCTCGCCCAACACGTCATTCCAAGGGGTAGCGCAGACCTGCTTCCCATGATTCCATAATGGCGTCGGCTCCTTCCGGCCGGTAGACTTGGTTGTGTCGAGACCAAGGCGCGCCGGGAAAGGAGCCGAACATATTATCGGATGTGATTTGCATACGCGCTACCAGCAAATTGCCATGTTGGATACGACGACGGGGGAGGTGGTAACACGGCGGTTGGAACACGAGAACGGAGAAGCCCGCGCCTTTTACAACAGCTTGGCGGGGCCGGTGCGAGTGGGAATCGAACGCGGGTTACACGCAGTGGTTCGAGCGGATGCTGAACGAGCTGGGGCACGAACTGTGGTTCGGGGATGCGGCAAGGATTCGGGCGCGGGCGGTGCGGCGGCAGAAGACCGACAGTCGCGATGCCGAGCACATCCTGGATCTGGGCAAGCGGGGACAAGCGCCAACCGTCTGCGATGGACTGCTTTTGGGGCCGTTGAACCGATCCCTGCTCGCGGGGGTGGTGGTGTCCTTGAAAGGACACTTGACAGGGCCGATGCCATTATAGAAGGTCCGCGGTACGTTCTTCGTCCTGATGGTTGTGCCTGTTGGCTCAGGCCTCAGATCCTCGTATTCCCGTCTGTCGGCAGCCGTGCCCGATCGATCGCCAGGCCGCACCGCCTCTCTTGTTCCACTCCATCCACAACCGCGTACTCAATGGCACTCGACCATCTCCACTCCTCCGCCCTCTTCGCCAAACCTCGACGCGCGCGGTTCAGATAGATGTATTCCACCTTCTCATGGTACTCCCTCGTCGTCCGCAACGCCTGGAAGCTTGCCCAGAGCCACCGCGCTCGCACGACGCCTCTCTCTCAAAGAAGAACTTGACTGTTGGATAACCTTATGATAGGCTACCTTCGCATGTGAAAACGACGCGTCAAGGGTCGTCTTCCACGACGGCGGGCGGCAAAGCAAGATTGGAGGTTCGAGATTCAGGATTTGACATTCAAGCGACGGGCCCCGCGTGGAAGATTGGGATTCGAGATTTGAGACTCAGGAAATTCGACAAAGCGGAACAATCCAGGGAACGAAGGTCTGAGACTGAGAATGCGGAAGACTGTAGATCGGGGCGGAAGCAAGGAGTCCAAGTCTCATGACGTGGAGGGTGGGGCACGCAAAACTGTGTTGTGGCCAAGAGCGGGCGGAGACGCCCGCCCTTCCAGACAAAAGGATGAGATGAGCCAGGCATCGAGGCCAAGGTCGCTTCAGAAGTGTGAGGAATCCAAGCCGGAAGGAGGGGGATACTCCAACGAAGCGAGGAAGTGCTTTAGAATGAGTAGATGTGTAGATATCCATACTATCAGGAAATCAGGCGGAGCGAGCTTCCCATTGGAAGGTTGTAGTGTTTCAGCGAGACCGTGGGCGCTGGCTCCGATGGCTCGCGACGGAAGTGATCGCCCATCCTCCTGGAGGGCCATCCCAACCGTGGATGGGCAACAAACATGGCTCGCTACCTGTCGGGAGCTTGGTGGGCAGAAGACCGGAATGCCAACCGAACACAAATTCAGTTGCGATGGGAAGCCACGGCTCCCCGGCGATCCAAGGGAAGCTCGCACAAGGGCAGCCCGGACAAGGAGGAACGCTCATCGATTTCGTCGGAACGAACCCAAATTATATTGATATGATTAGAGATCTTGGTTTCGGTTTTCGGGACCGAACCCAAAAAGCCACCATGTTACTGAAAACAAGCGGCTTGTTCTGTGGAAAGCCAACAAGTGCTTGAAAAATATGATGGTTAACGTTGATTGCCGATTTTGTCGAGGGGTGCGAATGCCCAATGGGATCACGAGGTTGCGTGGTTCCCCATCCCAACGCTTCTTCTTTCGAGTTTCGAAATGCCCCGATCCGATTGCAGAAAGACGAAAGGGCAAAGGGTTAGGGATAAAGGGTAAAAGAAAAGTGTTTGACTTTTAATATCGCGATATGGTATATAATGAAGTTGGCGGCATCGCTAGGGTGATTGGCGACGTTACCGCAGGTTAGGGAGGGGAGAACAGTCGCAAGTGGGGTTAGGGGAGGAAGTTTGTCAACGGAGGCGCGAGGCCCGGGGGTAAGATTATTAAAATGAAGCGTATTCACTCAAAGAAGTCCACCCGGCCAGATGTCGAGCGCAGGCGCGCCAATGGCTCGAAGGCGGCTGCTGGCTCCACCAATGGATCATCAAGATCCGGGGCACGGTCCGGAGTGGCTTCGGGCAACGGGAATGGGTCCAAGTCGATGCGACAAACACAGGGCCGTCCGCCCGCAGGCGTTTTCCCCCGTTTAGGCACCGGGGTTCACGTGAATCCTTTGGGGGGGCGTCGCGATCCGCAGTACGTTTCCGCCCTGCGGAGCTTCGACATCGCTTCGCGATTCTTCAGGAAACAGGAGTACGGAAAGGCCAAGGAAATCTTCGAGAAGCTGGCGGCCACCGCTCCGCCTGAACTTGCTGAGCGGGCAGGGCTTCACTTACGCCTGTGCCAGAGCCGGACGCGGCGGCCCGGACCGCTTCCCAAAACCGCGGCGGATTACTATGTGGTGGGGGTGGCGGAGCTGAACAGCCGTAATCTGGACTCCGCCATCGGCCACCTGGAGCGCGCCGACAAACTGGAGCCGGAGCGCGAGGACATCCAGTACGCCCTGGCGGCCGCCCACGCTTTGCAAGGCAACGTGGAACAAGCACTGGCGCACCTCGAAGCCACCGTCGCCTTGCGGCCGGCCAACAGTTTCCAGGTTCGCCAGGACGAAGATTTTGCCTCGCTGGCGGACGACCCGCGCTTCCGGACGCTGGTTTATGAGAACGGCGGTCCCACGCCGCGCCGCGTCTGAATCGGCGGCGGGGGGCGGCGGGCGGGCCGGCGCCATCGGCCCGCCGTTCCGGGCCGCCACTTTCCCGCCCGTTTTGTAGGCTACATTTGTCGCCAAATCGAACCCATCGACCACTCTCCCCGGCTATGAAGGTGCTGGCCATTGGCGGAGGCACGGGACTCGCCACCCTGCTGCGGGGATTCAAGGCCCACGTTCGCCGGTCGGGCGGCGCCGCCCCGCGGTCGCCCGGGATTTCGCGCCTGACGGCGGTGGTCACCGTCACCGATGAAGGCGGCAGCTCGGGGCGCTTGCGCCGTGAGTTCCGCATCCTCCCCCCCGGCGACATTCGCAACTGCATGGTGGCCCTGGCGGAAGATGAAACCTTCATCACCCGCCTTTTCAACTACCGCTTCTCCAGCGGCCATGGCCTCCAGGGTCACAGCTTTGGCAACCTCTTCCTCACCGCGCTCACTCACCTCACCCACGATTTCGCCCAGGCGGTGAAGGTTTCCAGCGAAGTGCTGGCCATTTGCGGCGAGATCTTCCCCGCCACCCTGGACGATGTGCGGCTGCAAGCGAAGCTGCGCGACGGCCGTACCGTCGCTGGCGAGAAGGCCATCACCAAGACCGCCTCGCCCATCGAACGGCTGGAGATTGTCCCTTCGGGGTGTCGCCCGCTGCCCGAGACGCTGGCGGCAATTGAAGCGGCTGACCTCATCACCCTCGGCCCGGGCTCCCTCTACACGTCGCTCATCCCCAACCTTCTGGTGCGGGGTATTCCGGAGGCGATCGGGCGTTCCCGGGCGCTCAAGGTTTACGTCTGCAACCTGATGACGCAGCCCGGCGAGACACGGCGCTGCACGGCTTCCGACCACGTGCGGGCCATTCAACAGCACAGCGGACGGAGAGTGTTCGACTATGTGCTGCTGAACACTCGAAGCTTCTCCCCGGCTCTGCGGCGGCGGTATGCCGCGCAGCGCGCCGAACCGGTGGTGAACGACCTTGACGAGATCCGCGCTCTGGGCGTCGAGCCAGTCACTGCGAACCTGCTCGGCGAAGATCGCGTGGCCCGGCACGATCCTCGCCGCCTGGCCCAGTTTCTGCTCGACCTCGCCGCCAAAGGGAAAAAGGGGAGGGGGCGGGAAACCGGTAGAAAGAAAAGGCCGTGAGTCGGATCGCGGCTTTCGAATTTCGGGTCTCGAATGGAGCGATTCTCGACGGACGGGTGTATACTTCGTCGTTCCGAAACGTGCCCCGTCTAACGGGAGGTGCCATATCGTGATCTTCATCCGCCGTTTGCTCTCGCTTGGCTTCGCCGTCGGGGCGTGCACGCTGGTCTTTGCGTGGCTCGCTCCCGATCGAATTCACGGCCAGCAGATTGATCCCGGGCTTTTCTCCGGCATGCACTGGCGCATGATCGGACCCTTTCGCGGCGGCCGCGCCATCACCGCCACCGGCGTACCCGGCCAGCCCAGCGTGTTTTACTTCGGCGCGGTGGGAGGCGGGGTGTGGAAGACCACCAACGCGGGGCGTACCTGGACGCCGATCTTCGACGCCGAGCCCATCGCCTCCATCGGGGCCATTGCCGTGGCGCCTTCCAACCCGAACGTGATCTATGTCGGTTCCGGCGAAGCGGACATGCGCGACGATATCTCCTACGGCAACGGCATGTACAAGTCCACGGACGCGGGCAACACGTGGACGCGGATCGGTCTCGAAGACAGCCGCCAGATCGGTCGGATTGTGGTGGACCCTCGCAATCCGGATCGCGTGTTTGTGGCGGCGCTGGGGCACGCCTACGGGTCGAACCCCGAGCGCGGCGTCTTTCGATCCACCGACGGCGGCCTGAGCTGGCAGAAAGTGCTCTTCAAGGATGAGAACACGGGAGCCATCGATTTGGATCTCGATCCCCGCGATTCGCGCACCGTTTACGCCGCGCTATGGCAGACGCGCCGGCCGCCCTGGGAGGTCTACCCGCCTTCGTACGGAACGGGCAGCGGACTCTACAAGTCTACGGACGGCGGCGACACTTGGCAGCAGATCACGGGTCACGGGCTGCCATCGGACGGGCTCGGTCGGATGGGCATCGCCATCGCTCCCACCGCCCCCGATCGAGTTTATATGATTGTCGACGCCAAGGAAGGCGGCGTCTACCGTTCCGACGACGCGGGCGCCAACTGGCAGCGGACGGACTCCGAGTCGCGCATCTGGGGACGCGGCTGGTATTTCGGCGGCATCACCGCCGACCCCAAGAATCCCGACGTGGTCTACGTGTGCAATACGTCTACTTACCGGTCCACCGACGGCGGCAAGAGCTTTGACGCCATCAAAGGGGATCCTACCGGCGATGACTTTCATAATCTATGGATTTATCCCGACGATCCCGCCCGCATGATCCTCTCGAGCGACCAGGGTGTGGTGATCACGGTCGACGCGGCGAAAACCTGGACCTCCTGGTACAACCAGCCCACGGCCCAGTTCTACCACGTGAGTACGGACACTCACTTCCCCTACTGGGTCTGTGGGGCGCAGCAGGATTCGGGCTCCGCCTGCACGTCGAGCCGCAGCCACGGCGGAAGCATCAGCTTTCGCGACTGGCGGACGATCGGAGTGGGGGGCGAGAGCCACTACGTCGCGCCCGACCCGCTCGACCCCAACATCCTCTATGGCGGGTCGTTTGGCGCTGCCGTCGGCAAGTTCAACCTCACCACGGGCGAAACTCAGGACATTGCGCCGTCGCTCGCCCATCCCGGCAACTACCGGCATACCTGGACGCTGCCCACGGTGATCTCTCCGCGCGACCCCCACGAGCTTTACTTCAGCACGCAGATCCTCTTTCGCACCAAGGACGGCGGCAGCACCTGGCAGGTGCTGAGCCCCGACCTGACGCGCGAGGATCCCGGCGCGCCGCCCAACCTCGATCCGGTGACCGCGGCCGACGTCAGCGCGGGCGAAGGAAAACGACGCGGCGTGATCTACACGATTGCGCCGTCTCCGCTGGTCGCCGGCGAAATCTGGGTCGGCACCGACGACGGACTCATCCAGGTCACGCGGGACGACGGGAAGACGTGGCACAATGTCACTCCGCCCGAGCTCACGCCTTGGTCGAAGGTCGGCATTCTCGACGCGTCGCGTCACGATGGCAATACTGTCTATGCGGCCATCGACCGGCACCGCCTGGAAGACCTGGAGCCCCACATCTACCGCACCCACGACGGCGGCAAGACCTGGCAGGAGATCGCGAAGGGCATCCCCGATGGAAGCTACGTCAACGCCGTGCGTGAAGATCCGGTGCGGAAGGGCTTGCTCTATGCGGGTACCGAGACCGGTGTGTTCGTTTCCTTCAACGACGGCGACGAATGGCAGCCGCTGCAATTGAACCTGCCCAACTGCTCGGTGCGCGACCTGGTGATTCACAATGACGATCTCGTCATCGCCACCCACGGACGCTCATTCTGGATTCTTGACGACGTGACCCCGTTGCGCCAGGCCGGTGCCGAGGTAGCCGGCGCCCCGGCGTACCTTTTCCGGCCGGAAACAGCCTATCGCGTTCGCCCCGGCTCCTTTGAAGGAACACCGCTCCCGGCCGATGAGCCGCAAGGGGAGAATCCTCCCGACGGGGCCCTGATCGACTACTATCTCCGATCGGCAACCGGCGGGCCGGTCGCCCTCGAGGTGCTGGACTCCGCCGGCAAGTTGGTGCGCCGCTATTCGAGCGAAGACAAACCGCCCCAGATCGACCCGAAGCGGCTGCCGTTTACCACCTACTGGAGTCGTAGGCCCCTCGCTCTCTCCGCGGAAACCGGCATGCATCGCTTCGTGTGGGACCTGCATTATCCCAGCGCACCCGGCGGTAATCCGATGATGAGGACTTTCGGAATGGGCGCTGGCCCGTGGGCGCCGCCCGGTCAGTATCAGGTGAAACTGACCGTCAACGGCCAGAGTTACCTCCAGCCGCTGACGCTAAAGATGGACCCGCGGGTGAAGACGCCGCAGGCCGACTTGGTGAAGCAGTTTGACGTGGCGCGCGAGATCGGCAACGCGCAGGCTCAGGTCGGCGCTGCCTCCCGCTTGGCTAACCACTTGCATGAGCAGCTTCAGTCGCTCGCCTCCAGAGAGGGTGACCGGAAGCCACTCGCCGACCAAATCAGAGCGCTTGATCGCAAGACGATGGCGCTTGCTGGCGGCACCTCCAGCCCCAGCCCCTTCGAGGAAGCGGCACCTTCAGCTCCGGCTGTGGTGACCCTTCGTTCTTTGACCAGTGCCCTGAGCGATGTCCTGCGGGCCGTGCAAAGCGCCGATGTCGCTCCCTCGGGCGACGCGCTGGTCGTTTTCCACCGCGACCAACAGGCGATGCAGAAGGTCCTCGCGCAGTGGAACGACATCAAGAGCAAGGACGTGCCCACACTCAACGCGTTCCTGAAGCAGGCGAACTTGCAACCCGTGTCACTGGAGGAAAGGAACAGGTAGTGGCCGTACTCCGACGACGCCCATGCCATTGGCTGCGTTGCTGGTCAGTGGATACTCGTCATTGCTTTTATGTTGTCGTCGTACATTCTGCGCATGGCCGAAGCCGGTAATCGCACGGCTTTCATCGAGGAAGGTCCCTACCGCGCTCGTGCTTACACTTATGCCCGGGTATTGGAGCGTGCGCTCGCCTTCGCCGATTGGTTGGGGAAACAGCAGACGTTGAAATCGACGGCCGCCGATGGCCGCGAGGCCCCGCGAATAGTGATTTGGGCCCCGCCCTCCGCCCGCTGGATCATGGCTTTTTACGGCTGCTTGGTAGCGGGCCGCGTGGTGGTGCCGGTGGACGCCGGCTTCTCGTTTGACTTCGTCGAGCGCGTGGCCGCACAGACTCAGGCATCGCTGATCGTGATGGGGAAGCAAGGCCTCGCGCCGATGCACCACGCTGGAAACAGCTTGGCCAACGAGAGTCTCTACGCGACGTTCCAACTGGCCGAACTCGATGCGCTGCCGGCGGTCGCAGACAGACACGCCCAGCCTGGCCCGGCGGCCAGAGTCCGCCGCTGGCCTAGCGACGCATTGGCCGAGATCATTTACACCTCGGGCACCACGGCGGAGCCCCGCGGCGTGATGATCACGCATGGAAATCTGCTGGCAAACCTCGAACCCGTCGAGCGGGAAATACGCAAGCGCCGCTGGCTGGCCGTTCCGTTTCGGCCCCTTCGTTTTCTGCACCTGATTCCTCTCAGCCACCTTTTCGGACAGATCATGGGACTGTTCATCCCACAGTTCCTCCAGGGGGTGGTCGTGTTTCCGGAGAGCCAGGCGCCCTCGGAGCTGGCGCGAATCATCAAGAAACGCCGGATCTCAGTGATGGTCTCGGTGCCACAGCAGTTAGAGGCGCTCGGAGATTGGGCGCTGGCGACAAATCAGAAATCAGAAATCAGCAATCAGGAACAAAGCGAAGAAGACGTGGGGAGGGAAGGTAAACTCAGCGCTGCGGGTACGCAGCAGCTATCAAT
>Ga0335078_10009513_pt1 | contig 14407 bp, 10 predicted proteins | sample Lox_Sample_32_FD_206711 | JGI IMG/M metagenome (GOLD analysis project Ga0335078, IMG submission 206711) | Soil microbial communities from Loxahatchee National Wildlife Refuge, Florida, United States - Lox_Sample_3.2 | ecosystem: Environmental > Terrestrial > Soil > Wetlands | place: USA...
CGCAACGAGCTTCATGAGAGAATCGACATTGCCCCGGATGACGCCGTCGCTTGCTTCCATCCGCTGGATGGTCGGCAGCGAAAGCCCGGCCGCTTCCGCGAGCTGGCGCTGGTCTATCCCGAGCAGCGCGCGGCAGGCACGTAGTTGCCCGGCAGTGATCATTCCGGCCCCTGTCAGACCTCACGGATACAATCAATATGTTGCAATATAGAATTTAGCTTGTGATGCTTCAAGCATTAATTTATGGTTGCAAAGCTTCATTCCCGGATTGCATGACGGTCGAGGCATGAAAGTCACGCCCAGAGACGTCGACGCGTTTGATCGCGCGTATTGCGATCGAATACGTGATGCTGTCTGGCAGACCATCATCGTCGCATCCCGCGATCCCGCGACGCAAATCGCGCAGCTCCGCAATTATGAAATTTATGACGCGCTGCTTCAGCTGCAGGCCATGATTCTTGCCAGCTCGAAGGAGGCGGGATCGCCGGCCAAAATGCGCGGCATAGGCAATGAATTCGCGAAAAGGCTTGCTCGCCTGGTTGCTGAGTTCAAAAAATCATACGACCGCGAGGGCCTGCCATTCGGCGTCGTGCACACCGACGAGATGCAATGATCGGTGAGCCAATCCGAAGTCCGACGATGAGCGTGACGTGGCGGATTTTGCGCCAAGTCAATGTCGGGCCGCCTCGCAACTGTCATGAAATGGCGTCTTCCGCGCAATCCTCGCATGGCGACGAACATGGAACGCGATGCACGCAAGTCCGCCACCGCGCAGTGCGAATCCAGCAATTTGGTCCAATCGCCGTCGCCATGTTGCTGCCCGGCGCCGGGCACGACTAACAAGATCGATCGGTTCCTGAGAACGGAGCTGACCGAATCGCCCTGCCTCGTCATGGACCTTGACGTCGTCCGCGCCAAGTATGCCGCTCTTGGCGCATTGTTCCCCGAAGCGACGCTCTATTACGCCGTGAAGGCTAATCCAGCGGCAGGCGTACTGGCGGCACTAGCTGCGCTCGGCGCCAGATTCGACATTGCCAGCGCGGGCGAGATGGATCGCTGCCGCGCACTCGGAATCTCGGCAGACCGTTTCTCGTTCGGAAATACCGTCAAACGCGAACACGAAATCTTTCGCGCCCATAGGAGCGGGGTCGATTTGTTTGCCTTTGATAGTATCGGTGAACTCGAAAAGATCGGCCGTGCAGCTCCCGGCGCTCGGGTATTTTGCCGCATGCTGATCGATGCCAAGGGAGCTGATTGGCCCTTAACGCGGAAGTTCGGCTGCGACCCGCAGATGGCGGCCGAATTGCTAAAGCGCGCGAGAGAGCTGGGACTGCGGCCGTGTGGTTTATCCTTTCACGTCGGCTCGCAGCAGACCGACCCCTCTCAATGGCGCGCTGCAATCGGCGCTGCATCGGGAATCTTCCGTGCTTGCGCCGGCAGCGGCCTTGAGCTTGACTTCCTGAATCTCGGGGGTGGTTTGCCAGCGCAGTATCGCACCCCGATCCCGCCCCTTGAAGATTACGCGGGGACCATCGACGCTGCCTTGCGCGAGCATTTTGCCGCCGCACGGCCGCAAATCGTCGTCGAGCCCGGGCGCTATCTGGTCGGCGACGCCGGCGTCCTCCGCTCCACGGTATTGCTGGTTGCAAGGAAGTCGCAGCGGGCGCTGAGGCGCTGGGTCTACCTCGATGCCGGGCGGTATAACGGGCTACCCGAGACCCAGGGCGAGCGAATCCACTATCGCATCCGCACGCCGCACGATGGGTTGCCGGCAACGCCAGTGGTGCTCGCGGGCCCTACTTGCGACAGCACTGACATCATTTACGAGCATGCCGGTTACGAGCTGCCGCGCGATCTAGCAATCGGAGATCCGATCGATTTCCTTTCAGGCGGCGCCTACACGGCAAGCTATGCGTCGGTGGAGTTCAATGGCTTTGCGCCCATCCGCACCTATTGCGTCTGACGCCTCGCAGCAGCCGTCCAGACGAACGGATGCGATTCGGCGGCGCGTGGTCATTATGGGTGCTGCAGGCCGTGATTTCCATGATTTCAACGTGGTTTATCGCGGCGATCCGCACAAGGAAGTCGTGGCCTTCACTGCCGCGCAGATCCCTGGCATTGGCGGCCGCATCTATCCACCGGCGCTTGCCGGCCCGCTTTATCCGCATGGCATTCCAATCCTGGAAGAGGCAGAGCTGGAGTCGCTATGCCGCGCCCAAGCCGTGGATGAAGTGGTGTTCGCCTACAGCGACGTGCCGCATGAATATGTGATGCATGCCGCCTCGCGCGCGCTCTCGGTTGGCGCCGACTTCGTCTTGCTGGGACCTGCGCGAACTTATCTTTATTCATCACTGCCGGTGATCGCCGTTTGTGCGACGAGAACGGGGTGCGGCAAATCCGCAGTGGCGCGCTTCATTGCGGGTCATCTGCGTAGCCGGGGCCATCGGACAATCGTCATTCGACATCCGATGCCATATGGAAATCTGATCAGAGAGCGTGTTCAGCGCTTTGCCTCGCTTGCCGACCTCGATGCGGCGCAATGTACGGCCGAAGAGCGCGAAGAATATGAGCCGCATATTGCCGCCGGCGATGTGGTGTTTGCCGGCGTCGATTATGCCGATATTTTGCATGTGGCCGAACGCGAGGCTGAGATCATCGTATGGGATGGCGGAAACAACGATTTTCCGTTTATCAGGCCGGACTTGCTCATTGCCGTTGCGGATGCGTTGCGCCCACGGCAAGTCGCCACCCATCATCCGGGTGAGACGGTGGCGCGCATGGCTGACGTATTCGTTCTCAACAAAGTCGATTCAGCACCTGCCAGCGATGTGGAGATCGCCATGGCCGAACTGCGGACGGTCAATTCGCGGGCGCCCATTGTCCGTGCGGCTTCACCAATCCGGCTTAGTGATGCGCAGGCGGTGCGAGGACTGCGCGTACTCGTCGTCGAGGATGGACCAACCATTACGCATGGCGGAATGCCCTATGGCGCAGGTTACGTCGCGGCCGTAGCCGCGGGCGCCGCTGAGATTGTCGATCCGCGGCTGTCGGCGGCTGCCGAATTTGCCGAAACCTATAAGAAGTTTCCACACATCGGAAAGGTCCTGCCGGCGCTCGGATATGGCGCCGCACAGGTGCAGGCCCTGGCACAGACGATCAATGCCTCCGATGCGGACGTTATCGTATCGGCGACTCCGATCGATCTCGCCCGGCTTGTCCAGAGCAATAAAACCATCGTACGCGCAACCTATGGATATGCCGAAACTAGCGAACCGAGACTGTCCGCCTTCGTTGATTCATTCGTCGACGAGAAGCTGAGAACTGATTGACTGAGCACCACAGCAAAGCACGTCGTGAGGCGAGACTCCCTCGCCCGCCTTTGCGCCGGGGGCCAGGCAATCGATTCGCTGCCTGTGAAATTACCAAGCCGCGAACAGGCAGATCAGGCCGACCGGAATGGCGACAAGGCCCACAAAGATCCAGGTTCGGTGCGCATGCGCGTCATTGGGCGTGCGGAACAGCTGGGCCAGCAGCCAGATGCAGACGGCGATGCCCAGGATGAGGCGAAGGAAGTCGCGCGGATTGTCATAAGAGTCCCAGAACGTCGAGCTTTGCGGCAGGCTGACGCGAACCGTCACCGCAATCAGAATAAAGATGAACGCCGCGCGCAGGAGCAGGGCGGGGATACGCAAGGCTAAAGGGGATTTGGACGCTGGCAAGCCTGCTGCCCCGAATAGAAATTTCTTCTGCAAAAATATATATTTAATATCCGATGCAAAAGCGAGACGGCCTCGCCGTCTTTACACAGTCGAACGGCTCAGTGCCTCGGCCGAATCGCCGAGCCATTGATGCCGGGAAATGGCTTGGCCTGGCCTCCGATTGCGGCGGGCATGTTGCCGCGGCGCGCGATGCTGCTGCCGTCGATCGTTGACCGTGGGGCGACCGGCTCCGCCGTGATCGAGTGCGTCCGTAAGGGAGCGAGAGCTGCATTGCGCGGACCGTTGGCTGCGTTACCTGCAGCTTCGCCGCTGCGCGTGGTGATGATCGGGTTTGTCACAGCTGGACTGCCGCTTTGCGATGGCGTACGCGCGGCCGGCTGTGGGGGCGGTGGAAGCGTCTCGCCAATGGCGTTGCGGTTGGCCAGTCCGCTGGGCCGGCGGATGCGCGGCGGCAGTAGCCGCCGACCCGTGGGCGAGTGCAGAAGCGGATTTTGCTTCCTGTCGTTGGCGCGGCGCGGCTGCGGCGGCACAGTAATGCGGGTGTCGACAGCGCCGAGGTCTTTCATGCGAATCTCAGGCGTATCGGCGCCTTTTGCTGGCGACCCTTTGCCCTTGTCCTTCGGACCATGGCTGGAATGTCCGCCGACGACGTCTTCCTTCGCGCCGCGATCGCCATGCTCTGTGGGTGGCGCCGCGGGGACGTTGCCGTTCGGAACGGCGTGATCGACTTTCGGCGCAATCTGGTCGTCAGGTTTTGCCGCGCCGCCCGAGGGTTGCGCATCAGCGCTCACAGCAGCCATGCCGATGCAAAGCGGCGCAACAAGCCCGACCGCGAAACGAAGGCTGCGCCGCATCGGCATGGCCAGTCACTCAACCGGTTCCGCAACGTCCGCAGATGCGGCGGGTGTCCCGTCGCGCTGCTCGCGCAGGAACAGCGTCTGCAACGCTGGCACCACGACCAGCAGCATGATCGGCCCGATCAGCATGCCGCCCACGATCACGGTCGCCAGCGGGCGCTGCACCTGGCTGCCGATGCCCGTGGAAATCGCCGCCGGCAACAATCCGATACAGGCCGACAGCGTCATCATCAGGATCGGTCGCATCTGCTCCTGGACGGCGTGAAACATGGCCTCGATCGGCGACACGTTGCTGCGCACCACCCGGTAGTAGCCGTTGAGGATGAGGATGCCGCTCATCACTGATACGCCCATCAGCGAAATGAAGCCGATCGCTGCCGAAATGCTGAAATCCAAGCCAGCGACATAAAGCGCCGCCAAGCCGCCCGATACCGCGAACGGCAGCCCAAGCAGCGCCAGCATGCTGTCGCGCCAGGAATTGAACAGCCCATAGAGCAGCACGACAATCATGACGAAGGTAATTGGCAAAATGATTTCCAATCTCCTTTTTGCCTCCTGCAGCCAATCGAACTCGCCGGACCATTCGAGCCGATAACCGTTCGGCAGCTTGACGTCGCGCGCGATGCGCTGCTGCGCCTCTTCCACCGCGCCCGCGAGATCGCGACCGCGCACGCTGAATTTGATCGGCACGAAGCGCTGGTTGCGCTCCCGGAAGATATAGGAAGCGCCGGTGTCGAGCGAAATATCTGCAAGCTCGCGCAACGGCACGTAGGCGTTGGCGCCGCTCGGCGTTTGATAGCCGACCTTGAGGTTGCGGATGTCGTCGATGTTTTGCCGATATTGCCGGGCAAGCCGGACCACGACGCCGAATTGGCGGTCGGACTCCAGGATTGTGGTCGCGGTGGCGCCACCCAACGCCGCCTGAATGACGGTATTGACGTCGCTGACATTCAATCCGTAGCGCGCGGCCTTTTTACGATCGACCCTGATATTCAGGTTCGGCTGGCCGAGCACCCAAAACGCGCCGAGATCGGTGATGCCCTGAACTTTAGCCAATTCAGGCATGATCTCCCGCGCGATTTTCTCAAGGGTGGCAAGGTCGGGACCGATAATCTTGACCGAGTTGGCGCCCTTGACGCCCGACAGCCCTTCTTCGACATTGTCCTGGATGTATTGCGAGAAATTGAAGTCGACGCCGACAAATTCCTTTTTGAATTGTGCTTGCAGGTCTCTGATCAGATCGTCCTTGTCATAGCCGCGCGGCCATTGGTCGAACGGCTTCAGCGGCACGAAGAATTCGGCATTGAAAAATCCAGCCGGATCGCTGCCATCGTCGGGCCGTCCGTGCTGGGACGTCACCGTAATGACTTCGGGATGCGACACCAGGATTTCGCGGATGCGGCTGACGATCGGTTCACCGGAGCGCAGCGAGATCGTCGGCGGCATGGTGGCGCGTATCCACAGATTGCCCTCTTCAAGCGTTGGCAAGAATTCGCTGCCAAGCCGTGAACCAAGAAACAGGCTGAGCACCAGGAAGGCGAGCCCGATCACGGTGGTAATCGCCCTTTTCTGCAATGACCAGCGCAAGATCGGCGTGTAGAGCGCACGCAGTCGCCGTACCAGGACCGTTTCCACTTCTCTGACCTGCTCGGGCAGCAGCAGCGACGACAGGCACGGCGTAACCGTGAAAGTCGCAAGCAGCGCGCCCACCAGAGCATAGGCGTAGGTACGCGCCATCGGGCCGAAAATCTGACCTTCGACGCCCTGCATCGTGAACAGCGGAATGAAAGCCGCTACGATGATGGCGGTTGAAAAGAATACCGCCCGGTCGATTTGGAGCGCGCTGATCAGCATCAGGCGCAACCGGTCGTTCCAGACCGAACTCTTTAACAGGCCGCCGGGCGTGCGCGTGGGATCGTCGCCCCAACGATCTTCGGCAAGCGCTATGAGCAGCAATTGCCGCGCCTCCGGCGACGCCTGGAAATTCCGATAGATGTTCTCAACCATGATAACGGCTGCATCGACGATGATGCCGAAATCGACGGCGCCCACCGACAGCAGATTGGCGTCTTCACCACGCAGCACCAGAATGATGATGCTGAAGAACAGCGCGAAGGGGATGTTGGCGCCGACGATGAGAGCACTGCGCAGGTCGCCGAGGAAAACCCACTGGATCACGAAGATCAGGAGACAGCCGAAGATCAGATTGTGCAGAACAGTGGCGGTGGTGACGTTAACAAGCGTGGAGCGGTCGTAATACGGCACGAGCTTCACGCCGGGCGGCAGACTGCCGTCGGTGTTCATCTTCTCAATTTCATCCCGCACGCGCGGCAGCACATCGTTGGTGTGCAGCGTGCGGTTCATGACCACGATAGCGGCGACGATGTCGTCCTGGTGGTCGCGCCCGGCCTCGCCGAGCCGCGGCACGAAACCGACGGACACGTTGGCGACATCCTTCACAAAGATCGGTACGCCTTTGAATTGACCGAGCGGCACGTTCTCGATGTCGGCAACGTGATAGCCCTGCGTCAAGTCGGTGGCGCCGCCGCTGTTCATCAGGCCGACGCCGCGAATGTTGACCGATTGTTGGCCGATATCGATGGTGCGGCCGCCGACATTGATGTTGGCATTGCCGATGGCGCTGATGATCTGTGGCAGCGTGATGTTGTAGGCGTCGAGTTTATGCAAATCGACATCGACGTCGTATTGCTTGGTGGTGCCACCCCAGGTGTTGACCTGCACCACGCCCGGCACAGTAAGCAGCCGGCGCTGTACGATCCAATCCTGGACCGTGCGGAGATTGGTCAACCCGAAATGCGGCGGTCCCGTCACCTGATAGCGATAGACTTCGCCGACCAGACTGCTGCCCTGAATAATCGGCGTGACGCTGTTCGGCAGGCTGACGTTTTGCTGCAGGTTGATGGCAGTTTGAGTCAGCGCGAAGTAGTAGTCGATTCCATAGCGGAAGGTGACTCGCACGAAAGACAGGCCGTAGAACGAAGTCGAGCGGATGACGTCGACTCCGGGCGTCGTGGCAAGACCGACCTCCATCGGAATGGTGTAGTAGCGCTCCATCTCCTCGGCGGAGAGGCCGGGCGCCTGCGCGGTGATTTCGAGAATAACGGGAGCCGGATTGGGATAGGCTTCTATGTTCAGCCGGGAAAACGCAAACAGGCCGGCGGCCAGGAACACCGCCAAACCGAGCAGAACGAGCGGGCGTCGCGTCAGCCCGAATGTCAGCAGACCTTTCAGCACGGTCCGTGTCCTGCTCCGGCGTTACGCATGCTTACGGCGCGATCGATGGGCGCTCATTGCTCGAGCGCGAGCTGATTGCTCAGGAATATCGCGCCCTCGCTCGCAACCAGCTCGCCGGCTTTGACGCCGTCGAGAATCTGCCAATAGCCGTCGCGCTCTTTCCCGATCTTGATCGTGCGCTGCGTGAAATGCCGCCGGTCGGCGGTCACCCAGGCAGTCATCGTGCCGTCGCCTTCGCGCACAACGCCGTCGATCGGTATCGCGGGTGAGCGTTCGGGAGCGCCGACGTCGATGGTAAAATTTGCGAACATGCCGGCGCGCAATTGGTGCTGTGGGTCTTTGACCTCTGAGCGCACCAACACGCGGCGCGTGTTGGGATCGACTGTCGCGCCGATGGTGGTCACCTTGCCTTCGAATACGCGCTCCGGAAACGCCGCGATCCTGACCTGTTCCGGCTGGCCGACACGAAACGCCGGGCTGTCGTCCTCGGCGACATTGGCCAGCATCCACATCGTGTCGATATTGGCCACGGTGAACGGGGCGGGCGCATTGCCGGGCTGGACGAAAAGCCCGGGGGCGCCGTTGCGCGCGGTGATCCGGCCGTCGATCGGGCTCGGCACGACCAGTGTCGGGTCGGCGATCCGCTGTGCGACGATTTTGTCGATATCGGCGTCGGTCTTGCCAAAGATGCGCACAGCGTCGCGCGCGGCGCGCAGATTGCCCTCAGCGGTCTGTTGTTCGGATATCGCCTGTTCGACGTTCGCCTGCGACACCGCGCGCGTCGTATACAATTCCTGCATCCTTTTCAGATTGCGGTTGCTTAGTTCCAGCACGCCGGCAGTGGAGATCAGCGTCGATTCGGCCTGCAGCAGGTCGGGGCTGTCGATGGTGAACAGCGTTTGTCCCTTCTTCACGTCGTCGCCGACCTCGGCGAACAGCGCAATGATTCGCCCCTGATAAGGGGTGAAAACTTGCACTGCCATGTCCTCGTTGAAGTCGATGCTTCCGATTGCGTCCTTCTCGACCGGGAAGTTGCGCGCCTCGACTGGCCGGACCTTGACCGCATTGAGTTGGCTCGCCGAGAGGTCCACGCTGTTGGGCTCACGCGGTGCCGCGCCCGCACTGGAGGCGGCATTCGCTTTCGTGGTCGCGTCAATTCCTGGCTTGACCGTATGACTAGGGCGCAACGCCCAATAGACAACCGCAGCGGCCGCAATAAATCCGACCGCCGCCGCAGCTTTTGCTCGGCCGCTGACGATACGCAGAGCCATATATTCAGTTACACCGGATTCGCGATTTCCACAGCGAAAATGACCGGGGCCGCGCGGGCCGGTCCACTGTTATTGTTCACAGCAGCACGATTAGTCACAACGACATAAAGACGATAAAATTGCCACCGCGCGTGGGGAGTGGCGGCGCGCCACGGTGTCGGCAGCCTTGGCCGGTGCCGTCATTGATCGAGGAATCATTCGTTCGCCCAGTGAATAATTCGCACTGTGGCAGGCCCGACACAGCCAAGGCCGAATGGTTGGGGGATAATCCGGGTCACCGGGACTTACGCGGTCGCGGCGCGTTCGGGTCGAATTGATCGGCCAGCGTATTTGGCCAAAGTCCAAGTGGCGTTGCAAATTTGGCCATGTCCGTCCAGTCACAAAAGCGTCGTTTTGCGCTAGCTGCCGCCATGGCGTTCGCGGCGATTCTGGGGAGTTGTGCCGTTGGCCCGGATTTTCGCCTTCCCGCGCCGCCTGGCGTCGGCGGCTACACCGGCGAGCGGTTTGCGCTCCACACGACTTCCACCGATACGCCGGGCGGCCAAGCGCAGCATTTCGCGCCAGGCCGCGACCTTCCCCAGGACTGGTGGACACTGTTTCGCTCGCCCGCGCTCAATGCGCTGATCGCGCAGGCGCTGCATAACAATCCTACATTGCAGTCGGCGCAGGCGACGCTGCGCGCCTCCAAGGAGGCGGTGGCCGCTCAGGAAGGCAAATACCTTCCGCTCGTAACGGCCAATTTCAATCCGACGCGCAATCAGACCTCGGCGGCGCTCGCCCCGATACCTTCATCGAATGCGCTGCTCTACAATCTCTACACCGCGCAGGTGCAGGTCTCGTACACGTTTGACGTCTGGGGGCTTAATCGGCGCACTGTCGAATCGGTGCAGGCGCTTGCCGACACGCAGCGCTTTCAGGTCGAGGCCGCCTATCTAACGCTCACGTCGAACGTGGTGCTGGCGGCAATCAACGACGCCGCACTGCGCGGGCAGATGGACGCCGTCAACGAAGAGATCGCGATCAATACCAGGATGCTCGGCATCCTGCGCCAGCAGTTTGACAGCGGCTACGCCAGCCGCAACGACCTCGCCCTGCAGGAGGCCGCATTGGCGCAGGTCAAGGCGACACTGCCGCCGCTGCGCAAAGCGCTGCAGCAAAACCGCGACCTCATCGCGGCCTTGACGGGTACCTATTCAAGCCAGGCGCCGCCCGAAATCTTCCGGCTCGACCGCTTGCGTCTTCCTACCGTGTTGCCGGTGAGCGTGCCGTCGCAATTGATCGAGCAGCGCCCGGATGTGCGCGCCGCCGAAGAACAATTGCATTCGGCGAGCGCCCTGATCGGCGTCGCGACCGCCAACATGCTTCCGAATTTCACGATCAATGCCAACGGCGGTTACATGAATACCGCGCTCGCCGGTCTACTGGCGCCGCAGAACCTGTTCTGGACCTTGTCCGGAAACGCCACGCAGACGCTGTTCGATGGCGGTATCCTGTTCCATCAGCTCAAGCAGGCGAAAGACACCTATCAGGCCGCGGCCTGGACCTACCGGGGCACGGTCATCGGCGCGGTGCAGAACGTTGCCGATTCGCTGCGCGCCATTCAGAACGACGCGGATGCGCTGCGTGCCGCGCGCGACTTCGAACGGGCGGCGAAGATCAGCCTGGACCTCGCGCAACAGCAGATGCAAACCGGCAACGCCAGCGTTCTGGTTCTGCTCACCGCGCAGCAGACCTATCTGCAATCGGTCACAGCCGTGGTGCAGGCGCGCGCCGCGCGCCTGAGCGATACGGCGGCCCTGTTCGCCGCGCTCGGCGGCGGCTGGTGGAACCGGACCGTGCCGCCGGAGCAGAGAATTCTCGACGTCAGCAGCGGCCATGCCGGGGCACCGGCCGAGCGCAATGACGCGGCCCAAGGTGTTCCGGCGCATTGAAGCGCGCATGGACTGAGGCGCATTTTGGGCTATTCTTCGCTGTAGGAGCGCTCAGGGAGAAGACCCCATGGACATCGATGTTGGCCTGCTCGACCATTACAACGTCTCAACCCGCAAGCTCGGGGAGACCATACGGTTTTACGAGGATGTTCTTGGTCTCGAGAACGGGCCACGGCCACCCTTTAATTTCCCCGGGGCTTGGCTCTACAGCGCTGGGCATCCCGTTCTGCACCTTAACGACATTTCGCAGACCGACCGCGAACAGCGCGCCGATTCCGGTGTCATCGATCACGTCGCATTCGGTAGCCGCGGCTTCGAGGCGATGAAAAGGCGACTTACCGGCAAGGGCATCAATTATCGAGTCAACGAGGTTCCCAACAGCACCCGCCGCCAGATCTTCCTGCGCGATCCCAACAACGTCGAGATCGAGCTCAATTTCGACACCAAGAACGAGACGGCCTGACCCTTTCTGGCTGTTCGGTTGGCACAGGCGCCGCACGCCTTCGCAAATGCTGTCGACCATCGTCTGCGCGGCTAGACCAAGTGCAACCTTCCGTCTCCCGCGCGGAAAACCGCACGCTGTCGGCCGCGTTCAGCCGATTTTCGCAATTGTTTCATATCAAGGCGCTTCAGTCAGCGGGCCGGTCTAATCTGCCATGAGCGGGGCCTGGTCGCCTTCACTCCGGCCGCCTTCGCTGTCGTCGATCGGGTTCGCCTTCGGCATATCGATCGGAGGAGATCGGGTGTGGAGCGTCACGCCGAATTACCGGGAGGCAAGGCTTGGCAGCCGCGACGCGCGAACTGGAGAGACCCGCTCGCGCTAGCGCTGATCGTCACGATTATCATCCTCCTCGGATCGGCGGCAGGCCAGATGGTGGCGCCGCTTGCGGCTGGCCGGCAGCCGCAGATTTCGCTGTCACCGTTTGAACTGCCGAACTATGCCCTGCGCACGACGATGCGCATGCTGGCTGCGCTCATCGCTTCGCTGCTGTTCACATTCACCTACGGTACTCTCGCTGCCAAGAGCCGCCGCGCGGAGACAGTGCTGATCCCGCTGCTCGATGTTCTGCAATCCGTACCCGTACTGGGCTATCTCTCATTCACGGTGATCTTTTTCGTGTCGCTGTTCCCCCATCGGGTCCTGGGCGTGGAGCTGGCGGCGATTTTTGCGATCTTCACCAGTCAAGCGTGGAACATGGCGTTCAGCTTCTTCCAGGCGTTGCGCACCATTCCGCGCGATCTCGACGAAGCGAGCCGCGCTTTTCGCTTTTCGGCCTGGCAGAGGTTCTGGCGTCTCGAAGTGTCCTTCGCCATGCCGGGACTGATCTGGAACACGATGATGTCGATGTCAGGAGGATGGTTCTTCGTGGTGGCTTCGGAAGCCATTTCGGTCGGCGATCTGCACGTCGCGCTGCCGGGGGTCGGCTCCTATGTGGCGCTGGCAATTGCCAACCGCAATCTTGCTGCTGTCGGCTGGGCCATCGTCGCCATGACCGTAACGATCATGATCTATGACCAACTGCTGTTCCGTCCGCTGGTCACTTGGGCCGACAAGTTCCGCTACGAGCAGACGGCGGCCGCGGTGGTGCCCAAAAGCTGGATCATCGATCTCTTTCGGCACACTGGCGTTCTACGTAATGTTGCCGACTCCATTGGCGCGATGACGCAATCCGCCACACGGGCGCGGTTCTCGCCTCGTCTTTCTGTTTGGCCATACAAGCAAGCCCCTCTGGCGTCCTACCTTCTCGACGCCGTCTGGTATGGCGCGGTCCTGCTGCTCGTTGTCGACCTCGCGTGGGTGCTGCTGCAATTCGCCGGTGCCGAATTGTCTTGGTCGGACGTTCTCGTGGCGGCACGCGATGGCGGCATCACGCTGCTGCGCGTAGTCGTTCTCATCGTGATCGCCACGCTCATCTGGGTACCGATTGGCGTCGGCGTCGGGCTTAATCCGCCCTTGGCGGAAAAGGTACAGCCGCTGGCGCAGTTTCTCGCAGCATTTCCCGCAAACTTGTTGTTCCCCGTCGCGGTTTATCTGATCGTGCGCTTTGACCTTTCGCCGGCAATCTGGTTGAGCCCGCTCATGATCCTTGGCACGCAATGGTACATTTTGTTCAACGTCATTGCCGGCGCCAGCGCCTTTCCGACAGACTTCAAAGAAGCGGCTGCAACGTTCCGCATTAGCGGTTGGCGCTGGTGGCGCGACGTGATGCTGCCGGGAATCTTTCCATACTATGTGACCGGCGCGATTACGGCCTCGGGGGGCGCGTGGAACGCGAGCATCGTGTCCGAGTGGGTCAGTTGGGGCCCAACCACGCTAAACGGCTCCGGACTGGGCGCCTATATCGCGCAAATGACGCAGGCCGGCGACTATCCGCGGATTGCACTCGGCATTGCAACCATGTCCGTGCTGGTTGTTGGCATGAACCGGCTTCTCTGGCGTCCGCTCTATGCATTGGCGGAACGCCGCATGCGGCTTGATTGAGGCATGAGAGACCATGGCCAGTAGCGCCAACGTCATTATCGAGCTTCGCGGCGTCGGCAAGGCGTTTGCCAAGCGTTCCGGCGAGCCGCTCCCGGTACTGGAAGGCGTCGATATTTTGCTGCATGAAGGAGAAATTCTCGGTCTCCTCGGCCGGTCGGGGTCGGGCAAATCGACGTTGCTGCGGATCGCCGGAGGTCTCATTCCGCCGTCGGCCGGTGAGGTCATTTACCGTGGTGCCGCGCTGCACGGACCCGCCGAAGGCATTGCGGTGGTTTTCCAGACCTTCGCGCTGTTTCCATGGTTGACCGTTCTCGAAAATGTCGAGACGGGACTGGACGCACTTGGACTGCCGCATGAACAAGCGCGGCGCCGGGCGCAACAAGCCATCGACCTCATCGGTCTCGATGGATTTCAATCGGCCTATCCGCGCGAGCTCTCGGGTGGCATGCGGCAGCGCGTCGGCTTTGCCAGAGCGATTGCGATCGAGCCGGACGTGCTGTTGATGGACGAGCCGTTTTCCGCCCTCGACGTGCTCACCGCCGAGACGCTACGCACCGACTTTCTCGATTTGTGGGGTGAGCATCGCTTGCTGACTAAATCGGTCCTGATGGTCACGCACAACATTGAGGAAGCAGTGCTCATGTGCGACCGTCTTCTCATTCTTTCGTCAAATCCGGCGCGTATCGCTGCCGAAATTCCCGTCCCTTTGCCACGGCCGCGCAGCCAGCTCGATGAAGAATTCGGCGATATCGTCGATAATGTCTATTCGGTGCTGACGGCGCGGACCGTCGCGTCGATTGGCGCGTTCAAGCAGACTCATGGAGGTCTGCTGCAGCCGCTTCCCCGCGCCTCGGTCAATCGCATGAACGGGCTCATCGAGCTTCTCGCAGCA
>Ga0335078_10009514_pt1 | contig 14406 bp, 14 predicted proteins | sample Lox_Sample_32_FD_206711 | JGI IMG/M metagenome (GOLD analysis project Ga0335078, IMG submission 206711) | Soil microbial communities from Loxahatchee National Wildlife Refuge, Florida, United States - Lox_Sample_3.2 | ecosystem: Environmental > Terrestrial > Soil > Wetlands | place: USA...
ATTACCAGAAGGCCGACGTCTGGCCGCTCAATCCGCAGGGCGAGATATTCTGCATTCTGCAAATCGAGGACACGCGCGGCGTCGAGAACCTCGACGCCATGCTTAAGAACGTCCCCGGGATCGGCGCCATTTTGATCGGCGAAGGCGACCTGTCGCAGGAGCTCGGCCATCCGCGCCAGTACGAGCACAAGGTCGTGCTGGAATGGATGAAGCGCGTGGTCGACACCTGCAAGAAGCACGATGTCGTCGTCGGCCACCCGCATGTGGAGCAGGGCAACGCCGAACGCATCATCCAGGAAGGCTACCGCTTCCTGATGTGCGCGCCGGTGCAGGGCTTTGGCCACCTCGAAGCGGCGCGCAAGCATACCGGACGGGCCTAGTCTGGCGCGCCGCGGTGGCGCTCCTTCGCGGTTGAAGAGAAGGAGCGCGCGCCGGAGACCCGGTCCTCCTACGACAGGAGCTCGAGCTTGCCGCCGACGGGGATGTTCGGCGCCGTCTTGTTCTCGGCGATCACAAGGTCGAACTCGCTACCCCGGCGCTGCCACTGGCCGGCGACGAGCGGCGTCTTGCTGACGTTCTTCACCGGCTGGCCGGTCCACTTCACCGGTCCGACCATCGAATGGTAGTCGGTTGCGACGATTGCATCGAGGATCGACTTGGGATCGAGGCTCTTGGTCCGCTTGAGCACGTCGATCGCCACTTCGAACAGCGCGTGCTGGTAACCGATCGGCTGCGTCCACGGCCGCTTGGTCGCGGTGGTGTACTCATCGGTGAGCAGGCGCGCGCTCTGCCCGGTGAGGCCGGATTTGTACGGGAAATTCGGCGTCCACCAGATCTCGCTCGAGAGTCCGTTGCCGCGCGGCCCGAGCGAGGCGACGACGGAGGGAAACAGCAGCGCCTTGCCGATGGTCACGATCTTCGGATGGAAGCCCTGCTGTGCCGCCTGCGACCAGAACGTCGCGAAGTCGGGCGGGATCATGTTGCCGGTGACGATCTCGGCACCGGCGCTCTTGAATGCGGAAATCTGCGAGGTGAAGTCGTTGTTCATCACCTGATAGCGGCCGGGATCGATGAGCTTGTAGCCGGCCTTTTCCAGCGCCGGCGGCAGGCCGAGCTTGGCATCGCCCCAAGCGTTGCCGTCGGCGTCGTTGGGGAAAAGACCGCCGACGACCTTCTTCACCGGCGCGCTGTCCCACAGCGCCAGGAACGAGCCGATCACGTCCTCCAGTCCCCAGAAGAAGTGGTAGGTCCAGGTGAAGCCCTTTTTCGGATCGCCGTTGCGGCCGAAGAAATAGGGCTGCCACGGGCAATTGGTGGTGACGCACGGCACCTCGTTGACTTCGGCTTGGTCCGCGACCGGATTGGTGGTGTCGGGAGCCGACGAGGCGACGAGGAGATCGACCTTGTCGTGCAGGATGAGTTCGGAGGCGACTTCGGCCGCGCGCGTGCCGCTCGACTGGCTGTCCTTGCTGATGATCTCGACCGGATAGGTCTTGCCGCCGGATTGCAGTCCGGGCTTTAGGACCCTGTTGATCTGGTCGATGATGAAGCCGTCGGTTTCGCCGAAGCCGGCAAGCGGCCCGGTCTTCGGACTCACGTGACCGATCTTGATGGCCTTCGATTGCGCGTTCGCCGGGATCACGCGCAGGATTGCGGGAGCCGCCAGGGCGCCGAGGCCGCCGGCCACCACGCTGCGGCGATCGATGCCGCCGCGAATTGTCGTCCCGCTGCGGTCATTCTCAGTTCCGTCTCTTTTATCGCTCATGGAATCCTCCCTTTCACGGACCATGCATGGACTTGAGATGCTGCATCAGCTTGGCGCGCAGCGCGGTCTGCTCCGCGGCGCTCCACTTGCGGAACCCCTCGCCGGACTTGAAGCCGAGCTTTCCCTCCGCCACGAGCTTGCGCAGATAGGGCGACGGCGCCGGCCGGCTGTCGATCGCCGGCAGCACGGTCTCGTGGACGGCGAGCGCGAGGTCGGTGCCGATCATGTCCGCGTTCTCGAGCGGGCCAAGCACGGCGAGTCGGCGGCCGAACGACGCCTTGACCACCTCGTCGACCGTCTGCGCATCGCAGATGCCCTGCTCGACGAGCGAAATCGCCTCGCGCCAGAGCGCGTGCTGCAGCCGGTTGCCGATGAAGCCGGGCACATCCTTTTTCACACGCGCGGGTTTCTTGCCCGCGGCCTGATGGAGCGCCATGGTCCATTCGACCGCCTGCGGCGAGGTCCATTGCGTCTCGATCACCTCGACCAGCGGCACCAGGAACGGCGGGTTCCACCAATGGGTGCCGAGCGCGCGCTCGCGCTCCGCCAGCCCCTGCATGATCGCCGAGATCGGGATGACCGACGTGTTGCTGGCGAGGATGGTGTCGCGGCGCACATGGCGCTCGATCTCGCCGAACAGCTTCTGCTTCAGCGGCAAGTTCTCCGACACCGCCTCGACCACGTAGTCGGCATCGCGCACCGCCTCGGCGAGATCGGCGCGAGGCTGCACGCGCGCAGCGACGCTCTCGTCCTCGCCAAGCTCGCGCAGGTTGGCGGCAATGCGCGACGTCGCCGTGGCGAGGTTCTGCGCCACCGTGTCGGTTATGGTCACGTCGTGACCGGCGCCGGCGAACACCTGCGCGATGCCGTGGCCCATGAGGCCGGCACCGACGACGGCGATTTTTTGTTTGCTCATGGCGGCACCTCGGCGCGCTGCAAAGAAAAAGCTCAGCCGGCGGTGTAGCCGCCGTCGGCGTAGAGGATGTGGCCGGTGTAGAAGTCGGACGCCTTGGAGGCGAGGAAGAGGAGCGGACCCGCAAGATCTTCGGGCTCGCCGAGCCGCCCCTTGGGCACGCGGGTGAGAAAGCCTTTGCGCACGGCGGTCGCGCGCTCGTTGTCCTCGAACATCCATTGCGTCAGCGGCGAGCGGAACACGGTCGGGCCGAGCGCATTGACCGTGATGCCGGCCTCGCCCCACTCGCAGCCGAGCGCCTTGGTGATGCCGTCGACCGCCGACTTCGACGCGCAGTAGGCGCTGTAGCCTGCCGGGTGGCCGAGGAGGCCGCGCGCCGACGACATCAGGATCACCTTGCCGCCGCCGCCCTGCCTGATCATCTGCCGTCCGGCCGCGCGCGCCATGAGCCACGACTGGGTGACATTGGCGTCGATGACATCGATGAAGTCCGCGGCGGGCTGATCGACGATCTTCGCCACTTTGTTGATGCCCGACGCGACGACGAGAATGTCGAGGCGGCCGAAGCGGTCGGTCGCCGCTTTGACGATCGCCTCGCAGTTCGCTTCCGAACCGGGACGTTTCGCCACTGCCTCGACCTCCGCGCCGAGCGCCCTGCAGGCAGCGGCGACCTTCTCCAGCTCCCCGACGCTGCCGGCGGCGATGACCAGCTTGGCGCCGGCGCCGGCAAGCACCTTTGCCGCAAGCGCGCCGAAGGCGCCGGACGCGCCGGTGACGATCGCGGTCTTGCCGCGGACATCGAACAGCGAAAGCGGGTTTCTCAGGAATTCCTCGGCCATGATGCTTCTCTTCTCCTTCTCCCCGCCTACGGGGAGAAGGTCGGGATGAGGGGCGTTTCAGCCAAGCTAAAACTGCCGCAACGCCCCCTCACCCGGATGGCTGCGCAATCCGACCTCTCCCCGCCCACCGGGAAGAGGTCAGCGTTCACTTCGGCGCCGGCGCGATGGCGACCAGGATCGAGCACACCTCGTTGGTGCGGTTGACGATCTCGCGCCGCTCGTTCGGGCCGATGAAGCAGGAGTCGTGCTTCTTCAGCACCGTCTCCCTGCCGTCGACGATCACTGTGAGCTCGCCGTCGAGCACGAAATAGATCTTCTCCGGCGGCGACGCGTCGGGACCGGCGCCGCCGCCCGGCAGGAAATGCGAGACGCCGACGATCAGGCTCAGCGAGCCTCCGGCCTCGGCGCCGAAGAGCCGTAAGCCGGTGAAGTCGCGGTGATTGGGCGCCTCGTAGGTCTTGGCCTCGGAGAAACGCTTGACCTGCATCAGAACTTCTCCCCTTTCTCGATCCTATAGGCGCCCTTGGGATCAGCGATGGCGACGAGGCGGATGATGCAGCCGTCGCCGCGGTCCCAGTTCCAGGGGAAGAACGCGAAAGTGCAGCGCCGGCCGGTGACCTTGTCGAGATCGCCGCCGACATTCTCGATGCCGAGGATGCCGTTCTTGAACAGGATGCGGTGGACCGGCTCCCATTCCGGGAAGTCGTCCTTCCAGTCGCGGCCGCCGGACCATTTCTTGTATTCGGCCGCAAGATGCGGGTGCAGTGGCCCGTTACGCTGCGGGCCGATCGCGGTCGCCAGCGGATGGTCGTTCGCCTGCGTATCGTGGCCGACGACCTTGACCTGCTTCTCCGCGAACCACTCGCCGGCCGAAGGGACGAAGCCGGGCGCGTAGCAAAAATACTCTTCGCTGTCCTCGTACTTCTTGTGCCAGCCGGTGTTGATGATCACGACGTCGCGCGGGCGCACCACCTTGCCGGCGGCCTTTTCCAGATCGTCGTAGGTGATCGATTCCCATTTCTTCTTCGGCAGCGAGACGACGATGCCGGAGCCGAAGAAATGCGGCAGCGGCACCTCGTCGATGAACGGCGTGCCCTGGACGACGTGCGCCGGCGCGTCGATGTGCGTGGTGTTGTGCATGCTCGTCGTGATGCGCTGCGAGAGCACGCCCGACTTCGCCATGTAGTGGATGCGTTCGATCTTGACGTCTTCGAAATACGGCCAGTTCGGCGACTGATACCCGAAGCGATGGGACAAATTGTAGAACGAGAGACCCATCGTGTTGTTCTCGTTCTCCTCGAACGAGACGCCGCGAATCTTCTTCGCCACGCTGCCCTCCCGTCTCCTCCGGTCCCGCCGGCTTGCCGCGGCGCTGGACCTTGTTGTACCGCTTTATGGTACAACTGTATCGGACTCCGGACAGGGAGACAAGCCGCGGCGGGTCAGGCCGCGGCGGCGAGGAGATGGCGCTCCAGCGCCTCCTTGGCGGCGCGCAGCCGCGCCGCGATGTGGCGTTGATGCTCGTGGAAACGCTGCGCCGGCACCGGCACCGAGATGGCGACGACATTGCCGGCCGGATCGCGCAGCGCGACGCCGGCGGCGCAGATGCCGCGCGTGTGCTCCTCGCGGTCGATGGCGACGCCGCTCTTGCGCACCGACTTGAGGTCGCGCAGCAGCTCGTCGAGCCGGGTGAGCGTGCGCGGCGTGCGGCGCTCGTAGCCGGTGCCGATGAGCCGCGCGACGGCGGCGTCGTCGAGCTGGGCAAGGTAGGCTTTGCCGTTCGCCGTGCAGTGCAGCGGGAAAGTCTCGCCGACGGCGGAGACCGCGCGCAGCCGCTGCGAGCCGATCACCTGGTCGATGAACACGAGGTGGTCCTTCTTGACCACGGCGAGGTCCACGGTTTCCTTAAGCTCGTCGGAAAGCTGCACGAGGAACGGCCGCGCCGTGGCGACGAAATCCGTGCGCGCAGACCCGGCGAGCCGCAGGATCGTAGGCCCGAGCCGCACCCGCCCGTTCGGCGACGCCGCGATCAGAAATTTCTCGGCTTCGAGCGCGGCGACGATGCGCTGCACCGTCGAGCGCGCCAGGTTCACGCGCTGCGCGATCTGGCCGAGACTTAGGCCTGCGGCTTCGTCTTCGAGCGCACGCAGGATCGCCGCCGCCCGCGCGATGACCTGCACCTGGCTTTGCGCCTGGCTCCGGAACTGGCTTTGCCCCTGGGTCGGGTCGTTTGATCCCCGCGTGCCGTTCGCTTTCATCTGCCGCTACCGCCCGTCGGAATAACCGCGTCGCGCGAGCAACTTGCTGCCCGTTTCGCGCTTTGATACAGGATCGCCGATATGCGGTACAGAAAAACGCGCCGCAGTTGCTCGCTTGCTGCGGCGGAGGCCGGGACACATGGTTCGCAAGATTGCGCTCGAAGAGCACTTCTTGTGTCCGGGCCTGGAAGACTACTGGCGAACCACGATGGGCAACGTCGATCCGCAGAAGGTGGGCGGCCTGCTTGGGCGGCTGACCGATTTCGGCGACATGCGGCTTGAAGCGATGGATCGCGCCGGCATCGCCCGCGCGGTTCTTTCCATTTCCGGTCCCGGGGTGCAGATCGAACGCGACCCGGCGACGGCGCGGCGCCGGGCGCGCGAAGCGAACGACTTCCTCGCCCGCGAGATCGAGAAGCGGCCAGGCCGCTACGGCGGCTTCGCCCATCTCGCCATGCAGGACCCGCGCGAAGCCGCTGACGAGCTCGAGCGCGCGACGCGCGAACTGAAGTTCGCCGGCGCCATGATCAACGGCCATACCAACGGCCGCTATCTCGACCACCCGTCGTTCGACGTGTTCTGGGAGCGGGCCGAGGCGCTGCAGGCACCGATCTATCTGCATCCAGCCGATCCCGTCGTCGCCGCGCCCGTGCTTGACGGCTGCGAGGGCTTGCGCCACGCCACCTGGGAATGGGGCTTTGAAACCGGCTCGCACGCGCTCCGGCTCGTCTTCAACGGCGTGTTCGAGCGCTTCCCGCGGGCGCGACTGGTGCTCGGCCACCTCGGCGAGACGCTGCCGTTCCTGCTCTGGCGCTTCGACAGTCGCGCCAAGATGTACGGCGTCAGGCTCCGCAAGCCGCCGTCGGCGTACATTCGCGAAAACATCGCGGTGACGACGTCGGGCATGTGCTCGGCCGAGCCGCTCAACTGCACGATCGCTGCGCTCGGCGCCGATCGCGTGATGTTCGCCGCCGATTACCCCTTCGAGTCGGCGGAGGAGGCCGGCGCGTTCCTCGATACGACGCCGCTCGCCGAGCCGCTGCGCGAGGACATCGCCGGCAACAATGCCGAAAGATATTTCGGACTGCCGCATCCGTGACAGCATCGCCCGTCAAGGTCCTGATTCTCGACGGGCACGCCGAAATCTATCGCGACCGGCTGCGGGCGGAATTTCCGGCGTTGCAATTCCTCGTCGTGCACGACGCGTCCGAACTGCCGCAGGACCTCGCCGACATCGACGTTCTGATATCGTTCGCGATGGACCTCAAGGACGACTTTTATCGGCAAGCGACGGGGCTGAAGTGGGTGCAATGCGTGGCGACCGGCGTCGATCAGGTGCTGCGCTGTCCCTCGCTCAGGCCCGACACCTTGCTCACCAGCGGGCGCGGAATTCACGGCGCGCCGATGCGCGAGACCGTGATCTATCTGATGATAGGGGCAAGCCGGGGAGCGGCGCGGCTGGTCGAGAATCAGAAGGCGCATGTCTGGGAGCGCCGTTTCTGGAAGCTTTTCGCCGGCAAGACCGCCGTCGTCGTCGGCGTCGGCGTGGTCGGCACCGCGATCGCCCGGCTGCTCAAGGCGTTCGACATGCATGTCGTCGGCGTCAGCCGCACGCCGCGCACGGTCGAAGGCTTCGACGAGATGGTGCCGACGGCGCAGCTCAGCGAGGCCGCGCGCGGCGCAGACTTTCTGATCAACGTGCTGCCCGCGACCGCAGACAACGCCCTGCTGTTCAACGGCGCGGTGTTCGCGGCGATGAAGCCGACCGCCTACTACATCAGCGCCGGCCGCGGCCAGACCGTCGACGAGGCGGCGCTGATCGCGGCGCTGCGCGAGCGGCGCATCGGCGGCGCCGGCCTCGACGTGTTCCAGACCGAGCCGCTGCCGGCCGACAGTCCGTTCTGGGATCTGCCCAACGTCTTCATCACGCCGCATCTCGGCGGCTACACGATCGAATACGAGGACCTGGTCATGCCGCTGGTCATCGAGAACATGCGTTTGTTTCTCGCCGGCCGGCGGAGCGAGATGCAGAACATCGTGCCGCACTGAAGCGCCGGTAAAGCGCCGACAGCGCCGCGGGCGGACCCGCCTCGATCCTCCCGCTCGCGCTGGGAGTATTGAAGCGCCGCGACTCGGAGCGCCGCAGTCTCGCTATTCCGGCGGCGTGCCGTTGGCGGCGAGGACCTCGCCGGCGAGGTAGAGCGAGCCGGTGATGAGGATGCGCGGGGCTGGCGCGAAGTCGAGCTTGGCGGCGACCCCCAGCGCGCCTTCGATGTCATCGCGAGCTACGGCCGGAATGCCGATGCCGCGGGCGATGTCGGCGAGCGTTGCCGCCGGCAGCGCCTTGTCCTGGTGGATCGGCACGGCGATGACGCGGCGCGCGAGCCCGGCGAAGTTGCGCAGGAAGCCGTCGCTGTCCTTGGTCGCGAGCATGCCGACGACGAGGACGAGCGGCCGCGGCACGCGCTCCTCGAGATCGGCCAGCGCCGCGGCGACGGCGCGCCCGCCGTCGGGATTGTGACCGCCGTCGAGCCAAAGCTCGCTCTCCGGCGCCAGCAGGCCCAGGAGACGGCCATGCGTCAGCCGTTGCATGCGCGCGGGCCAGTCGACGCGGATCATGCCGGCCTCGAACGCCGCCGCCGGAAGCTTCAATCCGCCCGCGCGCAGCGCCGCGATCGCCGCGCCGGCATTCTCGAACTGATGGCGCCCGTAAAGCTTGGGTGGCGGCAGATCGAGGAGGCCGTCGCTGTCCTGATAGACCAGCCGGCCACGCTCCTCGGTCGCCGTCCAGTCCTCGCCGGCGATGGCGAGCGGCGAACGCATGCGTGCGGCCTGGCGCTCGATGACGGCGAGCGCGTCGCGCGGTTGGCTCGATATGACCGCCGGAACGCCGGGCTTGAGAATGCCGGCCTTCTCGGCGGCAATGGCGGCAATGGTGTCGCCGAGAAAGTCCCGATGGTCGAGCGAGAGCGGCGTGATCACGCTCGCAAGCGGCCGCTCGACGACGTTGGTCGCGTCGAGCCGGCCGCCGAGCCCCACCTCGAGCAGAACAAAATCCGCGGGATGGCGCGCGAACAGGAGGAACGCCGCGGCGGTCTCGATCTCGAACACCGTGATCGGCGCGTCGCCGTTCTTCGCCTCGCACTCGGCGAGAACGTCGGCGAGTTCGTCGTCGCCGACCAGCCTGCCGCCGCCATCTGCATGCCCGATGCGGAAGCGCTCATTGAGGCGAACGAGATTGGGCGAGGTGTAGACATGCACGCTGTTGCCTGCCGCCTCCAGGACGGCGCGCATGAAGGCGATGGTCGATCCCTTGCCGTTGGTGCCGGCGACGTGGACGACCGGCGGTAGGCGGCGTTGCGGATTGCCGAGCGCCGCGAGGACGCGTTCGATGCGGTCGAGCGAAAGGTCGATGCGCTTGGGATGCAGCGCCAGGAGCCGCGCGAGAATCGGCTCCCACCCTTCCCTCCGCCGCGCGGGGAGCGGAGGGTCGGCGCTGTCGGACGCCGGCATGCTCACGCCGGAGCCGGCAGACTGATGGCCGGTTGCTGCGCGGCGGCCGGCACCTTGGTCAGGAGCCGGCATAGCCGAGCGATGGTCGCGCGCAGATCATGGCGATGCACCACCATGTCGATCATGCCGTGATCGCGCAGATACTCGGCCTTCTGAAAGCCGTCCGGCAGCTTCTCGCGGATGGTTTGCTCGATCACCCGCGGGCCGGCGAAGCCGATGAGCGCGCCGGGCTCGGCGATGTGCACGTCGCCGAGCATGGCGTAAGAGGCAGTGACGCCGCCGGTCGTCGGGTTGGTGAGGATGACGATGTAGGGCTTGCGCGTCTCCTGCAGGCGCTGCACCGCGATGGTGGTCCGCGGCATTTGCATCAGGGAGAGGATGCCTTCCTGCATGCGCGCGCCGCCCGAGGCGGCAAACAGGATGAACGGGCAGCCCTTCTCCACCGCGGTGTCGAGACCCTTGACGACCGCCTGGCCGGCGCCGGTGCCGAGCGAGCCGCCCATGAAATCGAAATCCTGAGCGCCCACGACCACGGCGAGACCGTCGAGCTTGCCGTAGCCGAGCTTGATCGCATCGTTGAGGCCGGTCTTGCTGCGCGCGTCCTTGAGACGGTCGACGTAGCGCCGCTCATCGCGGAATTTCAGCGGGTCGAGCGGCACTTCGGGCAGAGCGATATCGAACCAGGTCTCGTTGTCGAAGATCGATTTCAGGCGCGCCTGCGCGTTCATGCGCATGTGGTAATTGGAGCCCGGAATGACGAACTGGTTGGCCTCGACGTCCTTGTAGAACACGAGTTGCCCTGTCTCCGGACACTTGATCCAGAGATTCTCCGGCACTTCGCGCCGGAGCATGCTGCGGATCTTCGGCCGCACGACATTGGAGATCCAGTTCATCGTCCTTCTTCTTGCTTCTTCATCCCGCAAGCAGCAGCGACGGTGCGTTTCTAAAGCCTCTATATCGCATTTTCACCGCCATCGGGCTACATATCCCCATCCGCGCCTGTCGCTCGCGTTGCGGGCAAACCGCGGGTCGGGCAATCGATCGGCCCCGGTATTCTTCCGCATTCCTTGGGGCTAGCGGTCCGATTCCAACGTTCGCACCACCCCGCTGCGGCAAGTCGCTGTGCGAATGTCGGACTCAAAGGACCACGAGCCAATCATGAGTTTCCAGTGGCGTTTTGGATTTGACATTCGCTTCGCGGACCGGCGGCTAAGCTTGGTAGCGAATGTCAAATCCACTCCACTTGGACGATAGATAGGAAGCGCGCGCCGTCGGCGCAGGCGAGAGCACAAACATGCGTCGTGCACATCTGGTACTTCTTGCCGTGCTGCTGGCGACCGTCGCCGGCTGCGGGCGGGGACCGCAGGGCAATCCCGGAGCCGTTGGTCCTCCCGGACCCAAGGGCGATCCCGGCCCGCAGGGCCCGCCCGGGCCGGTCGGCCCGCCTGGTCCGCCGGGCCCCCAGGGCGAGCGAGGCCCGCCCGGTCCGAGCATGCGGGTGTTGCGCGTCGACTGCCTCAGCGGCTCCTGCAACGCTTCCTGCAACGGCAACGAGGTGCTGGTCACCGCCTATTGCGGGCCAACGCGCAAACCGGCGACCTTCGTCGGCGAACGCGGCGCGTTGTGCGGCGTCGAACCTGACGCGGCGAACTCGCCGCTCGTCGCCGTCTGCGTGCAGGCGCCGCCGCAGTAGTCAGCCGACCCGTCAGCGCGCCACCAGCACGACGCCGGCCGCGACCAGGAGCGCGGCGATGCCCTTCTGCGCCAATTCACTGGCTGACAGGTCTTCGCGCCCGAGTTGCGGCCAGAACGTGCTGAGCGCGATGCCGAACAGGAACACGAACAGCGTGGTGGTCGAGGCGATCGCCTGCACGATGCTCAGCGGCGCGAACATCAGGGCATAGCGGCTGCCGAGACTGCCGCCGAGATTGATGAGCTCGTTCGAGCCGTTGATCGTCAACAGCGCCGCCAAGTTCTGGCGCAGCACGGCGGCGAATTGCCGGCGGTAAGGCGTGATCGCCATCAGGCCGGCACCGAAGATCGCCTCGCCGACGAACATCCAGAACGTCGTAGTCCAGAATTCGACTTCGAGCGCAAAGATCTTGAAGATCAGCCCGCTCACCGCCAGCGCCAGGCCGCAGCCGAGCATCAGCAACGCAAGCCGCAGCTTGAACGGCTGCGCGCCGCCTCCGAGGCGAACGGAAACGATCAGCGTTCCGAGGACGATCAGACCGCCGCCGGCAAGCTGCGGCGCCGACAAGGTCTCACCGAGGACGGCGTAGCCGAGGAGATAGCTGAACAGCGGCGAGGCCTGGAAAAAGGGCGCCACCACCGACGCCTCCTCCCGTTGCAGCGCGCGCAGATAGAACAGCATCGCGCCCATGTAGAGGATGCCGGACAGGATGATCAGAGCGATGCTGCGCGGCGGCGGCGCGGCGATCGCGGGCACGAAAGCGGCAATGAACGGCAAGGTCAGAACGCCGACGCAGGCGGTGAAGACGAGAAGCACCGCGACGTCATCATGCTTGAAGTATCGCTCGACCAGATACTTGTCGAAATGCGTGGACACGGCCCAGAGGACCGGCCCGGACAAAGCGAAAAAGAGCCAGGACATCGGAGTCGCGGCGTTTCAGAAGGCCCGGGCGCGCGCAGCATAATCCGCGGCAGCGCCGTTCATGGCATGGGGACCTTTTCGTCACAACCGGCTGGGAGCGGTTCCGTTTGGAACCATCTGGCCCTCGAGGCGGGGCCCGTTGAAGCGCCCCGTCCCCTGCGTCAGAAAGGCCGCCCCGGGACCGCGCAAAACCCTTGGCAGGACGCAATTTTGCCTTTCTCGCCAATAGAGTAGCACCATAGATACGCATGCGCCTCCACGTTAATCCTGTCGGTAAGCGGGGGGTAATAAAGCCATGCGCATATCTTATCTAAGGGGTACCGGCTTGCCGGTTCGCACTTGGGGTCGGATCGGGAATGCGCAAGCTGTTGTCCGGATGCCTCGTCGTCGCTGCGCTTGTCGCGGCGCCGGGTGCGTTTGCGGCCGACCTTTCGCTGGCTCCGCTTTACAAGGCGCCGCCCCCCGAGCTGATGCCGGCCTACAACTGGACCGGCTTCTATCTGGGCGCCAATGGCGGCGGCGGATGGGGCCACTCGTGGTGGAGCGCGCAGACCGCCGGCATCGGCCTATCGGGTGGACTCGCCGGCGGCACCGCCGGCTTCAACTGGCAGACCGGCAAGGTCGTGCTCGGCGTCGAAGGCGACATCGACTGGTCGGGCGTGAGCGGCACCTCGGGCTCGGCGTTCTGTCCGGGATGCACCACGAGCGACAGCTGGCTCTCGACGGTGCGCGGCCGCGTCGGCTATTCGTTCGACCATTTCCTGCCTTACGTGACCGGCGGCCTTGCCACCGGCGACATTCGCGCCTCCGCCCCCGGTCTTCCCGGTGCCAGCAATGTCAACGCCGGCTGGACCGTCGGCGCCGGCCTCGAAGTGGCGCTGCCCGGCAACTGGACCGCGAAGGCGGAATACCTGCACGTCGATCTCGGCAGCTTCAACTGCGGCGCCGGCTGCGGCGCCGCGCCGACCGACACCGTCTCGCAGCGCGAGGACGTGTTTCGCGCCGGCGTGAATTATCACTTCGGCTGGGGCAAATAGCCCGGCCGCCGCCGCTCGCGGCCTTGCGGGCAGCCCGAAAACTCGACCCTCTTGACCCCGCGCAGCGTTGCGGCGCGCGCGTGACCGCGGCCCCTTCGCGGCGCGGCCGGAGCCGACCATGTCCGACCTCGCAGGACGGAGCAAAGAACAGTCGCCGCAGCCGTTCCACGAGCAGGTTCGCGCACTCCTTCGCGCCGGGCGGAACGACGAGGCGATCGTCAGACTGTGCGCGCTGATCGTCACCCGGCCGGACGATCTCGTCGCCAAGGAACTGCTGTTCGACGCGTTCTTTCAGAAGCGCGACTGGCCGCCGGCGCTGGCGCTCATCGACGAACTCTGCCGTGTGCAGCCGGACACCGCGCGCTTGCAGAAAGCGCTGATCGCGACGCTGACCAACATGAAGCGCTACGCGGAGGCGATCGCGCAGGCGGCACGCTATCTCGAGCGCAACGGCGACGACCTCACCGTGCTCGACTCGCTCAAGGTCGCGCACTTCTCTTCCGGCAACGTCGCCGAGGCGATCCGCCACGGCCAGCGCGCGCTCGAATTGCGCGATGCCGAAGCGCGCCGCGCCACGCCCGCGGCTGCCATGCGCGAGCCGAAGGGCCCGCCGTCCGGGCGAAACGTGATCTCGTTTTCGCTGTGGGGGACGGCGCCGTTCTACGGCTACGGCGCCATGATCAATCTCGTGCTGGCGCGCACGATCTATCCGGGCTGGAGCTGCCGCTTCTATGTCGATGCGTCGGTGCCGCGCGCCTGCGTCGACTTTCTTGCCGACAACGGCGCCGACGTGCGCCGGATGGAGGACGAATATCCCGGCGTCGGCCTGTTCCAGCGTTTTCTGGTGATGAACGACGCGACCGTCGGCCGCTTTCTGGTGCGCGACTGCGACGCGCGGCTGTCCGCGGCGGAAGCCGATCTGGTGCAGCAGTGGATCGACAGCGGCTACCCCTTCCACGTCGTGCGCGACCACGTGCTGCACAACGAGCTGATGATCGGCTGCCTGTGGGGCGGACGCACCGACTGCGGCATCGACATGGTGGGGCTGATGCGCCGCTATTTCACGTCGGGGCCGAACGCCAAATACGGGCAGGACCAGCGCATGCTCGGCCTCATGCTCTGGCCGCTCATCCGCCACCGCTGCCTCGTGCACGACAAGTACTACCGGCTCGCCGGTGTGCGCACGATCGCGCTCGCGGATCCCAAAAGCCACTTCGGCGGCGGTCACCAGAATCTCGCCGCCGTGCTCGCCGAGGCCGAACGCCTCGGCATTCCGCGCGTGCTGTAGCGGACCCGACCGACCGGCAGATCCGCTGCGTCAGTGCAGATGGACAAGGTTTTGCACGTGCGCCTGCAGATACGCGGCGCTCACGCCGGCCACGGTGACGCTGTCGTGGTGGCCGAGGTCGATCACGGCATCGCCGTGCGTGTCGCTGGTGATCGCCGCCGCCAGTTGCTGGTCGTTCT
>Ga0335078_10009515_pt1 | contig 14406 bp, 9 predicted proteins | sample Lox_Sample_32_FD_206711 | JGI IMG/M metagenome (GOLD analysis project Ga0335078, IMG submission 206711) | Soil microbial communities from Loxahatchee National Wildlife Refuge, Florida, United States - Lox_Sample_3.2 | ecosystem: Environmental > Terrestrial > Soil > Wetlands | place: USA: Florida...
CGTCGAAGTCCGAGAACAGCTGCTTGGTGATCGGGTTGAACAGCACCAGCCACGCCGACTGCTCGTAGATCCGCAGCAGCTGCAGCCCGGCGGCGCCCGAGGCGGAGAACACCTGGCTGTTCGGCGGCACGACGACGCGATCTACCTGAAGCGCCTCTGCGTAGCCGCACGCGTGCAGCGGGCCCCCGCCGCCGTAGGAGAAGATCGTGAACTCCCGCGGGTCGTAGCCCTTGAGCGTGATCTCCTTGAAGATCTCATCACCCATCCGCTTGTCGACGACCTGGCGGATCGCGCGCGCGGCGGCGACGGCATCGGTTCCGAGCGGCTTGGCGACCTTGCGCTCGATCGCCCGCTCGGCCCGGCGCTTGTCGAGCGGCAGCTCGCCGCCGTGGTAGGAGGCGGCGTCGAGGTAACCGAGCACCAGGTTCGCGTCGGTCACCGTCGGCTCGTTGCCGCCCTGCCCGTAACACGCCGGCCCTGGCGTCGAGCCCGCGCTCCGTGGCCCGACCGTGACCCCGGCGACCGGGTCGACTCCGGCGATCGAGCCGCCGCCGGCACCGATCGCCTTGATGTCCATCATCGGGATCTGAACGCGCCAGCGGTCGATCACCGGGTTGAAGTCGTAGAACCGGACCGAGCCCTGCACGAGGACCCCGACATCGAACGACGTCCCGCCCATGTCGGTCGCGACGATCTTGTCGTAGCCGAAGCTCTCAGCCAGATGGCCGGCCCCGAACAGCCCCGAGACCGGTCCCGCATGGACCGTCTTCAGCGGCGTCGACCGCGACAGCGACCCCATCCCGCCCGTGTTGTGCACGAGCAGCAACTGGCCCGCGTAACCGCGCGAGCGCAGGTCGTCGCGTAGCCGCGAGAGGCGGTCGGCGGTGAAGCGGTGCAGGTAGGCGTCGATCACCGAGGTCATCGAGCGCAGGTACTCGCCGGAGCGCCCCGACACGTCACTCGACAGCACGACCGGAAAGCGGCCGAGATATGACGGCGGGTACTCCTGCGCGATCACCTCGCGGATGCGGCGCTCGTGCTCGGGGTTGTGGTTGGCGTGAAGCAGGCAGACAACGAAGCCGCGAACGCCGAGGTCGACCAGCTGCTGCACCTTCTCGCGCACCTCTTCCTCGTCGAGCGGGATCAACACGTTGCCGTGGTAGTCCAGGCGCTCGCTAACGCCGACGATCCACTCGGGCTCGACGAGCGGTTGCGGCCGCTCCGCGGTCAGGAAGCTGCGGTGCTCGCTCGGCGGCAGCCCGTCACCCCACTGCCGGCAGCGCCCGACCGGGACGACGCTCTCGTGCCCGGCCGTCGTGATCAGCCCGAGCCGCGGGCCGGTCCGCTCGATCAGCGCGTTGGTCCCGAGCGTCGTCGCGTAACGGATCGTGGCCGTGCGGGCCAGCGCCTCCTCGAGCGGCTCGCCCACCATCTCGGCGATCTCCTCGAGCCCGCGCAGGAACCCGACCGCCAGCTCGTGATGCGTGGTGAGCGCCTTCGCGGCGAGCGTCCGCTCGCCGTCGATCGCGAAGCAGTCGGTGAACGTGCCGCCGATGTCGACGTTGATCTCCATCACGCCACCGCCTTCCTCTTCAGTGCGTCGACGTCGACGTCGATGTCGTGTGTAAGCGGGTGGCCGGGCGGGAGGTACTCGACCTCCACCTGTGTCCCACAGCCGGCGCAGTAGTACTCGACGATCCGGCACCACTCCGGGTCCGGAGCATGGCTGAGGCTGGTGCCCTCGAAGTGCGGCGGGTGAACATCGGCGGGATCGCGATCGCACACCAGCAGCCCGTGCTTGTAGTTCTCGCGCGCCGGACCGTGCTCGTGCCCGCACCGGGCACAGCGCCACACCTCGCGCTCGAGGTCGATCTCCAGATACTCCGTCATGCGCACCGCGCTACTCATCTCCCAACTCCTCGTTCGAAAGGCACAGGGTCCCGTTTTCGTCGACGCGCGCGGACCAACCCGGAGGCACGGCGCACGTCGTCTCCGGCGCCTCCACGAGCGCGGGTCCGGCGACGCTCGCGCCCACCCCGAGCTCATCGCGCGCGTAGATCGCGGTCAGCACCGGGCCCCGCCCGGGCCAGCGAACCTCGACGTGCGCGGCAGGCTCGGCCGCTCCGGCGCCGCGGGCCTGACGCGGGAGCTCGAGCGCCGGCGCCTCGCGGACCGCCTCGGCCGCAAGTACGCGTTCGCCGTCCTGCTCGGACTCGCGGACCTCGACGGCGACCTCGTGCTCCGCGAAGCCCTCGGCGCGCATGTCGCGCAGGACGAGCGACCGCAGCGAGGCTCCGTCGGCAGCGCCCGCGGGCGCCTGCCGGACGTGGCGAACCGTCGCGCTGGCCGCACCGTAGGCGCTGAACACGGGCGCGAACGGAATCACCATCACCTCGCGGATCCCGGCCTGCTCGGCGATCCCGGCGGCGTGGGTCGCGCCGTTGCCCCCGAACGCGAGAATCGTCGCGCCGCTAGGGTCGACGCCGCGAGCGCGGGCGATATCCGCCAGCCGCGTCCCCATCTGTGAGTTGACGGTCTCGAGGATCCGCTCCGCCACCTCGTCCGGCGCCAGCCCGAGCCGCTCGCCGATCGGCTTCATCGCCTCGGCCGCCGCGTCCGCGTCGATCGCGATCCGTCCGCCGAGGAAGGCGGCCGGGCGCAGCACGCCCAGCACCACGTCGGCGTCGGTGACTGTCGGCTCCGAGCCGCCGCGGCCGAAGCAGGCGGGGCCGGGGTAGGCGCCGGCGCTCTCCGGACCGACGCGCATGATGCCCTGCTCGTCGACCGAGGCGATCGATCCGCCGCCGGCGCCGAGGGGCAGCAGGTCCGGAAGCGGGAAGGAGATCTCCACGTCCTCGACGACCCCGGGCGTGCGCACCGGGATCGCGCCGGGGCCGACAACGGCGACGTCGAGGCTGGTGCCGCCCATGTCGAACGACACCAACGCGCGGCCGCCGTACAGCTCGGAGATCGCACTCGCGCCGAGCAGCCCGCCCGTCGGGCCGGAGTTGTACGTCTTGCCGGCGACAGTCTTGGCGACCCGAGAGCAACTGCCGTCGTTGTGGACGACGAGCAGCGGCCGGCGGTAGCCGTTGTCGCGCAGGTAATCCTCGGCGCGGTAGAGGAAGTCGGCGACGTCCGGGTGCACGTAGGCGTTGAACAGCGCGGTCGCGGTCCGGCGGGCCGGCGAGCGATGGTGGCTGACCTCGCGACCGAGGATCAGCGGCACCGCGTCGAGGCAGTGCGGCGGGTAGCTCTCCTCGAACAGCTCTCGCACCTCACGCTCGGCCTCGCCGTCGCTGAGCGAGCAGACGAGACCGCGCGCACCGCGCTCGAGCAGGTCGCGCATCGCCTCCGACGAGGTGTCGGGCACGGCCTGCGCGACCATCTCCGCCGACACGAACACATCGACGCCGCTGCGAGCCGCGTCGCCGTTGCTGCACGGCGCGTCCGTGAGCAGGCCGAGCTTCGGGCCCCGTCGCTGGAGCACCGCGTTGGTGCCGACGGTCGTCGCGTAGCGAACGCTCTCGGTGTCACGCAGCATCATCGGCACGTCGACTCCGATCGCCTCGGCCGCGGCGCCGATCACGTCGCGGAAGCACACCTCGAGATCGTGCGGCGTGGTCATCACCTTGACGACGTGCGGCCGCCCGTCGTGCACGATGAACCCGTCGGTGAACGTACCGCCGGTGTCGATGCAGATTGTGGTTGCCACCCTCTCCTCCTCCTGGTCAGGCGTTAAGTGCCGTTGCTTGGTCGCCGCGCGGCTCGGCGACGGTGTCGATCTGCTCGACCGCGCGAACCACCCCGGTCAGGCGAAACTGCTGTTCGATCACAGGGCCGAGCAGCTGGCGCAGCGGCAGCATCGGCCCCACCAGCCGCGGCGCGTAGACGCGTCGACCACGGCGCTCGATGCCGCGCACGATCACGGAGCCCACGTGCTCGACGGGCATGTGACGGTTCAGCGGCCAGCCCATGCCCCGCTCGAGCAGCGGCAGGTTCTGCGCCCCGGGCCCGTCGAGCATCGCCGTCCTCGTGAACAGGAAATACCCGACTCCGACCTGCACGCCGCGGCCGAGCAGCTCGGTACGCAGCGCATCCCCGAGCGCCTCGACGCCCGCCTTCGTCGCGCCGTACACGCCGAGCAGCGGCAGATGGCTGACCGCCGCCCCGGAGGCGATCGGCAGCATGTATCCCCGCCGCGCGATCACATATGGCGCGGTCTCACGCAGCGTGTCGAGCACGCCGCCTAGGTTGACGTCGAGCATCAGCTGCTGCTTGGCCCGGTCGCCGCTGAGGATCGGCTCGAGGATCCCGAGACCGGCGTTGGCGACGGCGACGTCGATGCCGCCGAAGCGCCGGGCCGTCGTCGCTGCCGCGCGGCGAAGGGCGTGTGCGTCGGTGACGTCGGCGGCGATCGGGAGCGCGCGGTCGCCGAGCTCCGCCGCGGCCTGCTCCACAGCGTCAACGGCCAGGTCGACGAGCGCGACGTTGTGACCTTGCGCGACGAGCTGGCGGGCGGTCTCCTTGCCGATGCCGCCTGCGGCGCCAGTGACGAAGACCGTCTTCTGGCGCGTCTTCCACGTGCCAGAAGAACTCATGCCGCCACCGCTTCGTTGTTCGCGGCGTACAACCAGCTGAAGCCATCGACGCGGACGACGAGGGCGCGATTTGGACCCACCTGACTCTCCTCCACCGACTGAATTACTTCGTTCGCACAACGTACTTGCGGTGGTGCGGATCGTCTTCGGCCACCCGGTCAGCCCGAGCTGTTCGGATTGACCATCTGGCGCAGAGCGCTCGCTGCCGGGCTCGCTTCCGCATTCGGCTTGACCGGTTGGCGTATGCCTTCAACCGACGCCAGGGAGATCGATCGCACGAGCGCCCTCGACAGTCTCGCGCAGCGTCGTTTCGGCGTCGCGCGTCGGCTGCCACCCCAGCTCCGACTCAGCCTTGTCCGTCGCCATGATCACCGGCACCTTGAGCGCCTGGACCCAGTCGGACAGGCCGGGCGTGACCGGCAGCCGCCGGTGGATGCCGGCAGCCGCGGCTATGCCTGCGCGCGGAAGCCGGATCGCACGCCAGCCAAGTGCCTGCGCGATGTCGGTCATCGTCACCAGCCCGGGGGCCGCGAGGTTGTACAGCCCGGGCGACCCCATCCCGGCGACGCCGGCGCACAACGCGGTCGCGACGTCGTCGACGTGCACAATCTGAAACTCGACACCGAAGTCGGGAAGCGCCTTGAGCGGTCCCAGCGGCAGCGGCCCAGGCGCCGCCGCGGCCAACCTCATCTGCGGCAGGATGTGCAGGGGGGCGTGCGCCTGCGGTCCACCTACCAATGGCGGACGGAACACGTACACGTCGGTCGCGGTGCCCCGCACGGCGTCCCCGAGCGCGCGCTCGAGCTCGGCCTTCTGCGCTGAGTAGTAGAACTCGGCGGTGCCGCACGCGGGCGTGTCCTCCGTCAATGGACGCGGAGGATCGGCGAAGCCGTAGGCGGCGACGCTTGACGTGTAGACGATGCGCCGGCACCCGGCGGCGACGGCCGCGTCGAAGACCGTCCTCGAGCCCTGAAGGTTCGTCAGCCGCGTCTCCCGCCGGCCGCCGAGAATCAGGAAAGCGAGGTGGACGACGACGTCCATCCCCTCGACCAGCCGCCGCACGTCCTTGGGATTCGTGACGTCGCCGCGCACGAACGTAGCGCGCGTCCAACCATGCTCGCTCGGGGCGAACGAGCGCCGGGCCATCGCACGGATCTCGCGGACCTCGGCCATCGTCTCGAGCTGCCGGACGAATGGGCGTCCGATCTCGCCGGTCGCGCCGGTGACGGCGACCCTCAGCACAGCCATGAGGTCCCCGCGAGCACAGGAAGGACAACCGCCGACGGTCGCAACGGGTCGTGGAAGACCTGCTGGTCCGCGGCGAGCAGTTCGGCGTCGGCTGAATCGAGGCTGGTGCCGGTCCCGGGGTTGCGGGCGAGCCGCGGGTGAGCTCCGGACGAGATCTGGACCCCTACACGGTGTCCGCGGTTGAATCGATGGGCGATCGGAGAGAGTTCGACCTCGACCCGGCTCGCCCCGACCGTCGCGGCCGGCGGTGCGCCTCCCGCGAGGCGCCTCAGGCCGTCGCACACGTTCGTCGATACGCGTCGAGCGTCGACCTCGCAGATGTGCGCGAACAGGGCGCGGCTGAGTGCTCGCGCGCCGACACGCGTCCGGGGGCGGCTTCTGCGCCCTACCGCCGGCAGCTCGACGGTGGTCACTGCTCGGCCGACCCAACGGGCCGTCGCGATGAGCGCGCCTTCCGTCGCCGCGTGAGCGCCAGCAGCTCGCGCTGGCTGCGCTCGAAGGCTGCCGCGAGCCGCCACGGGTCGGCGCGGCTGTCACGGTCGACGACGAACCCAAGATCCAGCCCGCCGGCGTAGCTAAAGACGATCGTCGTGAAGCCGAAGCCCTCGACGATCCCTCCCACCGGGTACAGCGCCTCGACGGGCGAGCCCGCGATGTAGATCGGCTCCGGGGGCCCCGGCACGTTCGAGATGATCAGATTGGCGCTGGCGCCGCTGAGGCCGGCGATCAAGGTGGCGGCACGCGAGGCTCCGACGAACAGGGCGGGCATCATCACGTGCGAGGCCCCGAGCATCGCGCTCGCCGGCACCGCCCGGTGGCGCTCCTTTGCCGAGCGGAGCGCCTCGTGAGTGCGGCTCACCCGCCGCCCGGCGCTCTCCTCGTCGGTCGGCACCGGGACGAGCATCACCTCCACCCGGTTCCCGGCGTCGTCGTCGTCCTCGGTGCGCACCGACACCGGCACGAGCGCGACCAGCGGATCCTCAGGGAGCTCCTCGAGCTCCAGTAGCCACTGTCGCACCGCCCCCGCCATCGTCGCCACCACCACGTCGTTGAGGGTGACTCCGAAGTGCTGCTTGATCCGCTTGGCGTCGTTGAGCGGGACCCGAGTGAACGCGAACCGGCGATGGGGCGTGATCGCCTGATCGAACATCGTCTCCGGGACGCGCAGGCTCTCGCCCTCGAGGACCATCCCCTCCCCGCCGACGAGCAGGAGTCGTGCGAGGCGCCGCGTCGCCCGGGACGCGGTCCCGACGCCGGGGGTGACGCGGAACGGCATCAGCTGATCGAGATAGGGCAACGACCGCAGGCCGCCATGCAGCGCCCGCACCGGCTGACCGGGGAGGCTCGCCAGTCCGCGCCCGAGCATCGCCCACTCCGAGGGCACTCGCTCGCCGGCGAGCGGAGGGGTCGCCGGTACGAGCTCGCGGCCCGTCGGCGCCTGGTCGAAGAACGTCTCGTGCAAATTGAGTGCGGAGACGCCGTCGACCGAGGCGTGGTGGAGCTTAAAGAGCACCGCGACGCGTCCGCCCTCGAGCCCTTCGATCAGGTGCAGCTCCCACAGCGGGCGCGAGTGATCGAGCGGCTGCGAGACGATCTGCGAGACCTTCTCGGCCAGTTGGCGGTTGCTGCCCGGCGCGGTCAGTGCCAGGTCGCGCACGTGGTAGTCGATATCCAGATTGCCGTCCTCAACCCAGTACGGGTGATCGAGCCCCAGCGGGACGCGGACCAGCTTCCGGCGCAGCGCCGGCGCGAGATGGATACGCGCGGCGACCAGGTCTCGCAGGACCTGCCGGGTGAGCTGCGCCTTCCCGTCCGCCACGGGCGCGAGGATCGAGAGCGACCCCATCTGGAGCGTCTGCCGCTCGTTCTCCGCCACCAGCATGAACGCGTCGGTCATCGACAGCTGCTGCATCGTCAGCCCCGAGCCTCGGTTCTCGCGCCCGCTGCCGTCGCCTTGTGCTGACGGTACAGATGACTGTGGGCCGCGCCGAGCGCGGCGGAAGCGTTACCTCGACCCATTCCCTCTCCTAAACCCGCGGAATCTCGGCGCACACGCTAGATCGGCAACCTTCTGCTGCCATCGGCCATGCGGTCAGCAGCCGCGGTCGCCCTTGACCATTTGGCGTACGCTCGCCGTGTGTCGGACGCCGCCCGCGAATCCGGGCGCGCAGCACACGTATTCGGGGGAGCGCCTCGCGCAGGCCGTGCAGCATCACTGCATGGACGCGTCACTGGCGGTCGGCGCTGTTAGCGATGGCACGACATTCCTGCTCGGCTGGCTGGCGCGTGATCGACCGGCTCGCGGCCGAGTACCGAGGGATCTTTCGCACGGGCTGCCGAGGTCCGACGCGCGCTGACCGACGCCGAGATGAGCAGACGTCTCGCCTCCGACCTGCGCGGATACCACCTCACCCTGTGCCGAAGGGGCGTAGCCATGATGACGACTTCCCGCTGGAGTCCAATCCAGGCGTGCTCGCGAGTGCGATAACGAGCGCGCGGCCGCTGGTCGTGCGCGTCGACGTCGACACCACGCGGTGCTGGGTCCTGCGTGCAGTACGGGCGACCTGCCGGTCCCGCACGCCGCGGTGCTCGTCGCGCTCGGACGGCCAGCGAGCGGCCTGGACGGGTTCCGCCGTGGCGCAGGCTCGCCGCCGGGCGCGTGGCGCCCGGCGGCGATGCCCGTCCGGGTTCACGCCGGCGACGTCCCCTCGGCGGCATGAAGCCGCGCGAGCTCGCGGGCGACTTCGCGCTCGTGACGTTCGACATCGGCGCGCGCGGCCCGGCGTGTCCAGTGACCGCGCATCAGCAGAATGAACGGGATGAACAGCAGCTGGCAGACGACGCAGAGCCACAGCCAGTGCTGCCATTCGCTGGGGGCTCTTCCGGCGGCGGCCTGGACGTCGCGTGCGCGCGGCAGGAACGCCGCCGCCCGTGCCTTGAGCTGCGCACCCTGAGCCGTCAGCGCCGCGGCCCGCTGCTTGAGCGCAGCGCCCTCGCTCGTCAGCTTGCTGGCGGCCGCCTGGCCCGCCGCTAGCTGCGCCGGGGTCGGCCGCACGCCGGCGGCCGCGAGCTTCTGCTGTTCCGCCTTCAACGCGGCGCCCTTGGCCTGCAGCGTTGCCGCCTGGACCTTGAGCGCCCCACCCTGGGCGAGCAGCCGCTGTTTGCCGGCGATCAGCACCGCCGCTTCCGCCTTGACCGCCGGACCCTTGTCGACAAGCGTGTTCATCGACGGGACGACGAGCGGGACGATCAGCAGCAGGACCATCACGACGATTCGGATGATCCAGCCCCACACCGACAGCCCGACCGCGACCAGCGACGGATGGATGTCCTCTACCGTCTCGGTAAAGCTCGCCATCCACGGCACATACGCGACCGCGACGAACGCCGCCAGAGCGATTATCAGCCACCGCAGGTAGTCGTAGCTCGCGGTGTGCGTGGTGAACGTGCCCAGCAGAACGATCGTCACGACGACGGTGCCGATCGCCCCGGCGAGCATGAATGGCTTGCGGAGGTTGACCCGGTCCGACAGCACCCCGGCGAGGATCAGGAACACAACGGACGACGCCCAGTACCAGGAGCCAAGCCCGTTGGCACGGCTCGGGCTGTAGCCGAAGACGGTGCCGAACACGACCGGCAGGAGAAACACGAACGTGTAGTAGAGGGCGAGGAACAATGAGATGCCGAGCGCGATCGCGAGCACCCGCGGACGTCGAAGCAGGTGCCGGTAGGCCGAGACGCCCTCATCGTGGGCCACCGCGCCCGAGGCGGCGCGCGCCTCGATCAGCTCGACGTCGCCGAGCTCGACCATCAGCTGGTCCCTGAGATTGGGTGACAGCTCGCGCAGGAAAGCGACAGCCGCCACCAACACGATCACGCTGGCGATCCCGGCGATTACATACTGGCTCTGCCAGGTGTGGTACGTCGGCAGGGTCAGGTTCGCGACCTTGGTCACCAAGAGCGACCCGAATGCCGGCCCGATCGTCCACAGGGCCATCGCCGAGCCGCGGCCGAGCTGCGGCGAGAAGTCGCGAACGAGTGCCGGCGTCGCCACGAGCACGGTGCCCTCGACGAACACAACGCCGGCGAGCGCGACCGTGAACGTCCACTTCGACGTACAGAACGGGATCACGCACAGTGACAGGATCGTCGTCGTGGCGAGCCCGACCACCACGACGTTCGCTCGCCCCGCGCGGTCGAGCAATCCGGCGGTGATCGCCCCGAATGCCGCGAGCCCGAATAGGATCGCCAGCGCCGAAACGAAGAACGAGAACGACATGCCGATGTGGCTGAGCAGCAAGGTGCTCACGCCGCCCACCACGTACACCTGCCAGAACAGCACGACCGTTACCAGCGCGACCAGCGCGAGCTGCGCGTAGCGGGCTCCGGTGGCGGGGTAGTGGTCGAGGGTTCGCTTCCACAACCGCGTAGAGCCGGCAGGCACCGCGGATGGTCCGCTCTGTGGGCGAGTTAACACGGACACGGCATTTGCTCCTTTCCGGAGAAGTAAGACCCTTGTCGCTGCTCAACCGAGGGTCGTTGCAATGTGTGCGCGCCCACTGCGATCGGAGCGCCGTCGCCCGTCGCGGAGAACGAGTCCAACCCGCCGAGCCGCTTGTACGCGACAAACAACGCGCGGATGCCAGCGCCGACGACGCCAACACGTGTCCGCTGGTCCACCCAGGACTCTCCTCTCCCGGCAAGCAAGGCGACGACCATAGGGCGGCGTCCGCATACCGTCTTCGGGCAAACGGTCAGCAGCCCTGGCTCGACTTGACCATTTGGCGTATGCTCGTCGGGTGTCGGTGGTGGCCGGCGAATCTGCGAGAGTCGCCACGCGCGAGGTCGCGGCGGCGCTGCTGCCCGAGCTGCCGTCGATCGGCGACGGAATGACCGCCTACATCGAGGCGGCGATGCCGCAGATCACCGACCCTGACGTGATCGAGCTGATACGCGCCTCGTGTCATGCCAACTGCAGCGCGTTGCTCCACGGTCTGCTCCGCGGGGTCTCGCTCGATGCGATGGCACCCACGGCCGAGGTCATCCAGACCACGCGCGCGCTGGTGCGCTACGGCTTGGACCTGACGGCGGTCGTACGTGGCTACCAGCTCGGGACGACGTACTGGGGAGAGCGCTGGGCTCACGCGGTTGAGCGTCACTGCACGGACCCATCCCTGGCCGTAGGGGCGGTCAGCGACGGGACGACGTTCATGCTGGGTTGGCTGGAGCGCGTGATCGACCGGCTCGCGGCCGAGTACCGCGACGAGGCCGAGCGGATGGCACACGAGGGGTCGTTCGCGCGGGTTGCCGAGGTTCGGCGCGCGCTGACCGATGACGAGCTCGATGTCGGCGCGATGAGCAGACGTCTCGCCTACGACCTGCGCGGTCGCCACGTGGCACTGGTGCTGAGGCACCGCGGCCATGAAGACGACGCCGCGCTGGAGGCGACGGCGCGCGCGCTTGCCGGCGCGATGACGAATGCGCGGCCGCTCGTCGTGCGCGTCGATGTCGATACCACCTGGTGCTGGGTCCCCGCCGGCGCGGCGGGCGAGCCGCCGCGTCCGCCCGCGGCGGTGCTGGTTGGGCAGGGCCGCCCGGCCGCCGGCTTGGAGGGCTTCCGGCGCACCCACCGCGACGCGTGCGAGGCCCTGCGCGTCGCCCAGCTGGCCGGCCGGCCCGGCGGAACCATCACCCGCTACGACGACGTCGAGCTCGCCGTCCTGTGCAGTGCCAATGCCGAAGCCTGCCGCGCCTTCGTTGCCGCCGAGCTCGGCCCGCTCGCGGCCGACACCGAGGAGGCTCGCAGGCTGCGGGACACGCTCGTCGCGTTCTTCGGCACAGGCAGCAACTTCCGCTCCACTGCCGCGCGTCTCGGGCTTCACCACAACACCGTCCGCTATCGCCTGGGCCAGGCCGAGGAGCTGCTCGGTCACTCGGCGGGCCAGCGTCGCCTGCAGCTCGAGCTAGCCCTACACCTCGCAGCGCGCCTCGACGCGCAGCAAAGCTAGAGCCCGGCAAGTCCCGTGGCGCGAGCGCCATCGACGGTCTCGCGCAGGGTTGTCGCGACGTCGCGCCTAGGCTGCCATCCCAGCTCAAACTGGGCCTTGTCGGTCGCCATGATCAACGGCACCTTGAGCGCGTCGATCCAATCGGATAGCCCCAGCGAGAACGGCAATCGCCGGTCGATGCCGGCAGCAAAGGCGATCGCTGCGCGCGGAAGGCGGATCGCGCGCCAGCCGAGCGCGTGCGCTATATCGGTCATCGTGACCACCCCGGGGGCCGCGAGGTTGTACAGCCCAGGCCGGCCCGCACCGACCACTCCGGCACACAGAGCGGTCGCGACGTCGTCGACGTGCACGAGTTGAAACGCGTTGCCAAAGTCCGGAAGGATTTTGAGCGGCCCGAGCGGAAGCGTGACCGGCAGGTCCGTAGCAAGCCTCACCTGGGGCAGGATGTGCAGCGGAGCGTACGCCTCCGGTCCGCCCACGAGCGAAGGACGGAACACGTAGGCCTCGACACCACGGTTCCGCACGGCAACCTCGAGCGCGCGCTCGAGCTCGGCCTTCTGCGCCGAGTAGTAGAACTCCGTCGTTCCGCACGCGGGCGTGCCCTCGGTCAGCGTACGCGGAGGGTTGGCTTGGAAACGGTAGGCGGCGACGCTCGAGGTGTAGACGATGCGCCGACACCCCGCGGCGACGGCCGCACCGAAGACCGTCTTTGAACCCTGTAGGTTCGTCGCCCGTGTCGCGCGCCGGTCGCCGAAGATCAGGAACGCGAGATGAACCACGACATCCACGCCCTCGACCAGCCGCCGGACGTCCTTGGGATTCGTGACGTCGCCGCGCACGAACGTCGTGCGAGTCCAGCCGTGCTTGCTCGGCGCGATCGAACGGCGGGCCATCGCGCGGATCTCGCCGACATCGGCGATCGCCTCGAGATGCCGGATCAACGGGCGCCCGATCCCGCCGGTCGCGCCGGTCACCGCTACTCGCAGCGCGGTCATTGCGTCCCTGCGAGCATCGGCAGGACGACCGCCGAGGGTCGTAGCGGGTCGTGGAAGATCTGCTGCTGCGCGGCGAGCAGCTCGGCGTGGGCCGAATCGAGGCTGGCGCCGGTCCCGGGGTTGCGGGCGAACCGGGGATGAGCTCCGGAGGAGATCTGCACCCTGAGCCGATGTCCAGCCGCAAAGCGATGGGCGATCGGCGACAGCTCGACCTCGACCCGTCGCGCCCCGTCGACCGTGGCAAGTGGCTCGCCCGCGAGACGCCGGTAGCCGTCGCAGACATTTGTGGACACGCCGCGAGCATCGATCTCGCACAGACGTACGAACACGTCGGTGTGCGAGCGGTCGGAACCGAGGTACACCTCAGCGCGGATCGAACCCAACACCTCAAGCGCCTCCGCAAGCGGCGCACTCGTGTACGTCACCACGTCGCCGCGCCGCTCGAGCGGCTCGTTGTCGACCCGCGGCCGTCCGAACAGGCTCGTCACGGGCCCGCCGAGCGCCGGTGTCGGATCCGCCGGGTCGTAGCGGTACGAGTCCGGCTCCGAGGGACCGGGTGGCTCGGGGGCGAGGGTTCCCTTCGCGTGCAGGTGCCAGCGCTGCTCCTCGATCCCGGGAGGAGGCCAGTCGGCCAAGTCGCGCCACTCGCCGGCGCCGGTCACATAGACGCGCACCGGCGACTCGTCGGCCAAGCCTGTGTCAGGCCCGAGGTGGCTGCGCAGCACGAGGATCGCCCGGCGCGTGGCCTCGGCGACGACCCCGGGCGACAGATGTGCCCAGGGCCCGATCGTGAGATGCACGCGGCGGCCGGCGTCGCGCAGGCGCCGATAGTCGCGCACCTGGTCGCGCACGAACGGGTCATACCAGCCGCCGACGAGGTCAACGTCGGCTTCGACCCTCGACACTTCGCCAGTGAAGACGCGGGGCGCCCAGTACTGGTCACCCGGCGCCGAGCGGGCGAGCCACTCCTGGTAGAACGGCACGGTCGTGCCTAGGAGGCGCTGATCGGCGACCGTGAGCGGCCATGTATCGAGTGCCCGCATCAGCCGGCGGTGTCCCAGAAGCAGGCGCAGGCCCCCGAGCCGCCGCTCCTGCACGGAGGCGATCTGTGCCCACCCCAGCGCCATCTCGAGCCCGAAGCCGTCACCGGGATACATCTGGTTGCGCGGGTCCGACGAGGTCACGACTGCGGCGAGGGCCGCCAGGTCGGGCCCGGCGTCGGCGGCCAGCGCCCACTGGGTGATGCCGAGGTAGCTCGCCCCAGACGTCGCGATGCGACCTGAATGCCACGGCTGCTCTCGGATCCAGTCGAGCGTCGCAAGACCATCGTCGCGCTCGCGGAACGGCTCGAGCGTGCCGCCGGAGCCGAACGTCCCGCGGCAGCTCTGCAGCAGCACCTGCAGGCCGCGCTCGGCCAGCAGCCGAGCGCTGATCAGCGCAAGGATCCCGGTCCGGCCGTAGGGCGTCCGGACGAGGACCGTCGGCGATGGCCCGGCACCGTCCGGTCGGTAGAGGTCGGCCAGAAGCGTCACACCGTCGGCCATCGGCACCGGG
>Ga0335078_10009517_pt1 | contig 14405 bp, 11 predicted proteins | sample Lox_Sample_32_FD_206711 | JGI IMG/M metagenome (GOLD analysis project Ga0335078, IMG submission 206711) | Soil microbial communities from Loxahatchee National Wildlife Refuge, Florida, United States - Lox_Sample_3.2 | ecosystem: Environmental > Terrestrial > Soil > Wetlands | place: USA...
GAACGTGAGGCCAATGGTCACGACCACGCCGCCGAGCACGATGTTGAACACGTTCACGTTGGCGCCGGCCCAGAAGACGAGCTGTTGCCAGGGTTTCCCGTGCCGGGCCCCGGCCGGGATCATGTCGATGTGGTGATTCTCGACATACCGGCGTAGCTGCTCACTCTGGATCGTTGTTTCGGTCATGGGCTAGTCACCCTTCCGGAAAGGAGCCTGGCGGTGCGGTCGTGAGCTTCGGGTTGCTCGACCGGTGGATCATCGGGGGTCACATCGGGCCCGCAGGCCGCGCCTGCGCGGGTCCGCGCCGCGGCCGGAGCGGTAGCACGCCCCGCCCGCAGCGCTAAGAACTGGTGCGCGCGCGCGTCGTCTGGGGAAATGGCAATCCACAGCGGACACGGCGCCATCCGGAGCGGGGCCGGGCGGCCGGGTAGGCCGGTCGTGTTTTCAAAGCGGGCGGGAAAGCCGGCGGCCCGTGGATTGCTTGTGCCGGCGATCATGGTCACGCCGAGCGATGCGGTGCGGGCCCGTGCGGGAAACGCGTCGGCCGGCTCGGAGAGCGTAACGGCCCGTGCGGAAATGCCGGTGACGCCGGGCGGGGGGAGCGCGGTTTCCGTTAACCAGGATTCCGGCACTGATTCCCTCCGATCCCAGCCGTGTAAGAGGACCTGCTGGCGAACCGCCCGGGCGCGAGCCCGCATGGCCGTGCAGCGACTGCCCGACGGCGGGAAGGCGCTGGTCTATGGTTATCGCGGCGTAAAGATGGCATAACCCGGGCTTGGCCCTGATGATGGCAGGTCATCGCGCTGTCCTATATCGGGGTATTCGTGGCGAGCCGTCGCGCACGCACCGTGTGCCGCAAACCCGGGCGATGTTAGCATGCCGGGCAAAGCTCCACGATGCTAATGGTGATGTTGCTGGGACCAAAGTGGCGCGGCGGCCGTTACCTCGCGCCGCGCCCCGGGGCCCAGGGCTGCGGCAAAGTTAAGTAATCATCTCGACAGCTTGATGGTGTCGTCGCGTGCTCCGGGAGCATGCCCACGACGGCCCGGCAAGGGCCGAGCTGTATCGGCTCGCACAGCACCGCAGCCATGGTGCGGGCGATGGTCGATGCGCAGGTTCACGCGCATGTGCTGTGCCCGAATGCGTGACACCAGCGCGGCGTTGCTCCACTTGCCCGCCACTCAAGAATCAGCATCCGCCTGACCCACGGCGAGCAGGCGGCCGGTCGGCTGCCGGGCGGGCCGCTGGCGACGCCGACCGCTTCCTCGTCGCCCGTCAGGCATCCAGGCCCGGCCCGTCGGCTGCCGCATCCTCAGGAAACGTCGCCAGCGGCTCAGGTCGCGCGGGGCCGCTCAGCAACTCGGCGAGTTGCGCCACGTACCGCGTCAGCTGCGGGCCCAATCGCGGCGCCCGCCGGTTCGATGGTGACCGTCGGCGGGCAGCGCCATGCCCGGAAGGACTGGCCGGTGCACCGCACGACAGGGACGACAGAAGAGCGCATCTCGTCAGGGCGAGAAGGCGGGACAGAGATGCTGCCGACGGGGGCTCCCAGCGCTGGTTGCGTTGGGTTCGTCAGCCCGCGGGGCTTCTGTGCACACGTGGGCCGAGGCTGCGGAGCACGCCTCGGGTGAGGAGGTCGTCGATGTCGTCGCCGGAGTAGCCGGCTTCTTTTAGGACCTCGTGGTTGTGCTGGCCGGGGAGCGGCGCCGGGCGGCTAGCGCGCATCGGGGTGGCGGTGAGCCGGGCGCCCGGCCGGACATGGTGATAGTTCCCGGCGAGTGGGTGCGTCATGACCGGCTGCTCGGCGAGGAGCTCTTCGAGGGTGATGACGGGGGCGGCGGGGATCTGGTTGTCGCGGCAGAACGCGAGCCATTCGTCTGTTGTTCGCTGGGCCAGGATCGCGCGTACCTGCTGGTACAGAAAGTCGGAGTTGGCGATTCGCGCCCGGCCGTCGGCGTAGCGCGCGTCACCGAGCAGGTCTTCGCGGCCACCGGCAGCGAAGAGTGTGTCGTACTGTTCCGTCGAGTAGGGCAGCACGTTGATCCACCCGTCCGCGGTGCGCTGGGGCCGCCGCTCTGGGGTGAGGATGCGCTGGTAGCCCGCTGGGCCGGCGGGCGGTTGCGGTACCCCGCCTGCGCCGTGTTCGACGAGCATGAACGCCGTCATGGCCTGGGTCATCGGCACCTCGATGTGCTGGCCTTCGCCGCTGCGCTCGCGGTGGAACAGCGCGGCCAGCACGGCGTAGACGATGGTCAGGCCGGCCACCTTGTCAGCGACGAGGGTCGGCACCAGCCGCGGCTCCCCATAGGCGCGGCGGGCGGCGTCGGCGACGCCGGTGGCCGACTGGATGATGTCGTCGTAGGCGGGGTCGTCGGCGCGGTCGGTGTCGGCGGGAAAGCCTTGTGCCTGGCAGTAGACGAGGTCGGGCCTGGCGTCGCGGACCTCGTCGTAGGTGAGCCGGAGGCGCCGGAGCGATGACGGGCGCAGGTTGGTGACGAACACATCGCAGGTGGCCGCGAGTCGCATCAGGGCCTCGCGGCCGTCGGGGTGCTTCAGGTCGAGCGCGATGTTGCGTTTGCTGCGAAGCAGGTTGAGCGAGGTGCCGGACAGTGCCGGGTGCGGGCCGGGGCCCATGGCGCGGTTGGTTTCGCCGCGCGCGCTTTCGATGGTGATGACGTCGGCGCCGAGGTCGCCGAGGATCTGGGTCGCCATCGGGCCCATGACGACCGACGTCAGGTCGAGGACGCGGATCCCGTCGAGGGCGCCGGCCATCTAGGCGTGCCGGGCGAGAAAGCCGACGACCGTGTCGTTGAAGGCGCCGGGCTGATCGATGTTCGCCGCGTGCCCGGCCCCGGGGACAATCACCTTCTCCGCGTGCTCGATCGCGCTGGCCATGTAGTGGGCTGCGGCGAGGAAGTTGGCGTCGTCGGCGCCGGCGAGGACGAGCGTGGGCACGGCGATGTCCGGCAGTGACCGGATGACACGGGCATCTTGCTGCACGAGCATGCCGCGGGCGGCGCGGGCGAGGCCGGGAGCGTTCCCCATGGCCCGGGGCACTTCGGGGCTGCTGCTGAGCGCTGCGGTGCCGTCGCGTTCGAGCCGCTCGGCGGTCCGGCGCGCATAATCGTTCCAGGCCTGCCGTGATGCATCCTTGCTGAACCCGGGGCCGGTGTCGAACAGCAGCAGGCAGCGCACGCGGCCGGGGTGGGTTCGGTGGAAGTCGAGTGACATGAAGCCGCCGAGGCTGTGGCCGCCGACTGCGGCCACAGCAATGTTGCAAGCATCGAGCACGGCGACCATGTCGCCGGCCGTGTGCTCGTGTGAGTAGAGCCGCGGATCCCGGGGGGAGTCGGTCTGGCCGTGCCCGCGCAGGTCCCAGGTGACGACGGTCCGGGTCGCCGTCAGCGCGCCGAGGTTCGGCCGCCACATCGCCCGGCTCGCGCCGTAGCCGTGGGTCAGCAGCAACGGCGTCGCGTCGGCGGGACCAGGGACGACGTCGTAGGCGATCTGCACTCCGTCGCGGTCGAGGGTTCGCACGGGTCAACTCCGGTTCTTCGGCACGTCGCGGAAGGGGACCGGCGCGTCCAGCGTCGGGTCCTTGGGCAGCCCGAGCACGCGCTCGGCGATGATGTTGCGCTGGATCTCGTCGGTGCCGCCGGCGATGGACACGGCCGGCACCGACAGGATGATCTCGGCGATGACGCCCCCGGCGGGCGAGTCTGGGCCGGTGAGCATGGCGGCCGGCCCGGCGATGGCGAGGTGAGCGGCGCAGGCGGCGCGGGCGACGTTGCTGCTGGCGAGTTTGCCGAGTGACCCTTCCGGTCCCGGTGGCTTGCCCAGTTTGCGGGCGGCGGCGGCGCGCTGTGCGGTCCATCGCGTCGTCCACGCGAGGGTGACGGCACGCGCCAGTTCCTGGCGCACGTACGGGTCAGCGGCGCGGCCCGTCACGAGCGCCCGGGGCACGAGCAGGTCGACTCGGCCGGCGCGCTGCGGGTACCACCGGTACGGCGCCCGGATATGGAGGGCTTCTTGGGCCGCTTCCCGCCACACGCGTCCTTCACGGTGCACGGCCGGCGGTGATGGGATCGCGGCGCGACGTTCGTGCGCGAGCGTGGTCAGCGCGACGCGCCATCCGCCGTCGACGTCGCCGATGACGAAGCTGGCCGGGATGCGTGCGCCGTCGAGGAAGACCTCGTTGAACGACGCGTGGCCGTTGGCCTGGCGCAGCGGCCGGACCTCGACACCGGGCTGTTTCATCGGCAGGACGAAGCAGGTGAGGCCGTGGTGCTTGGGCGCGTCGCAGTTGGTGCGGGCGACGAGCAGGCCGTAGTCGGCATGGTGGGCCGATGTGGTCCACACCTTCTGCCCGCTGACGAGGTACTCGTCGCCGTCGGGTTCGGCCCTGGTCTGCAGCGACGCGAGGTCGGAGCCGGCGCCCGGTTCGCTGAACAGCTGGCACCAGGTGATCTCGCCGGTGACCGTGGGCGGCAGGAACCGCGTCTGCAGCTCGCCGCTGCCGTGCTGGAGCAGTGTGGGCGCGGCCAGCGACATCCCCACGCCTTCGGGCGGCCCGACGGCGCCGAACTCCGCGAGCGCCGCCGTGATGAGGCTGGCCGCGCTGGCGGGCAGGTCGCGGCCGCCCAGGCGGGCCGGCCACGTCGGTGCCGCCCAGCCGGCCGCTGCGAGTCGTTTGCGCCACCCGGCCAGGCTGAGCTCGGGGTCCCAGGCGTCCAGAAGCCAGCCGAGCAGCGCTGCGCGCACATCCTCGGCCATCACGCCCCCGTAAACCTCGGCTCGCGGCGTTCCAGGGAGGCACGCACGCCCGCGCGCCAGTTCGCCGTCTGCTGCAGCCGCTGCTGCTCGGCCGCCTCGCGCTCGACTGCCTGCCGCACCGCGCCGAGCAGCGGGGCGTGCATCGTGGCTCGGATGGACCGCACGGTGAGCAGAGCGGCCGCCGCGATGTCGTGCGCGATCTTGTGAGCCGCCGCCCGCAGCTCGCTTGCGCTGGCGAGCTGGTCGGCGAGGCCGAGCCGGTGCGCCTCGTTTCCGTCGATGCGGCGCCCGGTGTAGAGCAGGTCCAGCGCATGCTGCTGCCCGACGATCGTCGGCAGGGTCGCGGTCAGCGCGAAGCCGTGGTGGAACCCGAGCCGCGCGAAGTCGGCCGCGAACCGCGCCTGCGGCGCCGCGACCCGGAAGTCGGCCGAGCACGCGAGGCCGAGGCCGCCGCCGATCGCGGCGCCCTGCACCGCCGCGACAACCGGCAACTCGGCCGCGAACAGCCTGACCGCCTCGCGGTAGAGCTCATCCGGACCGCCGGCCGCGCCGCTCCCGGCGCTGAAGTCGCTCCCGGCGCTGAAGTCGGCGCCGGCGCAGAAGTGCTTGCCGCTTGCGCAGAGCACGATCACGCGCACGTCACGCTCCGGGGCGAGCGCGTCGTACAGGTCCGCGATACGACGGATCATCGCAACGTCGAAGAAGTTGCCCGGCGGCCGACGCGGCTCCACGGTTGCGACGTGATCGCCGCCGGCTGCTGCTGCGACGCCGTCCTGCTCCGTCCAGATCGTACGCGACATCTAGAACGCGACCTCCCACCCGTGACACGGCACCTCCAGCACCGCCGGGTCGGCAGGGGGCGAAGATGCGCGCAAACGGTTGCCAAGCGGCGCGTCGAGCTGCACAGTGCGCGGCTGGTCGCCGACGTTGAGAGCTGCGACGATGGCCTGGTCGCCCGCGGCCGCCCGGTAGGCAAGGAAGTGGTTGCTGAGGCCAGCCACCGTCGTGGTGGCGTCATGTAGCCACGGGTGACCCCGGCGGAAGCTGATGAGCTGCTGATGTAGCCGGTAGACGGGCCAGCCGTCCGGCGCGAGACCCTCGGGTCCCGGCGGGAAGGCGGGACGGATCTGGTCATCGCCGCCTGGCCGTTCTTCCTTGATGCCGCGGAACGCCTGCTCGTCGCCGGCGTAGATGCTGGGCGTGCCGCCGGCTGTGAACAGGACGACAAGCGCGAGGGCAAGGTGCCGATCGTCATCCAGCCTGGACGCGATCCGGGTGACGTCGTGATTGCCGACAAAGGTGATGGGCCGGAAGCCCAGCTGGAAGTCGTTGTGCCGGCGCAGTGCCCAGGCAAGCTCAAAAAAGTTGCGGTCGTTGAGCGAGCTCCAGATGGCTTTCCAGAGCTCGTACTGGGTGACCGAGTCCAGTCCCGTGGCCGCGATGATCTGCCGGTAGTCGCCGTGGATCACCTCGCCGGCCAGGTACGCCTGCGGGTGCCGGGCACGGACCTTCGGCAGCACCTGTGACCAGAAGCCGGCCGGAACCGCGTAGGCGGCGTCGAGGCGCCAGCCGTCGGCGCCACGGTCCAGCCAGTGCTGCATCACCGCAGTGACGTAGTCCTGCACCTCGGTAGCGGCGTGGTTGAGGACGACGAGTCCGCGGTGACCCTCGAACGACGCGTATGCCGGCTCCGCCCGCCCGTCCCGGCCGTCGGGCCAGGTCAGGTGGAACCAGCGCGCGGCGTCGGACGCAGGCCCTTCGCGCACCGCCCGCTGAAACAGGGGGAAGGCGCGCCCGACGTGGTTGAACACCCCGTCGAGCATCAGCCGCAGCCCGCGTTCGCGGCAGGCGGCCACCAGACGGCCGAACGCCTCCTCGCCGCCCAGCCGGTCGTCGATCATGAAGTGATCGATGGTGTCGTAGCCATGCGACGAGGACTGGAAGATGGGACCGAGCGCCAGCCCGGATGCTCCCAGCGCGACGACGTAGTCGAGCCACGCGCACATGCTGTCCAGCGGCCTGCCGCCCTGGCTTCTGGCACCCGTGGGGTCGGTGCCGAGGAACCCGATCGGGTAGACGTGCCACCAGACCGCGTGCCGAACCCAGGCGGGCGCCCGCACGGGAGAGGCCGTCTCGATCACGCGAGCCGCTCTATCACGAGCGCAGCGAGCCGCAGCACCTCGACCTCGAGGTCAGAAAGACCCGACAAGGCCTGCGTGAGCCACTCGTCACGCCGCCGCACCTCGTCCCTGAGGGCGGCGGCGCCGGCCTCAGTCAGCCGCACCATGCTGCGGCGCGCGTCGGCGGCGTCTGTTTCGCGCACGATCAGGCCCGCCGTCTCCAGATCCCGAAGCGGGGCCGTCAGCGATTGCACCGTAACGCGCTCGGCAGCGGCGATCACGGACGGAGCGCGAGGCCCTGAGTGCAGGTTCGACAAGACGGCGGCGCTGATCGCCGGCAGTCCGGGCTCGCCGCGCCGGGTGCGGAGCTGACGTGCCAGGCGCGTCACGGCTCGCCGGATGGCCGCCACCACGGCCGGGTCGAGCGTCCGCTCCCGCGTCGATCCGGGCAGACTCTTGTCAATCACCACAGCACTAAAGTAGCTTTACCTATATGCAACGTCAAGGCACGGATTTCGAGGCCCAGGCGGCATCAATTAGGTTCATTGAACTTACCACCGGGCGAACTGGCATCGATGCCCCGGCACGGGCGATGGCGGCTGTCCTCCGCCCGTGGGGTTCGCCGTGAGCTCGGAAACGTTCGCACACAGGCACCTGGACACCGTGCTGTCCGCGGTCGCGCTCGGCGCCAGCCTCGCACGCCCGGAAGTTGCTCAGCCGTCACGCCTATGGTGGCTGCCGGCCGCCTTGGTCCCGGTGCCGGCAGCGGTCGTCAGGCTGCTCATCGATCCGGCCTCTCTCGATCCCAGTCTTGTCGGAGCCATGGTCGCCGGCGGACGCCAGCCGGACGGCACCCGGTGACGTCCCGCGCCATGACCGGGACGGGTGAATCGGCTCCCACCACTGGCGAGGCTGTACGCAGCCAGGTCCGCGCGTTCCTGGATGAGAACTTCGACTGCGACATCTCGCTGCGGACCTGGCTGGAGCGGCTGGCCGACTCCGGGTGGGCGTCGCCGCAGTGGCCGGCGCGGTGGTTCGGCAAGGGCCTGCCAGCCGATCTTGCGGCGGTGGCGTTCGACGAGTTCCGCAAGGCCAAGGCGCCCGGCCCGCCGGCCGGGCTGGGGCGGATGCTCGCGGCACCGACGATCATCGCCCACGGCACGGATGAGAAGAAGCAACGGTTCGTCCGCCGGATCCTCACCGGCGCGGACGCCTGGTGCCAGCTGTTCAGCGAGCCGGGCGCCGGCTCCGACCTCGCCTCGCTGCAGACCCGGGCCGAACCCGACGGCGACGAGTGTGTCGTCAACGGGCAGAAGGTGTGGACGTCCGGCGCTCACGGCGCCGACCTCGGCATGCTGCTAGCCCGCACCGACGTCGGCGTGCCGAAGCACTGCGGCCTCACCTGCTTCGCGTTCGAGATGGACCAGCCTGGCGTCGAGGTCCGGCCGTTGAAGCAGATGACGGGAGACGCGCAGTTCGCCGAGGTGTTCTTCACCGGCGCGCGCGTGCCGGCCGCGAACGTCATCGGCGATCTCAACGGCGGCTGGCGCGTAGCGATGACCACGCTGATGAACGAGCGGGCGGGCCTCGGTGCCGGATCCGGGCTCGGCTTCCCGATCTCCGCTCCGGCCGGCCGCCGGATCCAGCAGCAGCTCGAACAGCCGGTCGGCGAGTTCCTCGCCTCGGGGATGAGCACCACCATTGCCGCCGCAAGTGCGGGTGCGATGGTGGGCGGGAACATGCAGTTGCTGCTGCTGCTCGCCAAGGCCCGCGGACGCGACGGCGACGGCAACGTTCGCCAGCAGATCGCGCGGCTCTACACGCTGTCCCAGCTCAACCGCTGGAACGGGCTGCGTGCCAGGGAGGCTGCCAAGGCCGGTCAGCGCGCCGGTCCGGCGGCATCGGCGGGCAAGCTCATGGCCTCGCACATCGCCAGGCAATGGCGAGAGACTGCGATGACCATTGCCGGGGGTGACGGGATGTTGGCCGGCCCCGACGGTCCCCTCAGTGGCGGCGTCGCGCGGCAGTCGCTTTTCGCCCCGGCTCCGTCGATCTACGGCGGCTCTGACCAGGTGCAGCGCAACATCATCGGCGAGCGCGTGCTCGGCTTGCCGAAGGACCCCGACATCTTTCGTGACGTGCCGTTCCGCGACCTGAGGGCCGGTACGCAGCCGAAGCCGGCCAGCTGAGGAGACGTACATGTCCATGACCTTCACCGAGGAGCAGGACGAATTCCGCGAGAGCGTCCGGCGGTTTCTGGAGCAGAAGTCGTCGTCGGCGGACGTGCGCCGGCTGATGGAAACCGACGAGGGCTACGACCCGGCGGTGTGGCAGCAGATGGCCGAGCAGCTCGGCCTGCAAGGCCTTGCGCTGGCGGAGGAGTACGGCGGCAGCGGCTACGGCTTCATCGAGCAGATCGCCGTGCTCGAGGAGATGGGCCGGGCGCTGCTGTGCGCGCCGTACTTCTCCACCGTCGTCCTCGCCGGCACCGCGCTCATGCAGTCGGGTGACGATGCGGCGGAAAGGGATCTGCTGCCCGGCATCGCCGACGGCTCGACCATCGCGACGCTCGCGTGGGTGGAGAACCCGGCCGACTGGGGGACGGGATCGCTGTCCACGACGGCGAAGCGGTCCGGCGACGGTTACACGATCGACGGCAGCAAGACGCTCGTACTCGACGGGCACACCGCGTCGCTGATCCTCGTCGTCGCGCAGGCCGACGGCGGCCCGTCGCTGTTCGCGTCCGGCGCTTCGGCGAGCGGGCTGACCCGGCGCAAGCTCGAGACGCTCGACATGACCCGCAAGGTCGCGGCGCTTGAGTTCGCCGGCACGCCGGCACGGCTGATCGCGGACGAGGGCGCGGCCGCCGGCATCCTCGAGCGGACGCTGCGGTTCGCAGTGGTCGCGCTCGCGGCCGAGCAGGTCGGCGCGGCGCAAAAGTGCCTCGACATGAGCATCGAGTACGCCAAGCTGCGCGTGCAGTTCGGCCGGCCGATCGGCTCGTTCCAGGCGATCAAGCACAAGTGCGCGGACATGCTGCTCGAGGTCGAGTCGGCGCGGTCGGCGGCGTACTACGCGGCGTGGGCGGCGGCCGGTGGCTTGGCCGAGCTGCCGCTGGTCGCGTCGCTGGCGAAGGCCTGCTGCTCCGACGCGTTCGCCAGCGCGGCGACGGAGAACATCCAGATCCACGGCGGCATCGGCTTCACCTGGGAGCACGACGCGCACCTGTACTACCGGCGGGCGAAGTCCGCCGAGCAGTTCCTCGGCAGCCCGTTCGAGCATCGTGACCTGCTCGCGCAGCGGCTGCTCGTCGGCGAAGGGGTCTCGCCCTAATCGTCGGGCGCGAAGCGGCTGGGAGGGCGCTGTGGAGTATGCGGAGACGAGCACGCCGGTGCCACGCGGTGTTGCGGACCCCTACCGGGGCAAGTGGCTGGCACTGTCGAACACGACGCTCGGTGTGCTCCTGGTCGCGATCAATTCGACGATCATCCTGATCGCGCTTCCCGACGTCTTCCGCGGCGTCGGCCTCGACCCGCTCGCGCCGTCGAACACGCGCTACTTCCTCTGGCTGCTGATGGGGTTCATGGTCTCCACGGCCGTGCTGATGGTCAGCTTCGGACGGCTGGGCGACATCTTCGGACGTGTGAGGATGTACAACCTGGGGTTCGCGGTCTTCACGTTCTTCGCGATCATGCTCTCGGTCGACTGGATGCACGGTGTCGCCGGCACGGTCTGGCTCATCGTCATGCGAATGCTCCAGGGCGTCGGCGGCGCGCTGCTGTTCGCCAACAGCTCGGCCATTCTGACCGACGCCTTCCCACTCGACCAGCGAGGCATGGCGCTCGGCATCAACCAGGTGGCGGCGCTCGGCGGAACCTTCGTCGGGCTCGTGCTCGGCGGCGTGCTCGGCCACGCCGGCTGGCACTACGTGTTCCTGGTCTCCGTGCCCATCGGCGTGCTCGGGACGTTCTGGTCGTACGTCAACCTGCACGAGCACGGCGTGCGCACCCAGGCCACGATCGACTGGTGGGGCAACGTGACGTTCGCGGCGGGCCTGGTCCTTTTGCTGATCGGCATCACCTACGGGATCATCCCGTACGGCGGCCACAGCATGGGCTGGACCAGCCCCGCAGTGATCGGTGAGCTGAGCGGGGGCCTGGCATTCCTCGCCGCCTTCCTCTGGCTGGAGACGAAGGTCACCTCGCCGATGTTCCGCCTGCGACTGTTCCGGATCCGCGCCTTCGCCGCGGGCAGCTCCGCCAGCTTTCTCGCGTCGATCGGCCGCGGCGGGCTGATGTTCACGCTGATCGTCTGGCTCCAGGGCATCTGGCTACCCGAGCACGGCTACAGCTTCGGCCGCACGCCGCTGTGGGCCGGCATCTACATGCTGCCGCTGACAACCGGATTCCTCCTGGCCGGTCCCGCGTCCGGCATTCTGTCGGACCGGTTCGGCGCGCGTCCCTTCGCGACCGCCGGCATGATCGGGGCGGCGGCGAGCTTCGCGCTGCTGGAGCTGCTGTCGGCGAATTTCGGCTATCCGCTGTTCGCGTCGCTGCTGCTCCTCAACGGCTTGTCCATGGGACTATTCGCCTCACCAAACAGAGCGGCGGTGATGAACAGCCTTCCAGCGCGTTGGCGGGGTGCGGGAGCGGGCATGAACGCGACTTTTCAGAACGCCGCGCTGGTGCTGTCGATCGGAATTTTCTTCAGCCTGATAATCGCTGGAATGTCGTCGGCGCTTCCCGCCGACCTGGATCACGGCCTAATAACCCAGGGCGTGCCCCCGGCCGCCGCGGTCGCGGTGTCCCACCTGCCGCCGACCGACGCGCTTTTCGCCGCCTTCTTGGGATACAACCCGATGCGCACGCTCCTCGGCCCCGCAATCGCCTACGTGCCACCCGGCAAGGTCTCCTACCTGACGGGGCGGAGCTTCTTCCCGCAGCTCGTCTCCCCATCATTCACGACCGGACTCCATTACGCGTTCACCTTCGCATGCGGCGTCTGCGTCATCGCCGCGTGTGCATCATTGATGCGCGGAACCAAATTCTACTACACGGAGAATTCTCCATACGGCAATTGAACCGAGAACGCGGGCTCATTTGAATGCGCTAATCGGCACGCCTTCCATCAATTAAGCGCGAGACAACGCGCCCAGGATTGGGTAATCCAGACCTGCGAGCGAGGAGGCCCACGTGATCATCGACCCGGGCATGCTGCCGCTGCCGGGCGGGCGCACCAGCCTGCTGAAGGCACTGGAGCAGGTCACCGACCCGCGCGCAAGCCGCGGCATCCGGAACACATGGTGGTCGCGGCCGGATTGTCCGGGGCCGGGCGCAGCTTCCGCTCAGTGGGTGATTTCGCGGCTGACTTGCCGCAGGACGCGCTGGCGCGGCTGGGTGCCCGGTTTCACCCGGTGCAGCGCCGCTACATCGCGCCGAACGAGGCGACGATCCGCCGCCACGTGCAGATGACCGACGCCGACCAGGCCGACGCCGCGGTCGGCGGCTGGCTGGCGGCCCAGGTTCAGCAGGCGAGGGCAGCGGCCGGGCAGGCGGGCGCGCTGACCGCGGTCGCCCTGGACGGCAAGGTGCTCAAGGGTGCCTGGGAAGAGCTGCCCGACGTCAAGGTGAAGCTGTTCTCCGCGCTGGTGCACGGCGAGGGCGTCATCATCGGCCAGCCCAAGATCCCCGAGGGCACTACCGAGGTGACCCAGCTGCTGCCGCTGCTGGGCGGCATCGCCGCCGCTCGCCGCGCCCGCGCCGGTCCAGACGATGACGGTGGCCTAGCCGGGCTTGTCTTGACCGCCGACGCGCTGCACGTTCACCGGGACAACCTGCGGCAGGTCACCGACAGGGGCGGAGAGTACATCGTCACCGTGAAGGGCAACCAGCCCGGCCTCGAACGCGACATCGCGGCCCTGTTCCCCGCAAGCCCCGCAGACGGAGCCTTTCCCCCCCTCACCACGTCACCATTGACCGCGGCCACGGCCGCAACGAGATCCGCTCCATCTGAACCAGCCCCCACGTCGCGGACCTGGACTTCCCCGGCGTGTTCCAGGTGTTCCGCATCCACCGCGAGACCTACGACCTGAACTGGAACCCGCTGCGCAGGCCCGAGACCGTGCACGGGATCACCGGCCTGACCGCCTGGCAAGCCAACCCCGCCGACATCCTGGCCGGCAACCGCGGCCATTGGCAGGTCGAGAACCGCGAGCATTACGTCCGTGACCGGACATTCGACGAAGATCGTTCCCAGGTGCGCGCCAAGGCATCCCCGCAGTTCCTGACCACCGCCAGGAACACAGCGATCAGCCTCATGCGCCTGGCCGGATGCGCCAACATCGCCCGCAGCCTAGATTACCTGTCTCGCAGGCTGGGCTGCGTTCTGACCCTCCTTGGAGTCTTACCGGAAAGGCCATCACAGGAACCGAGGGGAAAGCGAGGACTTTGCCGATGACCCTGCCCCGGGGCCTGAGGCAGGGTGGCCGGGCGCGGGGCGCGAGTGGCCGGGCGGGGCGCGAGGCAGGGTGGCGGGGCTCGGGGCGCGGGGGCGCAGCGGCCGGGTGCGGAGCTCGGGGCGGGCGGCGCGGGGGTGCGGGGCCGGGGGCGGGCCAGCCGGAGAGGGCGCCGGATGAGGCAGACGCGCGGGGCCGCAGGCACCCGCGGCCGCCGCGGCCAGGCCCGCGGGCGCCGGAGCCGGACGCGCGGGCCAGCATGACATTAGCGTCAGCTTTTGCGATATGACATCCGCGTCAGCTAATGGATATGACATCGGCGTCAGCTATTGCGGATATGACATAGGCGTCAGCTATTAATTGGGACCGCGACTTGATATGGGCAGGAGCGCCGGCGCGGGCGGCGTACCAGTACACGCGGCTGCGTAACACGATCCGGCCGCGAGCGCAAACCGAAGAGAAAAGGCGACGCGTATGTCAGCTGACGCCCGCGTCATTATTTGCCTTTCAAATGTGTTCTGTGCCCCAATAGAGATCGTGACAGGCGACGGGACTACGGTGCGTGGCGAACTCAGCCCTGGCGGGCCCGCTGCGACGGTCGGCGCCGCCGTCGATGCGGTGAACCCGGGGGCCGGGCGAGCCTCCGGCGAGAACTTCCCGGTGGCGCTGAGAATGCTGCCCTCCCGTCGCCGCAGGCACCTGATGGCGGTCTACGGGTTCGCCCGGACCGCCGACGACATCGGGGACGAGGCGCCCCCCGAGCAGCGGGCAGCCCTGCTGGACGATCTCGAGGCTGACGTCCGGCGCCTCTACGCGCGTCTCGCCGCCGGGCCCGGCCCGGCAGAGGGGCGGGCGGAGGCTCCCGGGGACGGCGGGCCTGCGAGCCAGGTGGTCAGCGCACTCGGGCCCGCGGTCAGCGAGTGCCAGATCCCGATGCGGCCGTTCCTGGACCTGATCGCGGCAAACCGGCAAGACCAGGTCATATCCCGCTATCAGACGTTCGAGGACCTGCTCGGCTACTGCCGCCTGTCGGCCAACCCGGTCGGCCGGATCGTGCT
>Ga0335078_10009518_pt1 | contig 14404 bp, 8 predicted proteins | sample Lox_Sample_32_FD_206711 | JGI IMG/M metagenome (GOLD analysis project Ga0335078, IMG submission 206711) | Soil microbial communities from Loxahatchee National Wildlife Refuge, Florida, United States - Lox_Sample_3.2 | ecosystem: Environmental > Terrestrial > Soil > Wetlands | place: USA: Florida...
GCGCTGGGACGACGGGCGGCCGGGGCTCCGGGCCGGCAGCTTCGAGGTGCGCGCGAGCGGGGGGCTGCTCGTCAATCGCGTCGCGCTCGTGGAGATCGATCCCGCGCGGTACCGGTTCTCGCTCGTCGCGTCCGCGGGTTTCGCCCCGCGATCCGCCGACTTCTGGATGGCCGACAGCGGCGTCGTGCTCGCCGTCAACACCGGCCTGTTCAAGCGCGACGGGACGCCGTCCGGCCAGGTGCTCCTGGACGGCGCCCGCTTCGGCCGGCGCGCCGACTGGCTCGACGCGGCCGTGGCCATCGAGGACGGCCGGGTCCGCCTGGTGGCGCCGGGCGCGCTCGACTCGTTGGGCGCCGGGGCGTCGGCCTTCCAGGTCCTGCCCTGGCTCGTGCGCGGGGGCCGCGTGGCCTTCGGCGTCACGTCGGGCGTGCGGCTCTCGCGGACGCACCGGGATCGCCGGCTGACGTTGTGCCTCGGCGCGGACGGCCTGGTGCGGCTGCTGCTCAGCAACTTCGAGCTGTTCGGCGAGCCGGCCGGCACGATCCCCGTCGGCCTGACGATCGCCGAGCAGGCGACGATCGCCGCCGCGGCCGGCTGCGCGGACGCGGTGGCGCTGGACGGCGGCATCTCGGCGCAGCTGGCCGTGCGTTTCCCGGAGCGCGTGCGGCGGATGCCGGGCTGGCGCGACGTGCCCCTCATGATGTTGATTCGGCCCCGATAGCCGGTGGCGACCCGTGCAATCCGGGAGGTGCACATGACGACGCATCGCGTGCCGTGGCTGGCGACCGCTCTGGCGGCCGCGCTGCCGGCGGCGCTCTCCGCTCAGGTCGCGCTCAACGCCGTTCACGGCACGTCGGCCACGAACATCTGGGTCGTGGGCGACGCTCCGGCCGCGCTGCACTGGGACGGGCAGGCGTGGAACGAGGTTCCCTTCGGCGTGCGGGCGGGGACGCTGCGCGGAGTGTGGGCGGCCGGCGCCAACAGCGTGTTCGCCGTCGGCGACGAGGGCACGGTGCTCCACTTCGACGGCGCCGCCTGGAGCCGGATGAGCGTCCCGACGGACCGCGACGTGGTGGCGGTCGCGGGCCGCGGAGCCGACGTGTACGCGCTGGCCCAGTCGTCCAACGACCGCGAGGCGCCGCAGCTGCTGCGCTTCGACGGGCGCGCCTGGACGGCAACGCCGCTGCCGCTGCCCTTCCGCGCGACGGCCCTGGCGCTCGCCGGGGGCGACGTGGTGGTGGCGGGATTCGCGTACTTCGATCCGCAGCCCACGGAGCGGCGCCAGGCCGGCGTCGTGGCGCGCTGGAGCGGCGGCCGCTGGAGCACCGCCGGCTGGGACGGGCAGAAGGTCGCGGACCCCGTGGCCGGTACGGCGGGCTGGACGGACCTGACAGCCTCGGGCACGACGCTGCTGCTCTTCGGCCAGCGGGAGGACGGCACGAGGGCGATCGCGACGAGCGGCGGCGGCGCCTGGACGATGGTCCCGCCCGCGGCCTCGGCGATGTCGCGCACGCAGGTCCACGCGGTGTTCCTGGCGGGCGACGCCACGCCGGTCGCACTGTACGAGGAAGGCGGGTTCGCCCGGTTCACGGGCGGGCGCTGGACCGTGGTCTCCCAGCAGGCCGCGATGGCGCAGATGTACGGGCAGGTGCAGCCGGGCGCCACGCCCGAGCAGCAGCAGGCCGCGGCGGCGCGCCAGCAGCAGCTGATGGCGCAGCTGCAGGCGAACCCGATGCTGCTGGCCGTGCGGATGCAGTCGTACAACCTGCAGCGCGCACGGGGCGTCTGGGGGACGTCGGCGGCGGACTTCTACGTGGTCACGGACGAGGGACGCATCGTCCACGTGGTCGGCGACGAGCCGTCGATCGTGTACGACACGGCGTGCGCCGATCCCTCGAGCGCCGGGATGAACCCCATCTGCCAGGCGCTGCAGGCGAAGCAGTAGGCGACGCGGCAGGCTCGGGGCGGGAAACGAAAAGGGCGCGCCGGACTCCGGCGCGCCCTTCCGTTCGACTCGAGCAAGGCCGCGGCTACGCGGCTCTCCAGAACCTCATCAGCGCCTGTCCATCCGGGCACTCGCGCAGTTTCTCGAACGCCCGCTCGCGGATCTGGCGGATCCGCTCGCGCGTGACGCCCATGAGCGCCCCGATCTTCTCGAGCGTCATCGCCTCGGAGCCCTGCTCGAGGCCGTAGTAGAGGTACAGGATCTTCCGCTCGCGCGGCGTGAGGTACTTCTGGAAGACGCGGTCGATGAACCCGCGCATCAGCTTGGAGTCGGTGGTCTCCTCGATCTCGCCGCCCTCGACGCCGGCGAACCGCTCGCCGAGCGTCGCCGCGTCGCGGTCGGTGCGGTCCACCGGCGCGTCCAGCGAGACCTCGGCCGCGGTCATCCGCCGCGCCGTGCGCACGTTGTCGACCGTGTCCTCGAGCGCCCGCGCGATCTCGTTGTCGGTCGGCTCGCGGCCCAGCTCCTGGGCCAGGACCATCTCGGTGCGAGACATCTTGATGAGCTGGGCGTTCTGGTTGAGCGGAATGCGCACGCTGCGCGTCTGCTCGGCCAGCGCCTTGAGGACTGCCTGGCGCACCCACCACACCGCGTACGAGATGAACTTCACGCCCTGCTCGGGGTCGAATTTCCGCACCGCCTTGAGCAGGCCCTCGTTCCCGATCGCGACGAGCTCCGACAGGTCGAGGCCGTGACCCTGGTACTTCTTCACGTAGGAGATCACGAAGCGCAGGTTCGCCGTCACCAGCCGCTCGGCCGCCGCCGGGTCGCCCTTCTGCGCGAGCCGGGCGAGCCGCCGCTCTTCGGCGGGATCGTCGATCAGCGGGAGTTTCTGGATGTCCTGCAGGTACTGGTCGAACGCTCCGGAAGCGCTCTGCCGAAAGAAACTCTTGGGCTTGCCGCGTTGACGCTCCAGCATTCGGGGCCCCTGACGAGTTCGTGTTGGCGAGGACGCAACGACGCGAGGTGGTGCAACGCGGGGGCCATAATAGGAGGGTCGGGAAGCGTGTCAAGCGAAAACTATTATCCACATCACTAAGTTGTTACTGTCACCCCGGTTGTGGAGCGCCGTACACATTCAATAATCGTCGGACACCGATAACATGGCCCGAGAACTGTCATAACATGTTGTGCAGTAATACGTTCACTTGTTGAAGGCCAGAAAGTGTCTCTTTGCTGTCATTATGATGTCGCTATCTGCTGGCCTCAAGCGCCGCGCGGATTTCCGGCGGGTCGACCTCCACCGTCCAGGCACCGTCGGCACTGTGCGCCATCTCGCCGATCGCGGCCGGCAGCGCGAAGCGGACGGCGCCGGCGCGCACCTTCTTGTCCACGCGCATCGCGTCGAGCAGGTCCTCCGTCGCGACCGTTTCGGGGATGGTGCACGGCAGCTCGTAGCGCTCGACGAGCTCCAGGACGCGGCGACGCGTGCCGGCGCGCGCGACGCCGAGCGTTTCCGCGAGCGTGGCTTCGACGACCATGCCGATGGCGACCGCTTCGCCGTGCAGCAGCGCGTAGCCGCTCCGGGCCTCGACGGCGTGAGCGACGGTGTGGCCGAAGTTGAGAATCTGGCGGCGGCCGTGGTCGCGTTCGTCGGCCGCGACCACGGCGCCCTTGATGCGGATGCTCCGCTCCACGATGGGCCCGAGCGCCTCGAGCGCGCGCGCGAGGCAGGCGGCGGCGCCCCGGCCCACCTCGTCGGCGTAGGCGGCGTCGGCTACCACGCCGTGCTTGATCGCTTCCGCGCAGCCGGACGCGATCTGGTTGCGCGGCAGCGTGCCGAGGGTGTCGATGTCGGCGAGGACGAAGCGCGGCGCGTGGAACGCGCCGACGAGGTTCTTGCCTGCCGGGAGATCGATGCCCGTCTTACCGCCCACGGAGGCGTCCACCATCGCGAGCACGGTGGTGGGGACCTGGACGTAGGGAATGCCGCGGTGGAGCGTCGCCGCCACGAACCCGCCCAGGTCGCCGGCGACCCCGCCGCCGAGCGCCACCACGGCGGCGTCGCGCCCGATCCCGGCGGCGATCATTCGATCGCACAGGTCGGCCCAGGTGTCGCGCACCTTGTTCCATTCGCCCGCCGGGAACGAGAACAGGCGGGCCGTGAGCCCTGCGGCCTCAAGCGCGGCGAGCGTCCGCTCGCCATAGAGCGGCGCCACGCGGCTGTCCGTGATCACGGCGTAGACGTGCGCCGGGCAGCGCTCGCCGAGCAGCGCCGGCAGTCGCTCGCCGACGCCGCGCCCGACGATGACCTCGTACGACGCGTCGCGCGATTCGGTGCGCGGGACGGGGATGGTGGTCACGAGGCGGGTGTCAGGTGTCCGGCGTGAGGTGTCCGGAACCCGTGCCGGGTTCGTTTGCCGCAACCGGATCCCGGACACCCGACACCCGGCACCGGCTTACCACGTCACATCCGGCCGGCCCGCGCGAGCGTTCGCCTGCCGGGCCAGCACGAACAACAGGTCGGAGAGCCGGTTGAGGTAGACGAGGATCTCGGTTGCCACCGGCTGCTCGTGCGAGAGGCGCACGGCCGCCCGCTCGGCGCGCCGGCACACCGTGCGGGCGAGGTGCAGAGCCGCCGCGCTCGGCGCGCCCGCGGGCAGCACGAAGTGACGCAGCGGGGCGAGATCGCGTTCGGCGGCGTCGATCGCCTGCTCGAGGGCGCGGACGCGCTCGGGGCCGACCACGAGCTTGGTCCGCTGCTCGGCACGCAGCGCGGCCGGCTCGGGGGTGGCAAGGGCCCCGCCGATCGCGAAGAGGTCGCGCTGCACCTCTGCCAGAAGCCCGTCGGCGGGTCCCTCGGGCGCGGCGGCGCGCGCCGCGCCGATGGCGGCGTTGGCCTCGTCCACCTCGCCGTACGCGGTCACACGCAGATGGTCCTTCGGCACGCGCGTGCCGCCCGCCAACGACGTCTCGCCTGCATCGCCGGTCTTGGTGTAGATCTTCACGCCGCGCAAGGTAGAGCCGCGCGCCACCAGCCGCCAGCCGCCGCGGCCCGAGTTGGACAAGTGATTTGCGCGCAAGAGGTTGACAGGCCATCGCAGGTGTACGAAAATACGACAGTTCGTCCGCGTCGGCCCCATCGCGCGGCATTCGCGCACCCCAGCCCGGGTCGTCATCCTCACCCATGCCCCGTGCGGCCGACAGCACTCGATCGCGAACTGCGTTTCGCGCCGGCCCGGTGACGCCGGCGCTGGTGGTGTTGATGGCGGTGCTCGGATTCCGCGGCGTGGCAGCCCAGGCGCCCCAGGCGCCGGAACGGACGGTGACGTCGGTCCGTTTCGAGGGCAACCACGCCATTGACCGGCTCACGCTCGAGGCCGCGATCGCCACGAGCGCCTCGAACTGGTCCTATCGCGTGCCGCTGCTCAAGCACCTCGACCTGGGCCAGAAGCGGCTGTTCGACGAGCTGGAATTCCGGCGCGACGTGGTCCGCCTGCAGCTCCTCTACCGCCAGCACGGCTTCTACGAGGCGCGCGTGGACACGACGGTGCGGCGCACGCCGGCGACCGTTGCGGTCCTGTTCACGATCGACGAGGGGCCGCCGGTGCTGGTGGATTCGGTCGCGGTGCGCGGCCTGGACGGGATCGTGAACGCGCGGCGGCTCGCCGCGCGGCTGCCGCTGGAGAAGGGCAAGCCCCTCGACCGCGAGGCGTTCGACGCCTCGGCCGACACCATCGCGCTCGCGCTCCAGAACCAGGGGTACCCGTTCGTCGCCGTGTACCGCAACTACAGCGTGGACAACGCCACGCGCTCGGCGGACGTGGACTACGAGGTGGTGCCCGGGCAGCGCGCGCGCGTCGGCGACATCGCGATCGAGGGCAACCGGAACGTCAGCGACCGCACGATCCAGCGCTCCCTCGCCGTGCGGCGCGGCGACCGGTTCAGCCAGGACGCGCTCTACGACTCGCAGCGCAGCCTGTACGAGACCGACCTGTTCCGCTACGTGAGCGTCGGGATCGCGCAGGACTCGGTCGTGGCCGGCGAGGACTCCCTCGTGCGCGTGCAGGTGCAGGTGAACGAGGGCGCGCGATCGCGCTTTCGGGCCGGCCTCGGGTACGGCACCATCGACTGCGTCCGCTCGCAGGCCACCTTCTCGACGGGCAATTTCATCGGCGGCGGCCTCCGGCTGGACCTCGCGGGGAAGCTCTCGAAGATCGGCGTCGGCTCGCCGACCGACTGGGGACTGGAGAACTCGGTCTGCTCGGCGCTCGCCGACGACACGCTGTTCTCCCGGCGGATCAACTACCTCACCTCGGCCACGTTCACCCAGCCGGCGGCGCTCGGCCGCCGCAGCACGCTGACGCTCACCGCCTTCGCCGAGCGCCACTCGGAGTACAAGGCGTTCGAGCGGGACGGCATCGGCAGCTCCCTCGGTCTGGCGTTCGGGCTGGGACGCAGCTCGGTGTTGACGCTGTCGTACCAGCTGAGCTACGGGAGCACGACCGCGGATCCGGGCGTGTTCTGCGTGTACTTCGACCGCTGCGAGCAGCAGGCCGTGGACATCCTGGAGCAGCGGCACCGCCAGGCCTCGCTCTCGCTGTCGCTGATCCGGAATACGACGAACTCGCCCATCGAGCCCACGACGGGCTCCGTGCTCTCGCTCGAGGCGTCGCACGCCTCGCCGCTGGTGGGGTCGGAGCCGCTGATCTCCTACAGCAAGATCGTGACCGAGGGTGACTGGTACGCCTCGCTGGCGCGCGGCTGGGTGCTCGCGCTGCGGCTGCGGGCCGGCGCGATCCGGCCCGAGCGCTCGCTCGTCAACGACACGTCCATCGGCTACGTGCCGCCGGAGGAGCGCTTCTACGCCGGCGGTCCCGGGTCGGTGCGCGGGTTCGGCCGCAACGAGATGGGGCCGCTCGTGTACGTGGCGGACACCGTGGGGACGGATTCCGTCACCGGCGCCCCGGTACCGGTGAACCTGCGGATCTCGCCGATCGGCAGCTACGCGATCACGCTCGCCAACGCCGAGCTGCGCACGCCGTCGCCGATCTGGCCGAGCCGGATCCGGCTGGCGGCGTTCGTGGACGCCGGCGAGCTGTGGGACGAGACGACGGGCGGACTCCTGCCCTCGGGCCTGAAGGTGACGCCCGGCGTCGGGCTCAGGGTGGGCACGCCGCTGGGGCCGCTGCGCCTCGACGTCGCCTATAACGGCTATCCGCGCCAGCAAGGCCCGCTCTACGAGGTGATCCGGACCTCGAGCGGGGCGCCGGAGCAGCTCCGGCTGGTGCAGTCCAACTACAGCGGTCCCACGCGGGGCGGGGGCTTCTTCCAGCGGCTCCAGTTCCAGTTCAGCGTCGGCGAGGCCTACTGATGGTGCGCCGCGCGCTGCTCGTTTCCGGCGCCCTGGTGGCGGGCGTGGCGGCGCTGTGCGCAGCCGCCGCGGCCGGCGTCCTCGCCACCGCGCCCGGTCACGCGGTGGCGCGGCGGCTGCTGGTGAGCGCGCTGACGCGAGCGGTGGACGGCCGCGTGCAAATCGGCTCCCTCGGCGGACCGCTGTGGCGCCGCGTGGTCCTGGAGAACGTCCAGCTCGCCACGCCCGACGGGCGTCCGGTGATCCGAATCGCGCGCCTGGCGGCGAGCTACTCGCTCGCCGATCTCGTGCGGGGGCGCTTCGTCGCCTCGCGCGTGGACGTCGGCGGGCCGGCCGTGACGCTGGAAGAAGAGTCGGACGGGCACCTCAACATCGAGCACCTGTTCCGCCTGCTGGAGCCGCGCCACGGCCCGCGCGGGCGGCCCCCGCTCGTGGACCTGCGCAACGTGCGGCTGGCACACGGCACGTTCGTCCTGCGTGAGCGGAACGCCGACGGCACGCTCCGCGAACGGCGCTTCGTGGGCATCGGGCTCGATCTCCCGCGCCTGCGCGTCTCCGATCCGGATTCGGCCGGCGTCGCGGCCAACGTCCACCACCTCGCGGTGAGCATCTCCGACCCCGCGACGCGCGTCGCCGACGCATCGGGGCGGGTCGTGATCGAGGGCGACTCCGTCACCTTCGACTTCTCTCGCCTGGCGCTGGGGGGCACGGCGGGCGCGGCCCGCGGCGTGGTGCGGTGGGGCGCGGGCGCCTCCCACGGCCGGGCCAAGCTGGACCTCGCGGCCAATCTGCGGCGCGCCAGCTTCGCCGACTTCCGCTGGGCCGCACCCGGCTTGCCCGCGGCCGGGGGAGGGCGCGTGGAGGTGCGCGCGAGGATCCTGCCGGCCGCCGGCGGCAGCGAGTGGAGCTTCCGCGACGCGGACCTGCGCTCGGGCCGGAGCAGGATACAGGGCACCGTCGAACTCGTGGTGGGTGCGGGCGGCGTGGTGACGATCCGGACGCTGGACGTGGAGACGGCGCCGCTCGATCTCGCCCTGCTGCAGCCGTTCCTCGGCAAGCTTCCCGTCCAGGGAACGGTGAGCGGCCACGTGCGGGCGTCCGGACGGCTCGCTGCGCTGGCGGTGGGCGAGGGCCTCGTGTTCGCCGACGAGCGCGCGACCGGCCGCCCGGCCAACGTCGTGGTGGGCTCCGGCGTGCTCGCGCTCGGCGGACCCGACCAGGTCGCGTTCCACCGCTTCCAGGTGACCGAGTCGGACATCGCGATGGCGACGATCGAGGACTTCGCTCCTTCGATCAGGACCCGCGGCCGCCTGAGCCTCGTGGGCGAGCTCGAGGGTCCGTGGCGCGACGCGACGTTCCGCGGCACGCTGGTGCACAGCGACGGCCCCGGCGCCGCGTCGACCCTTCGCGGGACCCTGCAGCTCGCGCTCGCGGACACGCTGCGCGTCGAGGCCGACCTCACCGCGGACTCGCTCTCCCTGGACGACGTGGCGAAGTCGTACCCGAGCCTCGCCTTCGTGGGACCGGTCGCGGGTTCCGTGCGGCTGTCGGGTCCGATGACCGCGCTGACGGTGCGGGTGGCGCTCGCGGGCGCCGGCGGCGGCCTGACGATGGACGGCGAGATCGCCGCCGGCGACTCCGCGGTGCGGATCCGCGGCGGCGGCCGGCTCGAGGGGCTGGACCTGGCGCGCTACGTGCCCGGCGCGCCGCCCACCGCGTTGCACGGCGACTGGCGCGCGGACGTCGCGCTTCCGACCGTCGACACCGCAGCCGGCACGACGGGCACGCTCGGCGTGGATGTGGACAGCGGCGCGGTGGCCGGCGCCGCGGTCGGCCGCGCCGGCGCGCGGGTCACACTCACCGCCGACGCGCTGACCATCGACACGCTGTACGCACAGGCGAGTGGCACCAGTCTCGCGGCATCGGGTGCGCTGGGGCGGGCGGGGCGTGCCCCCGGTGTGCTCCGCCTCGCGCTGCGCGCGGATACGTTGAGCGAGCTGTTGCCGTGGGTGACGTGGCTGCGGCGCGAGGCCGGGGACAGCACCAGCCTCGAGCTGGGCGGCGCCGGGCGGATCGGCGGCCGGTTGGAGGGCACGACGGCCGCGTGGGTGGCGCGCGCCGAGTTGGCGGCGGACAGCGTCGGGTACGGCTCCGTCGCCGCGGTGGCGTTGCGGGTCGAGGGCTCACTCGAGCGAGCGGACCACGGCCTGGTCTTCGGACTGCGCGCGCGCGCCGATTCGCTGGCGGTCGCCGGGATGCGGTACGGCGCCGTCGGCATCACGGCCACCGGACCGCTCGACTCCCTGCGGCTCTCGGTCGGCGCGGGGTTCAGGGCGGGCTCGTCGGTGGAGACCGACCTGACGCTGGGCGTGGATTCGGCGGGATGGACGGTGCGGATCGCCTCGGGCCGGCTGACGCTGCCCGGACGCGTGTGGACGTTGGCGCGTGCCGCCCGCGTCGCGGCCACGGCCGGCAGCGTGACGTTCGACTCGCTGGAGTTGCGCGCGCAGGACGGCGCCAGCATACGGGTCGCGGGCCGCCTCCCGCGGCAGACGCCCGGCGACCTGTCGCTGGAGGCGGACAGCGTGCCTCTGTGGGACGTGTACGCGCTGGCGGAGCTGGATACGGCGGGCATCGGCGGCCTGGTGAACGCCCGCATTCACGTGACCGGTAGCGCGGCCGCCCCGGTGATGGACGCCTCCGCGTCGCTGGTGGGAGGCCGGTTCGGCGACTTCGGCGCGCCCCTGGTGGACGGGTCGGCCAGGTACGCGGCGGGCCGGCTGGCGGCCCGGGCCGTGCTCGAGGGCGGCGGCGCGCCGGTCGTGACCGCTTCCGGCTCGCTGCCGCTGGACCTGAGTCTCCGGTCGGTGGCGAAGCGGGAGCTGCCGGATTCGTTGCGCATCCGCGTCGAGGCGGACTCGGCCGACCTCGCGATACTCGACGCCCTGACACCGCTCGTGCGCGGCGTCGGCGGCCGGCTCCAGGCCGACGTCACGGTGGGCGGCACCTGGGACCATCCCGAGCTCACCGGCGACGCGCGCATCACGGGCGGCGCCGTGGGCATCCCGGCGCTCGGCGCGAAGTACTCGGGCATCGAGGCGCGGCTCTCGCTCTCCGGCGACCGGCTGCGGGTGGACGAGGCGCGAATCAAGGGAGGCGCCGGCACCCTCGAGATCTCGGGCGACGTGCGCTTCGAGGCGCTCACGCACCCCGTGCTCGACCTGACCCTGCGCTCGCGAGGGTTCGCCGCCTTCAACCTGCGCGACTTCGCGGGCCTGACCGCCACCGGGGACCTGCGGCTCACCGGGCCCGCGGTGGGCGCCACGCTCACCGGCGGAGTGGTCGTGGATGCCGGGTTCCTGGCCTTCGCCGACCTCGTCGAGAAGCGGATCGTGAACCTCGACGATCCGGAGTTCCGTGCGATCGTGGACTCCAACCTCGCGCAGGCCACCGGGCTCGGGCCCAGCGTCCAGAACGTCTTCCTCGACAGCCTGAGGATCCGCAACCTCACGGTGGCGATGGGGCCCGACGTGTGGCTGCGCTCGCACGAGGCCAACATCCAGCTGGCCGGCAACTTCACCGTCGGGAAGGAAGTCGAGGCCGGCGCGAGCCGTTACCGCCTGGACGGGACGCTGCGCGCGGTGCGCGGCACCTACCGCCTGGTGGTCGGGCCGACCGCGAAGGAATTCCGGGTCACGCGCGGGACGGTGCGGTTCTTCGGGACGCCGGACCTCAATCCGGTGCTCGACATCGCGGCCGAGCACACGGTGCGGTCCGTCAACGGCGGCGACCTCGTGGTGCGCGCGGTGATCGGCGGGACGCTGCTGGTGCCGAAGCTCTCGCTCGAGAGCGACGAGCGGCCGCCGCTCTCGGAGACGGAAATCGTGTCGTACCTGCTGTTCGGCCGCCCGTCGTTCGACCTGTCGTCGGGGAACGGCACGGCCACGGGCACCAGCGAGCAGGCGATCTTCCAGGGCGCGATGGTCGGCCTGGCGGGCGCGCTGTCGGGCGAGATCGAGCAGACGCTGGTCACGAACCTCGGGATCCCGGTGGACTACCTGGCGATCCGGCCGGGCGGAGGAACGGTGGGGGACATCTTCAGCAGCGCCCGCGTCGAGGCCGGGACGCAGCTGGGCGAACGCACGTTCCTCACGCTCAACGCCGGCCTCTGCCAGGTCGCGCGGGGGCTGTCGTCGCAGGCGATCGGCGCCAGCATCGAGCATCGGGTCGCGGGTGGATTCACGGTGGAGGCGAGCATCGAGCCCACCACCGAGGAGTGCCGGCCGGTCGGATTCCAGATCAGGCCGCCCACGCCGTACCAGGTCGGGCTCGACCTCTTCTGGCAGTGGGGCACGCCGTGACGGACGCGCTGGTGGTGACCAATCCCGCAGCGGGGGCCGGTGGGGCGGGCCTGGCGCAGGCGCGCCGGCGCTTGGAAGCGCGCGGCTTCCGGCTCGCGGTGGAGGTGACGGCGGCGACGGGCGACGGCGAGCGCCTGGCGCGCGCGGCGGCCGAGGGCGGCGCCGACATGGTGATCGCGCACGGGGGCGACGGCACGGTGATGGACGTGGCGGCCGGGCTGATCGGCACGGGCCTGCCGCTGGGCCTGCTCCCCGGGGGCACGGGCAACGTGCTCGCCGGGAACCTGGGCATCGGCCGCTCGTTCCTGGCCGCCGCGGACACCATCGCGGCGGGCGTCACCCGCACCATAGACGTCGGGCGTCTGACGACCGCGGCGGGCTCGCGCTACTTCGCCGTCAACTGCGCCGCCGGCTTCGCCGCCGACCTGATGGCGGAGACCGAGCAGCACCACAAGCGGCGCTTCGGCGTCGCGGCGTACGTGGCGCGGGCGATGGTGATGATGACCAAGCTGGTGCGCGTGGCGACCCGGGTCGAGGTGGACGGTGTCGCGCACGAGGGTCACGCGGCGACGGTGATCGTGGCGAACTGCAGGCACATCGTGCCGGGCGTGCTGCCGCTGGCTTCCGGCATCGCGCCCGACGACGGCGTGCTGGATGTCGCGGTGATCGATGCGAGCTCGTACGCCTCCGCGCTGCGCCTGGTGTGGCGGATGCTCCAGCGGCGGCCCGACGCGGACGGCGGCATCACGTTCTACCGGGGCGCCACCGTGCGTCTCACCTGCGACCCGGCCCTGCCCGTCGAAGCGGACGGCGAGGCCCTGGGCACGACGCCGATGCTCGTCGAGACGATCCCTCGCGCGCTGACGGTGCTGGCGCCGGCGCGGCGAGGCGGAGGCGCCGATGGCCGCTGACCGGGGACCCGTGACGTCGCCGCTGGCCGGACGCCGCGTCCTGATCGTGGACGACGAGCGGTCGATCGCGGCGGCGGCCGCCCGCCGCCTCGAGCGCGACGGCGCCATCTGCGTGACGGCGCACTCGGGAACGGAGGGCCTGGAGCGGCTGGCCGCCGAGCCGTTCGACCTCGTGGTGACCGACAGCGAGATGCCGGGCGCCTCCGGGCTCGATCTCCTGGCGGCGGCGGGCGCTCTCCCCGACGGGCCGGCCGTCATCGTGATGGCGCCGGGAAGCGGCGGTGCCGTCGAGGCCCTGGGACGCGGCGCGGACGGCTACGTGATGAAGCCGCTCGACCCCGAGCTGCTCGCGCACGAGGCGTCCGTGGCGGCCGAGCTGCGGACGCTGCGCGCGACGGCGGCCGCCGCCCCGGCGATCGCCGCCGGATCCGTCCTCACCGTGCTGGGAGAGATGGTCAACGCCTCGGAGCGGGCCGACCCGTTCCGGGCCGGCTTCTCCGCCCGCACGGCCCGTCTCGCCGGTGCGTTCGGCCAGGCGCTGGGTCTCGATGCCGAGCGCCTGGTGCTGGCCGCGCGCGTGCACGACCTCGGCATGCTGGCCGTGCCGTCCACCGAGCTGCATTCCGAGAGCGCGATGGCGCGGCCGGCCCAGCACCTGATCCGCGTGCATCCGACGCTCGGGGCGCGCTGGATCGAGCGGCTCGGCGCCGACCGCATGGTGGTGGCCGCGGTGGCGGCGCACCAGGAGCGGTTCGACGGCAACGGGTACCCGGGGGGGCTCGCGGGCGGCGACATTCCGCCGCTGGCACGCGCCCTCGGCACGGCCGCGGCCATCGCGGCGATGTGCGCGCCGCGGCCGTGGCGCGCGCGCCGCGAGCCCGCCTCCGTGCTCGACGAGTTGCGGGCCGGCCGCGACACGCAGTTCGGCCCGGCCGAAGTGGACGCCGCGCTCGACGTGCTGCGCCGAGTGCCCACCCTTCTCGCCTGAGCGCACGATGCCCGATTCCCTGCTGATCGTGGACGACGACGCCGACGTGCTGCGGGCGGTGGGCGACTACTTCGAGCGCATCGGCTACGAGGTCTTCCGCGAGCCGAGCGGCGAGGACGCGGTCGAGACCTACGGCCGCCAGCGGCCCGACGTCGTGATCCTCGATCTGAAGCTGCCGGGCATGGACGGCCTGCAGGTGCTCGAGGAGCTGCGGCGCTTCGACGCGGCGGTGCTGCTGCTGACGGGCCACGGCGACATCGCGACGGCGGTCCGCGCGATGCAGCTCGGGGCGGAGAACTTCCTCACCAAGCCGGTGGACATGCCGCTTCTGGCCGCGGCGGCGGCGCGCGCGCTCGAGAAGGTGCGCCTGCGGCGGCACAACGCGCGGCTCGTCTCGGAGTACTGGCCGGCCGGCGGCGAGGACGTGCTCGGGGTCTCGAAGCCCATGCGCGACCTCGCGCGGCAGCTGGCGCTGCTGGCGGAATCGGATCGCACCACCGTGCTGCTGACGGGCGAGTCCGGCTCGGGCAAGGGCTGGGTGGCGCGCCTGCTGCACCGCCTGTCGGCGCGCCGCGAGGCCCCGTTCATCGACGTGAACTGCGCCGGGCTCTCCGCCACGTTCCTGGATTCCGAGCTGTTCGGCCACGAGAAAGGCGCGTTCACCGACGCGCGCGAGCGCAAGCAGGGGCTGTTCGAGCTGGCCGACCGGGGCACCCTCTTCCTCGACGAGATCGCGGAGCTGGCCTCCGAGCTGCAGCCCAAGGTCCTCAAGGCGCTCGAAGACAAGACGTTCCGGCGCCTCGGGGGGACGCGCGAGCTGCAGGT
>Ga0335078_10009519_pt1 | contig 14403 bp, 13 predicted proteins | sample Lox_Sample_32_FD_206711 | JGI IMG/M metagenome (GOLD analysis project Ga0335078, IMG submission 206711) | Soil microbial communities from Loxahatchee National Wildlife Refuge, Florida, United States - Lox_Sample_3.2 | ecosystem: Environmental > Terrestrial > Soil > Wetlands | place: USA...
CCGGCCGCGTCGTTCCGGCCGGCCGGCCCGTGCCCTTTCCGGGGGTCAGATCGCCGAGCCGGACGGGCTCGGCGTCCGCGCACCCGAGTCCAGCAGGGCGATCGCGTGGTCGACCAGCGTCACCAGGGCGTCCCGGCACGATCCTCGCTCGCGCGCGTCGCACAGCACGATCGGCACGTGGGGATCGAGGTCGAGGGCCCGCCGGACCTCGCTGACCTCGTGCCGCCGCGTTCCGGCGAAGCAGTTGAGCGCGACCACGAACGGCGTGTCGCGGTGCTCGAAGTAGTCGATCGCCGGGAAGCAGTCGGCGAGCCGCCGGACATCGGCCAGCACCACCGCGCCGAGGGTTCCGTGCGCCAGGTCGTCCCACATGAACCAGAAGCGCTCCTGCCCGGGCATGCCGAACAGGTAGATCACCAGCCCGCCGCTGATGGTGATCCGGCCGAAGTCCATGGCGACGGTGGTGGTCCGCTTGCCCTCGACGCCGACGACCAGGTCGACGCTCGCTCCCGGGCCGCTCAGCTCCTCCTCGGTCCGCAGCGGCTGGATCTCGGTGAGCGCGCCCACGAGCGTGGTCTTGCCCACCCCGAAACCGCCCGCGACTAAGATCTTGACCGCTATCGGCGCCGGCACGTCAAAGTCGTCGTAGGCCATCGGCCACCTCCCTGAGAAGCCGGATGTCGGTGAGCCGCTCCGGATCCGGCCGGTGAATCGTGATCAGGTCCCGGTCGCGAAGGTCGGCGATCAGGATCCGGATCACGCCGAGCGGCAGGTCGAGGGCGGAGGCCAGGTCCGCCACGGACGTGGGCAGCCTGCACCGCCGCAGGACCGCCAGGTGCTCCGGCTCGAGGTCGGCCGGGTCGGGGGCGCTGACCCGTAACGCGCAGATCATCGAGATGACGTCGAGGGTCTCCCCGGTCGCCTTCGTCCGGCCGCGGACGAGCGCGTACGGGCGCACCACGGGGCCGGGCCCCGGGCCGGGCCGACGGTCGTCTGCTCCAGACACGGCGCGGGTCACATCGCTTCGCCGGCTCCGGCCGGAGGACGGCCGTTAACCGCCATGTGCCGCCCCACCTGCTTCACGATCAGGGCCATCTCGTAGGCGACGAGGCCCACGTCCGCCTCGGCGCCGGCCAGGACCGCGAGGCAGCTTCCCTCGCCGGCGGCGATCACGAACAGGAAGCCCCGGTCCATCTCGATGACGGTCTGGTGGACCTGGCCGCCGCCGAAGTGCTGCGCGCCGCCGTTGGCCAGGCTCTGCAGCCCGGCGGCCAGGGCCGACAGGTGCTCGGCGTCGGCCCGGGACAGGCCGGTCGAGGAGCCGAGGACGAAGCCGTCCCGGGAAAGGATGGCCGCCTTCTCGACCTGCGCGGTGCGCCGGACCAGGTCGTCGAGGAGCCAGTCGAGGTGGCTGTCGGTCTTCGTGGACCGCTGCGGCTGCCGGGTGAAGTTCCTGGTTGTCATTGACCCTCTCCATGCTGGGGCAGGTCGGTGCCGTGGTGCTGGCCAGCGTCGGGCGCGCCGACGCCGCGCTGCCAGCCGCGGCGGAAGGCCGACATAACGCTGCGCGCCTTCTCGGGCGAGCGGGCGCCGGCCGTGGTGCCGCCGGCCGTGGTACCGCCGGGCGGGTCCCCGGCGGGAGCGCCGCCCGGCGGATCCGAGGCGGGCCGGTTCCGCAGTTGCGGCGCCAGGCTGGCCTGCCGGATACGCCGGGGCAGGCCATTCTCGGTCCGCCCGGCCGGGCCGTCGCCGGCCAGCCCGTCCGCGCCGTCGCCGGTCCGCCCGGGCGCGCTGTCGCCGGTCCACCCGGGATCGAGGGGGCTGATCCCGGACCGGGCCGGCGAGGCCGGGGCGGACGGCGGGGGCGGCGGCGCGGCCGATGGCGGGGCCGCAGCCGGCGGCGGGGCCGCGACGGGCGGCGGAGCCGCGGCCGATGGCGGGGGCGGCGGGGCCGCGGGGGGCCGGGGCGCCGGGGCCGGCGGCGGGACCGGAACCGGCGGCGCCGTGATCGGCTGGGCGGCGACCACGGGCCGGACCGTCGTGGCCACGCGGCCGTTGGGTCCCCGGCTCGCGGGCTGGCCCGGGTCGCCGTCGCGGCCGGCGGACGGCCCGTAGGCGTCAGGACCCTCGCGGTCACCGGCGCCGGTGACCGCGGCGCCGCCGCCGGGCTCGCCGCCGGCGGCCCCGTTGCTGGCGGCGCCGTTGCCCAGGGCGTTGGCCGGGATCACCAGGTCCCGGGGGAGCAGCACGATAGCCGTGGCGCCGCCGTAGGCCGAGGGCCGGAGCGTCACCCGGATGCCGTGCCGCCGCGCCAGCTGGGCCGCGACGAACAAGCCGAAGCGGTCCGAGCCGGACAGGTCGAACAGCGGCGGGCTGGCCAGGCTCATGTTGGCCGCGCTGATTTCCTCATCGCTCATGCCCAGGCCCCGGTCCTCGATCTCGACCGCGAAGCCGTTCGCCACCAGGTCCCCGAGCACCCGGACCTCGGTGTTGGGCGGGGAGAAGATCGTGGCGTTCTCCACCAGCTCGGCGAGCATGTGGATCACGTCGGCGACCGCCGGGCCGGCCAGCGCCGCCGGCGCCCGGCAGATGACCCTGACCCGCTGATAGTCCTCGACCTCGGCCGCGGCCGCGCGCAGCACGTCCACGAACGGCACCGGGTTGCGGAACGAGCGCTTGGGCGCGTCGCCGGCCAGCACGATCAGGCTCTCGGCGTGCCGGCGCATGCGCGTGGTGAGGTGATCGATGCGGTACAGGCTCTCCAGGTGCTCCGGCTCGTCCGCCTGCCGCTCCAGGGTGTCGAGCAGCGTCATCTGGCGTTCCAGGAGCGCCTGGCTCCGCCGGGCCAGGTTGCGGAAGACGTCGTTGATGCCGCGGCGCACTCTCGCCTCGTCCACGGCCGCCTCGACCGCGGTGCGCTGCGCCGTGTTGAAGGCCGCCTTGACCTGGCCTATCTCATCCGGGCCCGGGCGGGCGAACGGCGCCTGCTCGGCGACGTCCACGTCCTCGCCCGCGCGCAGGCGCTGCACCACGTCGGGGAGCCGGATCTCGGCCATCTCCAGCGCCGAGTCACGCAGGCCGCGCAGCCGCCGGGCCAGGTTGATCGCGATCAGCAGGGACAGGGCCAGGGACACGATGACGGCCGCCAGGCTGAGGCCGCCGACCAGGTACAGGTTCCTGAGCTTGGCGCTGGCCTGCGCGCGGGCCCCGGCGGCCAGGCCGGCCTCGGCCTGCCCGACCGCCCGCTGGGTCTGCGCGCTGATCGTGGCGACGGTGCTGTCCCAGGCGGCCGGGCGGACCGGCGGCGCGCGGCCCGGCACATCGCTCGCGACCAGCTTGTTCTCCATCGCGGCCAGGACGCCCGCGGCCTGCGGGCTGACGTCGTGGTTCAGGGCACTGCGGTCGGCCGGGTTGAGGTAGGAGTAGCTCTGCGCGTACAGCAGCCGGTGCGCGCCGACCAGCCGCACGAAGGCCTGGTGGTCGGCGGCCGGGAACGCGCGGGCGGCGAAGTCGCCGTTCAGCAGCGCGCTCTCCTGCTGCAGGTACTCGTTGGAGATCGCGAGCTCGATGACGGCGATTCCCGGCAGCACCTGCGCGGAGTTGCCGTCCTGGATGACCGCCTGCTCCAGGACCTGGTAGCTGGCCGCGATCATGCCGCTGTAGGCGGCGAAGGCCTGCGCGCCGCCTACCGCGCGGCCCGCGATCCTGGCCCGCAGCCCGGGCAGCCCGGCCAGGCTCGCGCGCAGCGCCGCGATGGCCTTCGTCCCGCCGGCCGAGGCGCTCTGCCGGACCGATGACGAGTCGGTCGCGGCCGTGACGGCGGCGACCGCGCGGTTGGTCGCCCGCTGCTGGGCGGCCAGGGCGGCCTGCGCGGCGGGAGTCGGCCGGGAGTCGTAGACGATCACCTGAGCGCGCTCGCGGGTGAGCGCCTGCTGCAGGCCCGCCACGGGCCGGCCGAGGTCGTCCAGCATGACCTTGGACCGGATCAGCGTGAGCGCACTGCTGACCGACGTGGTGACCGTGTAGCTGAATAAGCCGATCAGGAACAGCAGCGGTACTAAGACCAGCAGCGCAACTCGCAGCAGAACGGACCGGCGTCTCAGGCTCATCGTTGCTGTCCTCGCGGATCTGGCGGACGTAACGATTGGGAAGGCTAACAGGCAACTCCTCGTGTCGCAGCAATAACCGAGAGTTTCCGACAAATCCCAGCTAGCGCCCGGGCCTGCACAGACGCGCGCCAACGGCCGGGCCGGCGCGACTCGGCCGTTAGACGGCATCATCAACCAGATGTGATGGCTTGATAACTGAACGTCCGAAAACGGGTAATTGCTGGCCGCCTGCCCGCCCGGCTGCCTGTCCGCCTGCCCGGCGGGCCGCCGCTAAGGACGCACCGGCCAGGTGTGGGCCGGCTCGTTGGCGTGCATGTGCTCGATATACCGCTGGGTCATCCGCCGCAGCGCCTCCGGGCGGTCCGCCCCGTCCCCGGCCAGCGCGGCGGTCGACGCCACCTGCCAGGCGGCGCCGGTCTGCCCGGTCAGGCAGCGCTGCTCGATGATGCCCAGCAGCCGGTCGGCGTGCTCGGCGCTAACGTCCCAGCGGCGCAGTCCCTCGCGGGCCAGCGGCAGCAGGCGGCGCAGCACCAGCTCGGCCACGGGCGCCTCGCCAAAGCCCGGCCAGTACAGGTGCGCGCCCAGGCCGAGGCGAGCGGCCTCGTGCAGGTTGTCGGCCGCGGTCGTGAACGACATCTGCGTCCAGACCGGCCGCTCCGCCTCGGCCAGGGTCCGCACGAGCCCGTAGTAGAAAGCCGCGTTCGCGACGACGTCCGCGACCGACGGGCCGGCCGGCAGGACCCGGTTCTCCACGCGCAGGTGCGGCATGCCGTCCACGACCGCGTAGACCGGCCGGTTCCACCGGTAGATCGTCCCGTTGTGCAGGCTCATCTCGGCCAGCTGCGGGCAGCCGCCGGACTGGAGCACCGCGAGCGGTTCCTCGTCCTCGCAGATCGGCAGCAGCGCGGGGAAGTACTTGATGTTCTCCTCGAACAGGTCGAACACCGAGGTGATCCAGCGCTCGCCGAACCACACCCGCGGCCGCACGCCCTGCTCCTTCAGCTCGGCCGGCCGGGTGTCGGTGGCCTGCTCGAACAGCGTGATCCTCGTCTCCTGCCAGAGCTGCCGGCCGAACAGGAACGGCGAGTTGGCGGCCAGCGCCACCTGCACGCCGGCGATCGCCTGGGCCGCGTTCCAGTAGCGCGCGAACTCCCCGGGGCTGACCTGGAGGTGCAGCTGCACGCTGGTGCAGGCGGCCTCGGGGGTGATGCTGCCGGAGTGGGTCAGCAGCTGCTCGGCGCCGTCGATCGCGATGCGCATGTCCTCGCCGCGCGCCGCGAAGATCTGCTCATTGAGCACCCGGTAGCGGGCGTTGGCCGACATGGTCCCCTCGTGCACGTCCTCCTGGCGCAGGGTGGGCAGGATGCCGATCATGACCAGGCGGCTGCCGGTGCCGCGGGCCTTGGCGTCTCCGGCGTTGAGGTCGGCGCGGATCTCCCGCTCCAGCTCGGCCAGGGCCCCGCCCTCCAGCTGCCGCGGCGGCACGTTGATCTCGAGATTGAACTGGCCCACCTCGGTCGCCCAGGCCGGGTCCGCGATCGCGTCCAGCACCTCCGCGTTGCGCATCGACGGCATCCCGCCCGCGTCGACCAGGTTGAGCTCGATCTCCTGGCCCACCCGGGCCGGGTGGGCCACGAACATCTGCTCGCGCAGCATCATGGCGAACGCTTCCAGGGATCGCCACACCTTGTCGCGGTAGATCCGCCGGTCCTCGCCGCTGATCTTGATTGCCTGGATGTCCCGACCCATGAGGCCTCACTCCCACGACACGGGGAGACCATGCACCCCCCGGGTCAACACTGGCACGCCCGGGGGGCGTGCGCCAGCACGGGCACGACCGCCCCGGGCGGGGCCGCCGCCGCCTCGGGCGGGCCGCCCGCCGGCCTCGCGAAGGGCCGCCGCCGGCCTCAGCCGGCCCCCAGCCGGGCGCTCTCCTCCCGGGCCCACAGGCCGGTCAGCCCGCGCAGGTGCGCGATGAACTGGTCGTGCTCGCGGGCGGGGTAGACGGACCGGACGGTGTCGGTCAGCAGCCGGTCGAACGCCGGGCCCGCGACCCAGTCCAGCACGATCTCGTCGATGTGCGGGAGCCTGGTCGCGCAGAAGTCCTGGTAGCGCTCGGTGTCGAAGTAGCCGTCGGCCAGGGCCCGGTAGGCGTCCAGCTTCCCGGCATAGGACAGGCCCGGGTCGTCGGCAATCGCGAAGTACGGGTCCGTGGCCACGTCCAGCCGCGCCCGCCTGCCCGTGACCAGCGCGAACACGCACCACTTGACCAGGGCCCTGATCGCCCAGGGAAAGTAGTAATGCAGGCTGGTCAGCGACAGGTCCGGACAGGCGTTGGCGTAGTCGATCGGGAAGATGTCGCCGTCCTTCACCAGCGTCTCGCACGAGTTGAGCTCCCACCGGAAGAACGCGTTGACCAGCCGCCCGATCGTCACCACCTGCGCGCCGGCCTGCTCGGTCAGGAAGTTGTGGTCGACGCCGTAGCGCAGGTGCATGGGCTGCTCCGGCTGGAAGCGCATGACCATGGTCTCGGCGCCGACCGACAGCGAGCGCGCGAACGCGTCGTAGCCGTCGATGGCCTGCTGCAGGTGCATGAGCATCTCGCCGCTCTGGTCGTAGGCGGCGTGCAGCTGCGCCTGGTCGGCGATCCGGGACACGCCGCGCCAGGCGCCGCCGTCATAGGGCTTCATGTACAGCGGGTAGCCGAGCCGCCGGGCAATGGCGTCGAGGTCGAACGGCCGGTTGTACCGGGCGGCGGTGTAGGCGTAGCGGGCGTTGTCGAGCGGGTTCTTGTACGGCACGAGCACGGTGTCCGGCACGTGCAGGCCCAGCCGGATCATCGCGCAGTAGGCGGCGTGCTTCTCCATGGACTGGAACGTGAACGGGCTGTTCAGCAGGTACACGCCGTCCATCAGCGCGACCTTCTTCAGCCACTCCCTGGGGTGGTAGTACCAGTACGCGAGCCGGTCGATGACCAGGTGGTAGCGGGGCCGGTCCCGCAGGCTGAACGGCTCGATGGTGATCCGCTCGCAGTCGAAGGCGTGCCGGGCGCCGCCCGGCCCGGTCACCGGGCCCAGCCGGTGCAGGATCTCCTCGAACGCCCGCGGCCAGTCCTCCTCGGTCCCGAGCAGCAGCCCGATCAGGTGCCTGGTCGAAGCCAATGCGCCTCCCCTCGTCAGCAGAACCGCGGCATGTGGTGCGCCACCTGGGCCCGCCAGGACGGCCAGTCGTGCGGGACGTCGTGGCCCCACAGGTCAAGCTCGTGCCGGATGCCCTTGGCGGCCAGCAGCCCGGCGAACTGCCGGGTGCTCGCCAGCGACCCGGTGGTGTCCTCCCACTGCCCCTGACCGCACACCAGCAGCAGGCTGACCCGGCCACGCAGCCAGTCCAGGTGCTCGCCCGCCAGGTGCCGGACGTAGTCGACCGGGTTGTTGAAGTACGCCTCGGTGCCCCGCTCACCCCAGCCGTGCCAGGCCGCGGGGTCGTAGTTGCCGGAGAAGCACAGCGCGAGCGGGAAGAGGTCGGCCCGCTTCAGCGCGAAGTTGGCCGCGTGAAAGGCGCCCAGGCTGCACCCCAGGGTGGCGATCTCCTGCGGGCCGCCGCAGTCACCGTAGATCCACGGCACGACCTCGCCCAGGATCCAGGACTCGTAGCGGGCGTGCTGACGGGCCCGTTCCTCGAGCGGGATGTCCCGGTTGGACCAGGACGCCGCGTCATAGCTGTCGACGCAGAAGACCTTCAGCCGTCCCGCGTCGACCAGGCCGGACACCGCCCCCAGCATGCCGTTGTTCTCGAAGTCGAAGGCCCGGCCCTGCTCGGTCGGGAACACGAGCACCGCGCGTCCCCAGTGGCCGTAGCGGATCACGGTGCCCGCCGCGCCGAGGGCGTCCGACCACAGCTCGGTGACCTCCCGGCTCATGCGCGCATCTGCCGCAGCAGCCCGGTGAGATACGGGTCGAACGCGTCCCGCCAGGCGGTGTAGTTGTGGGCGTCGGCCACCTCGTGCAGCGCGGCCGGATACCCCAGCCCCCGCAGCGTCGCGGCCATGGCGCGGTTGTTGGCGAGGTTCTCCTCCACCGTGCCGCAGGTGAGCACGGCCGGCACCGCCCGGCCGGGCCACCCGCCCGCGCGCACGCCGGCCACGAACGCGGTGATGCGCGGGAAGTAGGGGAACCGCCGCTCCTGGGCGTCCAGGCGCGGCGTGAAAAAGCTGCCGGACTGCAGGAACAGCGCGTCGAGCGCGCCGGGGTAGCGGCAGTGGGCGTGCAGCATGGCCAGGGCGCCCAGGCTGGTGCCCATGCCGATGCGCGCGCTCGCGGGCCGCCGGGCCTCCAGCGCCGGGATGACGGTGTCCGCCAGCGCGCGGGCGTACCGCGCGCTGGCGGAATACCAGCGGTTCCGCGGGCCGGGGCTCAGCAGCGCGGCCCGCAGCCGCGGCAGCCAGCCGCCGGCGACGCCCGCCGCCAGGTACCGGGTGAGGCTGGCCAGCGTGTCGTACTCCGGCCCGTCGTGTGCCAGCAGCAGCGGAAGGGGCTCGCGGTCGCCCACACCTTCGGGGGACCAGGCACGCACCGTCACCACCCCGTCGAGGCCGCGGGCCGGCAGGTCCAGCTCCTCATAACGGCCCGGGCCTGCTGGCGAGCCGAGCCAGGCGGGGGGCGCGTAGCAGGGAAACTCGAGCACGCTCTTGCGCCCGAACGCGCCGTCGACCTGCCGCGGGTTGCCCGGGTCGGTCACGACCTCGTCCCGGCCGTCGTCGTGGCGCAACTCCAGCAGGTACTCCAGCCGGCCCACCGGCGGCGGGTCGATGGCGAGCTCCCAGCCGTCGCCGCGGCGGCGGAAGTCCGGCCCGCCGTCGATGCGCACGTCCGGCCGCAGCCGCACGCCCGCCAGCCGGCCCGCCGGGTCGGCTACCCGCAGTGTCGCGCCCCGCGCTCCTGGCCGGGGCGTCACCCCGGATGCGGCGATCACCTGCTCATGGTGCCCATTCCGGGCGGCTATGACAATGGATGTGCCTGGTGGGGCCGTCTGGGCGGGCTTACCCGGGGCGGGCCTCCTGCTCCCGCGAGCACCACCAGGTGGACCGGCCGCCGACGGTCCCGTGCCGCATCTCCGCCCCGCAGCGCGGGCAGGTGCCGCCCGGGCGGCGGGCCGCGATCATATCGCCGGTGTGCACGCCGCCCTTGGCCATCGCCGAGCGCAGCGCCGCCCGCAGCGCCCGGCGGAGGCGGTCGGCGTCCGCGGCCCGCAGGGTATTCACGCGCGCCGAGGGCGCCAGCCTGGCCCGCCAGAGCGCCTCGTCGGCGAGCAGGTTGCCGACCCCGGCGATCTTCGACTGGTCCAGCAGGCGGGCCTTGACCGCGATGGTCCCCTTCAGGATCAGGTCCCGGAACTGCGCCGCGGTGACCTGCTCGGCGTCGGGCCCGAGGTGACCGAGGCCAGGGTCCAGCCGGACCCGGCCCAGCCGTCGCTGGTCGGACAGCACCAGCCGGCCGCCGTCGGCGAACTCGATCGTGAACCGGTCCCAGCGGGGCTGGTGCGGCCGCGCGGCGCGGCGGCGCGGGCCGCCGCCCTCGGCCGCCTGGCCATCCGCGGACACCACGATGATGCGGCCGCCCATGCCGAGGTGGATGCCCAGCTCGGGGCCGGGCGCGGCCGACCCGTCCAGCCCGGAGGTCTCGCACCACATGGTCTTGCCCCGCCGGCAGGCCGCGGTGAGCGCCCGGCCGGCCAGCGCGTCCCGCAGCTGCCCGGGCGAGTGCGGCCGGCACACGAACGTGTCGGCGTCGTCAACGTCCGCGATGCGCCGGCCCAGCGCCCGGTCGGCGATCAGGCGGCGGGCGGTCTCGACCTCGGGCAGTTCCGGCATCAGCCGGCGGCGCGGCCCGCGACGTGCTGCGGCGTGATCCGGACCACGACCCGCACCACCTCGGGCGGCAGGTCCAGGAACGCCTGGCCGGCACCGGGCCCCTCATACTCCTCGGCCAGCCGGACGGCGAACGCGCGGCCGGGGTCCCCGGTCACCGTGGCCAGGCCGCGGATCTCGGCGTACATCTCGGGATCGCCGGGGTCGTAGACGCTCAGGCTCACCCGCGGATCGCGGCGCATGTTGCGTTCCTTGCGCCGGCCCGCGGCGGTGGAGATCAGCAGGTCGTCGCCGTCCCGGCCGACCCAGATCACCGACGTCTGCGGGCTGCCGTCCGCGTTGATCGTGGCGAGCACCGCGGGGTTGGGCGCGTCCAGGAGCCGGCGCACCGCATCGTTCAGGGAGACAGGCATGATCGAGACCCTACCGGGGCGGCCGGACCTCCCGGCCGGTGACCGGGTGGCGGTAGTGGAACGGGAACGTGGTGGTGTCCGGCCACAGCCGCGGCGGGTCGGCGAGCAGCTCATCGGGCCCGTGCGGGTCCTCGGGGAAGGTCACCGACGCGTTCGGCACGTAGTCCGGCGGCGTGTGCGCCCAGCCCTGCTCGAAGGCCGCGTGCCAGAACGGCCGGTAGAACAGCACCTTGATCTTCCAGATCCCGTCCTCGGCGGTGTAGGTGTTCTCGTACAGGCCGCCCTCCCACCACTGCCGCGGCTCGCCCGCGCTTTCGTGCGTCCCCGCCTGCATCAGCGTGCGGAACCTCGCGTACCCGGTCCGCCGGTCCTCGCTGACGTGCACGATGTCCTGCAGCTGCGGGTGGTCGAGCAGGCGGCCGCGGGCCGGCCCGTTGACGCCTTCCGCGAACCGCTCCCGGAACCGGCCGGTGTACAGCCGGGCGATCCCCGGGCGCCCCCGGTAGATCCCGCCGATGAAGATGACCCGGGCGTCCCCGGCGAACAGGTCCACGACCTCGTCGTACAGGCACTTGTCCAGGTAGTAGCCGTAGGCGTGCTGGAGGTTGCGGATGGCGAGCACGTCCTCGACCATGCCGAGCCGGTGCTCGAGCTCGGCCAGCCGGTCACCGTCGGACATCAGGCCTCCTGTTCGGTCCCGGCGTCAGCCGGCCCGGCTGGCCAGCTGCCCGGGGGTCACCCAGTTGCCGTGCAGCCCGCCCGGCATCCGGACCGGGAGCCGGACCGTGGCCACCGGCTCGCCGTCGATGTGGCCGGCGTCGAGGATCAGCAGGTCGCAGCGGGCCTCGGCGTGCCGGTCGACGAGTTGCAGGACGTAGCCCTCGCCGTGCCCGGCGTCCGGGCGCGGCGGGACGAAGATCGCTTCCTGGACGGTGCTGTCGGGGCCGGCGAAGCGCGTGGTCATCGCCCGCGTCTGCGGGTCGATGACCGCCAGCCAGCGGAACCCGGGCAGGCCGTCGGCGGGCGGCCGGCCGGGCCCGTGGGTCAGGTTGATCAGGCCGAACCGGTACCCGCGTGTCGCGCGGCGCTCGTCGGTGCGCGGGAACTCCCCGGCGAAGCCGGTCAGCCGCACCTCGCTGAACCCGTCGCTCTCCCCCATCGTGTCGATCGTCCACCGGGACAGGTAGCCCTTGGCCCGCTCCGGGTCGAACGGGGCGCCGGCGATGTCGGGGAACCACGGGAACGCCGACTTCTCCCCCACCGGGGTGTCGATGCGGATGTGCCGCCCGTCGTCGAAGGCGTTCATGATGTGGCTGGCGAACCGGTTGCCGCCGCGGTACCAGCGCACGTCCGGGGCGCCGCCCTTGCGGGGCACGACACCGAGGTACACCTCTTTCGAGCCGTCCCAGACGTAGTGCGGGCCGCCGGCCTTGAGCCGGTCCAGGTCGCTGGTCAGCGGGATGATCGGGAAGACCACGAAGTGCTCGGTCACCGCCCAGTCGTGCACCATGCTGGCGTAGGGCGCCTCGAGCCAGGCCTCGTGGATGATCCGGCCGCCGCGGTCGGCCTCGTAGTAGGCGATGTCCGGGGTGGTCTCGCCCTTCGCGGCGAACCCGAAGAACACCAGCTCGCCGGTCTGCGGGTCGACCTTCGGGTGCGCGGTGGCGGTCTGGCTGGCCAGGTCGCCGTCCCAGGTCCACTCGCCGACGGTGTCCAGGGTGTCGGGGTCGATCTGGACCGGCGGGCTGTCCTCCTTGGACGCGAGCAGCCGCCCGGCGTGCCAGTAGACGTTGGTGTTGGCCAGCCCGCGGCTGATCCCGGCCACGGCCGGATCGTCGGTGTACGGGTTGCGGTAGGCGCCGAACAGCGACCGCCGCGCGGCCCGCTCGGCCAGGAACCGGGGCGTGCGCACGTACCGGCTGCGGAAGTCGACGTAACCGCGGTCGAACCGGAACATCGACACCATGCCGTCGGCGTTGAAGAAGAAGTCACGGGGCACCGCCGGGGGCCAGGCCGGGTCGGCGCCGACCCGGTAGTAGGTGCCGCTCAGCGCGTCCGGCACCGCGCCCTGGGTCACCTCCAGGCCGCGGATCTCGCCCTCCAGCCGCATGGGCGCGTACCGCCCGGCGAAGCCGGGCTCGTCGGGGAACCGCACGGTCATTCCCGCCCCATCCTCCAGCCGGAAAACCGAGCGTAACTCCGGCTCGCCGGGGGCCGGAAGAAGGATCCTGCCCGGCGGAAGGCGGCTTGACCGCGGGCCGCATCCTGGCCGACGGTAGGTCGGTCCGGCGATCCGGGAGGAGCCGCAGCGGTGAGCGAACCTGTCGGCGTGGTGGCCCCCGGGCGGGTCGCGGTCGTGACCGGTGCCGCGAGCGGGATCGGGCTGGGCTTGTGCCAGCGCTTCGCCGCCGAGGGCATGCGGGTGGTCATGGCCGACGTGGAGGCCGCGGCGCTGGAGGAGGCCGCCGCCGGGCTCGCCCGCCGGGGAGCGGCGGTGCGGCCCGTGCTCGCCGACGTGTCCCGCCCGGAGCAGGTCGAGTCGCTGCGTGACGAGGCGGTCCGCGCCTTCGGCGCGGTGCACCTGCTGTGCAACAACGCCGGGGTCGGCGGCCCGCACGACCCGCTGTGGCTGATCGGCCGCGGCGACTGGGACTGGGTGATGGGGGTGAACCTCGGCGGCGTGATCAACGGCATCCGGGCGTTCGTCCCGCTGCTGCTGGAGCAGGACGCGGCGCACATCGTGAACACGGCGTCGGTCTTCGGGCTGTTCGCGGGCGCGCTCGGTCCCTACGGCATCTCCAAGCACGCGATCGTCGCGCTGTCCGAGACGCTGCATTTCCAGTTGCGCGCGCTCGGCGCGGCCGTGGGCGTGTCGGTGCTGTGCCCGGGGGCGGTCAGGACCAACTTCGGGACCTCGGCCCGCAACCGCCCCGCCTCGGCCGGGCCCGTCCTGGCGCCCGGCGCCGGGGCCCGCGCCAGCGCGGAGAGGTTCGCCCGGCTGGCGGCCGGCGGGCTGGACCCGGCCGAGGTCGCCGGGATCGTGGTGGACGGCATCCGCGGCGGCCGCTTCTACATCCTGACCTCGAGCAACCGCAACCACGCGGTCCGCCGCCGGGCCGAGGAGATCCTGGGCGGCGGCCCGCCCGCCCCGCCGTTCCCGTGACCGGGACGCACCCCGGCTTCCGCCAGGCCCGTGCCCGTCACTTGGCCATGCAGCCGCCGTCCACCACCAGCGTCTGCCCGGTCATGTAGTCCGATGCGGGCGAGGCCAGGAACAGGGCCGGCCCCCTGATCTCCCGCGCCTCGGCCACCCGCCCCATCGGGGTGAAGCCGGTGACCGCGGCCAGGAAACCCGGGTCGTCGTATGGGCCGAGCCTGGTGCGGTAGAACCCCGGGCAGAGCGCGTTGACCTGGATCCCCCGGGTCGCGTACTCGAGCCCGAGTTCGCGGGTCAGGTTGACCACCGCCCCCTTGGCCGCGTTGTAGGCGGGCACCGGGAACACGCTCGACCCGCCGGCCAGTCCCCACATCGAGGCGATGTTGACGATCTTCCCGTGGCCCTGCCCGACCATCACGCGCAGCGCCTCGCGGGCGCAGTAGAACACGCCGTTCAGGTCCACGTCGATGACCTTGTGCCAGCCGTCCAGGTCGAACTCGTGCACCGGCGCGGGCGACGGGTCGGCGATCCCGGCGTTGTTGAATAGCACGTCCAGGTGCCCGAACCGGGCCGTGGTGGCCTCGACCATGGCCACTACCTCGTCGTGACGCGACACGTCGCAGCGGACCGCCAGGCCGGCCCGGCCGGCCTCCTCGACCTGCCCGGCCGTCGCCTGCGCGCCGTCCAGGTCGATATCCGCGCACACCACGTCCGCTCCGGCCTCGGCCATCACCCCGGCGAACTCCGCGCCCAGCCCGCCGCCCGCCCCGGTGACGAGCGCCACCTTGCCGGACAGGTCAAACAGATGGTCGTTGGACATCGACAGCCCCACTAACGCTCTTATCACGTGCTCGGTGA
>Ga0335078_10009520_pt1 | contig 14403 bp, 10 predicted proteins | sample Lox_Sample_32_FD_206711 | JGI IMG/M metagenome (GOLD analysis project Ga0335078, IMG submission 206711) | Soil microbial communities from Loxahatchee National Wildlife Refuge, Florida, United States - Lox_Sample_3.2 | ecosystem: Environmental > Terrestrial > Soil > Wetlands | place: USA...
GATGGCGGAGGACCCGGTCGGTGCGCCACTCCTTGGCGAGTTCCACGACGGCGCGGGGCAAATTGCCATTGAACTGCTCGAGCTTACTTTCGAAGCGAGCGAAGAGGGCGAAGGCGTCGGCGGTGGAACCTGCAAAACCGGCGACAATGCGCTCATTGTAGAGGCGGCGGAGCTTGCGGGCAGACGATTTGAGCACTTCGGCGCCGAGTGTAACCTGGCCATCGCCCGCCATGACGACTTTGCCGTCGCGGCGGACGCACATGATAGTGGTGGATCGGATCTTTTGTTTCACGGAGATACGAATATACCACGCCAGCCGGATGTTTTTTATGTCTTGACAAATTTTTATGTCGGTGAGAGGATACATTCATGCCAGCGGCGCTGGGCATCCTCGACGAGCTGGAAGCGACGGCCGCTCTTCTGAAGCCTGCACGCGTTCGCATTCTGGAATTGCTGGCAGAGCCGAATTCGGCCGCGGGCATTGCGCGCCGTCTCTTCATGCCGCGACAGGTTGTGAACTACCATCTCCGGGAGTTGGAAAACGCCGGGCTGGTGGAGTTCGTGGAGGAACGCCGGAAAGGCAACTGCACGGAGAGGCTGGTGCAATCGAGGGCGCAATCATGGCTGATCGATCCGGGGAGTCTGGGCAGGCTGCGGCCCGACCCGGACAAGATCGGCGACCGGTTGTCATCGGCTTATCTGGTAGCGGCGGCGGCGCGATTGATCAAGGAAGTTGCGGGGCTGCGGCGGCGGGCGGAACGTGCAGGCAAGAGACTGGGCACGATGACGCTCGACGCAACAATTCGATTTCGATCGCCCGTGGAACGGGCGGCATTCGCAGAGGAGATGACGGCGCTTTTTGCGCAATTAGTGGCGAAGTATCACGACGAGACGGGGCCGGGCGGGCGGAGCTTCCGAATCATGCTGGGCGCGTGGCCATCGATTCCCGAGACACCGGAGGAAGAGAAATGAGCGAACAAGAGACGAGGCGACATGAAACCGTGGTGGAGATTCCAGCCACCGTGGAAGAGGTTTGGAACGCGATCACGCAGGCCAGCGAGGTAACGCGCTGGTTCGCTCCCATCGCGCGAATCGATCCGCGCGTAGGCGGGGAGTACTTCGTCTCGTGGGGTCCGGGGATGGATGGACCGGGGAAGATTGAGGTCTTCGACGCGCCGCATCATTTGCGCAAGGTGACCGAGCGAGGTCCGGTGCTGGACTTTTACGTGGAGGCGAAGGGCGGGGTAACCGTACTGAGGCTGGTGCATTCGGGCTTCCTCACAACGGCCGACTGGGACGGCGAGTACAACGGAACGAAGGCGGGCTGGCCGATTTACTTCCGCATCCTGACGCACGGGCTCACGCGGCACCGCGGAGCGTTGGCCCGGAACATGGACCTGTACGGGATGTCGGAGGAACCGGTGGAGAGCATTCGCAAGAAGCTTGCCGAACTGGGACCGGGCGGCGCGAATTGGTGGATCTGGCCCGAGAAGAACGATGCTATGGTGCACGCGGTGTGCATGTCCATGGGGGCCAAGACGATGGTATGGGTGAATGTCGCGACATTTGGATTGAGCGTGGAGGAAGCCGAGGAGATTCGCGGAGAGTGGCAGAAGAAGCTGGATGGGCTGCTGCCGGCGGGCGCGAAGGAGACGTGCGCGTGAGCGGCTTGGGCGCGGCTTTGGCCGCGGCTTTGGCCGGGGTTGTTGCGATGGCAGGCGGGTTGATACACTGAGATCGAGGACCAACACAATGCGCTGGTTCACAGACCCGATCGGCTGACGCGCTCACGCGAGAACCTGGACTAGTTCCTGTGGTTTCGCGGTGCGTAGTTTGCGCAGATCCCCGGAAGCACTTTCTTTCTCCACGGTGGTTTTCCACTGTGGGAGGCGCCCATACTCTTCCGCGACTTTCCTCGATTCCTTCAACTCACTCAAGGCGGAGGCATAAGCGGTATCGGTGGGGTCGGGGCCTGCCAGGAGTGAGTGGCAGTAAGCGCGGTTGAGCCAGCCACCCTCCAGAAACTTTTCGCGATCGCTGGAAGTCCAGGCCTGGATTCCGGTGAGAAGGATGGACTGGGCCAAGGCGTCGCGATAATTGCCTTGCTTGTAGAGGACCCACGAGAAGCCGACGAGCGCACCCGGTTCGTTGGGATTCGCGCCCAGGCTCTCGCGGAAAGCGGCCTCAGCACGCGCGCGCAGGGTCTCGACTTCACGTGTTTCCACAGGCGGTATGGGCTCGCCGGATTCACGGCGTTTATCCACCAGTTGCTCGATCATACTGAGGTGCACGCCGACGTCCTTCATCAGATCGGCCGGGGGCTTGGCGGGATCGAGCTGCACCGCAGCCCGGAAGTAAATCGCCGCGCGTTCCCAGTCGGCACGGAGCTTCTTTTCGAGGAACCTGGAACTGTAGAATCGGCCGAGAGCCTGGTACAAACGGAGCACGTCCGGGCGAAAGGAATCGAGATCGCCGAGGCGAAAGACCTCAAGACCTGCAAGACGCATTTCCGCGACGGCAAATCTTTCGCGCTGCTCCGGGGTCATATCCTTGAATTGCCTGGTCCAGTTCTGGCCCGGCTGGAACATCAGACGGATCTCGTCGAAGACGCCGCGCAGGTTGGCGTGGAGGTTAGCAAGTTCGGGATAGCGCTCGCGGATCTCCTTCTGGAATGCTTCCAGCGCCGTATCCACATCGGCTAGTTTTTCTTTCACTTCCGTCCGCGACTGGCCCAGGAATTCGCGCAGACGGCCGAGGTCCTCCTTGCCGGAGTCGAGAATTTGCCTGAGGCCGAAGTACGAATTGAGGCCGAGCGCGAGGGCGTAGAGGGTGGTCAGCGTCAGGAGCAGGGTCAGAAGACGGTCGAGCTGGCGCGAGTTTTCGGCGGCATTATCGAGCTGGTTCTTCAGTAACTGATAGCGAAGCTCGAGCTCGGGCGGAACAGTAGCTGAGGAACCATTCTGTGGCACATTCTTCGGAACGACGATCTGGACCGGCAGAACCGGAGCGGGCCGCAGAAAGACGGCACCGCCGTAGCCGATTCCCAATCCTGCCGCGACCAGCAGGAGGGCAAACAGCGCGACTGTGGCGCGGGAGACGCGGGCATCCGGCAGAGGGATCTGGGGCGGCTGTGGTGGGGGCGGTGTCGAGGATTGGGTGAGACCCATGCCCCAGTGTAGTGCGAACAGGACGAACTCAGGCCGCGGGCGTAGACTGAGTGCATGTCTGTTAGCCGACGCCATTTCCTGGGGGCCGCGACGGCGGCCGGAGTTGCAGGTTCGATGTTTGCTCAAAGCAGCGCAACGCCACCGCGATCCAAGAATGACGCGATTCAGATCGCGCTGATCGGCGCCGGCGGCCAAGGGATGTACGACACGAAGACCGCGCTGCAGGCGCCGGGCGTGAAGCTGGTGGCGGCGTGCGACGTATACCAGGGCCGGCTGACGCGCGCAAAGGAACTCTGGGGCAACGATCTGTTGGTTACGCGCAATTTCGAGGAGATTCTGGCACGGTCCGATGTGGACGCGGTCATCATCGGCACGCCGGACCATTGGCACGATCGCGTGGCGATTGCCGCGATGAAGGCCGGTAAGGATGTGTACTGCGAAAAGCCGATGGTCCAGAAAGTGGAGTACGGCGCGGCAATGGTGGAGGCGCAAAAGACAACTGGGCGCATTCTGCAGATCGGGAGCCAGCGGGTGAGCTCGGTCATTTACCAGAAGGCGCGCGATCTGTACCGCCGTGGCGCGCTGGGGCAGCTCAACAGCGTGGAAGCGTGGTGGGACCGGAATTCGGCGATCGGCGCGTGGCAGTATTCGATTCCGCCGGACGCCTCGCCGGAGACGGTGGATTGGGATCGCTTTCTGGGGCGCGCACCGAAGCGGCCGTTCGAGCCGGTTCGGCTGTTTCGCTGGCGTAATTACCAGCACTACGGCACAGGGGTGGCGGGAGACCTGTTCGTGCACCTGTTCTCCGGCGTGCACTTCGTGACCGGGTCAATTGGGCCGACGCGCGTGTTTGCCAGTGGGGGGCTGCGGTTCTGGAAGGACGGGCGGGACGTGCCCGACGTGTTGATGGGCACCTTCGATTACCCGGAAACTCCGAACCACCCGGCGTTCAATTTGTTTCTGCGAGTGAACTTCGTGAGCGGGGCCGGGGAGGACTCGGGCTTCCGATTCACGGGGAGCGAAGGAATTATGACGATCGGTTACAACGGGGTCACGATGGCGAAACAGCCGCGCGAAACCGAGCCGGGGTACACGATCGGGACGTTCCCGCTCGCGGTGCAGGAGGAGTTCCTGAAGCAGTATCGTGCGAAGTATCCGGAGACGCGGCCGTCCGCGGATGCCATGCGGCCGACGACTCAGGAGGTATTCTCGGCGCCGCACAATTACAGCGACAGCTACGATCATCTCGATCGATTCTTCGCGAGCGTGCGTTCGCGGCAGCCGGTGGTTGAGGACGCGGTGTTCGGGCTGCGCGCGGCGGGACCCGCGCTGTTGTCAAACGTCAGCTACTTCGAGCGGAGAGTGGTGAAGTGGGATCCCGAGGGGATGAAGGTGCAGGCGGCCTGAGAGGCCGCCGCGCGCTCGGGGCCGGTGGACTTATCTGCCGTAGTAGTCGGCATTGCGCTTGGTGTACTCGGCCCACTTCTCCGGCAGATCGTCGAGGGCGAAGATCGCGGATACCGGGCAAACGGGCACGCAGGCGCCGCAGTCGATGCATTCGACGGGATCGATGTACAGCATCTCCTGTTCGCCGAAGGTGGCCTCGTCTTTTTTCGGATGGATGCAGTCCACCGGGCAGGCATCGACACACGCGGTGTCCTTGGTACCGATACAGGGCTCAGCGATTACGTAGGCCATGGTCCTCTCTCCAGAAAATGTTCTTGTAGGCGAACCCCGATTATATCAACGCGCGCCGTTCAATGTTCGCGAAGTCTTCGCGCGGATTTGGCCGGCGATGAAGAGGGCGGTCTCAATGGCCTGCTCGTAGTTCAGGCGAGGGTCGAGGGAGCTGAGGTAGGAGCGAGTGAGGTCGGCCTCACTGAGCTTGCGAGCGCCGCCGATGCACTCGGTGACGTCTTCACCGGTCAACTCGATGTGCACTCCGCCAAGGGCGCTGTTATTGGCGGCATGGATATCGAAGGCCTGCTCAATCTCGCCGAGAATATCCTCGAAATAGCGAGTCTTGATGCCATCAGCGGTAACACGGGTGTTGCCATGCATCGGATCGCAGGACCACAGGACGGTGCGGCCGGTTTGGCGGACGGCCTCGATAAGCGGGGGAAGGCAGCCGGCGATTCGGCCCGCGCCGAAGCGATGAATCATGGTGAGCCGACCGGGCTCGCCGTGCGGGTCCAGTGTCTCCACGAGGCGCATCAGCACGGCGGGAGCGGTGGCCGGCCCAACCTTCAACCCGATGGGATTGCGAATGCCACGGAAATACTCGACATGCGCCCCATCGGGATCGCTGGTGCGGACGCCAATCCAGGGGAAGTGCGTGGACAGGTTGTACCAGCCCTCGCGACGCGGAACACGGCGCGTCTGGGCCTGTTCGTAGGGGAGCAACAGACCCTCGTGGCTGGTGAAGAAATCGAGCCAGCGCAGTTCGCCGGGATGAACGCCGAGGATATTCTCCATGAAGCGGAGCGATTCGCCGACGCTGCGGGCGACGCGACGGTATTCTTCGGCCATGGGAGAGCGGCCGACAAAGTCGAGATCCCAGTAATCCAGACGGTGCGGATCGGTAAAGCCGCGGCTCACCAGAGAGCGGATGAAGTTCAGTGTAAGCGCGGCGCGTTCGTAGCCGCGGAGCATGAGCTGAGGGTCGGGGGTTCGCGCGGCAGGAGTGAAATCGGGGCGGTTGATGAGATCGCCGCGCCAGGTGGGCAGAGTCACGCCGTTGCGCGTTTCGGTGTCGTCGGAGCGCGGTTTGGCATATTGGCCGGCGAAACGTCCGACGCGGATCACACGCCTGCCACCGTGGGTGAGCACAAGACTCATCTGCAGCAGAATCTTGAGCTTATTGGTGATGGTGGCGGAATCGCATTGATCGAAGCTCTCGGCGCAATCGCCGCCCTGCAGCAGGAATCGCTCGCCGCGCGCGGCTTCCGCAAGCTGCTGCTGGAGCGCGTTCACCTCCCATGAAGTCACCAGGGGTGGGAGTTTGGAAATCTGCTCGACAACGCCGGCCAGATCAGCCTCCGACGCGTACGACGGGAGCTGAGCCGCGGGTTTGCGCCGCCACGAATCAGGCGACCATTCGGGGTTGTGGTTCAAATCTAAGTTTATGCCGGTGCGTGCGGGGGGATCAGCGGAAGGAGGACCCCAAGTCCGGCGGGGGCGTGTGCGGGCCGGAAATGGCGAAGGATTTCGCGACGGCCTGATCCTCCGAAGGCTGGGCATCGAACACGAGCTTCAGATAAGACTTCGGCTGGAACTCGAAGCGGAGGGGCAATGCGTTCGGCGAGGAGCGATCGAACCAAACACGGAAGGCAGTTTCCGCTCCGGTCTTCGCGTTTCGAATGGCCCCCGCCAGTTCGATGGAATCGAAGGGAGACGCAATGAGCCGTGCATCGGCGAACTGGGCGCCGACCTTCGGATCCGGCCTCTTGACGGCGTGGAGATGGAAGAGCTTTCCATTGTGTACGAAGGCGCCATCGGTAACCCGGGCGGGCGAGCGGACCATGCGGAACACCGTATAGAGGAAGGTAGCGGGATGCTCGCCGCGGCTGAGGTCAGTATGAGCATTGCCATCGCCGGCGCTGTTGAGGTCTCTCTGGACGGTTCCGAGCAGGAGGGGCGCGTCGGTCCAACGGGCGGAAGAGGGGAGAGGCAAGCGACAAACGGTGCTGCGAGTGGAGGAGGAATCGATCTCGCCGCGCGAAGCTACAAACTCCACGTCGCCTGAAGAGGGGCCGTGCAGAGCCTTTTTCGCGTCGGCAAGGCTCTCCTCGCCGCTGGCGGTCATGAAGCCAAGATATTCGGCGTGCGCCGCCTGACCCTCGCTGACAGACTCCTCGATGTAGCCCATGCGATTGAGGCCATGAGCGCGATCGGGCCTCGATCCGCTGACGAACAGGAGACGGAGGTTGGGGCCCGAGGGACCTGGATTCTCAACGACGCGAGCGAATCCACCGCCCACGTTCCCTCGCGAAAAGACGGTGAGTCCAAATACCGTGATTTCGGCGCCGGCCCGATACCAGCGCTCCTGCCTTTCGGAGCGAGGTTCAGCAGCCGGCAGAGGGGTGGAAAGAGAAAGACACAGCATCGCGGCGGGAAGGTGTCTCATGACTGTCAGCGTGCCGGAAAAGCATTTCGAGCGGATTGCGAGGCGGTAACGAATAAAACATTTCTGTCGATTTTGTTGTGCTGCCGCGGAATCGTCATGCAATTGCAAATTCCCACTTGTATGATCCGTTACGTCGCCGGGACATTTCACACAAAGGAGGAGGCATGACGGTAACGGACGTTCTGCGGCAGTTGTGCCGGATGCCCGGAGAGCTTTTGCTCGGAAAGTGGAACTGGAAATCGGCGGTGTTCAGTTCCCTGATTCGCGCCCTGATCTTCTTTTTCTGCAATCTACGGTCGGGCGTGCACGCGGCCGAGGGCGCCATGCTGGCGGAATTCGTCTACAGGGGGTTCACCTCGGGGTTTTACGGAGCGCTGACCCAGGCGTTTCGAAAAGCCACGCCGGTATGGAAGGCGAGCCTCACGGTGATGTTCCTGCTGCCGCTCTCGCAGCACTCGATGGAGCTGGTTGTGCATGTGCTGCGGCACACGCCGCATCTGCGGCTGAGCTTCATCATTTCGGTGTGTTTCACGGCCATTTCAACTCTGTTCAATCTGTATGCCATGAGGCGCGGCGTGCTGGTGACGGGCGAGGACGCGGGTTCGGTGGCCAGCGACATGCGGCGCATCCCGGTGCTGATCGGCGGGTTCGTGGCGTGTGGGCCGCTGGCGCTGTATCGGATGGTGAGGGGGCTGGAGGTCTCAGAGGCGCTCTGACGGTTCTGCTCCCGTCAGCTCGCCAGAATCTCGAGTGCTTCGGGGCCGCAGATGCGCTCAACTTCCGCTTTGAACTCCTTGTCGGGGCGGACGCGGGTGGTTACGTCGAGGATTACGGAGAAGTCGCGGGCTTTCTCGAGGCGAAGGCGCACTTCGGTGTCGCCGCGCTTGCGGGAGAACAGATCGGTCAACGCGGAGGCGCGGTCCTTGCCGTTGGCGCCGATAGGGATGCGGATGGAGATCAGGCTGGGCAGATTCACGCGCGCGTTCTCCAGCGGAATGATCTCCTGAATCGAGAGCTTGGGCGGCGCGTTGTCTTCGGGAAGCACGGCAGCGCGCACGAAGACCGGCTTATCCTCGATCAAATTGGACAGCAGGTGTTCGTATTGCGTGGTGAAAACCATGGCCTCGATGGAACCGGCGCGATCCTCAAGCTGCATGGCGGCCCAGAGCTTCTGCTCCTTGTTCCGCTTGCGCTGAATACCGGTGAGGATGCCGCAAAGGCGGACTTCAACGCCCTTCGACAGACCTTCGAGATCGTCGGTGCTGTGATCGCAGAGCTCGGCGATTTTGTCGGCGAAGCGATCGAGCGGGTGGCCGCTGACGAAGATACCCAGCACTTCCTTCTCGCCGGCGAGCCGGGCTTCGGCAGTCCAGTCGGGGAGCTCAGGCAAGGGCTGATCGCGATGGGCGGGTTCCTCGGGGACCATGCCGAAGAGGCCCGTTTGGCCGCTTTCGCGATCGCGCATGGCCCGCTGTCCGGCTTCCATGGCGGGGTCGATCATGGCCCAGAGTTGCGCGCGGTTGCCCTGGAGGCAGTCAGCCGCGCCAGCTTTGATGAGACTCTCGATGATTCGCCTGTTGACGGAGGTGAGGTCCACGCGCTCGCAGAAATCGAAAATGGTACGGAATGGCCCGCCGGCGCGGGCTTTCAGGATGGATTCGACCGCGGTACCGCCGACGTTTTTGATCGCGGAGAGGCCGAAGCGGATGGTCTTCGCATCGCCGGCGCCAACAACCGGGGTGAAGGTACTGTCGCTGGAGTCAATGTCGGGCGGGAGCACGGCGATGCCCATTTCGCGGCACTCGTTGATGTACTTGACCACCTTGGCGGTGTTGCCCGTTTCCGAGGTGAGCAGCGCGGACATGAACTCGACCGGGTAGTGGGCTTTCAGATAAGCGGTGACGTAGGCGACAAAGGCGTAGGCAGCCGAGTGCGACTTGTTGAAACCGTATCCGGCGAACTGCTCCATCAGATCGAAGATGTGGGCGGATTTCTTTTCGTGATGGCCACGCTCCTTCGCGCCGCGGATGAAACGATCGCGGTGCTTCGCCATTTCCTCGGCTTTCTTCTTGCCCATGGCGCGGCGCAGCATGTCCGCTTCGCCGAGTGAGTAGCCCGCCAGGCGATTGGCGATCTGCATCACCTGTTCCTGGTAGACAATGACGCCGTAGGTTTCTTCGAGGATCTCCCTGAGTTGCGGGAAATCGTAAGTGACCTGGCGGCGGCCGTGCTTGCGCTCAATGAAGTCGTCCACCATCCCGCCCTGGATGGGGCCGGGCCGGTAGAGCGCATTGAGGGCGCAGAGGTCTTCGAGACGAGAGGGCTGCGACTTGCGCAGGATGTCACGCATGCCGCGCGATTCGAACTGGAACACGCCACTGGTGTAGCCTTTCGAGAAGATGGCGTAGGTGGCGGGGTCGTCCAGCGGCATGTCCTCGATGGAAATTTGGTCGCCGCGATATTTCTCGATCAGGGCCAGGGCATCCTGAACGATGTCGAGCGTGGTGAGGCCCAGGAAATCCATCTTGAGAAGGCCGAGCTTCTCGAGGCCCACCATGTCGTACTGGGTGACAATTTCGTCCTTGTTTGTTTTGTAGAGGGGGACGAGGTCCTTGAGGGGCAGCGGCGAGATGACCACGCCGGCGGCGTGCATGGAACAGTTGCGCGCCATGCCTTCGAGGGTCTGGGCGACATCGAGAACTTCTTCGACGCGCGAGTCTTTTTTCGCCGCTTCGGCGAAACCGGGCTCCTGGCGGATGGCTTCCTTCAGCTTGATATTGAGCTGGTTGGGAACCAGTTTGGTGACGCGATCCACCTCGCCGAAGGTCATGTCGAGGACGCGGCCGACATCCTTAATGGCCTGGCGCGCGCCCAGTGTGCCAAACGTGATGATTTGGGCCACTTGCTCGCGGCCGTACTTTTCGGTGACGTATTGAATTACTTCTCCTCGCCGGCGGGTGTGGAAGTCGATATCGATATCGGGCATGCTGATGCGCTCCGGATTGAGGAAACGCTCAAACAGCAGGCCGTATTGCAGCGGATCGATATCGGTGATCTCCATCGCATAGCTGACCAGGCTGCCGGCAGCAGAGCCGCGGCCCGGGCCCACGGGGATGCCGTTTTGCTTCGCGAAGCGGATGAAGTCCCAGACGATGAGGAAATAGCCGGAAAACTTCATCTGCTGGATCATACGGATTTCACGATCCAGGCGCTCTGCGTAGTCGGCGAGATCGCAGCGGAGAGCGCCGGAAGCGCGCATGGCTTCCAGCCGCCCGCGGCGCTTTTCGAATCCCTGGCGCGCGATGTATTCGAACCAGGTGTCGGTGGAGTGGCCCTCCGGTACATCGAATTTCGGGAACGGTTCGTCCACCTTGGCCAGTTTCACCTGACAGCGCTGCGCGATGTCCCACGTGAGATCGAGCGCCTCCTCCATGTCGGCGAACATGGCCAGCATTTCCTGACGGCTCTTGAGATAGAACTCAGGCACATCAAAGCGCATGCGCTGCGCGTCCTTCATGGTTTTGCCGGTCTGGACGCAGAGCAGGATTTCGTGCGGGCGGGCATCCTTACGGCGCATGTAGTGCGCGTCGTTGGTGGCCACCATGGGGATGCCGGTGTCGGCAGCGAGGCGGCGAAGCGCGGGGATCACGAGGCGGTCCTTCTCCAGCCCGTGATCCTGGATTTCCAGGAAGAAGTTGCCGCGGCCGAACATGTCCTGGTATTCGTAGGCGAGGCGGCGAGCTTCATCGTAGCGGTCGGCGAGGAGGGTCTCGTTGACGTCGCCGCGCAGGCAGGCGGACATGCAGATGAGACCGCGGGAGTGCTGCGAGAGCAGGTCCTTATCGATGCGGGGCTTGTAGTAGAAGCCTTCGAGATATCCGGTGGAGACCAGGTTGATGAGGTTACGATAGCCTTCCTGGTTTTCACACAGCAGGACGAGGTGGTTGTAGCGGTCCGATTCGCTGCGGCTCAGGCGGCCCTGCTGAGAGACGTAGACCTCGCAGCCGATGACCGGGTGGACGCCCTTCTCGCGCGCCTTGTTGTAGAACTCGACCGCGCCGAAGAGGTTGCCATGGTCGGTCATGGCCACGGCGGGGGTTTTCTGCTCGGCCACGAGATCCATGAGTTGGGTGATCTCGCAGGCGCCATCGAGCAGGGAGTAATCGGTGTGACAGTGGAGATGGACAAAGGGCCGGTCAGGATTCATGATGAAACCGCCGGGGGAGGGCTTGCTCTATTTTAGAACGGACGGGCCGGCGCGGGTGGTTAGGTGGCGATGGGGCGACGGCGAATCACGAACGGCAGGAGGCAGACGAGGAGGCCGGCGAAGGTGACGGCCACGCCGAGCCGGACCGACGCCGGACGGTAGTGCATCTCGACGGTGTGCGTGCCGGCATCGATAGCCACACCGCGCAGGGCGGTGTAGGCAGCCTGGATGGGCACGGGCCGGCCATCCACGGAGGCTTGCCAACCGGGATAGAGGACATCGGTCAGAACCACGACACCAGCGCTGCGCAGGGTGGTTCGGAGAACGACGGAATCGGTGTTGGGACGAGTCATCGAGACCGGCTCAGGGCCCAACTGGCCGCCGTGTTCGACCCAGGCGCGAGGGCGGGCGGCGGACTTTGCGAAGAGCGACAAACCCATGGAATCGGTGGCCACCAGAGTGTCCGCGGGCGAGTTCGGAGCGCGGCCAAGAAAATAGGTCACGCCGAAGAACTTCTGGGTGTCGGAATCGGCGAAGTTGAACTTCAGAACATCGGCTGGGACGCCGGCGACGAAGGAGATGAGTTGATCGAAGCCGTAAAGATCGCCGGGGCTGGTCCAGACGTCGTTGACATTGAGCGCCAGGCGGCCGTCGGCGAGGTCCGCGCGGAGGCGGCCGATCAATTCCCGGTGATCGAGCATGGAAGCCGCGCAAACCGTGCGATCGAGAGGCGTGGTTCGCAAGTCGGCCACCGTCCTGACTTCAGCCGCGGTCAATGCGATCAGAATAAGCCCGCAGGCGGGAACGCGCCACAGGATGAGAATGGCGAGGCAAGCGGACACGGAGAGGCCCACTGCCAGTTGATAACCGGAGATTGCGCCGCGACAAACCAGGAAAGCAGCCACCAGGCCCGTGAGGGCCGCCAGGGACGGCAAAATCGCATGGCGGCGCTCGATCAGCGCATCGGCGCCCCACGCGGCCAGGAGGCATGAGGCAAAACCGACGAGGTACATGCCCCGGACTGGCGTGCGGGCCTTATCGATCCCCGGCAGCAGCGCCCAGGCGATGCGGTGAAACGGCGTGTTCGCGCCGAGCGAATAGAGCAGGGCGCCGGCCCCGATCAGAGCGGCGTAGCGGACCGGGCGGTCGCGCCACCGGCAAAGCAGGGCGACCAGCGCGAGGAAAACGACGGCGATTCCGAAGAAGACCACTTCCGTGGTTGGCCGCGGGATGAAAACACCGAGAAGATCGCCCCACGGGAGCGAGTAGTGTGCGTGAACGTAGTACGGGACTTTATCGTGCCAGACGAGGGGTTGTGGCGTTCCCGACCATCGTTTCGCAACCCGGCCGAACTCGACAAGCGGTGCGATCTGAGCGGCGCCAACCGCTCCGGCGAGAAGAAAAGCGAGCGCCGTGTACCAGAGAAGCGCCAGTTCGCGGCGGCGCCGCATCCAGCGCCACGCGAATAGAGCCACGCTGACGAGGAGCACGGCGTAGGAGTTCACCAGGGGAATCTCATGATGGCCGGAGAGCCAGCTGAAACCGAGGAAGAGGCCCAACAGGGTGGCGCTTCTCTGGCGATCAAGACCGTTCCACATTCGGAAGGCGAAGAAAAACACGAGTGGCGTGAGCGAGGCGCCATTGCCGATGTCGAACCAGGCCATGTCGCCGAAAAAGCCGCCACCTGCGAAGGCGAGTGCGCCCAGGACCGACCCCGCAGGGGATAAGCGAAGATCGCGGCATAACAGGAACATGCCCAGGGCGCCGATCAGGTGGATGGCGATGAACCACCAGTTCAGCGTGGCCACGGGAATGGAACCGTTACTCAGCGGCAGCGCGAGAAACAGCAGATTCAGGGGATACAGCGCCCCCGGCGATCCGGAACCGATGACCGGCAAACCGGCCCAAAGATGCGGGTCCCACAGAGGAAAGTGGCCCAGATGGATATTGCGGGCCAGGAACTGCAGGCGCGGGATTTCGAGCTGGCAAAGATCGTAGTGGTCGAAGGAAACGTAGTGCGAGCCGGAGAAGACCAGCTTGCGGTAAAGCGCTATCAGAAGCGCCGTCAGAAAAACCGCCGGCCACCAGGGCTTCCGCATCTTTCGATGTTTCCGATTATCTCAGCGTCGGCCGGGTGCGCCTCGTGTTCGGCCCCGGGGGTGGCGGCCCTCTGGAAGCTCTCGGCGTGTCACCTTTGCGAAACCTTTCTCCCCCTGCGGCTGTCCTCATAGAGGCACGCCATGGGGAAACGGCCCGGCAGCGCGTCCGACCCGCAGTGGTACAAGGACGCAATCATCTACGAACTACACGTACGAGCCTTCGCGGACAGCAACGCGGACGGAATCGGCGATTTCGCCGGTTTGCTGCAGAAGCTCGATTATCTTCAGGATCTGGGCGTCACCTGTTTATGGCTGTTGCCTTTTTTTCCTTCGCCGCTCCGCGACGATGGCTATGACATTTCCGATTATCTCAGCGTTCATCCGATGTATGGAACAGTCGATGACTTCACCGCATTTCTGAACGCGGCGCACGAGCGGGGCATGCAGGTCATCATCGAACTGGTGGTAAATCACACCTCCGACCACCATCCGTGGTTTCAGGCCGCGCGCGAAGCGCCGCCTGGATCGCCCGAGCGGGATTTTTACGTGTGGAGCGATACCGACAAAAGATACGGCGAAGCACGGATCATTTTCACCGATACGGAGAAATCGAACTGGACGTGGGACCCTGTGGCGAAGGCGTATTACTGGCATCGCTTTTTTTCGCATCAGCCCGATCTGAACTACGATAATCCGCGGGTTCTGGAAGAAGTATTGAAGGTAATGCAGCACTGGCTGGATCTGGGGGTGGATGGGCTGCGGGTGGACGCGATTCCTTATCTGGTGGAGCGGGAGGGAACCAGT
>Ga0335078_10009522_pt1 | contig 14402 bp, 9 predicted proteins | sample Lox_Sample_32_FD_206711 | JGI IMG/M metagenome (GOLD analysis project Ga0335078, IMG submission 206711) | Soil microbial communities from Loxahatchee National Wildlife Refuge, Florida, United States - Lox_Sample_3.2 | ecosystem: Environmental > Terrestrial > Soil > Wetlands | place: USA: Florida...
CGAGGCACCGGGCCGGATGGGTACGCCGGGCTGTGGCGTTGGGCCGAGGCCACCGGCCGAAGCCCCCTGCGCGTGGAGGCCGCGGCCGAGGTGCCGGCCACCGCCGTCTGGATCCTCGCCGCCCCGGATTCGGCGCTCGGGCCCTCCGCGGCGCAGGCCGTGCTCGGCCACGCCCGCGCGGGCGGGCTCGCAGTGTGGGCGCTCGGGTCCGAGCCGCAGCCCGAGTTGGAGGCGGCCCTCGCCCTCCACCGGCGCCCGGGCGAAGCCAGGCTCGCCGAGGTTTCCGGGCCGCTCGCCCCCCACCCTCTCTTCCGCCGCCTCGCCCTGCGCTCCCGCTGCGAACCCCTGGAGAGCGACCTCCCCGGGGCGCTGCCGGTGGCCGGGGAGCGAGGATGCGCCATCGCCCTCTCGATTCCCCTGGGGCGGGGGGAGGTGCTGGTCCTCGCGAGCGACGACTTCCTCGCCAACCGGTCCATTGCCCTGGAGGACCACCTCGCCTTCTGGGCCCGGGCCGCCGGGCGCGGGCCCCTCGCCTTCGACGAGCGAGCCGCCTCTCGACCCCGGGGCCACCTGCCGCTCGGGCTCGTCCTCCTCCTCGCCCAGGGGGCGCTCGCGGCGGTCTTGTTGGCATGGGCCGCCTTCCCGCGGCTCGGGGCGGTGCGGCCGCCACCCGAGCCCGGCCCCTCCCCCTCGGCCGGCTACCTCCGCTCCTTGGCGGTGCTCTACCGGCGGGCTCGCGCCGAGCCGGAGCTCGTGCGCTCGGCGTACGAGTCGCTCCGGGAACGGCTGTGGCGGCGAGCCGGTGTTCCGGAGAGGGCCCCGGACGAGGAGGCGGTCCGCGCCCTGGCCGCGCTCAGCCCGGAGGCGTCCCGGGCCCTCGCCGAGGCGGCCTCGGCCGAGCGCGGCGCCGGGGCCCGGGCGAGCGACCTCCTCCGGGTCACGCGCGCGGCGAGCGACCTGGAGGTGGCGCTCTCGGCGGCGAAGCGCCGGCGGTGAAAGCGGCCGGCGCCTGGGCTATGGTGGGCCGCATGTCCCTCTCCCTCGCCCCGGGCGTCCGGGAGCGCCTTCGCTCCGAGATCGCCAAGGTGGTGGTGGGCCAGGGCGAGGCCGTCGACGAGGTTCTCGCGGCCTTCGTCGCCGGCGGCCACGTCCTCCTCGAGGGCGTGCCGGGGGTAGCGAAGACCCTCATCGCCAAGGCGCTGGCCCGTTCGCTCGACCTTTCCGTGTCCCGCGTGCAGTTCACCCCCGACCTCATGCCCGCCGACATCCTGGGGACGAGCGTCTTTCGCCCGGGCACCGGCACCTTCGAGCTCGTGCGGGGGCCGGTCTTCACCGACGTGCTCGTCGCCGACGAGGTGAACCGGAGCCCGCCGAAGACCCAGGCGGCGCTCCTCGAGGCCATGGAGGAGCGACAGGTGACGCTCGAGGGGGTACGCCATCCCCTCGGCCCCTTCTTCTTCGTGGTGGCCACGCAGAACCCGGTGGAGTACGAGGGGACCTGGCCGCTACCGGAGGCCCAGACCGACCGCTTTCTCGTGAAGGTGAAGGTGGGTTACCCCTCCGAGGCCGAGGAGTCGGAGCTCCTGCGCCGCTCCGGCGGCGACTTCGCGCCCGACGACATCGAGGCGGCCGGCGTGCGCCCCGTCCTCGGGCGAGGCGAGCTCCAGCGGCTCCGGGAGGTCGCCCGCCGACTGCCGGTGTCTCCGGAGGTCCTCGCCTACGTGGCGCGCCTGGCCCGGGCGAGCCGCTCTCTCCCGCGCCTGAGGCTCGGGGCGAGCCCGCGGGCGGGCCTGGCGCTCCTCGCCGCGGCCCGATCCCTGGCGGCCGTCCGGGGCGCCGAGTGGCTCTCCCCCGACGACGTGAAGGCGGTCGCTCCCGCGGTGCTGCGCCATCGCCTCGTCCTTCGGCCGGAGGCGGAGCTCGAGGGGGCGACCGCGGATGACGTGATCGGGGAGCTCCTCGCCTCCGTCGAGGTCCCGCGGTAGTGGTGCTGCCCACCCGACGCACGGCCGCGCTCGCAGCTGCCTCGATCCTCCTCGCCCTGCTCGCCATCCCGTGGCCGGCCCTGGCGAGGGGGGTCTTGATTCTCGACCTCCTGCTTCTCGGGGCCGCCGTCCTGGACGGGGCCTGGGCCCCCCGCCCCGGGTCGCTCGCGGCGCGCCGCAGCCACGGCGAGCCGCTCAACGCCTTCGCGCCGAACGAGATCGCGGTGGAGCTCCGCGCGCTCGCTCCGCTCGCGCTCCACCTGGAGGTGGCGGACAGCCCTCCGCCGGGGTTCGAGTCGAGGGGGCACCGCGCGCGACTCCTCGTCCCGGCGCGCGGGGCGAATCAGATCTCCTACGAGGTCGTGCCGCGGGCCCGCGGCGACTTCCGCTTCGGGGACCTCTCGGTGCGCGCCCTCGGGCCCTGGGGCCTCGCCGCGCGCCAGTGGAAAGTGCCCCTCTCCGCCCCGGTGCGCGTCTACCCGGACCTTCGAGACCTGGGGCGGCTCGCCGGGGCGCGAGAGGCGGCGCCGGGCCGGCCCCGGCCCGGCCTCTCCTCCGAGGGGCGCGAGTTCGAAGGACTGCGGCCGCACCTCCCCGGCGACGACGTGCGGCGAGTGGACTGGAAGGCGACGGCTCGGCGCGGCGCCCCGGTGGTGCGGGAACTCGGCCCGGAGCGGAGCCAAACGGTGTGGCTGCTCGTCGACTGCGGTCGCTCGCTGGCCGCCCGCTTGCCGGATGGCCGCGCCAGCTTGGACGGCGCGGTGGACGCGTGCCTGGCGCTCGCCCGCGCCGCCGCGCGCGGGGGAGACCGGGTCGGGCTACTCGCCTTCGGCGCCGAAGTGCGGGCCCTCGTGCCCCCGCGCCGCGGCACAGGCCAGCTCGGGCCCATCGCCGCCGCCCTCCACGCCCTTGAGTCCAGACCGGAGGAGTCGGACGTGGCGGGCGCCCTGGACGTTCTCGAGGCTCATCAGCGGCGGCGCGCGCTCGTCGTCCTCCTCACCGACGTGGCGGACCCAGACGGCGCCGCCGTGCTCGTGGCGCGCGCCGGCCTGCTCAGGCGCCGCCACCTCCTCTCCCTCGTCGCCGCCGCCGATCCGGAACTCACCGCCGCGGCCACCCGGCGACCGCGTTCGGCGGAGGACGCCTACGCGCGCGTGGCCGCCGAGCGCATCCTGACGGAGCGAAGCCTGGCGCTGCGCCGCCTGCGCTCGGCCGGCATCCGGACGGACGACGTTCCCGCCGACCGCCTGGCGGCCGCGGCCGTGGCGCGCTACCTCGCCGCCAAGGAATCGGGGCGACTATGAGCGGCCGGCCCCCGGCCAAACCAGAGTGAGGAGCAGCGAGCAGTCCTCGCGCGCTTCCACGTCGTGCATCATGCCGCGCTCCAGCGTGGCCAGGTGGCCGGCCGGCATGTCGATGGGCCCCTCGGGGAGATGGAGGACGGCCCGCCCGTGGAGTGTCTGCACGGAGAGGCGCGCCTCCGCCTGGGTTTCGCCAAGCCGCGCGCCGGCCCGCAGCGAGATGAGCACCACCCGCAGGTCGGGGTACTTGACGAGGGTCACGGCGCTTTGCCCCTCGGTCGCGAGCGCCGCCTCGCCGCGGAGCTCCTTCTCCGCGCTCGCCAGGTCGAAGTGGCCGATGGGGTCGCGGAGGTGGTCGATGTGAACGCGCACCACGCCCGGAGCAGGGCGCGGGCCGGGCTTGCGAGTCCAGGGATGCGTCTGCATGTGTCTCTCCTTTTCGCGGAGACCGCGGTCCGTTCCCCCATATAGGCGCGGCGGAGCATCTGGCAACGCCCATCCGGAGTGCGGACGCGATCGTTCGGTGCTAGAGTAAGCGGGCGTCTCGCGATGGCGGGCGAGAGCGCGGCGCGTTCGAACGAGCTGCGGGGAGGCGTGGGGTGGGTCGGGCGGCGGGAGTCCGCATCGGGGAAGGCGTCGGGACGCGGCAAGTCCGGGAGGGGCGCCGAGGCGCGCCTCCGCTCAGCCGTTTCCACCAGCTTGTCGCCGCCGAGAACCTCTCGGCGCGGTCCGGGAGCGGCGCGGCCCGGCTGGCCCCGGCCCTCGCTCACGCGGCCGTAGATCTAAACCCCCACCAGGTGGAGGCCGCCGCCTTCGCCCTCGGGGCGCTCCCCACCGGCGGCGCGGTGCTGGCGGACGAGGTGGGGCTCGGAAAGACCATCGAGGCCGGCCTCGTGGTCGCCCAGCTCGCCTCCGAAGGGCGCGGGCGGACGGTGGTGCTCGTCCCGGCCTCGCTGCGGAACCAGTGGCGCGACGAGCTCCGCGGCAAGTTCGGGCTCGAAGCCGAGGTGGTGGATGGGGAGCGGGCCCGCTCCTCCGGCGGCAACCCCTTCGACCTCCCCGGGGTGGTGGTCGCCTCTCACACCTTCGGCGCCCTCCGAGCCGACGAGCTCTCCCGGATCCCCTGGGACCTCGCCGTCATCGACGAGGCACACCGGCTGCGCAACGCCTGGCGGCGCGACCACCGCACCGGGCAGGCCCTGCGCCGGGCCCTGCGCCGATGCCCGAAGCTCCTGCTCACCGCCACTCCGCTGCAGAACGACCTCCTCGAGCTCCTGGGCCTCGCGAGCTTCATCGACGACGCGCTCTTGGGGAGCGAGGAGTCCTTTCGGCTGCAGTACCTGGGCGGAGAGCCGGGCGACGACCGCATCGCCGACCTGAAGGCCCGGCTGGCGCCGGTGGTGACCCGCACCCTGCGCCGCCAGGTGCGGGAGCACGTCCGCTTCACGGCCCGGCGCTCCATGGTGGAGGATTTCGAGCCCAGCCCCGAGGAGCAGGCCCTCTACGACCGGGTCAGCGACTACCTGCGCCGGGAGGACGCGCAGGCCATCCCGCGGGAACGCCGGGCCTTGATGGTGCTCGTCTACCGCAAGATCCTCGCCTCCTCGAGCTTCGCGCTGGCCGCGACCCTGGAGCGGCTGGCGGACTCGCTCGAGCGGCGCATCGCCGGGGTCGAGGCCGGAACACTCGCCTGCCCCGAGCTCGAGGCCTTCACCGAGGAGGCGGAGGAGTGGGAGGGCGAGGGAGGAGCGCGAAACGGGGAAGACGCCCCGCGCCGCCACCGCCGCACGGAGGCGGAGCTCTCCGAGCTGCGGGACTGCGCCCGCGCCGCCCGGGCCATTCGCTCGAACGCCAAGGGGGAGGCGCTCTCGCGCGGGCTCGACCGGGCCTTCACCGTGGCCCGCGCCTGCGGGTGGCCGGAGAAGGCGGTGGTCTTCACCGAATTCCGGCGGACCCTCGAGTACCTGCGCGCCCTCCTCACGGCCCGCGGCTACTCGGTCACCTGCCTCTCCGGGGAGTCCGGAGGGGCGGATCGGCGGCAGGCCCTGGTGGAGGAGTTCCGACAGGGGAGCCAGGTACTCCTCATGACCGAGGCCGGGGCCGAGGGCCTGAACCTCCAGTTCTGCAACCTCGTCGTGAACTACGATCTGCCCTGGAACCCCCAGCGCCTGGAGCAGCGCATCGGGCGCTGCCACCGCTACGGTCAATCCCGTGACGTCTTGGTCGTGAACTTCCTCAACCGGAAGAACGCGGCGGACGCGCGCCTCTACGAGCTCCTCGGCGAGAAGCTCAAGCTCTTCGACGGCGTCTTCGGGTCCTCGGACGAGGTGCTGGGCGCGCTCGCCAGCGGCGTCGACTTCGAGCACCGGGTGCTCGAGATCTACCAGGCCTGTCGCTCCGCCGAGGAAGTCGACCGCGCCTTCGAGGAACTGCGCCGCGACCTGGAGGGCCGCATCGAGGCGCGCCTGGCAGCGGCCCGCTCCCTCCTCTTCGAGCGCTTCGACGGAGACGTGCGCTCCCGGCTGCGCCTGGCGGCGCGCGAGGCGGAGGAGGCGGTGGCCCGCCGAGAAGCCGAGGAGCAAGCGCTCGTCGAGTCGGTGTTCGAAGCCGGCGAGCGCGACGGCGCGGACGCCGGGGCCGGCGCGGCCCGGGCCGGCAAGCGGGCGAAGCTCGCCCGCGCCGCTGCCGAGGCCGTGAAGGCGCGCCCAGCCGAGGCCGTCTACCGGCTGGAGGTGGACTCCCGCGACCTGCCGGGGCGGCTCGGCCACCTGGCCGGCCGGGAAGGATGGTGGTTCGCCTGGCGCCTCTCCTTCGGCGGCCTCGTCCCCGAGGAACGCCTGGCCCACCTCATCCTCTGGTTCGACGGCGAGCGCTGGCGTGAGCTCGAGCCCCCGGACGCGCTCGAGTTCGCAGCGCTGCCGGCTGGGCCGGGCGCGGGCGCCCCCGGGAGCGCCCCCGCCCTCGGCTCGGCGCAGGACGAGGCGCTGGCGCGCCTCTTCACCGCGGCGCAGTCGGAGGTGGAAGGGCGAAGCCTCGCCGCCTACGACGAGACCCGGGAGCGCTGGGACCGCGCCGCGGAGGACGCACTCGCGGCCCCCCGCCGTTCGGTCGAGGAGGCGGCCGCGGCCTGGACTCGGGCACGAGGGGAGCTACACGCCGAGAACGGGCTATTGCCTCTGCGCGACCGCCGCGCCCTGCTCGAGCGGGCGGAGCGGGAGTACCGGCGCAGGCTCGAGGGACTGCGAGCGGCCGAGGCGCTCCGCTACGGGGAAAAGGACCGGGCCCTCGCCGAGATGCGCAAGCGCGCCGAGGCCCGGGGACAGCGCAAGCTCGCCGCCACCGCCTGGTGGCGCTGCCGGTAGCGGCAGCCGGAGGGCCCTTCCCGTCCGAAACGTTGCCTCCGCCGACCCCGACGGTAATCATGGCTGCGCCGCCCTCTCACGGAGAGGTTAAGCCATGCCGCTCGAACTGGAGACCCTGGACCGGACGCCTTCCGAGGGCGCCCGCGTCCTTGCCCTGGCGCTGCTCGCCGACGTCACCGAGGCCGCCGCCCGCCTCGACGACCCCTCCGACGGGGAGGCGCTCCACGACTTCCGAGTGGCCCTGCGCCGGCTCCGTTCGACCCTGCGCGCTTGGCGGCCAGCGCTACGCGACGTGGTGCGGAAGAAGGACGAGGCGCGGCTCCGAAAGGTCACCCGGGCCACCAACGAGGCGCGGGACGCCGAGGTGCTCCTCGCCTGGATCGCCTCCCTGCGCGACGGGATGGAGGAGAGCCACCGCGCCGCCGCCGACTGGCTCTCCGCTCGCCTGGAGCGCCGCTGCCGCGATTCCCGTAGCCGGGTGCGACCGGCGGCCACCGACCCGCTCGAGCGAGTCTCCACCAAGCTCGCGAAGAGGCTCTCCGCGGCCCCGGTCCCTCCCCAGCAGCCGGGCGCGACCTTCGGCGGCGCTCTCGCCGCGCGAGTGCGCTCCCACGCGCGGGCGCTCCGGGAGGAGCTCGCCCGCGTCTCCTCCGCCGAGTCCGTGGCCCACGCCCACCGGGCCCGCATCCAGGGCAAGCGGCTGCGGTACCTCCTCGAGCCCTTGCGCGGGACTCCGCAGGCGGATTCGGCCGGGGCGCTGCGGGGCCTCAAGGACCTCCAGGAGCTCCTCGGCGAGCTGCACGACGCCCACGTAGCGGCGGGGGAGATCGCCGCGGCCCGGGTGGAGGCGGCGGCGGAGCGTCTGCGTAAGCGCGCCTCGCCGGACGGCCCCGGCCTGCGCCCGGGGCTACTCGCCATCGAGAGGGCCGCGCACGAGCGCGCTCGCCACACCTTCGAGCAGCTGGAGCGGGACGTGCTCTCGAATCGGGCGGTTCCCATCCTGGACCCGGTCTACGCGGTGGCGGTCGCGCTCGAGGCGCGCTCCGGCCCTCCGGAGGACGCCCCCGCGGCCCCCCGGCGCCGCTTTCTGCTCACCGAGCTGCCGCGGGAGGCTCTGTCGGGCCACCCCACCGAGATCGAGAAGGGCTGGCTCCCGGGCGACAGGCCCCGGGAGTGCTACGGCGTGGCGCGCGCTCCGGAGGGCGAGAGCTTCTTTCGGGCCGTATTCGCGGGCGGCCCCCGGCGTGCCCAGACCACCGAGGAGGTCTCCCGGCCTGACTTCGCTTCCTTCTGGCCCCTCACCGAGGGGCGGCGCGTGCACAAGCGCTGCCACGTCCTCCCTGGCGAGCCCGGCTGGCGTTTCGACGAGTACCTGGACCGCCGGCTCACGCTGGCCGTGGCCGAACCCGGACACGAGGCGCCGCCGCCGACCTGGCTCGAGCCCTACGTCGTTCGCGAGGTCACCGGCGAGCGCGCCTACCACGACGACGTCCTCGCCCGCCGCCCTCCCCGGGGGAAGAGACCGCCCACGAGGGCCGAGGCGCCACCGGATCCCGGGCCCGACCCCGCCCGCGCGGCGGACGCGCAAACCCCTTCGGGAGCTTCCTAGGGCCGGTAGAGCGGTACGCGGATGCGCAGGGCTCCCGGCCAGATGCTGAAGCGCGCCGGGAGCCTCCCGGGCTGCTCCCCGTCCACGTCGAGCAGGACCTCGGCTCCGCCCAGGGGCTCGGCCTCCACGATCCGCGCCCGGACGCAGCGGGTGTTGGGCAGCCGGACATGGGACCCGTCGTAAAGCATGTGGCGCTTGCGGACGAAGTCCCCGAAGCCGAGCCCCTTCCAGATGGTGACGTCGAAAAGCCCATCGTCCATGCGCGCGTCCGGGGCCACCACCATCCCCCCCCCAAAGTAGCGCCCGTTGCAAACGCAGAAGGCGGTGACCGAGTCCTCGTTCCAGGGCCCGCCGTCCCGGCGCCAGCGGATGGCCTGATCCCGGTAGCCGAGGAGCGAGCGCGCGCTCGCCAGCATGTAGGAGAGCTTTCCGCCCATCCACTTGTGGTGGCCGAGTTCCCGCACCACCCGGCCCGAGATGCCGAAACTCGAGACGTTCACGAACTGGCGGTGCTGGTCCCGGCCGTCGTGCCCGACGAACTCGACTCTCCCGACGTCGCAGGCCACCGTGAGCCCCACGGCCAGGGCGTGGGCAGCGGACTCGGGGGAGTCGGCCCAGCCCAGGGAGCGGCGCAGGTCTCCCCCCGTCCCCCGGGGAATGCAGCCGAAGAGCACCTCCGGGTCGATGGGCCGACCGTCCTCGAGGAGCCCGTCCACCACCTCGCTCGCCGTCCCGTCCCCGCCCACTGCCACCACCAGGCGCTCGCCGCGCCCGGCTCGGGCGGCGTCGCGGGCCAAGTCCTTGGCCTCGCCGCCGCGCTTCGTGAATACCGCCTCGAAATCGCCCACCGCGGCCGTCACCGCCCGGGCGATGCGGTCGAAGTGGCGACCCGTTCTTCCGGCGGCGCTGGCCGGGTTGACGATGAGAAGGGGTTTCACCTCGCCAGTCTACTCTGGGCGCGTCGGGAGCGCGTGGCGCGGCGCGGCAGGGGCGCTGCCCTCTCCCGCCCGGGCTGCGAACAGGCGCACCAGCCGCGAAATGGGAACGCCCGTGGGGCACAGCGCCTCGCAACCGGCGCACTCTGCGCACACGGAGAGCGCCCCGACGGCCGCCGGGAGGGACGAGCTGCTCTTCGAGTAGAGCCGGAAGGCCGCGTGCAGGCCCAGGTCGCGCACGGCGGGCGTGACGGCGGCGAGGGAGCAAGCCGACTCGCACAGCCCGCAAGAGACGCAGGCGCTCGCCGCCTCCGCGGCCTCCAACTCCTCGGCGGTGGTGGGCCCCAAACCCTCGGCGCCGTAGCTCGCGAGGAAACGCTCCTCGCCGGTCCCCTTCCGGGCAAGCCTCTTCAGGGGGTGGGCAAGGACGGCGCGGTATCCCAGGTACGCAAGCGATCGAGCCCGGCCCATGACCTACTCCCCTCCCGGCAGGGCGAGTTGCCGGGTCCGGGCCGAGGCGGCGGCGCTCCGCCCCGCCAGCCAGCCCGTGAACAGAGCCACCCCCATGCCGGTGCCGTCCGAGGCTTGGTCGTGGCCGCCGATGACGGCCCCGGCGGCGAAGAGGCGGTCGTGCACGGCCCGCCCCTCGGCGTCGACGGGCCGGAGCTCCTCGTCCACCTTGAGGCCGGCGGAGAGCAGCGGCTGCGGCGAGCGGCTATCCCGCAGCGTGAGCGCGGCCGGGGGCCGGGTGGCGAGGTGAGCGCCCGCCTCGGCGAAGGGACCTTCCGAGGCGAGCACGGGCAGCCCGAGGGCGGGCTCCAATAGCTCGCCGCGGCGCGCGATGCCGCCGCCCACGAAGCGTCCGGTGGCGAGCACCCAGGCATGCGCCCGGACCTCGCGCCCGCCCGCGCGGACGGGGCAGCCCGGACGGGCGGCGCCGTGAACCTCGCCGCGCAGGACGAGGACACCCGCCGCCTGGAGCCGCTCCTCGATGGAGCGCTGGAGCCGGAGGCCGGGGACGCTGGGCAGGTCGGAGAGGAACTCGGCCACGGGGATGCCGGCTGCGGCTCCGATGCGCTCGGCCACCCGGGCCCCCGCGGAGAGCCCGAGCACCGGGGGAAACAAGGCCGCGCCCGCGCCTCGGGGGAGGCGCTTCGCGAGCATCTTCCCGGCCTCCTCGGCCGCTCCCGGGGCCTCGAGCAGACGCGCCAGGTCGAAGGGCCGGGCAAGCGCCGCCTCGTCCCAGAGGAAGAGGTCGAGGGGCACGACCCGGGGCGAGGGGCCTCCGAGCGCCTGCGCGCGGACGGCGCCCGAGGCGACGAGCCCGGCGTCCCACCAGAGGTGCCCCCGGAGGGCCACGACTGCGAGGACGCCGCGCACCTCGGCGAGGTCGCCCGCCACCATGCTGTGCTGGCAGGCGGCGGCCGGGTGCACCTTTCCGAAAGGCGTGAGGAGCCAGCGGTTCCTCCCGCTGGGAGGGGCGAGGATGGAGGAGAGCTGGCCAGTGGCGAACTCGAGCGCCGTGAAGAGGCGGTCGAGCCGGTCCCGGAGCACGTGGTAGGGGTGGCCGAGCTGGGAGGCGGCGATACGCCGGGCCGACTCCACCACCCCGGCCCGGCTCGAGAGGGCTGCGTCCGGGAGCGCCGAAGGGTCGTGAGCCACCGAGACCGCGCCCCCGGAGAGGGCGGTGCTCCCCGGCGCGCGGCAGACGAGGGCCACGCGGGCCCCGGCATCGCGCGCCGCCAGTGCCGCGGTGGCGCCGGCCATCCCGCCGCCGAGGACGAGCACGTCGCAGGCGATGGGGGCCCCACCCTCGGCCACCTAGACCTCTCCCAGTCCGCGGTGGACGGCGCGGAGGAGCTCCTCCTCCGCGAGCTGCCAGCCGTCGAGCACCGGCCGCCGCTCCCGCCAGTTTAGTTCCAAGAGCCCGTGCAGCTCGGCCCGCAGCTGCTCCGCATCCCATGCCAGCTCGTGGGCCACGAGCTGGGCCGCCAGGCGAGCGCAGTCGAGGCCCCCGCAGCCCGCGACCGCGAGGCGGCAGCGGCGCCGCAGGTCCTCCAGGCGGCGCACCTTCTCGTGCCGGGCCAAGTACACCACCTCCGCTGCCAGGACGCCCTCCTCCCGGCACACCGAGAGCTTGAGCCGCGGGTCCTCGTCGCAGAGGCGCAAGAGCTCGCGCGCCCGGGAGCCGTGTCGGTAGACGATGCGGCGGGCCACCGCCTCCGGGACGCCGTGCCGCCGGGCGAGTTCGCTCGGGTCCTCGATCCGTTCGCCTCCGGGCAAGGGTTCCTCATGGGTCCGGCAAGGGCGCGGGGAGACGTCCAGGTAGTCGACGAGGCGGTCGGCGATCTCCTGGGACTGGGCTCGGTAGCTCGCGAGCTTCCCGCCCACGAAGGAGAAGAGGCCAGCTGCCCCGTCGACGGAGTGGTCGAGGAGCTGGTGCTCGCGCGACAGCGCGTCCTCCGTCCTTCCGTACTGGTAGAGCGTGGTGCGCACCCCGCTGAAGGCGCGGGTGAGGCGCGCCCGCCGCACCGAGGGGACGAGCGACTCGGCCCCCTCGAGGAGGTAGGCGACCTCGTCGGAGGTGGCCTCCAGGTCGTCCGGGTCGCCGTAGAAGTCGTCGTCGGTGGTGCCGATGATCGACTCCTCCTCGTGTGGCATGACGAACATCTGGCGCCCGTCGACTGCCTTGCAGATGATCCCGTAGTTGGAGAGGCGGCGGTCGAGTGCCAGGTGTACGCCCTTGCCCGGCCGCATGGGCACCTCCACCTGGTTCGCGTGGCCCCAGCGGGGGGACCAGGCGCCAGTGGCGTTCAGGATGGCCCCGGCGCGGGCTTCCCCGTGCTCCCCGGTGAGGGCGTCGCGCCACCTCACCCCCACCGCCCGGCCCTCCTCCCGCACGAGCTCGGTGGCCTCGGTCCAGGTGCGGACCTCGGCCCCGTGGGCCTCGGCCGAGAGCGCGTTCAGGAGGCAGAGGCGGGCGCCGTCGATACCCCACTCGTCCAGGGTGACGGCACCCCCCAGGCCCGGGCGAAGCGACGGCTCGAGCGCGTACAGCTCGGCGGCGCTGAGCCGGGTCGAGGGCTTGCCGCCCTTGAGCGGCTGGTAGAGGTCGTAGGTCCCGACGTAGACCTCCGTCGCGTACCAAGCCGCCCGCTCCGCGAGGGTGGCCTCCTCGGCCCGGGAGGCGAAGGGAAGCAGGAACGGGATGCGGAACACGAGGTGAGGGGCGATGCGCCGGATGTAGCCGGCGTCGCGGCAGGCGAGCTCGGTGACCTTGCGGTCCGAGAGCATGTAGCGGATGCCGCCGTGGATCATGCCCGAGCTCGCGCCGCTCGCGCCGCAGGCGAAGTCGCGCTTCTCGAGCAGGAGCACGGAGAGCCCGCGCATGGCGCAGTCCCGGGCCGTCCCGGTGCCGTTCGCGCCGCCGCCGAGCACCACGACGTCGTAGCGTTTCGGCTCCCCCATCTCGGGCAGTCTACCGCCGGACGGGGCGGAACCGCGCTCCCGGGCGGGTCTCACTTCCCCGGATCGTAGGTGCTCTTCACGTAGAGGTCCCGCAGCTGCTTCAGGTCCACGTCCCCGGGGGCGCCCGTCATCAGGTCCGTACCCTTCTGCGTCTTGGGCCAGGCCACCACGTCCCGCAGCGACTCGGCTCCGGTGAGGAGCATGACGAGCCGGTCCATTCCGAGCGCGATGCCGCCGTGCGGAGGAGCGCCCATCTTGAGCGCGTCGAGCAGGAACCCGAACTTGTTCCTCGCCTCCTCGGCCGAGATCCCCATGGCCTTGAAGACGCGGGCCTGCACCTCGGGGTCGTGGAGGCGGATGGATCCCCCGCCGATCTCGAAGCCGTTCAGGACGAGGTCGTAGCGCCAGCAGTAGACGCGGCCCGGGTCGGTCTCCAGGTAGGGAAGGTCCTGATCCCGCGGGCGCGTGAAGGCGTGGTGGGCCGGCTGCCACGTCCCGCTCTCCTCGTCGCGCTCGAAGAGCGGCGGGTCCACCACCCAGAGAAAGCGCCACTGGCCCCCCGAACCGTACTCGGGCACGAGACCCATGCGCTTCGCCAGGTGGACGCGCAGGTTCGCCATGACCGTGTGCACGGTGGATGGCTTCCCAAACTGGAAGAGGATGAGGTCGCCGGGCTGGGCGCCGACGGCCTGGTTCATCGCCTGGCGGAGCTCGGCGGTGATGGTCTTCGCGAAGGGGGACTGGGTCCACTCTCCGTTGTCCCCCACCTTGGCGCGCGCCAGGCCCTTCGCGCCCATGCCCTTCACGTACTCCTCCAGCTTGTCGATCTCGGTGCGGGACAGGTTCGCCGAGGCCGGGACTTTCATCGCCTTGACGATGCCGCCCTGTTCCACCGCGTCCTGCATGAGGGGCACGCCGCCCCCCTGGTGCTTCTTCACGAGATCGGTGAGGACGTGATGCTCCATCCCGAAGCGCAGGTCGGGCTTGTCGTTCCCGTACTTCGCCATGGACTCGTCGAAGGGCATGCGCAGGAAGGGCCTCGGCAACTCTACGCCCAAGACCTCCTTCCACAGGCGGCACACCAGTCCCTCGATGACGTCGAACACGTCGTTCTGCTCGACGAAGCTCATCTCCACGTCGATCTGGGTGAACTCTGGCTGGCGATCGAGGCGCAGGTCCTCGTCGCGGAAGCAGCGGACGATCTGGAAATACCGGTCGAAGCCGGCGATCATGTAGAGCTGCTTGAAGAGCTGCGGGCTCTCGGCCAGCGCGTAGAACTTGCCGGGGTTGAGGCGACTCGGGACGAGGAAGTTCCGCGCCCCGCCCGGGGTGTACTTCACCATGAAGGGCGTCTCCAGCTCGAGGAAGCCGCTCTCCGTAAAGTAGTTGCGGGTGAGGTGGTTCACCCGGGCGCGGGTCATGAGGGTCCGCTGCAGCGACTCCCGCCGGAGGTCGAGGTAGCGATACTGCAGCCGCTTCTCCTCGGCGGTGTCGAGCTTGTCCTCGATGGGGAAGGGCGTGGGCTCGGAGCGGTTGAAGATGTCGAGCTCGGTGGCGTGCACCTCGATCTCGCCGGTCTTGAGCCTCGGGTTGGCGTTTCCGCCGCGGGAAACCACCTTGCCGCGAACTCCGACGCAGTACTCGAGCCGCAGCTTCTCCGCGGTCTCGTGGACCTCCGGGCGCACGTCCTCCTCGAAGACCACCTGGGTGACTCCGGCCCGATCGCGCAGGTCGATGAAGAC
>Ga0335078_10009523_pt1 | contig 14402 bp, 10 predicted proteins | sample Lox_Sample_32_FD_206711 | JGI IMG/M metagenome (GOLD analysis project Ga0335078, IMG submission 206711) | Soil microbial communities from Loxahatchee National Wildlife Refuge, Florida, United States - Lox_Sample_3.2 | ecosystem: Environmental > Terrestrial > Soil > Wetlands | place: USA...
CTGCCTCCGTCAGCTCCTTGGCTGCCCATCCCCCCGTGGCCCCGGACCCTACGACGACGGCGTCAAAGACCTGCTGCGTTGGTGCGATGTTCGCCATTCAGCATCCCAATTCCTGGGAAGATTCCCGGGTTAGTTAGAGATTAGCACATTGCGGCACAGCCGCAGCGACACGAAGTTTTCTGCGAACTCCGCGGCGAGAAGCCTATAGCAGCGCGCGGCCGCAAACCGAGGACGATTTCACCACAGAGATCACGGAGGGCCACAGAGATTCTCCGTGAACTCTGTGCTCCCTGTGGTGAAATCTTCTTCGCATGCCGGAGAAGAAGCTGAACGTTAGTAACACGGAGCTGGAGGCCACAGAGTCTCCAAGTCTCCGTGAACTGTGTGTCGAGAAGCTCCCAGGAACGGGAGAACCCTGGATCCGGGATTGGCTACGCAGGGTGGTCTCTCTTGGGCCGCAACCAAGGGAAAATCTCAGACGGCGAATTCAAGAGAGTGGCTACGGTTTGACAATGAGGAAATTGCCGAGCACCAGCGCGTCGATGCCGGAGCAGTAGAAACTGCGGATGGCGTCGCGCACATCGCACACCAGCGGCTCGCCAAAAAGATTGAAGGAGGTATTCAGCAGGACCGGCGCCGGCGAAGTTTCACCGAACTTCGTCAGCAGACCCCAAAAGCGGGGATTCACCTGGCGCTCGACCGTGTGCACCCGCGCGGCTCTCCCGTTGAACGCGAAACGTTCGAGGTCCTTCGGGCCGTCTTGCAAAGTTCCGATGGACGACATGAAGCGGCAATTAGCCGTGCAGTCAAAAAGCCGGGGAGCGTCCTCGGCCGGAACCGACAGTCCGAAGGGATGAAAGTCCTCGCGGTGCTTGACGTAGCGATTCAGGTTTTCGGTCACGTAGGGCGAGAATGGCGAAGCCACGATGCTCCGATTGCCGAGCGCACGATGGCCGAATTCGAGGTGTCCCTGGCACCAGGCAACGATCTTGTCTTCTCGCAGCAGCCGGACGGTTTCTTCGATCAGTTGCTTTTCGCTCGGCAGATAGCGATAAATGGTCTTGCAGTTGTCGAGGACAGCTTTGATCTCGGATTCTTGAAAGCGCGGCCCGAGGTACAAATGAGCGAGGGGCCGGCGCGGTAGATCGGGCTTGAGCCGCTGGAGCCCAAGGTAAGCCGCACCGAGAGCACAGCCCGGGTTTCCCGCCACGGGCTGAACAAACACGCGGTCGAACCCCGTCTGCTTTTCGAGCGCCCGCGCCAGCAGCACATTGAGAAAGACACCTCCCGCCACAGCAAGGTTTGTCGCGCCCGTCTTATGGCGATAGGTCTCAGCGATCTCTACCACACTCTCCTGAAGGAATTCCTGTGCGCTGCGGGCGATCTGGGCGCGAACGCGGCCCGCGGGAACCGCTTCCTTCTCATCGACGCCGAGGTCGCGCAGAATAACGGGAGACAGAACGGTGCGGCCGCCGGAGGCAGTGGCGATGTACTGGAGGTCGAGAACCGGAAGCCCGTCTTCGCCACGCGAAAAGAGCTTGCGAAATACAGGCACAAATTCGGGCGACCCTTCCTTGCTCAACCACTGCACCTTGTGCTCATCGCGGCCCGGCCTGAACCCCAACAGGGTGGTAACCTGCGAATAGAACCAGCCAAGGGAGTTGGGAAAATGGAGGGATCGCAAGCGCGTGAGGTTCGGTCCTTCTCCAATGGCCGCCAGACCCGACCACATGTCGCCGGACTGGTCGAGCGTGAGAACCAAAGCACGGTCGAACCCGCTCGGGTAAAACGCGCTGGCCGCGTGACACAGGTGGTGCTCGAAATTGACGAGAGGTGTCGCAGAACCGAGGGAGCGGCGAAACAGCCGAAGCTGGTTGAGCTTCCAGCGGAGGGCCTCCTGGGAGTCGCGCAGGTCAGGGCAACAGGTGGGCGAAACAACAGCGGTCCGCTGGCCGCCTTCGTCACGCAGCCAGGCTCGCTTGGGACGACACGCGACACCGGCGATCGTCAAGCCCGAAAGCTTGGCGCTCGTCTCCGCAAGGCAGCGATCGATGGCCATCTGCGGAATGCCCGCCGCCGGCGCGCGGCTCAGCTTTTCCTCTTCAACGGCAGCGAGAGGACCGTCTTCAGCAAGCAGAGCTGCAGCCGTGTCGTGTTCGAGATCAGAAAGGCCCAGCACCAACATCTTGATTGCCGATTTTCGATTGACGATTGTCGTTTGACTTGAGCCGAAGACTCCAAGGCTCTCTTCAAAAGACGATTGTACCGGTCTTCACTCTCAACTTGGGCCGCCGGCGATCCTGCGTGTGCTGAGCGGCAGAAACTTGATCAATTTCCCATGGCTTTAGGCAGAAACTGAGCCAGCGCCGCCGCCACCTTGCCGGTCCCCTGCTCAGTCATGTGCGCATGATCGAGAAAGTACTGGTGAAGGTCGGAACCCGGAGGGTCGCCCTGCGACAAGGCGTCTACGGTGCGAAGCAAGGGAATACCGTGAGCCTCGGCGTATTTCGCGAACTCGACCTGGAAGGGCCCTCGGTCATCGTATCGTCCGGTGCGGCCGTCGTAACCGGCAAACAACACGAAGACCGGCTTCACATTGTGAGAGCGGAGATCCGAGACAAACCGGTCCAGGAACTGGTCGTAGAGTTCCGCCGCTTCGGCCTCGGAGAGCTGCATAAAATTGGTGCCCGGCACCAGATGGCCCTTCATGCGGTCGTAGTAGTGCCGGGCCCAATTCTCCACGATCAACGTGTAGAGCGCGATGCTGCGCAACCTGTCCTTGGCTTTGACGCGCTGCGCAATTTGGTCCTTGACCTTCGCATCGCCGTTGGCCGCCTGAAGCCCGATGCCGCCCTCATTAAAGCTGTAGCCTACCAGAACCGTCGCCGGGCGCAAGCCACGGTTCCAGAGATAGAGGAATTTCTGATCTTCGAGGGCGATAGGGTAAGCGTCGACACCGCCGTTCAGGACCGTGTAGCGGCCTGATGACACCTGGTCGAGGTCCCTTTGCAAATCCGCGGGGTAGGTCTTGTCATCGTCCACGCCGTAGCCGTAGGTGACGGAGTCGCCAAGGCAAAGAATAGTGGGTCTGCCCTCTTCCGTGGCGCTTACGGGCACCGGTCCGCCGCGCAGTCCGTAATCGTTAATGATCGAAGAGGTCAAGGAGATCTTTTCGACGTACTGCTGATCGGGAACTGGCGTGAAGAGAAGGTCGCCCTGCCGTTCATACATCAGCGCCCGATGATAACTGAAGCAGCGCAAGCCAAACTCGGCAGCGACCAGCACGACCACAATTAAGAGCAACGAACGAAACCAGGGCGAAAAGAGAAACGCTCCGGCTGGCTTGCGCATCGACGGGTCGTTCGACAGGCAGCGGCCCACGTAGCCACTGCTTCCGAAAACCTTGCGAAGCGCAATGACGCAATAACCGATGTAGAGCGCTCCCAGCAATGGAATTACATTCAGCCAGTCGCGGCTGATCGTGGGAGCGAGGCGGCGATTGAGGATAATCGCCAGAATCGCCAAAACAAGGGCAATCTGCCGCCCCCCGCTCGGGCGAGTAGCGACCGCTTGTTCACTGCTCACTGCAGATGCTGTGGGCATGAGTTCTGCCTTACTTCGCGCGCGGCGAAGGACCTCCCGATAATTCACGAAGCACGAATCGAAGGGAAAAAGACCGGGGCAAGCTCCGGCCCTGCGAAGCTGTCGAGCCAGCGAAGGCTAGCGCTCGGTCAGCATATGGCCCAGAATGGAGGCTACTTCTTCCTGTTTCTTGCTGGCCACGTACCAGTCGATGGTGCGGCGTAGCCCTTCGTCGAACAACACCTCCGGCTCCCAGCCGAGCAGGTTTCGGGCAAGAGAGTTATCAGCCACCCTGTTGTAAGGGCCAGTCGGCATCTCGGGATGGGTTTCGATGGGCGCGTCATGACCCAGGTAGTTCAGGATCTGGCGGGCAGCGTCAATCACCCGAATGCGCTCCATAGTGCCGAGGTTCACGGCGGTTCCGTCATCGATCTTCTCAGCCGCCAGGATGGTTCCCCGGACAATATCGTCGATGTAAGTCCAGTTCCTGATCTGCTCGCCGGTGCCCCAGACCACAAACGGATCCTGCTTGATGAACGCCCGCGCGATCATGGCGATAACGGCGTGATTCTCGACGCCGTTCGGCCCGTAAACGGTGAAGTAGCGGCAGGAGGCTGACTTCATGCCCCAGTCCTTGTAGTAAGAGCGCAGGGTCATCTCGGCCATGAGCTTGGCCCAGCCGTACATGTTGTCAGCGTCATACGGGGGCCCCACTTTGTCTTCCGTCAGATAGAGCATCTCCTTGGGGTCCGTCTGAATGTAGTTCGGATAGACGCAGCCTGAGGACGCGTACACTACCTTTTCAACCTTGGCCTGATAGGCCGCGCGGAACACCACACCATCCAACATGAGGTTGGTGGCGCAGGCAGCCTGATGAAGGTCCACGTAGCCGCGGCCTCCGTGATCGGCGGCCAGATGGAAGACAACGCTCACGCCCTCTACCGCGAGTTCAGCGATGCTTTGGGTGCGCAGGTCGCCCTCGATGAATTCAATCTCGCCCGCGTCCACGTACTCCTTGATATTGGCCAGCTTTCCGCTGCTGAGGTCGTCGACGACGCGGATATCGGCTCCCCGTTTCAGCAGATTCTTAACCAGGTTGGACCCGATAAACGACGCCCCCCCGGTCACCAAGACCTTGCGACCTTCCCAGTTCATGCCTAGTCCCTCCACAACATTTAGGTGAATTTTCTCAGATTCAGCAACTCCAGCGACGCATTCCACGCAAACCTGGGACCGCTGACGAGATACCGGCGCCAGAGTCTCCGTGGATCGACCAGCAGTCGAAAAAACCATTCGAGTCCGTTTTCCTGCATCCAGCTTGGCGCCTGCTGAACCCCGCCCGTATGGAAGTCGAACGCTGCGCCCACACCCAGCAGAACAGGAACACCCAATCGCCCGCGATGTGCGTGCATCCAGCGTTCCTGTTTGGGAGTGCTGAGTCCTACCCAGAGCACGTCAGCTGAGGCCATACGCACACGGCCTTGCAAATCGGCCTCTTCCTCCTCCGTCAAAGGGCGAAACGGCGGACAATAAGTTCCCACCACCTGGATTCCGTAGAGACGCTGCATCTTCTCGGCAAGTCGGTCGGCCACGCCGGGCGCCCCGCCATAGAAGTAGTGCCGGTACCGGCTGCCCGTTTCACGAATGAACGTCTCCATGAATTCGGGTCCGTAGACTCGGCGTTTTAGCCGCTGTGCCTGTCCCCGCCGGCGGCCGACCCAAACCAGCGACATGCCGTCCGGCACCACGAGGTCCGCCGAGTTCAGAACTTCCCGAATCGAACCGTCGCGAATGGACTCCGAGACCCCGTGCATCCCGGAGAAAGATACGAACCGTTCCGGCTGGCGCTGCCCAATCCATTCCTCAACTTGCGCAACGGTCTCGGGAATCTGCAGGGCGTGGACCCGCACTCCAAGAACCTTGAAGGACGGAATCGCCTTCGGCTTCGCCTCCGATTGTACCGTTGCGATCATCGTATTTTCGCGGTTCCAGGTGCAGGTGTTAGATTTTAGGCTTCGGGCGCTGGGTTCTAGGTGTTAGATGCCAGACACGGCTGGGTGCGTACCCTTGGCCCCCTAAAACTCATCAGCTGACACCTGGCAACCTGAACCTAAAACCTAGCACCTAACACTTGCTTTTTCTAGCTACTTAACCCGCTAATGCGGCCGTATGGGGGGCCGGACGGCAGTCCGTCGAGCGTTTGCGCCTTTGTAAATGTCCATCAGAATGGGATAGTTGGCTTCCGCGGTGTACTTCGCTTCGAACTCCGACCGTGCCGCTCTTCCCATTTCTCTCATCTCCGGCGAGTGGTCCCAAGCCCAAGTCGCCTTTTCTGCGAGTTCAGCCGCGTCACCAGGGGTGAAGTGAAAGCCCGTCAAGCCGTCGGCCACAACCTCTTGCATGGCGCCCAGGCGCGAGCAGATCACGGGCGTCCCGCAAGCAAGGGCCTCGCAAATGGTGACCGGGAAACCCTCATACCATTCGCTCGGGAAGACCAGGAATCGCGCTGCCTGAATGGCGGCCAACGTTTCCGTCCGCGGAATTTGGCCCAAAAAGCGAACTTGACTAAGCCTGTTCCGCTGTGCTTGCGCTTCCAATGCTTCCCTTTCCGGCCCTCCCCCTGCGATCAAGAGCGGAATCGGCTGCCGCAGCTTGCTCCAGGCGGTCAAGAGGACGTTGACCCGCTTCTCAGGTGCCAAGCGGCCAACAAACAAAGCATACTCACGCGGCCCCGAACCCTCTCCGGGATCGGGGTAGACAAAATTGGGCTTGACCACGACTTGGTCCTCCGGCAGCCCGGCTTCTATCATCTTGCGGCGAGAGAAATGCGTGACCGCAATAATCCGATCGACTCTGCCCGGCCATGTTCCCCGCCACCGATTGACCGCGATCATCAGAGCGACAACCGCGGTAGCTGCGTGCGAATGGTGGTAGCAAGCGTGGCGCACGCCGCGCCAGAGGCCGTGATGGATGCACTCTTCGCAGACTCTGCCGTCGCGGAAAAACGTGGCGGCCGGGCAGAACAGGCGATAATTCTGCACTGTCTGAACAACCGGAACCCCCGCCTCCCGGCAAGCGGAGAAGATCGACGGCGAAATCACCACAAACGTATTGTGGACATGAACGACGTCGGGGCGCTCACGCCTTAGCAGATCCAGAAAGTCCCGCCGGCCGCTGCTGTTCCAGATCGTGTCTGCAGAAATCCTCAAGCGGCTCCAGCCCGCGAGACTCTCAATTTCCTTGTTGCTGCGCCGGTAAAAGATGACTTGATGCCCTGCTCGCTCCAAAAGCCGGCACTCTTGCTCGCAGGTAGCGTCTTCACCCCCGGGCTGTAGGTAATAATTGTGAACAACAAGAACCTTCACGACGCCCTTCGCCGATCATGCCGCACCTTAATCATTCCAGCCGCATCGGCCAAGAAGCAGCAGGCCGACCGTTCAATTAAGTCACTCGGCACCAACAACATTCCCGGAATCTGCTCACAAGCGATTTGTTTCAAATGGCTTACGGGAAGAGGCTTTGGTGAACCAACTATTTTATTATCAACAACATTCCAGCCCTTTTTTAATAACTCGATTTCAATAACATTCCAGCTTTCGAGCGATTCCAAAAACAGAAGCGATTTATTATCAATAACATTCCAGCTTAACTTTTCAACTTGGCCGAAGCCCAGTGAAGTCTTCGGCATCAAACCGACGAGATCGCTCTCCGATTTGAGATCGCAGATTCAAGATATTCAAGATTTCAAACCAGCAAACCCTGTCGCATGTGTTCGGGTCCTGGCCCAATCAAAAGACTGGTGTAGTCTCCCACCTCAAACCGACGAGGCGCCCCTCGGACTTCAGATCGCAGATTCGAGATTTCAAACCCAAATCTGGCGTATTGCTCACTGGCGCCTACCATCGGAAGAGAAGCTTGGGATTCGTGGCGCCTCCGTACCTGGCACGCCTCCGCATGTATTCCGCAAAGCCGATGGGGACGTAGAAGCTCAGCGGTGAATGCCAGGAGATCTCCGTCATGAAAAACATGCGGATGGTCAGCACGCTCATCACGCCGATGGCTTCTAGAGCGAGGTCCGCGTCGAGACCGTGCAACTCCGGATTGCGGATGAAGCGAAGCAGCACCCACCACGTCCAGACCATGACGATGATGATCGGGATGATGCCCCAGATTCCAGTCCCCACGATGATCTCTACCCAGTCGCTGTGCATGGTGGCCGTCACCTTGTGGCCAAGCTTGGCCAGCACTCCGAATCGACCCGCGGCCCAGGCCCCCAGCCCTGTCAAAGGATGATCCGTGTATTTTTCCCAAGCCACCGCCCACCAACTGAGGCGCGAGCTCAGCGACGTCAACTGAGCGGTACTCTCGCCACGCTTCATGTAGTCGATCGTGAGCGAACCCAAGCCGCTCGCCAGGAAAACGAACACGCCGGACAAGAAAATCGCTGCTCCTTGTGCGACCCGGCGAGAAAGGAGATAGATCAAAAAGACGCCGAGGCAGAAGCCCATAATTGCCGAGCGGCACTGGGCCAGGAACATGGTGGCAAACCCAAACATGAAGACCAGGCTGTACCAAATCGTGTTCTTTCGTTGACGGGTCATGGGCAGGAGGCGAGCCAAGCCGACAATGGCGATGACCGCCCCATACTGACCGATATCGTTTGAGGAAACGTCCGGGAACACACCCTGCAACTGAACGCCGATGAGTCCGATGCCGGACTCGCCGTATTCCAGCTTGTTGGACAACGCGTCTGCGGGGTCGACGACCACCCAGAACCAGAGCATGCACAACAAGAGGCCGTAGAGGAGCCATGTCCACTCGAACCAAGACTTGAGTTCTTCGCTCGATTGAATCACGAAGATGACCACCGCCAGCATGGCGAGATCCACTGAATATTCGCAGGCCTTATACAGGGTCCACTGCCAGTACACAGACCATATCGTGGAGAGCATGCAGGTCAGCGTAAACCATAGCAGGACGCCCGGGATCCCGGTGACGATCGACTTAAGCCATCGGATACGGTGCAAGAAGAGAGCAATCAGCAGATATGCGCCCACGAGGAAGACCAGAAAAATTCTCAGTGAGGCGGCTGAATCGACAGGATTCGACGAGATTTCTGCCGAAGTGCGCTTGCGCAGGGTTTGAAAGCTGACGAAGAGAAGGGCCCAGAGAACATGCCACCACTTAACCTCTCTCAGGAGAGCAAACAGACTGACCACGCCTTCCGACAAAGCAAAGGCGGCGTAAACAGCGATGGGTACCGACGTCGCCAGTATTCCGATCAGGTATTCGTCCGCGTGGCGCCGATGGTGCAGCGCAATGTAGTGGGCAAGTTCGGAAATGCCGAACATCGCCAGCGCGCCGAGTAGGGCAAACCCAATGACGGCGGCCAGCCTTCCGAGCCGTTCGTAATTCGGACGAGCGAGCGCGCCGTTGCCGAAGCGTCCGAGCGTGATGCCATTCTGTGCCAAAACTGAAGCTCCTGCCGCCTGGTAGGGCCGGGCCCCTCCCGGCCTCTCTTGATCCACCACGGAGGCAAATCCTGAAAGGCCGGGGCAAGTCCCTGCGCTACGAAATCACACATACCGCTGCATTAAGGTATGCCTACCGCCACCGGGGAGCCTTCCCGCGAATACCCGAGTCGGGCGAGGCCAAAACCGGCATATTGCTCAATGAGGCGGACTTGGTCGCCGGAAAGCCTTGCTCGCCATCCCCCAATAGAGCCATTGCGTATGAAGCGAGTGCCATCTCCATTAGCCCTCGCCGGGGAGTAACCATCGATGTCTGAAGTCCGATCTTCCTTCTCGCGCATGCGGTGGACGCTGTTGTTGGTGATGGCTGCTCGAATCGCCGCGCCGTCAACCTCAACACCAAGAAACTGCGTGACTGCCGCCAGCGTCTCTTCGGTTCGAGCACGCAAGTCCTCGAACTTGATCATGAGGAGGCTGTCGGTTGCCGCCAAGGGAGAGCTTGACCAGGACAGCACGTGTTCTTGCCAGGAGCCGTAACCGTTGACGTTGGACCTCAAGGATAACATCAGAAAGGTCTCGAAGTCTTCGGAAATACGCGCGCGCGCACTTTCATAGTCGAACTCCGAAAGGACCACGTCGCGAACATCGCGAACAATGTAAACCGCTCTCTGGTAAACCTTTCGATATGCCTCGTGGGTCTTGATGAGGCGCCCACCCGCCGGCAGCAGCGCAGGAATTCCGCGGTGACGACCGACGTCCGGAATCAGGTGGTTCACGCTATCGAAGCCGGCCGTGTCGCGCGTCAAGAGCTCCAATAGCAGAAAGCGGAGCCACGTACTACCGGATCTGGGGTAGGAGGCGATAAAGACGTCCTCCGGTGTCAAGCCTCGGTGCCGGAGCCACACCAGGGGAACGCGCAAACGAGTTCGGGAAGCCCTGCGACGTAATTGACGAAGCACAGACATCTGAGTAATCTACTGACTCCAAAGGACCCCTTGGCCTTCGCCTAAGGAATTCTCTGGTCTCAATATCGCCACCAACTGGCTAGCAGCGCGATCAATCCCCCGAGCGAGCGGCGAATCTTCCTGAACCGACCGGGCGGTGTCAATGCTCGCCCGTCGCCGCTGATTACCGCAGGCTGCCATGAAATTCCACCTGAGGACGCTTGCTGAGAATTACCCGACATTTTTCAACCGATCTCCCCAACGTGAACCTGGTATCAACCTGCCATTGGCTGTGCCGAAGCCTGAGTGCGAGCGGCTGCTACGGACGCGGCCAGGGGATAGCCCATGCGGCGGAAGGCGTCGCCGGCGTACCTGTCGATCAGGTGCAAGTGCTCGTCGGTGAGCCTTTCGCGCCAACCGCCTACGGCACCCTTGCGCACGAAACGGCCCTCCTCTCCGCTTTTGGTCTGGTGCAGGGTGACCGACTGCTTCTCTTTCTCTCGCATCCTGTCGATGGTATTGTTGGCGATTGCCGCACGGACCAGTTCGGGCTGGACCCGGACACCGAAGAAATCGAGCATCCGATTCACAGAAGATTCCATGTCCTTTCTCAGGTCTTCAAACCTGAGCACCAGCAGATCGCCGCTGCGCGAAAGGGGCGACTCAAGCCACGACTCGATGTGATATTGCCAGGCGCCGAATCCGCTGATCTTTCCCCGTAAGAACTTGGAGAGATAATTGTCGAAATCGTCGTAGAGAATCCCAAGCTCTTTCTCTCGCGAGTACTGGGAGAAAATGACGTCGCGCATGTCGCGCGCGAGATAAACGGCCCTTCGATACTCCTTGCGGTAAGGCTCGTGGGTCTTGATGAGGCGACCCTCGCCAGGCAAGAGCGGCTTGGCCTGCCAATGGATTCCGATTTCCGGAATGCCGCGGTTTACGTTGTCAAAACTGGATGGCTGTCCGGCCAGAATCTCGTAGAGCACGAACCGCGTCCAGGTACTGCCGCCTCGCGGATAAGACGCGAGAAATACGTCGTTAGGATCGAGACCGCGGTTACGAAGCCAGATCAATGGCACGCGAAGACGGGTTCGCGCAGCCTTGTGACGAAATCGCTTCAAAACAAGCATCTTCTTAAACTCCGGGGCGAACCGGCGGCGACCGAATGGCAACAACTGCGGCTGGCGCGCCCTTGCGGAACGTGAAAGCCAGTCAAGACGCAGCCTAGAAGACATCCAGTATAAGGAAGCTCTGGTGGGCCTGCCAGCCGGTTACCTGCCTTGGTAACAGGATCCTGTAGGCCCGGGGGCTTGACCCGGCCGATCGAGTTTCTGCGTTTTCGAGCGAGGCAAAAGGCACAGCCACTCCTGGCTGCGTGCCATGTGGCAGGGCTTCCAGCCCGTGCGAGGCCCACCCACGAATCAGCCCAGGCCAGGCCAAGCCCTGGCCCCGCGAGTGTAATGTTATGAACGGCAAAGTTTAGGCGGCGCCTGAACCGCGCAGCACGGCCGGAATGGTCTGAGCAAGGATTTTCAGATCGAGCCACAGAGACCACTTGTCGATATACTCCATGTCGAGTTCCATCCACCTCTCAAAGGGAATGGAACTGCGGCCATTGACTTGCCAAAGGCAGGTGATGCCCGGGCGCACGCTGAAGCGGCGCCGTTGCCAATCTTGATCGAAGCCCTCGTAATCGCGAACCGGCAGGGGTCGAGGACCCACCAGGCTCATTTCTCCCCTGAACACGTTGATGAGTTGAGGAAGCTCATCAATACTGGTCTTTCTCAAGATTCGACCGACGGTCGTGATCCGAGGGTCGTTCTTGATCTTGAAAACGGGGCCGCTGACTTCGTTGAGATGTTCGATCTCCCGCAGCTTGGCTTCGGCGTCCTTCACCATGGTACGAAACTTGTAGAGTGAAAACCGCCGCTTCCCGAGTCCCATGCGCTTCTGGATAAAGAAAACGGGGCCCGGATCTGTAAGCTTGATGAGCAGGGCCACAATCAGGAACAACGGTGCCAGGGCGACAAGGGCCATCAGGGACAGGGCGAAGTCGATCATCCGCTTTACGGCTACCGGCCAGCCTTCATGCGCTCCGGTGTAAAGCGTGATGAGATTGTGGTCCTCAAACTCCTCGGACCTGGAGCGCGCGAGCTTGAGATTAAAGATGCCCGACGGAAACCGCATGATAATGCCCTGCTCTTCGCAAATAGCGGCAATCCGGGAGGCATGGAAGTAATAGGACCGGACGGGCAATGCCATCACAACTTCGTCCACGACACTGTGACGAAGGAAGTTCGGAAAGTCATCCAGGCCGCACACGAGCTTGTAGCCCGTCCCTTGGAACGTCTCGATGCCGGACCAATCTTCGTCTGCGAAGCCGATGATCCGATAGCCGAGCTCGGGCGTCGTCTCAATTTTGCGCGCCAGTTCGACCGCGCGCGCGTTGGTCCCGGCGATCAGCACGAACCTCAAGTTTCGACCGTGGAGCCGGACCCGCTTGAGCAGGTAACGCAGGGTGAGCCGGCTCATCACTATCAGGCCGGACCCGATCGCCCAGAACACCATGAGAAAAATCGGTGTTACGAGGCTGATCCGGAGAAGGAGCGCGGCCACAAAAACGACGAACGTGCTCAAGGTTACAGCCTTCAGGACGCTGACCATTTCGGCGCGCGGCCGCCCAAGCCGGTGCGACTGGTAGAGCCCAAAGGAAGTAAAAATCAGATGCCAGGCAGCCAACAGCCCCGTGAAGATCAGGAAATCGTTGACCCGGATGCGCATCTCAAGGAACTGGGCGAACGATGCCACATCCGCGTCGTAGAGCACCGGCACGGTGGCCAGCCCAAAGGCGATGACCATCAAGACGAGATCGAAGAGCTTAAACGCGGTCAGGAGTGCCTGACGGCGGGGATTGCTCACGCTTAAGAACCCCCTTACTCTTAAGGCTGAAAGCTTTCGCCGGTCACCTTTTCCTGGCTGCCGGGTGCCCGGAACGTGCTCTGCGCGGCTGACGTCGCAATCTCCCTAGTGTCCGACGCAGGAGAATCGTTTCACAACGCCTCGCCACGCGCGGCCAGGCGTCCTTCAGCTGCTCTTGGCCTGATCAGCGCTGCCGCGTGGCACGCCCTGATTGCCTAGTATTCGGATCGCAGGGGGCGCGAGCCGCCTCTCGCATTCCTCCGCGATCTTCAAACCAATTGAGGTTCCGCTTCCTGCAAGCTCAGCTTGAAATAACGTATAGCCTTCGCCAGACCTTCCTCCAAGCCCACCCTAGGTTGCCAGCCTAAGAGGTTCTGGGCCTTGGTGATGTCCGGCCTGCGACGCGTCGGGTCATCGACCGGCAACGGTTCGAAGACAATCTTGCTTGAACTGGCAGTTTCCTCGATGACCTTGCGGGCCAGGTCCAGCATCGAGATTTCCTCGGGATTTCCCAGGTTGATGGGACCAACCTGGTCCGACACGAGCAGCCGGTAAAGGCCGTCCACGAGATCGGAGACGTAGCAGCAGCTCCGTGTTTGGCTGCCGTCGCCGTATACGGTCAGAGGCCGCCCTTGAAGCGCCTGGGGAATGAAATTGGGCAGCACGCGTCCGTCATTGAGGCGCATGCGCTCGCCGTAGGTATTAAAAATCCGCGCGATTCGGACCCGAACTCCGTGCTCGCGGTGGTAGGCCATGGTGATCGCTTCCGCAAACCGCTTGGCCTCATCGTAGCAACTGCGCGGTCCGATCGGATTGACGTGTCCCCAGTACGTCTCCACCTGCGGGTTGATCTCCGGATCGCCGTAGACCTCGGATGTCGATGCCAGGAGGAATACGCTATGGAAGGCCTTGGCCACGCCCAGCGCATGATAGGTTCCAAGCCCTCCCACCTTGAGGGTGTGAATGGGATGGCGCGCGTAATCGCGGGGACTTGCCGGCGAAGCCAAGTGCAGGACGTAGTCCAAGTGAACGCCGGCCGCAAAGTTGGCGTCCGCCCGGACCAGAAGCGCCTGAAGGTCGAGGGGGTGAGTCACGTCGTGCTTGACGAAGATAAAACGCGGATGGCCAGCGACCGAGCTGATATTCTCAACTCTGCCCGTCAACAGATTGTCGATGCAGATGACTTCGTGGCCTTCGGCGATGAGCCGGTCGCAAAGGTGCGACCCGACAAAGCCGGCGCCGCCTGTCACCAGACTGCGAGGGGGCCGACTCCCCCCCTTTTCAGACCCTATCATGTACACTATCCTCGCCGTGGCTCGGTCCCTCGCCAATCCACTAGCGAGTGCCGGTCCGAGCCAGTTCCGTGATCTGCTGCCCGGCCCCGCGACCCATCGCGAAGTACTCGAAGCCGGCGTCTCGCATCTGCGCGGGATTGAGGAGGTTCCGGCCGTCTACGAGAACCGGCACTTCCATGGCCTCCCGGAAT